>Ga0189287_100074_pt1 | contig 109077 bp, 108 predicted proteins | sample UW86minimetaG_FD_130319 | JGI IMG/M metagenome (GOLD analysis project Ga0189287, IMG submission 130319) | Marine microbial communities from the Costa Rica Dome - UW86 mini metaG | ecosystem: Environmental > Aquatic > Marine > Oceanic > Photic zone | place: Costa Rica: the Eastern Pacific...
CTCCGATCAAAGCCAAACGCATGCTCGAAGCCGTCGCCGCGCACGTGCCCATGGATAAACTGGCTGCGCACTTCCACGACACCTACGGCCAGGCACTGGCCAATCTGTATGCAGTGCTGGAAGAAGGCGTCAGCGTTATCGATGCCTCCGTCGCCGGCCTCGGCGGCTGTCCCTACGCCAAGGGCGCTTCGGGCAACGTCGCAACCGAGGACGTGCTATACCTGCTTAACGGCCTTGGCATCAAGACCGGCGTCGATCTTGAAAAACTGGTCGCCACAGGCGACTGGATCTGCAGCCAGCTGAACCGTCACAACGGTTCAAAAGTCGGCCAGGCAATGGGCGGTAACTGTTAAAACCAGGAGTAGTTATGAGCAACAAGAATGTGGTCGCGCTGGATCTGCCGATTCCCGAGATCAGCGACATGCCGGAGGACACTCAGAAGTACTTCCAGATCTGCCAGGAAAAGCTGGGCATGATCCCGAACGTACTCACCGCCTACAGCCAGAACCTCAAACAGCTGGACGGCTTCACCCGCCTGTACAACGAGCTCATGCTCGGCGAAGGTGAACTCTCCAAGCTGGAGCGGGAAATGGTGGCCGTGGTGGTTTCCTCCGAGAACAAATGCTTCTACTGCCTGGTCGCCCACGGCGCTGCCGTGCGGGTGCTGAGCGGCGATCCCCAGCTGGGAGAGCACATGGTGATGAACTACCGCAGCGCCAAACTCGACAAGCGCCAGCGGGCGATGCTGGATTTTGCATCCCACCTTACCCGCTCCCCGGCCACCGTCACCGAAGACGACATCCAGGCCCTGCGGGATGCCGGTCTGAGTGACCGCGGCATTTGGGATCTCAGCAACCTGATCGGTTTTTACAACATGTCCAACCGGGTGGCGATTGCCAGCGATATGCAACCGAACCCCGAATATCACAGTCAGAGTCGCTAGCAGGTAAACCACCCTGCTCGCCCTCGAATACAAAAACAATGGAGGCAGAGATATGAGCAAGACTCTACCAAGTTATACCAGCGGAACCGCGGAAGTGCCCCTGCTGGGCATGACCATCGGTGAAATGCTCGACCGCACCGCCGAGAAATACCCGGACAACGAAGCCCTGGTGTGCCTGCACCAGGACATTCGCTGGACCTACAAAGAGTTTGTTGAAAAAGTCGACGAAGCCGCCCGTGCCTTCATGGCCATTGGCGTCAAACGCGGCGACCGCGTGGGCATCTGGTCACCCAACCGCTATGAGTGGACCGTTACCCAGTTCGCCACCGCCAAAGTCGGTGCCATCCTGGTGAACATCAACCCGGCTTACGGTGTCCACGAACTGCAATACGCCCTCAACCTGGCTGGTATCACCACCCTGGTGACGGCCGACAGCTTCAAAGCCTCCAATTACCGCGAGATGATCTACGAGCTGGCCCCGGAGCTGAAGCGAAGCTCCCCCGGCAAGCTCAAGGCCGACCACGTTCCGGAACTGCGGGCTGTGATCAATGTGCACGAAGACAAGCACGACGGCATGTGGACCTGGAAGGAATTCCTCGGCTTCTCAAGCGACGTGTCCCAGGACGATCTGGTAAAACGCCAGGGCGAACTGCAGTTTGATGACCCCATTAACATCCAGTTCACCTCCGGCACCACCGGCAACCCGAAAGGCGCTACCCTCACCCACCACAACATCCTGAATAACGGGTACTTTGTGGGCGAGAGCCAGCTCCTGACCGAGAAAGACCGCCTGGTGATCCCGGTGCCCCTTTACCACTGCTTCGGCATGGTCATGGGCAACCTGGGCTGTATCACCCACGGTTCTACCATGATTTATCCCGGCGAAGGCTTCGAGCCCAAGTCCGTCTTGCAGGCCGTGCACCAGGAAAAGGCCACCGCCCTGTACGGCGTGCCCACCATGTTCATTGCCGAACTGGCCGAGCCGGAATTCGAGACCTATGACCTTTCCAGCCTGCGCACCGGCATCATGGCGGGGTCCATCTGCCCGGCAGAGGTCATGAAGAAGGTCAACGGCAAGATGAACATGAAAGAGGTTCAGATTGCCTACGGCATGACCGAAACCAGCCCGGTTTCCACCCAGACCAGCTCCCTGGATCCGTTCGAGAAGCAGGTCACCACCGTGGGCCGCACCCAGCCGCACCTGGAAACCAAGATCGTTGATCCGGGCACCGGCAACGTGGTTCCGCGTGGCGAGATCGGCGAACTTTGCACCCGTGGCTACAGCGTGATGCTGAAGTACTGGAACAACGAAGAGAAAACCCGCGAAGCCATCGACAGCGCCGGATGGATGCACACGGGCGATCTGGCCACCATGGACGAAGAAGGCTATGTCCAGATCGTTGGCCGCATCAAGGATATGGTCATCCGCGGTGGCGAGAACATCTACCCGAAAGAAATCGAAGAGTTCCTCTACACCCACCCGGCCATCGAAGAAGTGCAGGTAACCGGCATTCCCGATGACAAGTACGGCGAAGAGCTTATTGCCTGGGTGAAGCTGGCTCCAGACGCGGCGCCAGTCACAGCCGAGGACCTGCAGGCCTTCTGCAAGGGCAAGATCGCTCACTTCAAGATCCCGAAGAACTACAAGTTCGTGGACGAATTCCCGATGACCGTCACCGGGAAGATCCAGAAATTCAAGATGCGGGAGATTTCAATCGAGGAGATGGGACTCAAGAAATAACCACGGTCCCTGCTTTTGTTGAACCGACAAACCCCGGCACTTGCCGGGGTTTGTCGTTTTCCGCTCCAGCGAATCAAGGCCGAATACGTGCTTGTCAGCGCTCCACCGCCATGCTTCACTTCTGTGATTAGCATGCAACCGGAGACGCCCCTATGCCCAGCCCCGCAACCGACTACTCGAAAACAAAAATCAGCCTTCAACGTGTCTGGGTGCTATTGCTCAGCGCGGTGCTCCTTGGCGGGTGCTCCACGGTGTACTACAAAACCATGGAAAAATTCGGGTATGAAAAGCGAGACATCCTGGTGGATAGAGTCGAAGATGCCCGGGACAGCCAGAACGACGCCCAGGAAACCTTCCGTTCGTCGCTTGAGCGTTTCCAGAGTGTGGTGGACACGCCTGACACCGAGCTCAAGGAACAATATGCCGAAATCAGCGATGCCTACGAAGACAGCCTGGCGAGTGCCGAAGAGGTTAGAGACCGGATCGACAAAGTAGAAGAAGTCGCCGAGGACCTGTTCGATGAATGGGAAGACGAGCTCAGCCTGTACGAAAGCGCGTCACTGCGCCGCAGCAGCGAACAGCAGCTGAAAGAGACCCGCGTCCAGTACGGCCAGCTGATCAGCCGGATGCACGACGCCGAGGACAGAATGGAACCGGTGCTGCAGGCATTTGAGGATCAGGTGCTGTACCTTAAGCATAATCTGAATGCCCAGGCGATCGGTTCGCTGGAAAACGAACTGGTGAGCATCCGTCAGGATGTGGATTCCCTGATTCGCAATATGGAACAATCAATCGCGGAGTCTGAAGCCTTTATTCAACGCTTTCGCCAGGGCGGGTAATACCTCAAGGGAGCCAACGCTATGGAGCGCCAAGACGCAGATCCTGCGCTCAAGCCGGCATTGATACAATTCGACATGGCGCTGGCAGAATTTGCCCGCGCCCGCAAATCGGACCCCAAAGCCTCCAGTCTCAGTCTCCTGGAGCGCACACGGATGCTAATGACGCTGCCAGGCGGCTTCGACGCCATCTACCGGCGCGTAAGGTCGCTCGAATCCGCTGGCATTTTCGGCACCAGCGACTGGGCCCGGCCAGCCCTGCTGCAACCGGCGCTCGCCAAACACTCTCTGAGGGAGGCGGGTGCAGTTACCACCATTGTCGAGGCGATCAGCGAACTGCGCATGCTGGCCGTCACCCGTGGCAAATACTTCCATCCCGGAATTTCTGCTGAGCAGGCACGCCACTTTCTCACCCAGGTGATGGCATTAAACCTGGACCTGCTGTCTGGCCAGCTCACCGAAGCCGATCGTGAAAGACCCAAGCAACTTGGCACCATCGTTCAGGAACTCTATCGGTACCTGATCTCCCACCTCGGTTATGAAAGCCTATTGGACAGCCTGGTGGCGGAAGTCTGGCGATTGCTGGACCAGGGGCCGGTGCAGGTCGACAGTATTCGGGAAATGATCGGGCAGATCGCCAAATGCCTTTACGACCCCGACATCAAAACCGGACGCAATGCCGATGCCACGCGGCTGGTGAAGGCCCTCTTTGCCCCCACACCTGCCAGCGCCGAGGACCCCGGCCTTGCCGTTTACGAGCAGCGTTTGAAAGACATGGACGACGTGGCGCTCTCCTCCGAAGCCACCTACTTTGCCCGCAGCATGTTCGACACCGGCCTTGCCTCTCCCTACCACGCGGTGATGCTCCGGTTCCTGCGCGCCAGCGGCCAGGACGATCTCATCCCCAACACACTGGGGCTGACCATGACCGGGCTGGACGATCTCTACTGTTACACCGATCTGGTCCATGCCCTGATTGACGAGGCCATCTATCCGGAAACCTGCCAGGCCGTCTATGGCCTGACCATGATGCTGGAGCGTGGATCGCTGTTTACACCCTCGGTGGCCCAGGCCCTGTGGCGGCAAATCAAACTGAAGCCCTCTGCGGAAACCGATCAAGCCCTGAGAGAGGCGTTCGGCGATGCCCGGCCACCCCGGGTATTCCTGCTGGCCGGGGTTATCAACCTGCTGGGCCAGCCGCTGGGCGTTGGTCAGGGCAACAACCCCACCTGCCAGTCTGCCATTGGCCTCTCCATGTGGGCGTCAAACGAGGCGGATTACCTGTTGCAAGTCCTGGCCTGGGCAGCACGCGACAACGAAGTACTGAGCCGCTTTGAAGGGCAGGAGGTTTCTTCCCGCGATCTGGAACCCGGTCTGGTGAAGGGCACGCCGGTGGATGTGGACCCGGTATCGCTCGTGCTCATACCCCATCTTGATCGCCTCTACGGCGAGATGTGGCGCCGCTGTGAAACCCGGGACGACGACGCCCATCGCTGGATCAACCCGGAGTTCTACGGCTGGTGGGTCAGCCACGGCTTTCGCGTGGTCGCCGACGTAAAAACCGGCGAGGTGAAAGACTACGAGGGGTTTATCCGGCATTTCTACGCGAGCTATCACCCCTTCTACAACGGCAACATACCGGTCATTCACGCCCAGCCTGCAGGGATTGCTGTAACAGACAGCGCCGCCCGCTTTGTTGGCCGGCACGCCATCAATATCCTGCGGGTTGCCCTGAGCCCGAAGAACGAGATGCGGGTGTACTTTTTCAACCCCAACAACGACAGCGGCCAGAACTGGGGCCAGGGCATTACCTGCTCAACCCATGGCAATGGCGAGTTTCGCGGTGAAGCTTCCCTGCCCGTGGCCGAATTCACGTCTCGACTGTACGCCTTCCACTATGACCCGCTGGAACTGGGCGACCTCTCGGCGATACCCGATGAGGAAGTCGCCCGGGTTATGGACCTGGGCTACACAAGCTGGGCGGCGCCGGGAGATACATCCGAGGAATAACACTCTCGGCTATCCACCCTAATAGCTCTCGGTCTTACCGGTGACCGGCGACAGGGGCTCGCCCTCCTCGTTCTGCAGCTGATAGTCGTAGGCGGCCTGCAGACCGGTATCCTCTTCGGTCTCATCATCCGGTTCGTATTCCAGATGCCTTGGATAGAGCGGCGACAACATGGCCACGATAATGCCGATGGCGCAGAACATGGCGAAGGCATCGGCGTAACCCACCTTGCCCACAAGCATACCGACTATCGGCGAGCCGGCCGCCTGGCCCAGTGATACTGCCATGAAAGGCAGTACGGGGCCCATGGACAGCCGCCCCGGCAGCAGGCGAATGCCGGTCATCAGGTACAGCCCGGTCAGACTCATGTAGGCCAGACCAAACACCAGTGCTGAAAACGCCGAAATCATCAGGTTGTCGGGGCTGGCCGCCAACAACGCCAGGCTCGCGGCCAGTGTCATCAGCATCAGGGCCTGGGTAACCGGTGGGTTGTTCCGGTCAGCCAGATCGGCCACCACCGCGCCGCCAAGGCCAGCAATACCGACCCCCAGCCACAGCCATGCCGTGGCATCGGATGGCATGGATCCCAGATTAACCACGAGATCGGGTGCGAAAATCCAGTAGGCGGCGGAGACAAAGCCCATCATGAACGCGAACAGCGAGAGCCTGAGCAGTCGCCACCATTGATCCGCACTGATTGGCTGCGCCGGCGCAGCATTGGCGGGCACAACACGGGATACAGACGGAATGAAGAACCAGGTGGCAATCACGCCAATTACCGCCAGCACGGCAAAGGACGCGTAGGCATAGCGCCAGGCCCCGGCGAGGAACAGGATCGTCGGCACAGCAACGACGACACCGATACTGGTGCCCGCGTTCATCACCGAGCTTACCCGGCCGTGGAGCGAGCGTCTCACCAACGCCTGCATGGCGGCTGTGAGAGCCGGCATCATCAGGCCCGTGCAGATACCACAGAGAACAACACCCACCCCGAGGGAGACGGCCCCCACGGCCTGGCTAATCAGCGCCAGGCCAACAACACCAAAAATACCGGATGCCATGGCGGTATTGCGGGCACCAAGACGATTTGCCGAGAGCGGAGCCACCAGGGTAGCGAATACGAAACTGATCAGCGGCAGCGCACCGATCACACCGATCACATCCGGCGCCAGCCCCAGGTCATCCCGGATCGGGGGAACGAACAGACCGAACGCAAAGCGCGCCAGACCATAGCTGATCGCGATCAGTGCTGCGCCGAGGAGTGCAAATGACGTGCTCGAAGGAAACTTCATTCCGCTGTGCTCCTTGCGCTGTCCATCTTCGTCAGACTAGACATCAAAGCAAGATTTTTAAAGCAGCGGATGGCCTGCTCCAGCGATCAGCCTGCGGTCTGGGGCAGAAACCGGCGGTCCCAGACCCGCTCAGCGGCCTCGAACAGGCTGTCCACCGTCAGCGCGAGCATGCCAATCAGAATCGCGCCCTGCAACACGTAGGCTGTGTTGCCATTGACGAGACCGGCGATCACCGGATCCCCCAGGGTTCGGGCACCGATGGTTGAGCCAATGGCGGCCGTTGCAATATTGATGGTTACCGAGGTCCGAATACCGGCCAGGATCACCCTGCCCGCCAGCGGCAACTCCACCTGCAACAGCACCTGAAAAGGCGACATGCCCATACCCAGCGCCGCCTGCCTCACTGTGGCATCGACACCCTCCAAGCCGGCCAGGGTATTGCGCAGAATGGGCAGCAATCCATACAGAATCAGCGCCACCAGAATCGGCGCCTCACCAAACCCGAGAACCGGCACCGCCAGGGCAAGAACCGCCACCGGCGGGAAGGTCTGGCCGATAGAGGCAATCTGGCTAACCAGCGGCAGAAAGTCCCGCCCAGCCGGGCGCGTGGCGAAGATACCTCCGGCAACCGCAGCGACGGTTCCAACCAGGGCGGAAATCACCACCAGCATCAGATGGTTCTGGAGCAGAAAAAGAAAGCTCTCCCGCTCGTAGATCACATTCTGTTTATCGGGCTGCACCCACTCGAAAAGCGGTTCGAGAGCCGGCATGCCCGCGCTCAGGGCACAGAGGAGCACAGTCAGCATCACAGGCGGCAACCAGACCCGCATCAGGCACCTTCCTGGATAATGCGGTCACGGGTGATGGTTCCGGTTTCCTGGCCATCGGCATTGAACACCGGCACCTGGCTCCAGTTCTGCCAGAGCATGATTGAAAGAGCCACTCGCAGGCTGTCGTCTTCCTTGAGGCCGTCGGCGCCGGGTTCCGGCTCTCTGGGCTGAGGGTGAGCCTCCATCAGATCACGCACTGTATGCAGGCTCATCAGTTTCAGGCCGCGGTCCTGCTTGCCCACGAGATTCTCTACAAAAACGGAGGCGGGTCGCCGGAGAATGTTCTCCGGCGTGTCGTGCTGGATAATCCGGCCCTGGTCCATCACGGCAATGCGGGTCGCCAGCCGCAGGGCCTCGTCAATATCGTGGGTTACAAAGACCGTGGTTTTCCGCAGCTGACTCTGGATACGCAGCATTTCCAGCTGCAGGTTTTCCCGCGTGATGGCATCCAGCGCACCGAAGGGTTCGTCCATCAGCAGAATATTGGGGTTGGCGGCCAACGCCCTGGCAACGCCTACCCTTTGAGCCTGCCCGCCGGACAATTGCTGGGGATATTTGTTGGCGTGGGTGGCCGGGTCCAGATCCAGCAGCGTCAGCAACTCATGCACGCGCTCGTCGACCCGCTCCCGAGGCCATTTCAGAAGCTGGGGTACCATGGCGATATTGCGGGCCACCGTCCAATGTGGGAACAGCCCCGTGCCCTGAATCACATAGCCCATGTTCAACCGCAGCTGCTCAGGGTTCATGGCGGTAACATCGTTACCGTCCACCAGGATCTGCCCCTCACTGTGGGGCAGCAACTGGTTGATCATCCGCAGGGTGGTCGACTTGCCGCAGCCAGAGCTTCCCACCAGCACGCACACTTCGCCGGTTTCGACCGTGAGGTTTATCCGGTCCACCGCCACGGCATCGCCAAAGCGGCGGGTAACGTTTTTCAGTTCGATCATCCGGGCTTATCCCTCTCCTGTCAGGCCGTCGCCGGTGTCGGCTTGAGACTGGCCGCCAGCATGGTGAGCAGAGCATCCGCCAGCAGCGCGAGTGCAATGGTGGGCAGCGCACCAAGCAGTACCAGATCCATCGCCGCCTGCCCCAGGCCCTGAAAGATAAAGCTGCCAAAACCGCCGGCGCCAATGAGCGCGGCAACCGCGGTCAGGCCAATGGCCTGGATGGTGGTAATGCGCACGCCTTCCACAATCACGGGAAGCGCCAGTGGCAACTTGAGTTTGAAGAACAGCTGTCGCTCGTTCATTCCCATGCCCCGCCCGGCATCGGCGAGGCTTTCGGGCACCTCGGTAAGCGCGACGAAGGTGTTGCGCACCATGGGCAACAGGCTGTAAGCCACCAAAGCCAACAAGGCCGGAGCCCAGCCAATGCCACGAATCCCCATGGCCTGCAGTGCGGGAAAAGCGGCCGCCAGGGCACTGAGCGGCGCAATCAGTAACCCGAATACCGCCAGGCTGGGAATAGTCTGAAGAAAGCTGACCGCGCCAAGAATGGGACGGCGCCAGGCCACACTACGAATCATCTTCAGGGCCAGTAAAAAAGCCAGTCCGGCGCTGATACCGACCGCGCCAAAGGCCAGTGCCAGATGAGTCCACAGGGCCTGCTCGAACTTGTCGGGGCGGGCGTTGAATTCCCGAACCAGCGACAAACTTTCCAGCCCACCGCCTCGAAGGATCCACAGCCAGCTGCCAACAATGACGGCCAGTATCATCAGCTGCAGCCCTCGCCCGCTCCCGAGGCGCCCGAGAATTTCGATCAGCATCAGCGACAGCAAAAACAGCAAACACCAGAAACCGGCTCCGATGGATGAACGCGCATAAGGTGCGTCTTCCGGCAGGTGCCGGCCTGCGAAGACCTCGAACAATAGGGGCAGCAGCGCCAGGGAGAGGCCTACCAGGCCCAGAAGCGGCAGGTACCGCCGGCGCAACGGCAGAAAAGACAGCAGAACGCAGCCAGCCAGAACCAGTGACATCAGGCCAGCCCAGAGCCCGCCAACTGCCGAAAGAAGGCCGTGACCGGTACCCGGAACGATGCGGTTGGGTTGAATGACGCCCAGGTCCAGGAGCCAGACCAGCGCCAGGGCAAGACACCCCAGCACAGGCAGGACACGGTTCGGCATGGTGTTCGAGACAACAGAGCTGTAAATCGACAAACCTCAGTCCTGGGCCAGGGAATCCAGGTAATCCCGGGCAACGGTATCCGCCGGTACCCCGTTCACCGCCACCTGGCCATTCAGGCGCTGCAGCGTTTCGAGATCCAGCGATTCGAAGATCGGCGTCAGCACTTCCCGGATCTGCGGATAGGCTTCCAGCACCTCGCCACGCACGATCGGCGCTGGCTGATACACTGGCTGAACGCCTGCGGTATCTTCCATTACCTTCAGATCCAGCGCATCCAGCCCGCCATCGGTGCCGTAAGTCATCGCGCCGTTTACGTCGTTGTTATTCAGGGCCGCCGCGCGCAATGTCGCCGCCGTGTTGCCACCGGAAAGGATCAGCAGCTGGTCGGATTCCAGCTTGAAGCCATAAGCCTCCTGGAACGCCGGCAAGGCACTGGCGGATTCCACAAACTCGGCGCTGGCCGCAAACTTGAAGGCACCGCCCTCATTGATGTAATCCGCAAGATCTTCGAGTGTGGCCAGGTTATTTTCCCGCGCCAGATCGCCCCGCACGCTCATAGCCCATGTGTTGTTCGCTTCGGCGGGTTCCAGCCAGACAATGTTATGTGCCTCTTTATCCAGGCGAGCAGCCTCCTGGTAGGCCTTATCCGCATCTTTCCAGATATCCAGATCCGCCTGATCGTGAAAGAACGCAGCATTGCCGGTGTACTCGGGGTAGATATCGATTTCGCCGGCCTTGATCGCATTGCGGACGATGCTGGTGCCCCCCAACTGGAGCCTGTTTTCAACCGGAATACCGGCCCCCTCCAGAGACTGCAACACCATCTGCCCCAGTACCGAGCCTTCGGTGTCGATTTTGGAAGACACGACCACGGGATCAGCAGCCATTACCGATCCGGACATCACGAACGCTATCAATGCCGCTGTGCGGCGCAAAAGGGATTTGGGAGTCACGGCTATTCCTCTCGGTTTTTGGTTACCACTATCAGTCTAGAGGCCGCATCTACGAAGGCAAACGGGATTTGGTCTTGCCTGCGCCGACCCGCAGGAAGCCAGTTCCAATATCGGGCGGAACGGACATCGTATTTGAAATCCGGAAACCCAACGGGTTAGGCTGTCTAAAAAGCGAGCAGCATGGTAGTGAAGGTTATGGCACAGACCCTGGAAAAGACCCGCGAACCCACCTCCACCGTAGCGCCCCTGAACCCTGATAACGTGGCACTGCTCGAACAGGAAGGTTTAACCCTCAAGCCTTTGGATCCTATTGGTGTTGAGATCTACGGATCCGACGTGCGCATCCAGCTGCCAGAGCCGGCTATCAAGGCCCTGGAAGAGGAAATGGCGAATCGCGGGTTCATCGTATTCAAGCACCAGGCCGGCCTTTCCCCCGATGAACTGATTGAAGCCTGCAAATGGTGGGGCGGGCGCGAGATCCATTCCACCCACGGCGTGCATCCCGCAACACCCGGCCGTAACCGGCACATTTTCCGCTGCTCTAACGATGGCCGCCAGGGCATTCTCGGCGTTGGCCCGCAATGGCACAACGACGGCAGTTTCGAAGCCGCCACCTTCTCCCACAGCGCCTACTACATGGCCCGTGCGCCCGAGAATGGCGGCGGCACCCACTTCGCGCACCAGGGTGCGGCCTTTGACGCACTCCCTCCGGAGAAACAGGATTTCTGGGAACGACTGGTGTCGGTAAACTCCGCATCCAGTGTGACCCACCCCGTGGTTCACACCCACCCTATTTCCGGTCGCAAGAGTGTCTGGCTGCATCTGGGTATGACCGGCGCCGTGCTGGAGCGCCTGCCGGAAGAAGGTCTGACGCTCGACCAGTTGAAAACCCTGCCCGCACCTGCGGACAGCTTCTACCTGCTGGACGAGGCCGCTATGAAGGAACTGTTCAACGATTACAACGATCTGCTGAACGATTCCTTCGAGGGTGGTTACGGAATTCGCTACGAATACGAAACGGGCGATCTGTTATTTATCGATAACTGGGCCGTCGCCCACCGCGCCGCGCCAGAAGCGCATCTGCCGGCAGAGCAACAGGGACTGCGCATCATGGACCGGGTTACCATCAAGGCACCGCGAAACCTGTCGCCCCATTTCGGGCTGCCCCAATACATCAACATGGCCGGCCCCCACCCGTTCAACAAAGACGGCGTATGGCAGGCCGGTGGCGTGGGCTTCCGGTGGAAAGACGATATCCGCATGCAGAACTGATGCACCCGTTTTGCATGCGGCCATGCATCACTGCACCGGCTGACAACCGCGAACAGCGAGAGAAATATTCGTTGCCGCCTTGATCTGATCGTAGTATTTGGCGGCCGTTTTCACGCCCATATCTGCGTAGTTCCCGGCACTGGGGCTGATCAGGGTGCCCAGCTGGGCCCAGGCCGCAGCGGATTGCCGGTCGCTCTCATAGGCTGAAAATGCCTGGTAGATTTCATTACAGGTAATGCCGTCTCCATCCATAGCTGCGGAAGAAACATGAGAGGACGTCTGACAGCCCGTCAAAGCGCCAACCGCCAACAAAAACCCAAGACTCTTGTACTTCATTGATCAGGTCTCCCAGGCCGTAATGGCCTCTTTTCGAAAGTATGGAGAGCATGGTCTTATACATTCCAGCCCGATGCCAGACCTGCTGGTCTCAATGGAAAGATGTATTGAAAATTCCTCGCCACAAACTAAGCTATTCCTGTCTCTTCACTCTTTTGAGCATGCCCATGAAAGCGTGTCTTCATGCAGTTCTCGCTCTCGCGCTATCCATTCTGCTTCTCTGGAGTCCAGCCCGAATTGGCCATGCAGAAACCGTCCTGCATGTTGCCTACGAAGATAAAACGCAATTCCCCTATTACATGGGCGACACCCAGGAGGTTCTGGAGAAACCCGGCGCAGCGGTAGAGCTGGTCAAGTTGCTGGAAGAGCGGGTACCGGATTTGCGGATCAAGTTCAGCCGATACCCCTGGAAACGATGCCTGGCCATGCTCGAAACCGGCCAGGTGGATGGTATCTTCAATGCTTCTTACAATGCTGCCCGCACCCGAATTGGCGAATACCCTTGGCGGGACGGTCAGGTTGACCCTACCCGCCGACTAACCACCATCAGCTACAATCTCTATGCCCTGCCAGATACAGAGCTGGGCTGGAGCGGCAAGGCTTTCGAAGACACGGACCTGTCAGTTGGCGCCCCATTGGGCTACTCAATCGTGAACGATCTGGAAAACCTGGGCGTTTCCGTAATCAAGGTTCGGAGTTCCAGGCAGAGCCTGCAGTTACTGACTGCCAGACGCGTTCATGCCGTTGCACTCCAATCGGTCACCGCCGATTTTCTGTTACGCCAGAACGCCAGGCAGCTCCCGGGCATTGTCCGGATTGATCCCCCTCTCAAAACCAAGCCCTACTACCTGATGCTCTCGCGGGAATTCAAAGCGGCACACCCAGAGCTTGCAGAGCACATATGGAATGCCATCGGCGAACTCAGAGAAGAAAAGCTTGAGGCCCTGGCGCAGCCCTATCTATCCGAGTCCGGCTAGTCAGCTTTCCCACTTATTTGGCCTATTGAGAGTGAGTAAGCCCATAGTCGATGGCAGCACACACCGCCGCGGCCTGCGCAGCATTGCATTGCTCGGAGGTCACACGGGGGCTGTCGGGATAAACCTCAGTGGTGGTGCGGTAGGGAGCGCGGGTCATGCCAGCGCACAGGCCCCACTGCGAGAGCGGATACTGGATCACGCCCCGGGCAACGACTGGTGAGCCGAAAATCTCGCCTTTCTCGTCGGCCGGTGCAATGTGCGTCACCTGCTCCACCGCCTTGATCAGTGCCTGCTGGAAATCTGGCTGCGGGTGTTCGCTATCGTCCACCACATAGAAGCCATCGGGAATGCCGGCCGGCTCGAATGGCTTGCCATCGCGAGCGGCCAGCGCCGGGCGGAACTCCGACTCGTCGGTATCGGTGGTTTCGTGAAGGTCGATATGAATCAAAACATGCTCACGCACAGGCGCCACCAACCGCATCAGCGCGGCAGACTCCCCGGCCGGGCTGTCCTCGTGAAACGACCGGTTGGGGTCGATCGCATTCCGGTTCCAGCGATGAATGCGCTCGTATGCCCAGGGGCTGACACAGGGCGCAACCAGAAGGTTCACGCGCCCCGCATAATCCGCCGCGTGCTTATCGAGGAACTCAAGCGCGCCATGAACGCCGCTGGTTTCGTAACCGTGAACGCCGCCCGTGATCAGCACCACGGGCAGGTCGTTGTTCCAGTCGCGGCTGCGAATCGCCATGAGCGGATAATAATCCGGACCGTAATCCAGCCCGCCGTATTCTTCCACATCAAACCGCGCGCCAAGGCGCTCGATCACACTCAACACCTCCGCCTCGTAACTGCGCTGACGGGTCTGTCGCGACAACCACTTGGCGCGCTCTGCCTCGCCCCATGGAGTGCCGGGCGTGCCGATTGGATAGGGTGTTGAAGCTGTGTTCATAGCAGAGCTCCGTTAACGATCGCCCGCAGCTCCTGACGGATGGGGTAGGTGGACGACGGAATCAGTTGCGTCATGAAAATCATCACCAGTTCCTCAACGGGATCGACAAAAAAGTTAGTGCTCGCTAGGCCACCCCAACCGTACTCACCAACCGATCCGTTGGTCTGGGATTTGGCGACGTCCGTTTTTACCGAAAAACCCAGACCAAAGCCAGTCCCGGCAAACGGAGTCTCACTGAATGCACCCACAGACAGGCCCGGCAGGTCCTGATTGTTGGGCAGATGGTTACGACACATGAATTCCAGGGTTTTTCGACCAATAATCCGCCGCCCCCGGAACTCGCCACCCTGACACAGGGCCTGGGCGAAGTGGAAATAATCGTCGATGGTGGAAACCAGCCCGCCACCGCCGGACATGAACTGGGGCTTACGCCGGAAGGGAGAGGTCTCGGGGTCATCCTGCAGCGTGAACTGATCTCCGGCCTGGTACTGATAGCAGGCAGCGAAGCGGTCAAGCTGATCATCCCGAACATGGAAGCCGGTGTCAGTCATATCCAGAGGCTCAAAAATATGCTCCCGCAGATACTCATCAAACGGCTTGCCCGACAGCAACTGCACCAGATACCCCAGCACATCCGTGCTGACCGAATAATTCCAGGCTGTGCCCGGGGAAAACTCCAGCGGCAGCTCTGCGAGGTGATCGACCAGGGCTTCCAGCGACATACTCCGGCTGCCATCCAGCTTGAGCTCGCGGTAGGCAGCGTCAACGTTGGTGCGCTGCATGAATCCGTAGGTCAGGCCTGACATATGCGTGAACAGGTCGCGAATCGTCATGGTGCTGGATGCAGGCGTGGTCAGGAAGTTCGGATAAACCCCGCTTTTATAAATCCGCTGATGCCTCCAGGCAGGAATATACTTGTGTACGGGATCATCCAGTAAAAACCGCCCCTGCTCATAGAGCTGCATCATGGCGATAGACGTAATCGGCTTGGTCATGGAATAGATGCGGAACACCGTATCCCGGCGGACCGGCTTGTTGCGTTCCACGTCCATCAGCCCCTGGGCTTTCACATAGGCAATCTCCCCTCGCCGGGCGACAAGTGTCAGCGCGCCAGGTAACTTCCCGGGCTGGAGATAGCAGCGGTCAAGATGACGTTCAATATTTGGAAGCTGTTCCGTAGACAGGCCTGCCACCTGTGTGAGTTCCGTCATTGCACGGGTACCTCTTCGAGCGCCTCATCCCAGGCTGCCCTGCTCGCCGTGAAAATATGCGCCGTTGGCTTGATGGAGACTTCAGTGTCCAGACACCCTGCTGGAACCACGAGCAACCCTTCAAGCTGAGTGCCTGGCAGTGCGGAACCACACAGCTTACAAAAACTCTTGCTGTGGCGAGTACCCGGAAGCGTGTAGGACGTCACGGCATCCTCACCGGCCAGCCACGTCAATTTGGCGGATTGCGAAAACAGATTGGCTGCATGCGCAGAACCCGTATCTTTTTGGCAGTGCTGGCAATGGCACAGGTAAAAGTTCTCGAAATCGCCTTCAATCTCAAATGTCACGGTGCCACACAGGCAAGAGCCAGAATGCGCTGTCATCTCAATCCCTTACTAAGCAGTTAATGGCAACATCACAGCTCACGCGAGTGGTGCAACGTGCCAAATTCCAGGTCGGTTCAAAGCCATTTTTTGGCTTCCGCAATTATAGTCCGCATTCTCGCCGCAAGTGCCCGGTGCCGTGGCACGCACAGATACAGCGTTTCACTCACCGGGTTAGCTAGACGATGAGCTCTGATGTGCTCACGCTTCTCGAAGGCTTCAACGGCATGGGCGGGCAGAACGGTAAATCCCAACCCCATACTCACCGGCTCCAGAATCAAACCAATCTGGTTTGAGAAGCCTTTCTTCGGAAACAGGTTGCTGTGCTGAAACTCGGGATAATTGGCACCCAGAAGCAAGCTTGCGTGATGACTGCCATCGGGGTGGTCGATAAACCCGAGGTTCATCAGTGTGTCCCAACCCGGTTCCTGGACGGTGGCCGGTGTTACCAACAGCAGCGATTCCTGGGCGACGGGCGTGCAGCTTACGTCGGCCAGCGTCGATCTCGACGTCATGAATCCGAGATCAACAGCCGACCCGGCAATGGCAGTTTCCACATCGGGATTTGGCGCAAAGCGGTAATCCATAATCAGCTTCGGGTGTTTGCTCTGAAGCGCCAACAGATGTGGATAGAGCTTCAGCCCGACACTGCCCGGGGACATGATTCGCACACTTCCTTGAAAGGGCGGGTCTTCTCCCACTGTCTGTTCAAGATTAGACAATGCGAAGAGGATGCCCTGAGCCTCCGTGTAAAGCCTCTCGCCGGCACCGGATAGAGAAAACTGTTTGCCCTGCCTCACCAGCAATTCGGCACCCAGTTGCTCCTCGAGTTTACGCACATGCTGACTAACGCCTGACTGTGTCATGTGCAGGCGTTCAGCCGTACGGGTGAAATGACCAACTTCCACCAACGTGCAAAAGGTGCGCAACCAGGTCGTATTTATCATTAAAATCCATAATCTTTGCGAGAACAAATGATAATTTTAAATGATCAATCAGCGAATGTAACCTGCTCTCAGTCCCAACAGAGGAGGACAGGACATGAACAACGTTTACCCGAGAAATTTCTCACACATCGGCATATCCGTGCCCGACCTTGAGCAAGCCGTAAAGTTTTACACAGAGGTGATGGGTTGGTACCTGATTATGGAACCAACCGAGATCGAAGAGGACGACAGCGCCATCGGAGAGATGTGCACTGATGTATTCGGCGCAGGTTGGGGCAGCTTCCGTATCGCTCACCTATCAACAGGTGATCGAATCGGAGTGGAGCTTTTTCAGTTCAAGAACCAGACCAACCCGGAAGACAATTTCCAGTACTGGAAAACCGGGGTTTTTCACTTCTGTGTGCAAGACCCGAACGTAGAGGAACTGGCTGAGAGGATTGTGGCTGCGGGCGGTAAAAAGCGCATGGAGAAACCGCGCTACTATTACCCCGGCGAAAAGCCCTACCGCATGATTTACATGGAAGACCCGTTTGGCAACATCCTGGAAATTTACAGCCACAGCTACGAGTTGATTTACAGTGCGGGCGCATACCAATAAGTGCCAAGGCGTTTTAGTTAGGGGGCTTTCCGCTGCGGAAAGTCCTCCTGATTCAACAATCGTGAAACTGGGCGCAGAGGCTAACCAAAGCAAGACCGTGGTTGTCAGACAGCCGTACCGCCAAGCAGGATAACTATTTCGCAATCTTCAACGATACGAGAATACTTTGAATCTCTCCACGGCTTCCTCCATCAAGTTGCCAGCCGTGACTCAAGACTCTGAACAAAAGATTCGTCGCCGTCGACCGAAAGTACAAGCCAGAAAAAGGAGCCGTCCTTCAGGAAGACCTTGAGCATTGTCGATTCCAGAGCACCGCCTTTTTTAACCTCCAAATCAGCAATATCCTCATACCTTGCCTTGACGAACTGGAATCCACCAGTGTTGTCCTGCCAATACGAAAAAACACCCTCATTGGTGAGCGCATTGCCATCCTGCCTGAAGTCCCAAAGCGCGTCGGAATAAAACTTCAGGATTTCTTCTTGCGGACCAATAACCGATTGCCGGGATAAAAACAGTTTGAGGTCAGCTGGGAGTTCCTCGCCTGAAACGACTTGGTCAGATGGAATGATGCTTAGTTCTTCAGCCACCATAAGGCCCATGATGAGCGAGAAAATGAGTGCAGCGGCTGCATGCCGCAGGCGCCAACGGGAGTTGAATGCAAATGCCTCACGGTTCTCCGGAAGTCGATTTACATAGTTCTGCAAAGGCAACAGACAGAGCGACCCCAGTATCAATGTGACCAGCATCAAGAGCGCCGGGGTCTGGTCTGCACTCTGAATCAGTGAAAGCACGAAAAACGCTATCGCTAATAATGCGCACGATAGCGCGGCTAGTGGCAAATGGTAGCTGCCCACAGCATTGTTTCGCGCGTGGGCGAACAAACCGTAGCAGGTAATCGTGATAAACAGCCCACGTGCCCAGCTCCACAGGCTTCGGGAATCACGCTCGCTGATGTAGCGCCAATTACGGTACCCCCAGAAGACCTGATAAAGGCCGATCGTAATTACACTGAGGGCAATGAACTTGGTGGATGAGACTGGATAATAGTGGCTTTCCAGATTGAGCTTTTTCTCACGACGCCGATCGATGATGTAATCGATGATAATGAGCAAAACCAGAAGAAAGAGCACACCGGCTAAAATGCTGATGATCATCATGCGATGATCTTCCTCCTCGGCTACAAGCTGCGGCATCGGTTCCTGCAGTCCGTAGTAGCTCAGAGTCTTCAGCTTTTCGATATCCGAGTTGTAGCGGGTGATGTCCTGCGCCGGCACAAAGTCAGTCTTCGACTGGTATCGATGGGTCACTTCCAATCGATAGCTATTGAAGGAAACCTCTCGCTCGTAGCGGAAATAGGGGTTGTCCACAACCTCATGTTCAGCGGGCAGAGACCAGCTTTCATCGAGGCCCTCCACGACCCATTTCTGTTGCACGGTGATGGGGTGGTATTGATGATAGGGATCGCTTCGATTCTGATCCTTCGGTGGCACGGCAAAATCGTCTATCTGATCTGCTTCCAGCCAAAGGGTTTGTGTAAAGCCCCCCTCATCAGTGCTCCATAAATCCGCCACTCGATAACGCTCATCGATGACAATCTGGTTTTTTCCGGTCCGATCGACATAGGCAGGCTTCTGGATGACTTCCAATTCAGGAAAGAGCGACTCGTAATAACGGATGTATTCCTGCTGAAACTCATCACCGCCCTGCGCCACGCGGCCACGCATGGTCGTTGCTTCGTCACCACTCATCTGCGTTTTGATGTGCAACGCGAGAGGCTGATCGCGATCCTTTTCCAGAAACAGTTTTTGTTCAATATCAAGTCGGGGTGTCGTCTGCGTCGACGAATCGGGGTAATGGGACGTGATGCCGTTATTCTGCCCGTCAAGAACCAGGCCGGCGGCAAAGTCGGCCAGGGTCCGGCGATTCAGAGCACCTCTTTGATGAGTGTTGGTGCCATCCACCCAATAGAGTGAATCACCGATGTGAGCCTGGGTAATAACATGGTCAAAGGCGAAAGGCGAGGGAGCGGACTCGGCAACTTTGTGCCGAAGGTCGGTATTAACCAGAACGGGGTGGGCCGTAATGCCCATTTGGCCAAGGAGAGTATTGAGCAGTAGCGTTTTATCTTTGCAGTCACCAAAGCGGCGCTGCAGAACTTTTTCAGGCGGGCGGGGTTGATAGGAATGCGCGCCCATCTCTATGCCGACGTAACGAATTTCCCGCTGTACAAAATCCAGGGCGGCCTGCAGGCGTTGCTCTGGTGCCTGATGCTGTTGGGCGATGGTCTCGGCGATTTCCCGGACCTCCTCCGATACCGGGGTAGACACGGCATACAAGGGAGCGGCCCATTGCTGCACATCTTCCCAGCTCTGGAATTGACTCACACTCACATGGGCGACCGGGCGATACCAGCTGGGCGTACCACCTTCGACTGGCCGGGCCTCCGTCGCTTCCTGACGCAGGACATATTCCACGGTTTCAGTTTCAGCAGTGCGGGTGAATCGGAAATTCGGAGACGAGGGCTGAATGTGCAGCGGGCTGCCCTCGTCGGTCAGAAAACGTAGTCGGTGCCGAAGCACCGGTACCTGCCATTGCAACGAGTAATGGCCAGAAAAACGACCATCAAAAACGGGGTTGTTACCCTCCAGGCTATAACTGTATTCCACGACGTCACCGACGCGGAGATCCTCCAGTATCAGGTGAGCCGTTAGCGAGCCGTCGTATATCTGCCGCTCAAGGTTGGACTCACGCTGGAGAATCTGAAACTGGGCTTCATCCAGACGATCGATGACAAGGTCACCGCGGTGAATCCTGAGGCTGTGGAAGGACAATGATTCATAGTCGGGATCGAACACAACGGAAAGCGAGGACAGCTCCCGAAGGCCCTCTTCATTACGGATCTGGCTGGCAATTCGAAAGTACTGACGAATCTTTGCGTCCCGCAGATCGGTTTGAAGGTCGTAGAGCAGGTACTCCACTCCGCCTAATCCCACTCCTCCGGAAGCTTCGGACGGTGGGATCTCCATATTGGTGACCCAACCGGGCTGGGCCCGTTTGTTGATCGTCGCCGACTCGGAGACAGCGTTGCCGGAGACCAGGAACCAGAAAACCAGAAACAAGAGGATGCCGCCCGGTGAGCCGGGTCTTGGAATCGACAGGCCTTTCATATGTTGAAACTCTTAGTGTTTTTTTGAGCAGGGCCCGCGGCGGCAGCCACGCGCTGTCATTTAGACCGTTTGGAGTCTAGCACTTCAAAGTACTGATTGAGCGGGATCTGTTTCTCATTGGGGGCAGGTGCATGGCAAAGTTATGCGTTCGCTCGGATAGCACGGATATCCTCGATATCCACTGGACGTGAGAGCAAGGTCTTATACTGGACCAAGTCGTCCTTCAACATAAGGGGGAGATTCAGACCCAGCAACTGCACCGTCGCATAGCGAGAAAAATCTATATTGAGCGGAACCCAGGTCTTGTTGCCAGCATCAAAGATTTGTGCACCGTCGGCGTTACCCACTTCCACTTTGACACCCTCATATTTGAACTGGACGTAGGTAGGTCCCAGCCCTCTTCCTGGCGGTGGGCAGCCGCTTTGGATACAAACGGCTGCCCTGCCTGGACCACAGACAAAAAGTGCTCCCCAGGGACAAAGAGATCAATGTCATGCAGATCGCGTTGAGAGCCATATCCCCTTGCGGCGAGCCCGCCACAAATGAGGAAGGGAATGTTCCTTTCCCTCAGTAGCGACACAATCCACTCGGCGGCTGATTGATGCACGCTCTCTCCTTTCGTGCTTGAAGCCGAACACAGCAGTGCGGCACGCAGTTGATGGACCATTGAGGGCTTATTTGTAACCGTTGATTCTTAGCTGCAGCTTAGACATTTGCCTCCTGGTTGCAACGCTCTCTTCCAGTAACGCTAAGCTCATTAGCGCCTGGTAGCTCAACGCCACGCCCCTCGAAGTAATTTGGTGCATGGGGTAAATGACGTATGGGCCATAGCTTCTCCCTGATTTACTTTGATTGCGGATAAGGAGGAAGCGATGATCAGGATTGGGACCGTCTCATCCATATGGCGATACCCTGTAAAAGGAATGGCTGGCGAATCGTTAACACGGGCAGATATCGGATCAATGGGGGTTTCCGGAGATCGGATTCTTGCGGTGCAGGACGTTGCCCGCCAGGAGATTCAGAGCTGCAAGTTCCGCCCGGAGTTGTTGCAGTGCCGTTGCAAGGCCGTTGATAACGCGGAAACCGTGGAAATTCTCTTTCCGGATGGCGAGGTTAAACTAAGCTCTGATCGCGATGTGAATGACAAAATATCCCAACTGGTAGGCCATAAGAGCAAGCTGCAATCATTACGCCCCAAAAGTGACTCGAAGTTCTATCAGCGTTTCAAGCGGGATGATCATTCATGGCTGACTGAATTGAAAGCAACCTTCGCGAGAGAGCCCGGCGAGCCACTGCCGGACCTGGATAATCTGCCTGACGAGATGCAAACCTATGTGTCGTTACTCGGGACTTTCTTCCTGGTGTCCCCGTTTCACATCATCACCACCGCCAGCCTCAAGCATATGCGATCAATCCACCCCGGCCCCGACTGGAACGTGGAACGGTTTCGGCCCAACCTGATCATTGAAACGTTGCCGGAGATATCTGGATTGGCCGAACAGGAATGGCTCGGGCGCTCGCTGGTAATTGGTGACGTCACCGTCAAGCTTGGTGAAGCCGCACCACGTTGTGGAGCCGTGGTGAGGAAACAACAGGGCTTTTCCGAGGATAGAAGCATACTGCGCAGTATTGTTCGTGATGCCCACCAGAATCTCGGAGTTTACGGCGATATCCTTGCCGAAGGTGCCATCCACGCAGGCGATCAAATCTACCTCGTTTAAATCTGGAGACCCCCAACAAGAGCGGTTGAACGATTGTCTCTGATATCAGGATGCTTCGATTCCGCCCAACGCATCTGATAGTGTAATCGACCTTTCAGTAACCGTTCATTGGAACTCTGGCATGGCCCCCTCCAAGCAGCACCCATGGATTCCGCTACTCATCTTCCTGGGCGCGGCCTTTACCTTCAGCGTGACCATGATTGGCACTACCATGCCGACACCGCTCTACCCCATCTACCAGGACAGGTTCGGCTTTTCCGATCTGATGATCACCATCATCTTTGCCGCCTATGCCTTTGGTGTGATCGCCGCACTGGTCATGACGGGGCGCTGGTCTGATCAGATAGGCCGCCGGCCAATGCTGTTCGCGGGCCTGGCTTGTTCCATCATCAGCGACCTGGTGTTCTGGCAGGCCAATGGGCTGGGAATGATACTCACCGGCCGGGTGCTGTCCGGTCTGTCTGCGGGGATCTTTACCGGCACGGCCACGGTGGCCGTGCTTGAATTGGCACCACCCCACTGGCGGGACAAGGCAACCTTCTTTGCCACGGCGGCGAACATGGGCGGGCTTGGCCTTGGCCCAATGCTTGCCGGTGCCCTTTCCGAGTACCTTCCCTGGCCACTGCACCTGACCTTTCTGGTGCACTCGGGCATGGCCCTGCTGGCCGTGTGCTGCATCTGGGCGGCGCCGGAGACCGTCTCGAAACCCGCACGCCCAAAACTGACCATACAGCGCCTGAGCGTGCCACCGGAAGTTCGAGGTGTATTCATTCCCGCCGCCATTGCCGGTTTTGCCGGCTTTGCCATGTGCGGCTTCTTCACCTCCATCGCGCCGGCGATGATGGGTAAGGTCCTGGGCTATGACAACCGGTTGCTGATCGGTGTTGTGGCCGGCAGCATTTTCATCGCCTCAACCCTGGGCCAGTTCCTGCAAGGCGCCCTGCCGCTGAGGCTGCGCCTTCCCCTGGGCTGCGTGTCTCTGATGCTTGGGGTAATCCCAATAGCACTGGGCATCTACTCCCAATCCCTCGCACTCTTCATAACCGGGGCCGTGATTGCCGGCATGGGCCAGGGTATTTCATTCCGGGCCGGCATGGGCGCCATCGCCTCAGCCAGCCCGGCTACGGAGAAGGCCGCCGTAACATCCGCCTTCTTTGTTATGGCCTATATCGCGATCTCTGTGCCGGTAATCGGCCTGGGCGTGATGGCAACCGTGACCAGCCTGACGACAACCGGGGTCAGTTTCGCCGCTGTTATGGGATCACTGGCGGCTCTGGCATTGGTACTGTTGATTCGGCGGGAACGGGCAGAGGCGCGATAAGGCCGGCAAACGGCCGCGTACTACTGCGACTGGTTATGAATTGGCACTGCAACCACCGGCCTTAAGCACACGTTTGGTTGACGCCGGATACTTACCAAGCAGTGACGCAGGGCGAATCGGACGAGTTGAAAAATTACCACCACAGTTGGGGCATTGGTTAGCCAAAACACCCGATGCGCACGATTGACAGAACGTGCACTCGAATGTGCAGATGACAGCCTCACTGGAATCCGGTGGCAAATCTTTGTTGCAGCACTCGCAATTGGGTCTTAACTCGAGCATAGAGTTCTCCCTGCTGATTCATAACGCCGCCAGCATGGGCGGCTTTGTCGTGCAGTGATGAGGAATTACAACTGATCTAGCGCTCCCCGGCCCATTTCCCGTCAACATTAATAATCTTGCACGGGTATTCAGCCTCGTGTTTTTTGTTATTTTTCTGACAATCTATCAACGAGTTCTCTATCGCGTACTTGATTGAGGTTCTATTTGACTTCCAAGACCAGGCTCCCACATCTGATTGAGCAAAAGCTTTGTGTTTGGTGGCATGGACATATCCCTCGCGATATGACTTCAGCGCCTGATTCGTCATGAGCGAGGCCTCGCCAACGGCCTTTTGTTCTAAAGACGGCTCGACGATTTCGCCCGTGCTTGGTTCTGCAGGCATGGGTTGTTCATAGGTTGCACATCCAACCAGCAGAGGAATAAATACGACGAAGATTCCCTTTCTCAAAATTGACTCCTTTATTGCTGCTAACGCCGTGCAAGGTGCTCAATGTCACCTGAGAAAAAAGCCGAGGACCAGTTTGCTCGTAAACGTTTCAGATTTTCTTGATGAATTGACTGATCCCTGTATTTAGAGATTACCGCTTTTGGCGCCCAATTGACCGCTTGGCTAGATGGTGATTCGGTAATAACGACCATACTCTCCATCCTTAGAGCCATTGTGCGTGGCCTGCCAACCCAATTTTTGAGCTACTTTCTGACTAGCCAAATTGTCATCCGCGATGAAAACCTGAATGGTCGATAAATCGATCTCTGAAGATAGCTTTTCAACTGCCAACTCGCAGGCCTTGGCAGCGATGCCATTTCCCCAAAGCTCCGATCTGATGAAATAGCCGAAATCCGGGACACCATCTATCTGTTTAATGCCGCAGAACCCGATGAACTCGTCAGTATCAGCGTGGGCAACAGTGAAGCGGGTCGGGTTAGCGACCGCATTCTCGAACCATGAACCTGCCTCGCCTTCTGCCAGGGCGCGACGAGGTCCAAGAAACCTCATCACCTTGGGATCTCCAAGCATGGCAATGACAGCCTTTTTGTCTTGGTGACAAAGATTCCTCAGTTTCACCGAAATCATAGTCCTAGCTTCACCATGTAACGCTTGCAGCCATGCGCGCCCACGGAATGGAGCCGAAGGCGCAATGTAGTGGGCGTCGCCGTGCCTGCACTTGTTGGAGGATTCTATTTGTTCCCGTTCTGCCAAAGGATTTCTCGATCTTCCGTGAGGCCTGCAAAAACCTGGCCCTTTGAATGCATTACCATAAGTGCAACTTGGATAGACAAAAGGTGCATGGCTTGAATTACTTCTTCCTCGGATAGCCCTTGTCGTTTCTCTATCTTTAGCTCGTCCAAAACCCGTATTGCTTGGCGTCGCAGGGCAAATTCTCCGAACTGAACAACAAAGTCATCTCTAATACTCCTGAGGCCTCCTTTCTCTGGCCAAAGCCCCTCTAAACACAAAAGATTAGCCTGCGCATCGTCTCTTTGAGATTTATGATCGAAAAGAGTGATTAGCAAATCGTTCGTGCTCAGCAAATGCGTCGCTCCGGGGCACGAGTCAGATGGTGTTCCGACCGAGATTTGGTTCGGTGCAGTTATTACCATGGAAAGGCCTTCAATTAGGTCTTTCTTTAATGACTGCAAATCTTCCTTGGAGGCCGTTGCTGAAACGGCTGACTGAACTTCCTTCATTACGGATTGATCAGGCGCGTAACGTTTGTCGCAAACCTCGTACCAATGGTCTCGCGCCTCGCGAATAAGTTTACGCTTCGTCGGGTTGGCGCCATATGTCTCATGACAGGAAGGACATAGCGGTGCCGCATTTTCTTCTGTATCTGGACCGCTCTCAGCTTGCGGCACGATGTGGTGTATTTCTACTCCGATTGCTTTGCATAAACAGCACTGGAAATGAGCCCGCTTCCTTACCCTCTCTACCAATCTTGGAGTAAATGCCATTTTCACCTCTAACGCCGAAGCACAGCGGCGCCACGACAGTGGCTTCCGGCGGACATTGGCCGCGAACTGCTGCGCCTTGTTATAAGCTCTATACTACTGAATTGAATCAATAATTTTATTTCTCACAAGCTCAACCGAATCCCTATCGTAGCCGGCAACCGCAACCATGAGTTTGCTTTGGTTAGGTGATATTTCTATGCATTTAACTACAACACGGTTCGACTTTACGTTCCCGTATATTCCGTACTCATTCTCAACCTGATTCTCTAGCCCCAGGACTTGCAGGGCATATGAGCTTTGTATTTCGCAAGCCTCTTTGGATTTGCTGAGATCTTTAAACCATGACCAAAGCTCAGGCGGTTTTTCCTCAGCGAGAGCTGATCCTGATAATAAAAATAAAAGAATTAAAACTGCCCTGTTGATCATGCCGATTTCCCTAATGCTTATAACGCCAATATTCAGCGGCGCCCTGAAAAGGGCGTCCGGTGGAGGCCCTTTAGGGCCGTAACGTAATGGAATGACTGGTTAAATGCGGACAACATCCACTTCTGAGGTGTTTGAGACGCTGAACATTTTTGCAAACTCAATCACGTCGTTTTCAGTTTCGCCTGGATGACTCGTCGTCGTCAGATACCGTGGGTCACTGCCATCGCCCACTGCTATCTCATCCATAACTTCTTCCCACAACTCGCAATCCACACCCACCACGCAAAACAACTCATACCCCTCATCTAGAAGGGAGCGTAAAAGGCCGTCATGTTTCTGGTGATAGCCGGTCTTGGATACGAGCACAAACTTTCTGTTCTTCATGGCATTTAACGCCGTTGTTCAGCGGCAGCCTTGGCAGAGCGAAGGGGCGACAAGGCTGCCCGGTGGTGGGCCATTAGGCCCGGAACGAACTGCAACTATTGGTTAAGTGTATTTCTCGTACCTTGACTCCATCATTTCGGCCAATAACTCAGAAGACCCGACTACTCGACTGTGGGGCTTTAGGTTTTCATTCGCGAAATCAATGAGTTTTGAAAGTGCCTCTAGGTTCCTGTTTAACCAGTAATCACTGCCTATCGTATCGTAGTAATATTCTTCTTTATTTCCACGGAAGTCCCAAGTATCCAATCTATAGCGTAGCCCAACTGGTAAGCCATCCATTTTGAGGATATCGCCTTCGTACTCGGTAACGATGTTCTCTGGCAGATGAGGGCGAACTTTCCTCATCATTTTCCCAATGTCATGACCGTACTTCTGTATCCAATTTAGGAGTCTCCTGCCTTTCCTGTCCTCGCTCTCAAAGTAACAGATCAAGGATTTCAGGACTGACTCCATACCCATCCGCAAATCAATGAAGGATTTGGCTCGCATCGAACGAGGCGTATAAAACAGAGGGCCATCGCTCTCCATACAATGCTTATATCGGATGTAAAAATCCCGGGCATCGTGGAAGAAATGGTTTGAAACCTCGAGATACCGAGGCCTAGTAAATTCTTCGCTCATACTCCCTCACACTTAACGCCAATGTATAGCGGCGCCCGACTAGGGCGTCCGGTGGAGGCCGAAGGCCGGAACGTACTTGAATGAATGGTTACAAGCTCTCATTCAAAGACCGGCCTCATAAAACTGCGCTCACAGCTTAGTACACAACGAGTTTCTTCGGCGTATTTGAATGCGGTCTGGCAATCTGAGTCTTGGAACGAAGCCTCACGGTATTTTTCATAGGCTGCCAGAGACTGGAACGTGAAAAGTGCGATGGCGATATTGTTGGCACCCTCGGAAGGCAAGAAATACCCATGGTGCTGACCGCCGAACCTCTGGACCAGGGGTATCCACATCTTGCAATAGCGCTCGAACTCGGCGGCTTTATAGGGATCTATAACGTACTTTAGGTAGCAGGTAAACACTTGAACTCCCTTTCAGTTGGCCTTGTAAGGCCAGCCATAAGCGGCGCCCTGACAAGGGCGTCCGGTGGAGGGCCATCGGCCCGGAACAACCTTCATGGCCTTGTTACATGCCAATGCCATATTGAGCTCTCAAACGGTCAATTTGGTTTTGGTGTTGGTTCAGGAAGGGGCTTATTAACAATGCATCTTTGCCACCATTAGATAGAGTATTCAGAACAGTTGCTGGATCGCTGTATTTGCGTAGAAAAGGCACACCATGCTCCTGAAAGTACTTATAAAGTTCAATCGCCGATGATTTAGTTTCCTCTGTATTGGACACAGGAAATCGATGCTGCCCAGCGCCTTGAATATTTCCTAGCTCTGCTCCGACGATACAAACTCTCTCCCTACCCGCTCTAAACTCTACAGCAATGTCGGCAACTGCATCGAAATCTTCTACATGGTTAATGCAACCTATATGGAGAAACCAGACAAGATCGTTCTCAGTTAATTGGAACTGACGTTTGCTCTTAACGAACTTCCAGTCCGCCAAAAGGTACTTCAATTCTTCGATAAACATGTTCTGCAATTCAGACACTTTCATGGCATGTAACGCTAAAGGCAGCGGCGTGTGTAACATGTCCGCTGACCTGACTTGTTAAAACCGGCCATCAGGAACCACCGGACTCAGCCAGTCGCACCTCAACATTGCTGTGTTGCACTCCAGATTCGTTCTTATGCCGCGAACCGAAAAGATTGACCCATTGTCCCTGAACGAGCAGTAACTCCCCGTTGCCTGCACTGCGCCCATAACTCGTTGTGTAGCTTCCAGAATAGTTGAACTGAAATTGGCCGGGCGAGCCTGCGACTGGCTTAAGTTCATAACCGATGGACAAATCACCCGAAGAAGCAAAGCCTTTATCCTCGCTCGACACACTAAACTTTAAGAGACTGGACTCCCTGAGAAAACTTGGCAGCAGGTCGGAGGGTGCGCCATCGGTTTTGGTGGCCAGGCACTCACAGTACCGAACCTCCAATACCAGCGGTTTATTAGCGAGATAGTCCCCAGGAACCGGGTTTTCGGCAAGAGCAATACTGGGGATCAAAGATAGAAAAAGCAGAGTAATTTTCGATGCGATCCGTTGCATGTGACCTCCTGTGTATTCGTTTTAACGCCTGGCTTTGCGGCGTGCCGGAGCGCAGCGTATGTGCGTCCGCCAACAGCCACTGGTTAAATCAACTCTTTTGCTTTGACGCAGTAGCTGTAATACGAATCCGTGTGGTGCCACTTCATCCCTTGTACAGGCGCATTGGCGTGCATCGATCCGTACGTGCTCATAACAAAGAAGTTTCTTCGTATCAGTTCGACCGCTTCATTGTATAAATCGTGAAATTGTTCCTCTTCATCCTTTTTCATCTTCAAACTCAGCCAATTTTCATCGGATGGTATGGACTCATAAAGCTCAATGAATGCCAGAATTGTCTTATCGCTTATCTGGGAGAACGCCTGCACTGCGGCAATCAAGTAGTCCTCATCTTTCCAGTGATCGCGATAAATGAGAGCCAATGCTGTAAGCCCAATTCGTGAATGAGTTTGACGCGTAGCTTCCAGCACAGCGTAGAAGCAGTTTGAGTACGTTTCGTTATCTAAGATACTTTCGATGAACTCCTCGTCGATCTCAGCATCTGAAACAAACCGTTCGAATCGTCTCTGGAGATGTGTATCGTAGAATTCTTGCGCAAATCGAGCGAGAAGACCAATGCCGGGTATACCAACGTCTTTCGCGAGGCCCGCCACATCATTTCCAGCCTGAAGAACCTCTTTCCCCCACTCGAACTTTTTCTGACTCATACCACGATCCCTTGGCACTATTTAACGCCAGCCATAAGCGGCGCCCTGACAAGGGCGTCCGGTGGAGGGCCATCGGCCCGGAACAGACTTAATGGCTTTGTTAGGTATTTGAATCATTAGTTGGATAGGAGCAATATTTTACGAACCGTAGCATCATCCTTCTCTTGCCAAACAAGAAACCTTTTGCCGAAATAGGTCATAAAACGCACCTTAACACCCTGATCTTCAAGCCGTTTCAGGTAAAGCTTACTATTATTTTTCGCGTATTTTTTACCATCGTAGATCATATAAGTTGTGATAGGCCACCCAACGCTGAGGTTCTCTGGTGGAGACACACCAAACAAACTTTCTCTAATTCTTTTATGATCTTCATCCGACAGTCCAATCACTAACACACAGTGAGGATCATCAGAGCTTTCATAGGTGTAACCCTGTCTGTTCAGTTCGTTCTCAAACTGCTCTATTGCACCTTCGGGGTAATAGCAAGCCTTTGTTTTAGAGAAACTTTCAGTACATCCTAGAACAAGAAAGCTCAACAAAATTGATAATGGTAGACGTCTCATTTTCACCTAACGCCAGCAATAAACGGCGCCCTGACAAGGGCGTCCGGTGGAGGCCAGAGGCCGGAACGAATTTGATTGCCTTGTTACGTAGATATTGTATAAATAGACAAAGCTAACGATAAAAGCCCGAAAGAAACCGTGCCTACTGTACCCCACCTGGTCCATCCAGCAGCTTTTGAGTTTTCAAGCTGCAACTTCTTTATATCTTGGTGTTTCAACTTGATGATGTCTGCGAGCTGTTGAGCTTTCTGTCGTGGTATTTCCTTGGACGGCTCAATCTCTTCTATTAGGTCGATAAGCAGAGAACGCTCAGGGTCTTCAAGGCCCTCAAATGGAACCCGCTGCCGAATTTCGTGAAGGTCAGCGGCGATTTCGTCCAAGAGCTTTAGGATACGCTCCTTAATTTCAGTAAAATTTTCTGCCTCAATAGAATCGCGTAAAATTTCTCTCAAATCATTTTGGACACGCTCAAGCTTAATTTCTCTTGGCGATTTCCCTCTACCAAAAAAATAATGTCTCGAACTTGCGTCTGTAATTTCCTCTAGCACGCGAAGCTCTACATCCCCTCGAGTCACTAGTTTCTCTATATTACTATTTTTATTATCTTTTTCGTCATCTAGGTAGCTAATACTTCTGGATATTTCCCTGAATTCAACTTCGGTTTTTCTCCTAAACCATAGAAAGATAACCATAACTGCAGTAATGAATACTGGCAGAACATAAGAGAGGTTTTCGATAATATTACTCATTAATTGCCCTTATACGTAACGCGAAAACGAAGCGGCGCGTCTCACGCGTCCGCCTTCCGTGACTGGTTAGGCATTCTGATCACCGAGGAAATCAGAAATCAAATGCCATTTCTCCTCGTACTCTTGGAAGTTCGGAATGTCTTTTAGATTCACCTTTCCCCAGTCTTTGCTACGTGGTGCGCAGCGAATTATTTCGACGGGAAATATATAGTATCGAGGAGGTAGCACCTCTTTTTTCCCGTCTTTGGAGCCACGATTCAGCAAGACAACGACAACGAAATCACAGCCAAAGTTTTTTATTGGAAAAGCCGCTGCACCAGTGCGCCACCGGCTCTTCACCTGAACCATTGCTGATTTATTGGATTCGGGATTGGTCGCTACCAAGTCATAGCCAGGCATATTCGTGTAAGTCTTGTAAGACGCTATCTTGTGCAATAGGAGCTGGCCCAACACCAAGAATTCGGCGCCTTCAGCTTCAAGCCTAGTATCTAGTCGTGGCATACCTCTCCCTGATGCCTAACGCCCTGGTTTTGCTGCGCACCGGAGCGCTAGCGTAGGTGCGTCCGGCAACAGCCATTTGTTAGGGATTTCTGTCCCCACACGCTATCGTTGCTGTAAAGGCTTTGATTCATTCCTCTTTTGACAACGCTCGCCTTCAATTTCAGCAATACGGTTGCTTAGGACCATCAATAAACGTGCGCAGCCCGCTGAATAAAAATGTCGTGCCTCAAACGTAGCACCATCACCAACCGTCCTATTATAGAGATCCTCGCACTTGCTTCGAAAGCTTTGATGCTCGAGCGAAATCCCCACTCTGTGCGCGAAGTCATTTCTTATGGTTCGCACTTTATCAATTGCCTGCAGCTCATCTTTCGCGATCAACCCCAACGAAAAAGCAACCTTGGTCCGAGACGATAACGACGTCAGTGGATCACCAGGCCCACCACGCAAAACTCCTTGAGTCACTTTGTCCTCGACCAAAAAACGCTCTAACAACCTGCATAGCATCTCGTCGAGCATTGCAGCCCACACAAGAACGAGACCCCGTTCGGTCCCACTTGCATTCTCTCGATTCGCTTCATCAAGAAATTGGTTAATGTCATGCCATGCAGCAGGGAGCTGCGGAGCCTCAAAGTTTTCAGGGGACTCAGTCCTGGCTATCGGTGGAGCAATTTCTCCAAACTCGCCCTGCATACAACGGCCGAATATTTCTCGACCGTGCGGTTCAACGTCAGTTTCAGAGGCTATGAAAGGCACTTCAGACTTCAGGTGTTCAAAATACACTAAGCAGTCTATCGCCGTCTTTTCGTGGTTAGCCCATCGCGGCTCTCTGACTGAGCTGTAAGTTATTTTCATGCCTTTCCCTAACGCCGTGGTAATGGGCGCCAACGGAGCAACGCGTAGTTGGCGTCCCGTTGACCACCTTGTTATGTGGGAGTTTAGACATCAAGAGCCAATGCCAGCACGGGAGGCTCACCCACCTGAACAAGCCGCCAGTTAACGAACGCCACACTCTCTAAAAGTGCGGAAAACAGCTCTGGATGCTCAGCTTTCATATCAGCTGCATGATCAATCTGGAGCGTCACCACCCGCCCTTTTGCACAGTGAATCTTGGTCATGCCTTCATCAGGGTCTGCAAGTGACGACATGCAGTCGATCCATGCATTCATGTTGTTGCCATAAAAGTCTGGGAAGCCAAAAGCTGCTGCGAACTCTCGATGGAAGGAGCCCCAATCAATCAACTTTTTTCCATTAACGACAACCAAGTTCTCGGTCATGACTTCCTACACATAACGCCAAGCACAGCGGCGGCTGAAAGCCGTCCGGCGGCCATCGGCCGCGACCTGCTGCGCCTTGTTAAATGGCCCTGGGCACACGGTCCGCTTGAGCCACTGTTTGATTGAGTTGCCGGAGCTTGTTTAGAGAGACTTGGAACTGGCCATTACTCGGTAGCCGCTTACCTTTGAATTGCTCCCAAACAAGGGCTCCCGGCCCGTTATAGATTTCCTCGAATGTACCATCACGCAGGATCTTGATGATGATCGTATGCTGCGGCTGACTCCGAAACGCAACAGAGTTGGATTGCGTGGCCTTGATCTCAACTTCCAAGCCAATTTCGGTTACCGCGTCATAGCCTTTGTTGGACGCTGTCTTCAGCTCCAAATTGTATGCGTCGGCCACGAGGCATTCACCCAAACTACCAACCATATGGCCATCCGGGGTGAAGTGCCTACCTGGGAACATGGCCTCCAATTCGTTGACCGTGGCGTAGAGCTGCTTGACCAAAGCCCGAAATTTATCGTGATCGATCATAGACATTTAACGCCGCGCTCTACGGCAAATTTGTCCGACAGCAGCGCCTTGTTAGGCGAGAAAATGCACCGCCAGCACATCATACGGCCACCCCGAAAAGCGCACCGACCCCAGCCGTCAAAGCCATTGCCAACGCCCCCCAAAACGTAACCCGAGAGGCAGCCTTAAAAACAGGAGCGCCGCCGACTTTCGCTGACAATGAGCCTAGCAAGGCAAGGAAAAGCAGTGAACTGCCGGGGACGGCCCACATAAGCAACGACGCTGGAAACAACAGGACGACGCATAGGGGAAGGGCCGCACCTACCGAGAATGTGCCTGCCGATGCAAACGCAGCCTGGATTGGACGGGCAGTAGAGACTTCTGAAATGCCAAGTTCATCGCGGGCATGCGCGCCCAGTGCATCCTGTTTCATCAGTTGACTTGCTACTGTGTCTGCGAGCGCCCGGTCTAACCCGCGCCTGACGTAAATCTCGGCAAGCTCCGCATGCTCTTGTTCGGGCGCATCAGCCAGCTCGGCCTTCTCTCTAGCAAGATCGGCCCCCTCGGTGTCGGCTTGAGAGCTGACTGACACGTACTCACCTGCTGCCATAGACATAGCGCCAGCAACTAGACCAGCAACGCCTGCAACCAACACAGCCTTGGAGTCCGCCCCTGCCGCCGCCACACCCAGGACCAGGCTTGCAGTAGATACAATCCCGTCGTTTGCACCAAGAACTGCAGCACGCAGCCAGCCGATCCGTTTTGTTCTGTGCCGTTCAGCATGCTTCATGCGAAGTCCAAATATAAAGGTGGGCAGTAGCGCCTAACGCTGAGCACAGGGGCGCCCTGTCAAGGGCGTCCAGCGGCCACAGGCCGCGTCCTGATGCGACTGGTTAAATGCCGGTTACCCGGCAATTCATTCCGGCACCCAACCCGAATGCCTACTCCCGATACTTTGGACCAGCATGACCCATGGCGCCAAGAACCCGAACACTGAATTGGCGGAAACTGCCCCGCGGGCGCGCCGGATTGCCCGGAGAACAGAACAAATTAATGCCGATCAGCACCGTTGCCTGACGAAAGGCTGTGTTCGACCTGACGGCGACCGATGAGCTAGCGGCCGAACACCCAACCGAAGAGCACCGGAGTAAAGGCCTTTAACGCTTGCAGCATGCGCGCGCACGGAATGGAGCCGAAGGCGCAATGTAGTGGGCGTCGCCGTGCCTGCACTGGTTATGTGCTTTAACCATTGTGACTGAAAACCACCAGTTTTTTGTCGGGTATCACCATCAGGACGGCCTCATCCTTGAACGAATAGTACGAACCACCGGTTCGTCCGCTCTCAACTATGTCGTCATACAAAGAGCCACCGATACTCCCGCCGCAAAGCAGTTCATATGACCAATTTTCCGACCTAGTCCAGTCATCTCTGGGAGTTTCCATCCACTCGCCATATGTATAGTACCGGTCAGAATGACCTCGAGCCTGGCCTGATTCCTCGAAAAACTTAACACCTTGCTCTTTGATGGCTTCTGCTGTTTTACCGCCCAATTTGTAGACGGCCGTACCACAACCTTCCCTAAGCCCAGAATCCGAGGTAATAGATATGCGGTAACTGAGACCAATATTTTCCGGAATAGCTTTTCTATACCAGTAATCCTCGAGTAGGTACCAAGCTCCGATTAGAGCAACGACAATTGCTCCGGTAACCTTTAAAGCTTTCATGATTCTGCGAGCTTTCCTTGCAAATAACAGCTATTTATACGAACGCGTTCGTATATCACCCGTTCGTAAAACTCCATTCAAGCGCGCTCAAGAAAAGGCGGATTTCTCCCGTAAAACAGCATCTTGAGCGCCAATCACTACGGCTACCGCCGGAGTTATACGCCCTCTTTTGAGCCACTCCAGCTCCTACCGAGGGCGTATAACTCCACCCATCCTCCTCCATCTTTCCAACCCTATCAGATAGTTACCGGTATTTCTCATGTGACATCTGGAGTTTTGCGAATGCGTGCGTAAAACTCCGGCGCCTCGGCACTACCCTCCCACTCACATACCTGAGATACTCATCTATACCCACCGAACAGGATGTACCGGTCGTCTCCATGCGCCGGAGGGTGGGCAAGCTTGCTCCCCATTCGACAGGCGGGGCACAGGGAAACAACACGACAGGAGGTCACTCCCATGAAACGCATCGCCGTCTGCTTTGATGGCACCTGGAATCGCCCGGAGGAAATCCTGGGTGAGGACTTTCCAACCAACGTGCTGCAATTTGCCCGCGCCATTCGGCCTACCGACGGCAACGGGGTGGAGCAGGTGGTGTTCTACGACTGGGGCATTGGCTCCTACCACGATTCACTTCGGGCCGGCGCCACCGGTTACGGGCTGGAGAAGAACGTGATGGACGGCTACCGGTTTCTGGTGCACAACTACGAGCCCGGCGACGAGATTTTCCTGTTCGGGTTCAGCCGCGGTGCCTACACGGCCCGCAGCCTGTGCGGGATGATCAATAACTGCAGCATTCTGCGAAAAGAACACGGCAGCCGGATCGAGGAGGCCTTCAAGCTTTACAAAACCAAGAAGCACAAAGCCAACGGCGACCACTCCATGGCCTGGAAGGCGAAATATTCACTGGAGCAGCGCACGCCCATTCGGTTTGTCGGGGTGTGGGATACCGTGGGTGCCCTGGGCCTGCCGTTTACTTTTTTCGGCCTGATCAAGGATCGGGACCTGTTCTACGATTGTAAGATCGGCAGCAACATTCGCGTCGCCCGCCACGCGCTTTCGCTGGACGAGCAGCGAGAGGATTTCGAGCCCACGCTCTGGGACCCGCGAGACGGCACCGATCTGGCCCAGGTCTGGTTTGCCGGGGTGCACTCGGACGTCGGCGGAGGTTACGAGCCAGACAAGCAGGGTCGCACCCTGGCGGATATCCCCCTGCTGTGGTTGAAAGGGGAAGCGCAAAAACACGCCCTTGTGTTCAATGATTCCCTGCCCGCCGTAACCCACGCCAACGCCGATCAGCACAATGAGTACAAGGGCAAGTACAAGCTGCTGGGCAAGCTGGTGCGCGAGATACCGGCACCCGAGACCAATCGCACCTGGGTGCATCCGAGCGTGAAAGAGCGCTATGCCGGCGGCTACCGCAGCGAACCGATTGAGCGGTACAACAAGATCCACGGCCAGTGGCCACCGCTCTGGCCGGGATAAGCCCGCGCGTTATCGGCCTGGTTTTTGATAGACTCCGCAGCCACAGAGTGTCGTTCGATCTTGACGGGCGGTTGTTCACCAATGAGGGCTGTAAGTTGTGAAGAGCTGGATTTTTCTGGGCGTTGCCATCGTAGCGGAAGTGATTGCCACCACCGGCCTGAAAGCCAGTGAAGGGTTTACCAGACTCTGGCCCAGCTTGCTGGTGATTGCCGGATATACAATTGCCTTTTACTTCCTCTCGCTGACCCTGAAGGAAATTCCCGTGGGCGTAGCCTATGCCATCTGGGCGGGGATGGGCGTTGTGCTGGTGGCACTTATCGGCTGGCTGATTTACGGGCAGGCTCTGGATGCCGCCACTGTGATTGGTATGGCGCTGATCATCACCGGGGTTGCAGTGATCAATCTGTTTTCCAAGTCAGTCGCTCACTAACCCGACGGTAAAACCGGAGCCTCACGATGCACCTCCCTTTCTGGCTGACCACCGCCCTGCTCTTTCCGGTACTGCTTTACCAGGGCAAGCGGGCGCGCCGTACAACGCCCAGGTTGCCGGAGGCCGGGGGCGCTCCGTGCGGTCAATATGGCGAAGGTGCTCCCGCCAGGCGAGTGCTGGTGATTGGCGAATCCACGGCGGCCGGCGTAGGTGTTGAAACCCACGATCAGGGCCTGGCCAGCCAATTGGCAAGGGAAATCCACGGGCGCACGGGCCAGACCATTGCCTGGCATACCTTCGGGGTCAACGGCATCCGGCTTGGGGCGTTGGTTCGCAAGCTGGAAACCACCGAACTGCCGGAGGCGGATGTGGTGCTGCTGAGCATGGGGGTGAACGACACCACGGGCTTCACGCCCCGGTTTCGTTTCCGCCGGCAGTTGCGGGCATTGCGTCAGTTGCTGGCGCCACGATATTCAGGGCCTATTCTGCTTCTGAGCGTGCCGCCGATGCATCGGTTTACGGCGCTGCCCTCGCCGCTTCGTTACGTAATGGGGTGGCGCGCAATGCAGCTGGACAAGATCTACCAACAGCTGGCCAGGGACGCCGCTGCAGATTTTGGGCACCTTAACTACCCGACTGTGACCGATCCGGATCTTCTCGCCAGCGATGGCTACCACCCCAGCCCAAAAGGCTACGCATTTATTGCTGATGCCATTGCCTCGAGTATCCAGGCATCCTGAGTCCCCTCTTAAACACAATGCTCCGAAAGAATAATGGGTTAAGGAAGCGCTTTACGTTTAGCTTGCTACACTCGCACAGAGTCTAAACAAAACAACGAGGTAACAAATGCTAGACAGAGCGTCCAAACCGATGGTCAGCCTGGTGGATAAATATCTGCCAGACCCGTACCTGTTTGTCATCATTCTTACCCTGGTCGCCTTTATCGCTGCCATGGTTTTTCAGGGCCACAGCCCAATGGCCGTGGTTGAGATGTGGGGTAACGGCTTCTGGAACCTGCTCACCTTCTCCATGCAAATGCTGCTGGTGCTGGTCACCGGCTTCATGATGGCCAGCACACCGCTGGTGCGAGGCATCCTGAACCGTATAGCGATGCTCGCCAGAACGCCTGGCCAGGCAATTGTGCTAGTGACCTTCATTGCTTTGATTGCAAGCTGGATTAACTGGGGGTTTGGCCTTGTTGTGGGCGCCCTGTTCGCCAAGGCGCTGGCTCGCCAGATCCGCGTCCACTACCCCCTTCTGATTGCCAGCGCTTACTCTGGCTTTATTGTCTGGCACGGAGGCCTCGCAGGCTCTATTCCTCTGACCATTGCTACCGAGGGGCACTTCACCCAGGACACCATCGGCATTATCGGAACCGGGGAAACCATCTTTGCGTTCTTTAACCTGGCCATTGTGGCGGCCCTGTTCATCATTGTGCCGCTGGTCAACCGGCTGATGCTGCCTGAGGAAAGGGACAGCATTTATGCCGACCCGAAGATCCTGGACGACGAGCCAGACACTTCTGTGGTAATCAATCGCCCTGCCGACTACCTGGAGAACAGCCGCACCCTAGCCTGGCTGATCGGCTTCAGTGGGATCGCGTTTATCTTCCAGTATTTCATGGACGGGGGCGGCCTGAACCTGAACATCGTGAACTTCATGTTCCTGTTCATTGCCATCATCCTGCACCAGACCCCCAAGCGCCTGCTGGCCAGCCTCAACGAAGGGGTCAAGGGCGGTGCAGGTATCGTGATCCAGTTCCCGTTCTATGCGGGCATTATGAGCGTGATGACGGCCTCTGGTCTGGCGGCCAGCATTTCCAGTGGGTTTGTTTCCATTGCCAGTGCCGAGAGCCTACCCTTCTGGAGTTTCATCAGTGCCGGCCTGGTAAACATCTTCGTTCCCTCAGGTGGCGGTCAGTGGGCGGTGCAGGCTCCGGTTATGCTGCCTGCGGCGCAGGAGCTGGGTGCGGATATTCCCAGGGTGGCCATGGCCGTTGCCTGGGGTGATGCCTGGACCAACCTGCTCCAGCCGTTCTGGGCCCTGCCGGTGCTGGCCATTGCCGGGCTGAAGGCCAAGGACATCATGGGTTACTGCCTGATGCTGCTGATCATCACCGGCATCATCATCAGCGCTGGCCTGACCTGGCTGTAACGCCTGCCCAACCACTGAATCCGGGGGCTTGAGAGCTCCCCGGATCTCACCACTAAAATCTGTTCATTCTTTGAACAAGGGGCTAAATTAAGGAATGTGCCACCCTCGGCACATTCTCCGGCATAAGCATTAACGTTCCGGAAAGAACGATCCAATACCTCACGGAAGGATATTCTTATGGCTTATGTGACAATTGATGGCAACAAATATGAGAAAGAGCTCATTGATCTCGCCGTAAAACACACTACGGGTCGGGGCGAGGGCAAAATCTCAGTGGACGAAGCAAAAGACCTGTTCAAGTCCGCCAAGGATGGACAAGGCGTTACAGATACAGAAATGGCAACGCTGAAGTATATTCGTGGAGCTTATGAGTTTACCGATGCGGGTGCCAAAGCATTCGATGCGGAGCTCGCCAAGCTCTGATACACCCGGCTGAGCGGGACCGTTGAGCCCCAGTAAGCAAAGGGCCTGTCTCCTCCGCAGTAGACAGGCCCGATTTCTTCACCCGATTTAATGTAGGCGTTCGCCAATCCTGTTAAGGCGCAAGCTTGCGCTTCAGCGCCCGGGAAACTGATACCGGAAGGCTCGGCAGTGCCCGCAGCATCCAGGGCAGTACTCGGCGTTTCACGCCGCTGAGTGACTCGGGAATCATGGCCTCTATCACGTGCGGCCCCGGCATTCTCTGGGCGTATTCCAGGGCTTTTGCCATTTCCTCAGCGGTGTGTACCCGCACGCCGTGAACGCCCATACCGTTAGCCATTTCCGCGAAGTTGATCACCGGGCCCCGCAAGTCCAGCTGGGATTTGGCTTTCTCACCGGCTTCTTCGGCGCCTACCCGTTCCAGCTCGATGTTGAGCACCGAGTAGGAGGCGTTGTTGAAGATGATGGAGGTTACGTTCAGCTGTTCCCGGGCCATAGTCCACAGGGCCTGAATGGTGTACATGGCGGTGCCATCGCCGATCAGGGCGATAACCGGCCGGTCCGGGCAGGCCACGGCCGCGCCCACGGCATTGGGCAGGCCCTGGCCGATGGCGCCACCGGTGAGGGTGATCATGTCGTGCCGCGGCGCGCCGGCAGTCATCACCGAAAGCATCAGGCTGGAAGTAATGCCTTCATCCACGATGATGGCGTTCTCGGGCATCAACTCGCCTACCGCTTTGCAGACTTTCTCGGCAGTCAGCTTGCCCCGTGGCCGGCCCGGTCGTTTCTCTGGCTGGAGCTTCGGCTGTGCCTGGCTGGCGCCAACGGCGTCATTGAGTTTGTTGAGGCTGGCCAGAATATCCTGGTCCGGGGCGGCCAGGGTGTGTACCTGGCAGGTATCCGGCACCAGGTAGCTCTTCTTGCCGGGATAGGCGAAGAAGGAAACCGGCGCTTTCGAATCCACCAGGATCAGCTGTTCTATATCGGTCAACTGCACCGTGGCCAGTTCCGCCAGGTAGGCGATTCGTTCGATGTAAGGCAGGCCGGCACCCCGCTCCATGCGGGTGGGGAAGGTTTCCGCCAGCAGGGTAACGCCACTGTGGGCGGCCAGTTTGGCGGCCGCCAGCATGCTGGGTTCCCGCAGGGAATGGCCGCCCATCAACAGGGCGGTTTTCTTACCGGAGCGGATGGCCTTGGCAATGGCTTCCACCGTGGCATCGTCTGCAGGCTCCGGTGTCGGCGGCGCCAGGGGCGCGCTGGGCACACCGCCCTCGCCCCAGGACACATCCGCAGGCAGTATCAGTGTGGCGACCTGCCCCGGCGCCGTACGGGCAGCGGCAATGGCTTCGGCGGCATCCTGGCAGAGGGTTTCCGTGCTCTTGGCGGTGCGCACAAACCCCGGGGATACGTTGCGGGCTACGGTCTCGATATCCGACTGCAACTGGGCATCGTATTTCACGTGGTAGGTGGCGTGGTCGCCCACAATGTTCAGCACCGGCACCTTGCCCTTGCGGGCGTTGTGCAGGTTGGCCAGGCCGTTGCCCAGCCCGCAGCCCAGGTGCAACAGGGTGGCGGCAGGTTTGTCGGCCATGCGGGCATAGCCGTCGGCGGCACCGGTGGCGACCCCTTCGAACAGGGCAAGCACCGCCCGCATTTTGGGCTCGTCATCCAGGGCGGCCACAAAATGCATCTCGCTGGTGCCGGGGTTGCTGAAGCAGACCTCAACGCCGGCATCCACCAGGGTTTTCATCAGGGCTTGAGCGCCGTTTGTCATTGTTGTTCTCCAAGCTTTCCGGGTTCGGGGTTTTGGTTATGTGTTTTGCCCACAGGATTCAGCCTCCGGCCACGATGGCCCGCACCGCCGCCCGGGCTGTCATGATGCAGCCCGGCAGGAAGGTGCCTTCCAGGGAACGTTTTCCGTTCGCACCGCCGCCGCCAAAGCCTGCCGCCTCGCCGACACAATAAAGGCCTTCAACCGGCTGCCCGTGGGCGCCCAGCACTCGGCTCTGCAGGTCGGTTTGCAGCCCACCCAGGCTCTTGCGGGTAATCAGCTGCATGCGAATGGCGATAAAGGGGCATGCGCCGGATTTCTGCAGCGGGGCCGGCTTGCAGGTGCGCAGGCGGTCCGGCTTCCATTCCCGGGCATGCTGGATCATCCGGATCTGGGGGTCGTCGTGGAGGCTGGTACCTGCCGCGAAGTTGGCATCAAAGGCATCCGCGGTGGCCTTGAGTGTTGCCGGGTTGATGTCGTTGGAGCAGGTCAGCGCGTTCATCTTGCCGGCCAGATCCGTCAGGCTGTCGGCCACCAGGAAATCCCGGCTTTCATGCTGCATCTGCCGAATCAGGGCGTGGTTGCCCAGCAACAGCTCTTTCACAAACTGGGGGAACTGTTTATCCCGGATGCGGGCGTTGTGCTCGGCGCCCGAGATGGCAAATTCCTTGGCAGCGATCCGCCAGTTGAGCAGGTGCCAGGTCCAGGGCTTTTCCTGTTCGGCCACGCGCTGGCACAACCAGTGGGTATCAAAGCCGGTCACCAGGGGTTCCGGGCCAATACGCTCACCGCGATGGTTCAGCCACAGGGCGGATTTGCAGGGAATGGTGGACAGGCCGTGGCCCGGAAAATGAGGGTACGGATGCGGGAAGCCGGCCGCGTAATTCCACATTTCGCCAGCGTGGGTAATCCGGCCTCCGAGGGTGTCGGCCACCCAGTGATGCATGCGGCCATCGGCATAGGGGTGGGCACCATTCAGCATGCGGGTGGGTTGCGGGCGATCCACCGGCCAGTTCGCGCGGCATTCCCTGTGGCTGCCGTTGATGCCGCCAGTGGCCAGCACCACGGCAGACGCGGCGAAGCGAACCTCCTCACCCGTGGCCTCGTTGATAGCCAGGGCGCCGCTGACTTTTCCCGCCTGGTGGTCCAGTTCGGTAATGCGATGCTGGTGCAGCAAAGTGAGCTTGCCGCTGGTGTTCTCCCGGTGCAGCGCCGTCATCAGGCAGCGGACCAGTTCCCGGGCGGTGCCCCACACCACATGGTAACGGGGCAACCGATTACCATCGCCGAAACGGCCGCGCTCAACCCAGTTCACGGCAGGCAGGAACTTGATGCCTTCGTTGCTGAGCCAGTCGTAGACCTCGGAGCGTGAATGCTCAACGTAGTAACGGGCCCATTGCAGGGGCAATTCATCGTCGGGGGCCAGCTCGCCAAAGCTCAGCCAGTCTTCCAGGGCAATCTCCGGTGTGTCGGCAATTTTCATGCGCTTCTGCAGCGGCGTACCCACCAGCATCATGCCACCAAAGGCCCACAGCGCCAGGCCACCCATCCGTTCTTCCGCGTCCCGGTCTGCCAGGGTTACGGACTTGCCGGCGCGCAATCCTTCCAGAGCCGCGACAATACCGGCCAGCCCGCCGCCGACCACCAGAATGTCTGAGGAAATCACCTTGGCCATATCGCATCCGACCCGATTGCAATGAGTTGTCAGGTTTAAAGATATACCGGTACCATGGCTTTAAAATTGACTTCAGAGGCCAACAAAATTGACATTAGAGGCCACGGTTTCCATTGGCTGGGTTAACACCGTCATCAGTGCTGCCGAGAGGCTGTCTTTAAGCGCAAACCAACTGCTGGCTGAAGCCGGCATTCCGGAAGCCGCCTGCGAACTGGAGCGCTGGCCGATCGACGATATTACCCGGCTCTGGCACGCCGCCGAACGCTGCACCGGCGACCCGGGCTTTGGTTTGAAGGTGGGAGCGGAGTTCTCCCCGATGAGCATCAGTGGCGTGGGGTTTGCACTGCAATCTGCCGCAACCCTGCGAGAGGCCATCGTGATGGTGCAGCGCTTTCAGCGGCTGATCTCCGATGGCGGGCGGTTCCAGATTGTTGCCGGCAACACAGCCACCTGGCTGGTCTACCACCCCAGGCAGGGGCGACTGGCCTTCAGCCCGCACCAGATCGAAGCGGTGCTGGCCTCAGTGGTGGGGTTCGGAAGCTGGGTTACCGGCACCCGGATGCAACCATCCCGGGTGCAGTTCAGCCAACCCCGGTTGGGGCCGTTGGCCGGTTACCAGACCGTATTCAATTGCCCGGTGGAGTTTGAGCAGGCGTTCAGCGGTGTACAGATCGACAACGCCGTTCTGGACCAGCCCCTGCCCCAGGCGGACCCCCAGCTTGCCCAGGTGCACGAGCGCTACACCAATGCCCGCCTTGCCGCCCTCTCCATCAACAGTGCCTCAGTGCCAGAAATACGCAGATGGCTGAACGCCCGGATAGGACCGGTTCTGCCCCGCCGGGCAGACGCAGCCGAAGCCCTGGGCATCAGCGAACGCAGCCTGGCCCGGCGGCTCCGGGAACAGGGCCAGACCTTTGATGGGCTGGTTGACGACGTACGCCGTGAAAAAGCCCTACAGGCGGTCGCCGATTCCAGCGCCTCCCTACCTGAAATCGCCGAAGCGCTGGGGTTTGCCGAGGTCAGCACGTTTTACAGGGCATTCCGGCGCTGGACCGGCATGCCACCGGTGCGGTGGCGCAAGCAGCGGTATTCGGGCTGACTGGGGCCCAAACTGACATGCAGGGTAACACCGCCAGCGTAATTTCATGTTGAGCATTAGCAGTCCAAGCAGTAACCTGCTGATCAGACATTAGAGCCTGAGGCCCCATGAAGCCTGACCCCGATCAGCTCCCAGACAATGCCAATGATGCACAGAGTTTTCAGGCGCCCCCAGACACCCCGGAGCGTATTGCTGAGCTGATTCACCGCGTGGCTCAGAAAGACCGCCAGGCTTTCGCCCTCCTCTACCAGGCAACTGCCCCGAAACTTCTGGGCACCGTGTTGCGTATCCTCAGAGACAAAGGGTGGGCAGACGATGTTATCCAGGACAGTTATCTCAAAATCTGGCAAAAAGCCGAGCAGTTTCAGGACGGCAAATCCTCGCCGATTACCTGGCTGGTGTCGATTGCCCGTAACGGTGCCATTGATGAGCTGCGCAAACACCCCGCCGGACGCACCACGAACAGCGACGAGCTGGATGAGATGCCAGGGTGGCAGACATCAGCTCAGGAACAGCTGGAAGACCAGCGGGCGGCAACTCAACTGAATCACTGCATCGATCAACTGGAAAAAGACCGACAGGACATGGTGCGCCTGGCCTACCTTAACGGATGGTCCCGGGAGGACCTGGCAAGCCAGTTTGAACAGCCGGTCAACACGGTAAAGACCTGGCTTCACCGCGCCCTGAAACAGCTCAAAAGGTGCCTCGAATCATGACTGAACGCGACGACCTGGACATGCTGGTTGCAGAGTTCGTTCTGGGCACATTGCCAGCCTCGGAGCGGGCCTATCTTGAAAGCCGGCGCAATGAGGACCCGGAGGTAAATGCGCTGATTCTGCAATGGGAAGAGCGCCTGGGTAAGCTGGCCGAGGAAACCGAGCCCGTTCAGCCCTCACCGGCGCTGTTCGCAAAAATCGAGAAGGCTCTGGACCGGGTGGAATCGACGCCTCGAGAGGCTGCCGAAACGTCCAACGTGGTTGCGCTGCGCAGCCAGCTGAACCGCTGGCGCTGGAGCACAGCGATTGCCTCGGCGGCCGCCCTGGTTCTCGTGGCCATTCTGGCGTTCCAGCCGCAGCCCGAGCCTCAAGCCCAGTCGTTTGTTGCGGTTTTCCAGAACAACGATGAGCAGCCGGCCTTCCTGCTGACGGTGGACCTGAAGGAGCAACGGCTCAACATCCGGCCGGTAACTGCCGAGCCAAGACCCGGAAAATCCTATCAGTTGTGGATCAAGGCCGACGAGCTGGGTCCAAACCCCCGCTCCGTGGGCGTTCTGGGCAACGATTTCGCGCTGGATGAAGGGGCGTTGAGCAATTACGACCCTGCCCTGCTCAAGGAGGCCACGTTCGGCATCAGCGTCGAGCCCGAAGGCGGCTCACCCACCGGACAGCCCACGGGACCGGCGATTCACGGTTACCTCTACCCCACCGACGGAAACAATTAATAGGCAGGTGCCAAAAAAAATCTTCCGTGCCTGAAACTTTGCGCATCGGCTCACGTAGCTGCAGTTAACCCGCCCAAAAACAACCCGACGGGCGGGAAACACTGACACTCAGGAGAACGCAATGATCAAGCACGCAAAAACTTCCGCACTTCTGGCCGCCCTCGTTTCCGGCGCTTTCGCAACCGGTTCAGCGTTAGCCGCTGAACACAAGGCCGGTGTCTGGACCAACGATCAGTCTGTTGCCAACGGCGTTGTATCCGCCAAAAAGGTGGTTGCCGAACAGAATGGGTGGCTGGTGGTTCACCGCACCGACGAATCCATGAAGCCGGGCCCTGTTGTCGCCCACGCGCCGTTGCGCAAAGGTATGAACATGGACGTCGCCGCCATCCTGACCGAGGAAGTGCAATCCGGTGACATGCTGATGCTGATGGTTCACAGCGAAGACGGCGGGATGAAAACGGGTATTTTTGAATACACCCTGGGCGCCAAGGAAGACGGCCCGATCAAAAAGGACGGCAAGCTGGTGATGTCGACTATTACCGCGAAATAATCGCCCACGGTCTGGCTGCCTGCACATCTGGCGCATGCAGCCAGCGCTACTCTGATTGGCGCTTGCTCGCGTACATGGCCGCGTCGGCCTTGCTGAACAACAGCCGGGCGGTTTCACCATCCTCCGGATACACGGCCGAACCGATACTGCAGCAAACGCGAACCGTTTTGCCAGCGATGGCAACCGGCAAGCTCAAAATTTCGCGAATCTTGGCTATGGCATTCTCAACTGACTCACGCCCATGAACATCGGTGAGCAGAATAGTAAACTCATCACCGCCCATCCGTGCGACGGTATCTGTCCCACGGGTGCAGTCCCTGAGCCTCTGGGCCATCTCGATCAACAGTTCATCGCCGGCTTCATGACCCAGCGTATCGTTAATCTGCTTGAAGTCATTCACATCGAGGTACAGCAGCGCCAGCCGCCCCTCGTTCCGGCTGGCTGATCGCAGCGCGGTTTCCAGGCGATCGTAGAACAGGGAACGATTGGTTAACCCGGTGAGCCCGTCGTGGTGCGCCAGGAATCGGAGGTTTTCTTCCGAACGCTTGCGCTCTACAACCGTCGCAACCTGGGTTGCCACGAACTCCAGAAGCGACTTGTCGGCCTCATCAAAAGACACGGCCGCCGTACCACGCTCAATAACCAGGACGCCCATGGTGGACTCGTGAAAAACCAGAGGCACCCCCAGCCAGTTGGCAACCTCAGAGCCGGTTTTAGGGTGCACCCCCAATCCCGGATGCGCCGGATCCCGCACTGCCATAGACAATTTTCGGGTGTGGATGACGTCTTCAAGAGCCGATCCCGGGGCCACCTGCCAGTCGATCCAACCGCTCTTCGTGCGCCAGTCGGGCAAGCTGAGCCGACCGGAGTGCGACTGATTGAAGCCGAGGTAGAGGTCGGACTCGGGGAAAAGCTCACCGATAATTGAATGAACACCATCGCACAAATCGCGGAGCGTCTCTGCCTCGTGAGCTGCTTCGGAGATCTGGTAGAGCGCGTTGCGGGTCTGGTCGCCCCGTCGCAATGCGGTGACATCCCGGGCCACCGCAATCCGGAGACGGTCTTCCTCAGACCAGCGAGCCGACCAGAGGATATGCACGGCATGACCATCCCTGTGCAGGTAGCGATTCTCGAAATCCGTGTGGGTGTGCCCACTCATGACCCTGCGGGCAGCAGCCAGCGTGCGCTCCTGGTCTTCCGGGTGAATGTAGTTCAGCAGTGGCGTTCCGATCATTTCCGAAGGCGAGTAACCGAGCAACCGCTGGCACGCTTCGCTGACGAAAACGATCTGGCTAGACTCGTCCACCACGAAGATCGTGTCGAGTATGAGATTGACCAGCTTGGGATAGAGAGGACTGAAATCGATGGTCACATCCCGTCTCCCTTTACGCCCAGGCGGTCCAGATAGAGATGAAGATCCGCCTCGCTCATGTCCACATATTCCAGCACCCTGCCATACAGCATGGCGGTCGGGACATTGCGGCCCTTCAGCTCTTTCTGAGTTTCATGCAGGACGTAAAGAATGATTCTTTCAGTGCGGGTAAGGCCGTCTCTGGCGTCAGGGATCACTTCAAGGAGAGTGCGGGAGTAGTCTGAACCGGCCATGATGTACCTGGTATGGAGCAATGGACCAGCACATAGTAGCAGGCTGGCAGCGAAGCCCCCAGAGGGGGTCGCTGCCTTTTACCGCCAAATCAGATCTGCTTGTAGACCACTTCAGACAACCGGCTGCGATTACCATCGGTGTCCAGGGTACGGATAGCGAAGTACCAGGTGCCTTCAGTCAGCTCATCAACCAGCAGTTCGTCGACGGAGGCGTCACCAATGGCAAGGCTCTGGTCGAGGTTTTCAGCGCTGGTGCCATAGACCACCTCGAAGCCTGCGATTTCGCCCATGGCCAGGCTGTCGCCATTTTCGCGGGTCAGCGGCGCGGTCCAGCTCAGCAGTGCTGTGTTTGCAGGAGCGGTTCCCTCAGGCGTCGTCTCGGTGACGGGCTCGCTGGTTTCAGTCTCTGTTCCTGTGTCCGCTACGGTTTCGTCGGTGGTTGTATCGGGCTCAGTTGTACCGGCAACCTGCTCGTCGGTTGAACCTGTTGAGGTATCGGTCGAGGTATCGGTGCTGGTATCGGTTGAGGCGTCAGTGGTGCTGCCGGAATCAGTTCCAGCGGTTTCATCGCCGCCAGTGGTTCCGTCGGTGGTATCACCGGAATCGGCGACGTCGGTATTACTTTCTTCGTTAACATCGGCAATGGTTTTGAAGCGCTGTACATTGCGGTATTCGACCACCACCAGCTTCTGGCTAATGACGCTTGAATTCACCACGTTCTGCAGTTCAGAAGACTGCAAGGCCGCCGCGCTGACAAGATCTGCCAGTGCCACGTTGGTACCATCGCCCATAACGCTGATCTGGCCGGTGGCACTGACCTGTGAAGTAACGTCATCCAGGACAGCTGAAATCGAATCCCACTGGGCGTTGTCATTGACCAGCGCCAGGAATGACGCATTGGCAATCGCCACCTGAATGGCATCGGCGGTTACGCCGGTCATTCCGTCCAGATTGGTCAGGTCGGGGGGAGTCAGGCGCAACGCACCGGCCGGAAGGGCGAACCAGTTTTCAACGGTGGTGTAAGCGCTGGAAATCGCTGTCGGTGAGAGACCTTCTGAACTGCGCTCAGCCAGTTTTACAGCCAGGTGGGTGAGCGGCGTAAGGTTTACCGTTTCGTTCCGCAAATCGCCAGCACCCAACAGACTGAAGTTGCTATCCAGCGGCATTACCTGCCCAAACGGCACTGGCTCGGCACCGGCCTGATCGCATTGGGGCAGAACGTCACAGACCATGCGAGTGCCGCCGTCCGCAGAAAGCTCAACCAGCGCCCAGCCTTCGGCCTTACCGCGAAGCTGCCAGGTATAGCTGCCATCGTCTGCGGTTAATACCGGTTTGGCTGCCTGACGCTGCGGGGCGTAGTAGCCGTCTTTGTCGGCAATAAGCCGATTTGCAACCACCAGGCCTTGTTGAATGATTCCTTTAACGGCCGCGCCGGCGATCTGGACTGTGGGCTCAGGCGTCGCGGGAGCAGCCTGCGCCGCCGTGGTGCTCTCTTCACTCGTAATGTCCAGACCGCAGCCCGAAAGCAAAACGACCGCAGGTAACATCAGCAGTCCTTGCTTCGTTAATTTCTTGCCGCAATTTGACATTGATTCACACCATTTATTTGACGAATTTGAGCGAATATTACAGCGGCAGTTTTCGGTTATATGCGGCGCAGTTCCGGATTTTTCGGCGGGATTACGTCAGAAAATTGGCGTTTACGGAGGGATACACGTTGTGATGGAAGGTTACAGCATGGAGCCCGGACTTCCGAACATAAGGCATTGTTTTAGATCCGCTTTTCACAATTCGCTTAAATCCCGGCTGTGGACCGGGAGCGAATAGCGGGCCGACTGATTACAAATTTAAACGTTGATGAAATGGGTACCGTTTCACAGTTTTCCGGGGACTCAAACGCCCAACCTGTCCCGCAGCGCATAGTACCAGGCTCCCATCGCCGTCAACGGCACCCGGAAGGCGCGCCCACCCGGGAACGGGTAATGCGGCAGGCTGGCGAACGCATCAAACCGTTCCGCCTGGTCCTGGATTGCCAGTCCCAATGCCTTGCCTGCCACATGTGTGAAGGTAACCCCATGGCCGGAGCAACCCTGGGAGTAAAACACATTCTCGTGCAAGCGCCCGAGCTGTGGCAGGCGCGACAGGGTCAGCAGGAAATTGCCGGTCCAGGCGTAATCGATCTTCACATTCGCCAGTTGCGGGAAGGTTTTCAGCATATTCGGGCGAATCAGCCGTTCGATGTTAGCCGGGTCGCGGGCGCCGTAGACCACGCCACCGCCGTAGATCAGGCGGTTGTCACCCGACAGCCGGAAGTAGTCCAGGAGGTAGTTGCAGTCTTCGACGCAGTTGTCGTTCGGCAGCAATTGCCTGGCAACGGCCTCCTCCAACGGCTCGGTAGCAATAATCTGCGAGCCGCAGGGCATGGATTTGGCCCCCAGCTCCGGCACCAGGCCGCCAAGATAGGCGTTGCCCGCCAGGACAACCGTTTGCGCTCTCACCTCGCCCATGTCGGTTCTAACGGTTACGGTTTTACCGGGGGCGATGCTCGTTACTGTGGAGTGCTCGTGAATCACGCCGCCACGCGACTCGAGGGCCGCGGCTTCGCCGAGAGCCAGATTGAGCGGATGAATATGGCCGCCGGTGTGATCAATGGCGCCGCCGACATACCGTTCCGTGCCAACCCGGGAACGGATGGCATTCCTATCCAACAGTTCCAGTTGGTCATAACCGAACCGGCGCCAAAGCGCTTGCTGAGACTCCAGGTGCCTGAGCTGCTTTGGATTGAGCGCTGCGAAAATACCGCCTTCTTTCAGGTCGCACCGAATGCCGTAACTCTTCACCCGCTGGCGAATGATCTGGCTGCCCTCAAAGGCCATCTCGGACAGCAGTTTCAGGTGGTCTTGAGAGGTCTGTCGTTCGATACTGTCCAGATCCCGGCTGAAGCTGTTAACGATCTGGCCGCCATTGCGCCCCGAAGCACCCCAGCCGACCGTCGCTGCCTCCAGAACCACCACCCGGAAACCGGCTTCCGCCAGGAACAGTGCTGTCGAAAGGCCGGTGTAACCGGCACCGACGACGCAAACATCGGCCTCGCAAGACCCTCGCAGCGCCGGGCGCACAGGGGCCGAATTGGCGGAAGCTGCGTAATACGAGGGAACCGGGGGATACTCGATCATTATGTGACGCCAGAAAAGGTGATAGAGACGTTCAGGATCAGGCTGCAACGATGCGCGCCGCAGGAAGTCTATGCCAGCGCCGCGCGTTCGGAAAGACACGTTCTTATACCTATATCGCGGGCGGCGCCTGGGGATAAAAGTGCTGCTATGATTGCTCAACTCTACAGCCTGCGAGGCGCCCATGAATCAACCCGTCAGCTCTTCCACACCGACCAGCCAGGCCGAATGGCAGGCCCTGGCCACAAACCTCACTCTGGAGGGCCGCGCCTATCTGAACGGCACCTATCAATGGGCGGCCAACGGCGAGGCGTTTACCTCGGTCAGCCCGATTGACGGGCGCGAACTGGCCTCTATTGCCAGTTGCGATCAGAGCGATGCCGACCAGGCCGTTATGGCTGCAAGGGCCGCCTTTGAGGCAGGCATCTGGAGCCAGCTGGCACCGGCAAAACGCAAGGCGGTGCTGCTCCGGTTCGCTGAGCTTATCGAAGCCCACGGCGACGAGCTTGCCCTGCTGGAAACCCTGGACATGGGCAAACCCATCAACCACGCCAGCAACGTGGATGTGCCGGCCACCGCCCGGGCAATCCGCTGGACCGCAGAGGCCATCGACAAGGTCTACGGCGAACTTGCCCCCACGCCTCACAACCAGATCGGCATGATTTCCCGTGAGCCGATGGGTGTGGTGGCGGCCATCGTGCCCTGGAACTTTCCGATGATTATGGCGGCCTGGAAAATTGCCCCGGCCCTGGCTACTGGTAATTCCGTCATACTGAAACCCTCCGAGAAATCGCCCCTGAGCGCCATTCGCCTGGCCGCCCTGGCCGGGGAAGCGGGCGTTCCCGCCGGCGTTTTCAATGTGCTTCCAGGCTATGGTCACACCGTGGGCAAGGCCCTGGCGCTGCACATGGACGTGGACTGCCTGGTGTTTACCGGGTCCACGAATGTGGCCAAGCAACTGATGATCTACGCCGGCCAATCCAACATGAAACGGGTATGGCTGGAGGCCGGTGGCAAGAGCCCCAACATTGTCTTCGCCGATGCGCCAGACCTGAAAAAGGCCGCTGCCGAGGCGGCCAGTGCCATTGCCTTCAATCAGGGCGAAGTGTGCACTGCCGGCAGTCGCCTGCTGGTCGAGAACAGCATTCGTGCCGAGTTTGTAAGGCTGATATGCGAGGCCCTGAAAACCTGGCGTCCCGGCCATCCGCTGGACCCGGCGACTACCTGTGGCGCGATCGTGGATCAGGCCCAGCTTGATCGGATCATAGACTACATCGGCATCGGGCAATCTGAGGGCGCACGCCTGGTGGAAGGTGGGCAGCGGATTCTGGAAAACACGGGCGGCCTGTTTGTTCAGCCCACGGTGTTTGACGGGGTGAATAACCAGATGCGCATTGCCTCGGAGGAAATCTTCGGGCCGGTGCTTTCTGTCATCGGGTTCGATACCGCAGACGAAGCCGTTGCCATTGCCAACGATTCTATCTACGGCCTGGCTGCGGCGGTGTGGACCTCCAATATCAATACCGCCCATAAGGTAGCCAAGGCCCTGCGAGCCGGCAGCGTGTGGATTAACCACTATGACGGCGGCGATATGACCGCACCCTTCGGTGGCTTCAAGCAGTCCGGCAACGGGCGCGACAAATCTGTGCATGCCTTCGACAAGTACACGGAACTGAAAGCCACCTGGCTGGTGCTGGAGTAGTTCGGAATAGTTAGTCGCAGTCCCGCAAACGAAAAACGGCGCCTTCAAGGCGCCGTTTTTTTATCCCGGAATTGATCAGACCGTGTGCAGGTACCAGAGATATTCGAGATCGGAGATGGTCATCTCGAATTCGTTCAGTTCATGCTCCTTGCAGGCGACGAACACATCCAGAAACTGGCTGCCGAGATAATCGGCCATCACTTTCGATTGCCCCAGCTCCCGCAAGGCATCCCGCAGGTTATTCACCAGTGAGGCTTCGTGCTGTTCATGGGCATTACCCACGGTGACCGGTGGTGGCTCTATCCTGTTGGAGATGCCGTAGTGAATACCCGCCAGCACCGCAGCCATCAGCAGATACGGGTTGGCATCGGCACCGGCGACCCGATGCTCAATCCGCAGGGCCTCCGGATCACCGCCCGGCAGACGCAGCGATGCAGTGCGGTTGTCCACGCCCCAGGTGGCAGCACTGGGCACGTAGTACTCCGGACTGAACCGGCGGTAGGAATTGATATTGGGGCAGAACAAGGCCATGGCGTCGTTCATGGTGGCGACCAATCCACCCACGGCCCAGCGCAGCATGTCGTTTGGCTGCTCGGCGTCGCCGGCAAACACGTTTCGGCCTTCGCCATCCACCAGGCTCACGTGCAGGTGCATGCCACTGCCGGCCTGGTTGTGATAGGGCTTGGCCATGAACGTGGTGTCCATTTCATGGTCGTAGGCCATGTTCTTGATCAGACGCTTCAGCAGAGTGGCGTGGTCGCACGCCTGCACGGCGTCATCCACGTAATGCAGGTTGACCTCAAACTGCCCGGGCGCGGACTCGGCTACCAGCGCATCCGCCGGCAATTCCTGCTCATGGGCGGCATCCAGCACGTCCGCCAGGAATTCTGCATATTCGTCCAGATCATCAATGGAATAGGCCTGCGTGCCCGCCGGGCGCTTGCCAGAGAGGGGTGATTTGGGTGGCTGAGGCCGACCGGCGAGGTTTTCCTGGTCAATCAGGTAAAACTCCAGCTCAAAGGCCGCCACGGGAGTCAGCCCCAAATCCTCGAAGCGCTTGATAATGTTCTGCAAGACCACCCGCGGATCTGCGAAAAACGGTGTCTCGCGATCCAGCTCATACATGGTCAACAGAAGTTGCGCAGTGGGCCGCTTCTGCCACGGTTCCATAGTGAGGGTATTTTCAATGGGCAGACAGACACGGTCTGCCTCGCCAATATCCAGGCCGAGGCCGGTTTCTTCCACCGTAGTGCCCTGAATGTTAAGGGCAAAGATGGACGCCGGCATAGCCACACCGCGCTCAAACACCTTCGCCAGCGCAGACGGGTCTACCCGCTTGCCGCGAACAATGCCATTCATATCCGGGATCAGCAGATCAACAAACTGCAGTTCGGGGTGTGCCTGAAGGAACGAGTCGGCACTCGAAGAACCAGAAGCCATAAGGGAAGCCATCCACAACGCAAACAGGCCTGGTGCCGAGGAGCCGGCGCAGGGGTTTCAACACTCCTTTATCCCGGTTTCCTGAGCATTTGGCAAGATACGCACATACCGTATTTTGCCCGGATTCCGGGCAATTAAGACGACAGCTGCCCAAAGCCGGTCCCGGGGAAACCGTCCTTTCCCGATGTGATAGCATGCAGAGGTTGCATACCGAGCAGCGCAGCCACTTAACGCCACGCAAGGGAGCCACGTTCCATGAAAACTCTCGCAGGCCTGACCCTGATTCTAGCCACCTTCAGCACCGGCAGTTGGGCTGAGCCGGTCGACTTTAATAAACGCAACGCCCACATTTTCTGCTCTTCCCACCTGGCTGTTATCAGCGAGTCTGCGGACAAAGGCTCTGAGGAATACCAGGCATTACGTTATCTCTCCGGCATGCACCGTAAAGAAGCCCAGGCCATGGGTGCGACCCGGAAGCATTTCCTGGATGTTATTCGTTACCTGGAGCGGGTGCGCGACAGCGACACAGAGAAATGGCGGAGCCTGTCTGCACGGAGCCAGGAAGTCTGCATACAAGACTGATTTGAATAGGAATACCCGGAAAGCGCCTTTGTTCTGAAGCAAAGCGCGCGCCGCATACGCATAACTCCGAATCGGTCAGCAAAAATTTCCGTAGCGCATTCCGCGATCTCATGATAAATATCGCGAGAATTCGGCAGGTTCCCCACCGCCGTTTCCAGGACAAGCCTTAAAGGAGTCAAAAGGCGGCGACCGGTTCTTCCCGGGACAACAGCCACCTGCGGCCACCCTCAGCAGACCTGCACAACACCGCGTGCGTCCTGCACGTTTTGTATTTATCCCTTTTGAGTGAGGGACATCATCCAATGTTGAAGTTGTGTAAGCCACAGGCGCTGGCCGCCTCTGTTGCGTTGTCTCTGTGTGCCTCTTCCGCGTTTGCCGCCGAGGAAGTGCGTGTCTACAACTGGTCCGATTACATCGCCGAGGACACCCTGGCGAAGTTCACGGAAGAAACCGGCATCAAGGTGATCTACGACGTTTACGACAGTAACGAGATCCTCGAAGCCGCCCTGCTTTCCGGTCGTTCCGGCTACGATCTTGTTGTGCCGTCCAACCACTATGTGGCCAAGCAGATTTCTGCCAACGCCTTCGTAGCGCTGGACCACAGCAAGCTGCCGAACATGAGCAACCTCAACCCGGATCTGATGGACGATCTGGAAAAGGTTGACCCGGGTAGCCAGTTTGCTCTGCCTTATCTCTGGGGCACCAACGGCTATGGCTATAACGAAGGCCGTATCCAGGAAATCCTGGGTGACAGCGCTCCCACCGATTCCTGGGCCCTGGTATTCGATCCTGAAGTCACCGGCAAGCTTGCCACCGGCGGCTGCGGTATTGCCATGCTGGATTCCGGCGAGGAAATGGTTCGTGCTGCCATGGCCTACATTGGCCTGGACCCGAACAGCAACAACGCCGACGACATCAAAAAAGGCGGTGAGGTGATCAAGGCCATTCGCCCGAACATCACCTACTTCCATTCGTCGCGTTACATTGGTGACCTGGCCAACGGTGACCTGTGTGTGGCTGCCGGTTACTCCGGCGACATCCTGCAGGCCGCCGCACGCGCCGAGGAAGCCGAGAACGGCAACGTGATCCGCTACACCATTCCCAAAGAAGGTGCAGTGCTGTGGTTCGACATGATGACCATCCCGGCCGGCGCACCAAACGTTGAGAACGCCCACAAGTTGATGAACTTCCTGATGCGTCCGGAAATCATCGCGGACGTGACCAACTATGTGTGGTACGCCAACCCGAACAAGCCGGCCAACGAATTCGTTGATCCGGAGATTCTGAGCGATACCAGCATCTACCCCACCGATGAGGTGATGAAGAAGCTGTACATCATGGAAGGCCGGCCTCAGGACGCCCAGCGTCTGATGACCCGCACCTGGACCAACGTGAAGTCTGGTCGTTAAGCGGTGGAAAACGGCAACAACACCTCCGCGCAAGCGGAGGTGTTACTCAGCATTCGGGGCATCTCCAAAAGCTTTGATGGCACGCTGGCCGTGGACAATGTGAACCTGGACATCCACAAAGGCGAGATCTTTGCCCTTCTGGGTGGTTCCGGTTCCGGCAAGTCCACCCTGCTGCGCATGCTCGCAGGTTTTGAAACGCCCAACGCCGGCTCCATCATGCTCGACGGCCAGGACGTTACAGCTCTGCCACCGTTCCTGCGCCCGACCAACATGATGTTCCAGTCCTATGCTCTGTTCCCCCATATGACGGTGGAGCAGAACATTGCCATGGGCCTGAAACAGGACAAGCTGCCGAAAAGCGAAATTCGCGACCGGGTGGCCGCCATGCTGAAGCTGGTCAAGATGGAACCCTATGCCCGGCGCAAACCCCAGCAGCTTTCCGGTGGTCAGCAGCAACGCGTTGCCCTGGCCCGCTCACTGGCCAAACGTCCCAAGCTGCTGTTGCTGGACGAGCCCATGGGCGCCCTGGACAAAAAGCTGCGTACCGAAATGCAGCTGGAACTGGTGGAAATTCTTGAAAATGTGGGTGCCACCTGCCTGATGGTGACCCACGACCAGGAAGAGGCCATGACCATGGCCAGCCGCATCGCCATCATGGCGCAGGGCCGGATTGCCCAGATCGGCTCGCCCATCGACATCTATGAGAGCCCGAACAGCCGCATGACGGCAGAGTTTATTGGCTCGGTGAACATTTTCGAGGCCCACATCCGGGAAGACGAGGCCGACAGCGTTACTTTGACCAGCGACCTGCTGGACGCCCCGGTTTTTATTGATCGCGGCGTGACCACGCCGGCGGAAAGTACCGCAACACTGGTGGCCCTGCGCCCAGAGAAGATCTACCTGACCCCGGACAAACCGGACGGCGAGAACAACTGGAGCTGCGGAACGGTGGACAACATCGCCTATCTGGGCGACATCACGTCCTACTACGTAAAGCTGGCCAGCGGCAAACGCGTTCAGGCGACCATGGCGAACGTGGAACGCCGTGGCGAGCGGCCAACCTGGGGCGACAGGGTATTCGTATCCTGGGAAGCCTCCAGCCCCATCCTGCTCTGGAACTGAGCCAATGAGACGGAAACTTTTACCCACCCCTCTTACCGAGCGGGTGCGTGCAGTGCTGTTTAATCGCCGGGTGGTGTTCGGTATCCCGTTCCTGTGGCTGCTGCTGTTCTTCCTCCTGCCTTTTGCGCTGGTGCTGAAGATCAGCCTGACCTCGGCGGTCATGGCCATCCCCCCTTACGAGCCCGTATTCCGGTGGGTGGACAACACCCTGTCGGTGGTGGTGAACATTGGCAATTACCTGTTCCTGCTTTCAGACAGCCTGTATTTCGCCGCCTATTGGGGGTCGGTGAAGACAGCATTCCTGGCAACGGTGATGTGCCTGCTCATTGGCTACCCCATGGCCTACGCCATGGCCCGGACTCCAAAACACTGGCAACTGGTGTTGCTTTTGATGGTAATGCTGCCCTCCTGGACCTCGTTCCTGATCCGGGTTTATGCGTGGATGGGTATCCTCGGCAATCAGGGGCTTCTGAACAGTTTTCTGATGTGGCTGGGTTTTATCGATCAGCCGCTCAAGATGCTGAACACCAACTTCGCGGTGGTGCTGGGCATTGTCTACGCCTATCTGCCATTCATGGTGCTGCCCATCTACACCAACCTGGTGAAGCTGGATGTGCGCCTGCTGGAGGCGGCATCAGACCTTGGCTGCCGCAGCCTGACCACCTTCTGGGCCATTACCCTGCCCCTGTCGAAGGCCGGCATTCTGGCCGGTTCGATGCTGGTGTTTATTCCCGCGGTGGGCGAGTTCGTGATCCCGGAACTGCTGGGCGGGCCGGATACGCTGATGATCGGCAAGGTGTTGTGGGAGGAGTTCTTCAACAACCGCGACTGGCCGGTGGCGTCTGCCCTCGCGATCGTGATGCTGTTGTTACTGCTGGTGCCGATCGTGCTGTTCCATCGGTTCCAGGCCCGGGAGATGGAAAAGCATGGTTAAATCACGTTCGTTCAGTTTCTCGAAAGTGATGCTGGTTCTCGGCCTGCTGTTCCTGTATCTGCCCATGTTTGTGCTGATCGTGTATTCGTTCAACGCGTCCCGGCTGGTGTCGGTTTGGGCCGGATTTTCCACCCACTGGTACGGCGAGCTGTTCCGAGATGAACAGATCCTCTCTGCTGTGTGGATGAGCCTGCGAATTGCCTTCTACTCCGCCAGCATGGCGGTGTGCCTGGGTACGCTGTGTGCGTTCGTGATCACCCGCTTCAAGAAGATGCGAGGGCGCACACTGCTATCCAGCATGATTACCGCACCGCTGGTTATGCCGGAGGTGATCACCGGTTTGTCACTGTTGCTGCTGTTTGTCCAGATGGCCCAGACCATCGGCTGGCCAGTGGATCGTGGCATGGCGACCATCTGGATTGCCCACACCACCTTCTGCAGTGCCTATGTGGCGGTAGTGGTATCAGCCCGTTTACAGGAGGTGGATCGCTCTATCGAGGAGGCGGCCATGGACCTGGGCTGCACGCCCCTGAAAACCTTTTTCGTGATCACGCTGCCAGTCATTGCGCCGGCACTGGTGTCCGGCTGGCTGCTGGCTTTCACCCTGTCGCTGGATGACCTGGTGATTGCCAGCTTCGTGTCCGGCCCGGGTGCAACCACGCTGCCGATGGTGGTGTTTTCCTCCGTACGGATGGGGGTTTCGCCGAAGATCAACGCACTGGCTACGCTGATTATCGTGGCGGTATCGCTGATCGCGTTTATTGCCTGGTACCTGATGCGCCGGGCGGAGCATAAGCGGCTTCAGACACCGGACGCCTAGCGTCCGGGGGGCTGGCCCTTGCCTTCACAGGGAATCGGGAAAAGCAGAGACTAGGTAGTCAACCAGAGCACGGACTTTGGGTGTGACGAACTTGCGGGTGGGATAGACGGCGTATACGCCAAGCTCAGTGGAACGGTACGCCGGCATCAGCTCCACCAGCCGCCCGGCTTCGAGATCTTTATGCACCAGAAAGCCGGGCTGGAGAACAATGCCCTGGCCGGCCAGGGCAGCACCGCAGCAGGTTTCACCGTTGTTGGCGTACATCCACGGCCGCACCCGCACGCTGGTGGCGCCTTCCGGGCCTTCAAAGGGCCAGTCATTGCCGGTAGTGAAGTTGCTATAACCGATGATCCGGTGGCTGGCCAGATCTTCCGGTTTGGCTGGGGAGCCATGGGTGGCGATGTAATCCGGAGAGGCGCAGGCAATGAGCCGGGTGGAGGTGATCCGTCGGCTGACCAGCGTGGAGCTTTGCAGTGTGGCAATGCGGATGGCCATATCAAAGCCTTCTTCAACAATGTCTACCAGCCGGTCTGATAGATCAATCGACAGCTCCACGTCCGGATAGCGGGCGTGGAATTCTCCCCACAAAGGCGCCAGGTGGCTTATTCCGAAGCTGACCGGCGCGTTCACCCTGAGCGTGCCCCGCGCGACATCATTGCGGGAGGTAATTTCCGCTTCTGCCTCCTCAACGCCAGCCAGTAACTCCCGGCACCGGACATAGAACACTTCGCCCTCCCCCGTCAGCGACAGGCGGCGGGTGGTCCGTTGCAGCAGCCTAACCCCGAGACGACTTTCCAGTTCGCTGACATAACGCGAGACAGCGGCCTTGGACATCCCCAGACTCTCCGACGCAGCCACAAAGCTTCCAGCCTCAACCACGTTGCAGAACGTCTGCATCTCCAGCAATCGATCCATTGTTTCAAATTCCGGAACAGTTAATTCATTAAAGCTACGTTTATCCCGTTTATTGATATTTGTAAAGTATTCCCATGCTCAAAACACACTCCAAGGAGATTCATCATGAACAACGCATTTCTGAACAAACTGATCGCCACTGACGCAGGCTGGGGCGCTTTGGCCCTCCGGATCCCTGTCGGTATCATTTTTGCCGCCCATGGTGCCCAGAAACTGTTCGGCTGGTTTGGCGGCTACGGGCTGGAGGGTACCGGTCAGTGGATGGATTCCATCGGGCTCAGCCCCGGCTACCTGATGGCGCTGTTGGCTGGTGGTGCGGAATTCTTTGGTGGCCTGGCTCTGATCATCGGCCTGCTGGTTCGCCCTGCCAGCGCGGTACTGGCATTCGCCATGCTGATCGCTATTTTCAGCGTTCATATCGGCAACGGCCTGTTCATGAGCAACAATGGGTACGAGTTTGGCCTGGCTTTGCTCGCCGTATCCGTATCCCTGGTATTCAGCGGCGCAGGCCGCGCGTCCATTGATCGCGCGATTGCCGCCCGATAACTGGGACCCACCGGAGGAGCAATCATGAGTCTGTTTGTTTCCCACGGCGCTCCCACCTTCGCATTGGAGCCGGGCCTGGCTGGCCCGGCCCTGACGGAGCTGGGCAAACGCCTTACCAGGCCCGAAGCGGTGCTGGTGGTTTCACCGCATTGGATGACGCCGGAAATCCGGGTAGGCGTTTCCGGAACACCCGAGACGATTCACGATTTTCGCGGCTTTCCAGCCGAACTCTATGATCTTGAGTATCCGGCAGCCGGCCACCCGGAACTGGCGCGCACCGCCCTGGCGTTGCTGGAGGCAGTGGGCTGGAGCGCCCGGGCTGACGAGACCCGGGGGCTGGATCACGGGGCCTGGGTGCCAATGATGCACCTTTTCCCCGATTGCTCGGTGCCGGTATTCCAGGTTTCGATGCCAACGGATCTTGGGCCTGCGTCTGCCTGGCGGTTGGGTCAGATCCTGCAGCCGCTCGAGCATGAGGGTGTGCTTATTGTCGGATCAGGCAGCCTTACCCACAATCTGTACGACGTTCGCTGGGGTGACCCGAACGCATCCGGGTATGCGAGGGAATTCACGGATTGGGTCCGTGCCAAAGTGCAGGACGGCGACCATCAGCAACTGATATCAGCGTTGGAGGAGGCTCCCCATGCCACGCGGGCGCACCCGACCACCGAGCATTTTCTGCCTTTGCTGGTGGCTGCCGGTGCAGCCGGGGAGCAGCAACCCGGCGTGCTGATTGATGGCGGGATCGAACACGGTGTGCTGGCCATGGATGCCTTTGTTTTCCGGCATTCGGCCTGAACTATCAGCGGACTATGCCGCCGGTTGGCGGCGATCCCGGACAGACTGGATCCATTTGTAAAACACCGGCACCAGCAATGTACCCAGAACGGTGGCGGCAACCATGCCACTGAGAACCGTGATACCGAGGCTAACCCGGCTTGCCGCACCAGCGCCGCTGGCAAAGACCAGCGGCAGCACGCCAAGCACGAAAGACAGGGCTGTCATCAATACCGCCCGGAAGCGAAGGACAGCGGCTTTCTGGGCTGCCTCCGCGGTGGACATGCCCGATTGGCGCAACTGCATGGCGAATTCCACAATGAGAATCGCGGTTTTGGTGGAGAGTCCGATCAGCAGCACCAGGCCCACCTGGGCGTAGATGTTGTTCGCCAGCCCCACCAGCCAGAGTCCCGCCATGGCGCCGGCAAGGGCCAGTGGCACCGCACCAAGCACCGCCACCGGGAGGGTCCAGCTTTCGTATTGCGCCACCAGGAACAGGTACACAAACACCAGGGCCAGCAGGAAGATAACCCCCGCCAGGTTACCCGCCTGAATCTCTTGCAGGCTCTGGCCGGCCCAACTGAACTCATACCCCTGAGGCAGGCTCTGTGACAGCTCTTCCATGGTCGCAATGGCGTCGCCACTGGCAAAGCCCGGCGCCGCCTCCCCGGAGATGGTTACCGAGCGCTTCAGGTTAAAATGCTGGATGCTTGAGGGCCCGAGCACGGGTTTGAGCGAGGCCAGCGTGGTCAGCGGCACCATGTCGCCATCCCGGTTGCGGACAAAGTAATGGGACAGGTCTTCGGGGCGCTGTCGGAACTCGCCTTCCGCCTGCAGAAGCACACGGTAGTTCTTGCCGAAACGGGTAAAGTCGTTCACGTAAAGCGAGCCAAGCTGGGTCTGCAGGGTAGAGAAGATATCGGAGAGCTCTATACCCAGAGCCTTGGCCTTGTTCCTCTCGACTTCCAGCAGGTACTGCGGAATGTTCGCGCGGTAGGTGCTGTATACCCGGGAAAGCGCTTCACTCTGGTTGGCCTCGTAGATGAGTCCATTCATAACCTGCGCCAGCTCCGAGACGTCCCTGCCCTGATTATCCTGAAGGCGGAAGTCGAAGCCGGATGAGGTTCCCAGCCCGGGGATCGGAGGCGGATTGAAGACCATCACCTGTGCCTCGGGGATTGTCCAGAGCCTGGAATACAGTCTGGGAATGACCGCCCCCAGACCCAGACTGGCATCTTCCCTCTCTTCCCAGTCTTTCAGCATCACAATGCCAAGGCCATTGTTTGAGGATGCGCCACCCAGCAGCGAGAAGCCGGATACCGTAATGAAGTCCGTTACTGCCGGGTCTTCCAGAACCATGTCCGTTACTTTGGTTAGCACGGCTTCCGTGCGCTCCAGGGAAGCAGCATCGGGCAACTGCACATCCACGAACAGGAAGCCCTGATCTTCCGGCGGGACGAACGCCGAAGGCACTGATTTGAACAGGCCGGCACCGGCAACCAGAATCACCGCCAGGGCAACGCCCACGAGCGCCCCTTTGCGCAGGAGCTGCACAACCAGCTTTGAATAGCCACTGGTGGTTCGCGTGATCGCCACTTCGAAAGGCCGGAGCCAGCCAATGGCCTTGTCCCCGCTCCTGCCAAGCAGCGCAACACAAAGGGCCGGGCTCAGTGTGAGCGCATTGATTGAGGAAATGATCACGGCCACCGAAATGGTGACCGAAAACTGCTGGTAAAGCTTGCCGGTTATTCCGGGCATGAACGCAACAGGCACGAACACCGCCAGCAATACCAGCGTGGTGGCAATTACCGGCCCTGTGACTTCCGCCATCGCCTTGGTGACCGCCTCGCGGATGGGCAGCTTTTCTTCCGCAAGGATGCGTTCCACATTCTCGATAACCACAATGGCGTCATCCACCACGATGCCGATCGCCAGCACCAGCCCGAACAGCGTGATGGTGTTGATGGAATAGCCAAGCACTGACATAACCGCAAAGGTGCCGATCAGGGAAACCGGGATGGCAATACTCGGAATCAGCGTGGCACGCCAGTTCTGCAGGAACAGGAACACCACCAGGATCACCAGGCCGACGGCCTGGAACAGGGTAACGATGACTTCACTGATGGAGCGGCTGATGAATTCGGTGGTGTCGTACAGAACAGTGTAATTCACGCCTGCCGGAAAACTGACTGAGGCCTCTTCAACCAGGGCCTTTACCCGCTCCGCGACCTCCAGCGCATTGGCATCGGGCAGTTGGTATATCACCAGGAATGCGGTGTCCTGATTGTTCAGTTTCGCGGTGGAGGTATAGGAACGGGAACCCAGCTCGATACGCCCCACATCCCTCAGGCGCACAAATCCGCCATCGGGCCTGGAGCGGAGAATGGTCTGAGCGAACTCGTCGGGATCTGACAGGCGTTCCCGGGTCTGGATACTGTAGACAAACTGCTGGCCCGCAGGCACGGGCGGCTGGCCGAGTTTACCCGCCGCGACAATCTGATTCTGCTCCCGGAGCGCAGCGGCAACCTCCGCAACGGTCACATCCAGCGAAGCCATCCGGCGGGGATCCAGCCAGACTCGCATGCTGTAGTCTTTCGCGCCCATCACTTCCGCCGACCCTACCCCTGGCACCCGACCAAGGGCTTCGACAAGGTTATTGGAGGCGTAGTTGCTGAGGAAGACGCCGTCGAGATCCGGTCGCTCGGAGGTCAGGTTTATACCCATCAGCATGTTGCCAGCCTGCTTGCTGACCACCACGCCCTGTCGACGGACTTCATCGGGCAAAAACGGTTCCGCCAGGGCAACGCGGTTCTGGACGTTTACCTGGGCAATGTCTGTATCGGTGCCGCTCTCGAAGGTAAGGGTGATCTTGGCCGTGCCATCGCTGGACGCGGTGGATTCGATATAGATCATGCCCTCCACGCCGTTCAGCTGCTGCTCTACCGGCCGGATAACCGCCTCCTCCACCACTTGGGAACTGGCGCCGGGAAGCGAGGCGTTCACTTGGATCTGGGGCGGGGCCATGTCCGGATACATGTTGACCGGCAGAATGCGTAACGCCAGCAACCCGGCCAGGGTGATCAGGATGGAAATAACAAACGCAAACTTCGGTCGATGAATAAAAACCCGGCTGATCATTGGCCAGCCCCACCCATCTGGATGAGCGCTCCGGTTTGCTGGTCAATCTGTTTTTCAACGGGGCTGACCGTAACCCCGGGCCGCACTTTCTGCAGACCCTCGACAATCACCCGGTCACCGGCTTCGAGCCCTGAATTGACGACCAGCAGCGCGCCTTCCCGAGAGCCGGTCTGAATAAAATGCTGGGCAACCTGGTTCTGGTCATCAACCACCAGAACAAACTTGCCTTCAATGGTTTCCTGAACCGCCACTTGAGGAACGAGCACCTGCGGTTCTCCGGACTGCCCCTCAACCCGGAGCGTTACGTAGAGGCCTGGCACGAGCACCGCGTCGGGATTGGGAAAGACCGCTCGCATCGCAACGGTGCCGGTGCTGGCGTCCGTCTGCACGTCGGCGAAGTCCAGCACACCAGCCTGCTCATAGCGTTCGCCGTCTGGCAGGGTAAGATAGAGCCCCAGGGATCTGGATAGCGCTTGAGCAGATTCCGCTCCCCTGCGGCGGAAGTTGATAAAGTCAGCCTCATTGATCTGGAATTCGACGTAGACAGGGTCGGTCACCTGGATAGAGGTTATTGCTCCAGAAGAGGGACTGACCACGGCTCCTACGTCATAGTTCAGGCGGCCGATCCAGCCATCAAAGGGTGCGCGTATTTCAGCGTACTCGAGGTTACTTCCGGCCTTCTGAACGGCCGCCTGGGCAGCCTGGAGGCGGCTTTCAGCTGCGCTGAAGCGGTCTTTGAGTTTGTCCAGGTCCGCAGCCGACAGGAAGCCTTTCTCCGACACTTCTTCCCCTCGTTTCAGATTTCGGCTCGCAGAATCCACTTCGGCGCGGGCCGCAGCCAGTTCAGCATCAGCTTGTTGGAGATCAGCGCTTGCGCGAGTGTCCTCAAGCCGGATCAGGAGCTCGCCCTGGCTGACTTTCGCGCCCTCGGTAAAAAGAATTTCCCGGATTTCCGCTTCTATGCGCGGCGTGATATCCGCTTTGGCAGAAGCGGCCGTTCTGGCAACAAACTCCCGGGAAGGCCGGATTTCACTGGCCTCAAGTACCACCACGGAAACGGCAACGGGACTGGTTTGCTTTGGCTCCTGAGGCTCGGAACAGCCTGCCAACAACAAACCTGCACACACTGAAACTACGGCAATGCGGAAATTTTTATAGCCTTCCATCGTCTGTCTTCCCTGAAATGGCAGTCTCTTGGCGGGGTTCAATCAAGTCGAAAATAAGATTAGTCGAATCTTTGCTATATTTCCCTGAATCGTTCGTTTCAGAGATCCACTCAATGAAAATCCCCAAAACCGTAAAATTTACCTCCGTCATCATCGGGCTTTCCCTGGCGGGATGCTCAATTCAGAACACGCTGTCACTGGGCGTTGACGATCCCTGCGCCTCACTGAAAGGCATCGTTGCTGATTACCCCTCTGGTTTTGAGGCTTACCGTGGCAGCTCCAATAGTTTCAGCTCGGTAACTGTCTACAATGCCAAAGAACAGATAATCCGCGGACACTGCGAAGTCTGGAGCTGGGCCAATAACGACAGCGCCTACGTCTGCTCCGGCAATACTCCCAACGACGAGGTGGCGACCACCAGGTACGACACGGCTGTAAACTGGATGGGGCAGTGCCTGGGTGATAGCTGGTCAAGCACGGAAGGGGAAAGAACGAGGGATGGGATGAATGCAGGAATGGTCACCCGGTTCAGCGCGGCTGAGGCTGGGAAACCGAATGTATCGGTTCACAAGGTGGCCTTCCGCGGCGATTCAGCGGTTTATGTGTATGTGGGTACACCCAGTCGTTTGGCGGAGTTCTAACCCGAGAAACCCTGCCAGTTGAACAACAAAAAGGGCCACCCCCAGAGGTGGCCCTTTTTGTTTTCCTGGCTAAAGCAGGCGTCAGCCCAGGTTCTTTTTCACGAACTTCTGGATCTCTCCCACGATACCGCTACGGAATGCCAGTACCGTCAGGACGAAGATCCCGCCGAGGATTGGGTCCACCCAGTCACGCAGGGCACCCTGGGACAACTGGTACTCGATGTTCACCACGAAGGTGGCACCAACCACCGGGCCCAACAGTGTTCCCATACCACCAACAAGAGTCATCAGGATGACCTCGCCCGACATATGCCAGTGCGCATCGTTGAGGGAGGCAAGCTGGAACACCACAGACTTCATGGAACCGGCCAGACCGGCCAGGGCCGCCGAGATGACGAACGCGAGCACTTTGTAGCGATCCACGTTGTAGCCCAGGGAGACGGCACGGGGTTCGTTCTGCTTGATCGCCTTCAGCACCTGGCCGAACGGACTACCGACGATACGCTGTACCAACAGGTAGCAGGCGATGAACACCGCCAGGACGAAGTAATACATGTTCAGGTTGTCTTCAAGATTGATGAAGCCCAACAACTCGCCACGGGGAATGCCGTGCATACCGTCTTCACCACCCGTGAATTCAGACTGGACGAAGAAGAAGAACACAAGCTGGGCAAGCGCCAGAGTTACCATCGCGAAATAGATACCCTGGCGACGAATCGACAGCAACGCAAAGCCAGTACCAAGCACTGTGGCCGCCAGCGTACCGGCGATGATGCCCATCTCGGTGCTTAGCCCGCTGTAATTACTGAGCAGATAACCGGTGGTGTAGCCCCCTGTGGCCAGGAAGGCTGCGTGGCCAAATGACAACAGGCCGGTGAAGCCGAACAGAAGGTTGAACGCCACCGCAAACAGCGCGAAGCACAGGATCTTCATGAGGAAGACCGGATAGATCATGAACGGTGCCGCTAGCAGGAGGAGCAGCAGGACACCGTTCAGCATCATCTTTTTGCGATCCTGAGCGGCCTGTTCCTGAACGATAGCCTTGTGAATGTCGGCGGAATTGACTGGCTGATTCATGGTTATGCCTCCTTACCGAACAAGCCACTGGGCCGGAACATAAGAACCAGAACCATGACAAGGAAGATGATCGCCGAGGATGCCGGCGGGTAGAAGGTTTTGGTGAGCCCTTCAATCACGCCCATCAGAATACCGGTGATGATGGCGCCGCCGATGGAGCCCATACCGCCGATAACCACCACGGCGAAGACCGTAATCAGTGTGGCCGACCCCATGACCGGTGTCACCGAGTAGATGGGCGCGGCCAGAACACCTGCAAAGGCTGCCAGCGCAACACCAAACCCGTAGGTGAGGCTAATCAGAAGCGGCACGTTAATGCCAAAACCCTGCATCAATTGAGAGTCTTCCGTGCCGGCACGCAGGTAGGCGCCCAGCTTGGTTTTCTCAATCACGAACCAGGTTGCAAAGCAGACGACCAGTGCCGCTACGATGACCCAGGCCCGGTAGTACGGCATGAACATGAAGCCGAGGTTTACGCCACCCTTGAACATGTCCGGCATGGTATAGCGTAGCCCGGAAACCCCGAACCAGTTCACCAGAACACCCGAGATGATCAGCGCGACGCCGAACGTCAGCAGCAGACTGTAGATATGGTCCTGCCCCGCAATGCGACGCAGCAGAAAATATTCAATGGCGACACCGAAGGCACCAACCAGAAGTGGCGCCAGCAATAAGGCGACCCAGTAATTCACGCCCAGATAGTCGAACATCAGGACGGTGGTCATGGCGCCGAGCATATACATGGCGCCATGGGCAAAATTGATGATCTTCAGCAGACCGAAGATGACCGCGAGCCCAAGGCTCAGAAGGGCGTAAAAGGCGCCGTTGATTATCCCGATCAGGAGCTGGCCGGATAGCACAGCTAAAGGGACGCCGAAAATCATGGACATTGGGCTAACTCCAGAAGCAGCACAGGGATTGTTTTTTGGCTTTATTCTTTTCCGTTTTCATGGGTTCGCCCTGCCCTGTTGCAGGACGAACCCATAACGGTCGCTTTTAGTTATTGACCAGCTTGCACTTGCTCTCGGAGAGCGGACGGTAGGACTCTTCGGCCGGGATGGTCCGCAGAATCTTGTACAGATCCCACTCGTTCTTGGACTCGGCCGGGGTCTTCACTTCCGCCAGGTACATATCGTGCACCATGCGGCCGTCAACGCGGATCTTGCCGTTCTTGGCAAACATGTCGTTGATCGGAGTGTCCATCATCTGCTTGCGCACAGTCTGGGCATCGTCAGAACCGGTGGCCTCTACGGCTTTCAGGTACTGCATGGCGCTGGAGTAGATGCCAGCGTGAACCATGGTCGGACGCACGCCGGTTTCTTCCATGAAGCGATCAGACCACTCACGGGTTTCATCGTTCATGTCCCAGTACCAACCGGTGGTGAGCTGGATACCCTGGGCCGTCTGAGCGCCAAGCGCATGTACGTCAGTCAGGAACAGCAGCAGTGCCGCCAGAGTCTGGCCGGACTGGGTTACGCCGAACTCACTGGCGGTGGTGATGGCGTTGGTTGTGTCGGCGCCGGCGTTTGCCAGACCGATAACATCAGCACCGGATGCCTGAGCCTGCAGGATGAACGATGAGAAGTCCTGAGTGGGGAACGGATGACGCACTGAACCGATGATTTCACCACCGTTGGCTTCGACCACGCGAGTCACGTCGCCTTCCAAAGCATGACCGAAAGCGTAATCGGCAGTCAGCATGTACCAGGTTTTGCCACCTTCTTTAACGACCGCACTGGCGGTGCCGTTGGCCAGCGGATAGGTGTCGTAAACGTAGTGGATGTGGTTCGGGGTACAGTGCTCGTTGGTGATGCTGGAAGCCGCTGAACCGGAAATGATACCGAGGCGATCGTGCTCTTCCAGAATCTTGCTCACGGCGATGGAAACAGAGGAAGCCACCATACCGGCTACGAGATCGACATCCTCGTTCTCAACCCAGCGACGTACGGTGCTGGATGAGGTATCCGGGCTGTTACGGTCATCGGCGCTCACCACTTCAATCTTGGCGCCATTTACCTGGCCACCAAAATCGGCAATCGCCATTTCCAGGGCTTTCAGCCCGTTGGGGCCTGCCAGATCACGGTAAGTGCCGGACATGTCCGCCAGATAACCGATCTTGACCGTGTCGTTGGAAATGGCCGCCTGGGCTCCGCCTACCATCATGGCTGATGCAACGGCTGATGTCAGAAGCTTTTTCATCATTGTCATTGTTGTATCTCCGCTACTGTCTTGCGTTGGTTCGGGTTGTTGTTACTTTTCTTGCTCTCGTCCTATCCGGGATCAGACCCCCAAATAGCCATCCAGCACCGACTGTTTTGCACTCAGTTCGTTGGCGCTGACTTCTTCCACAATCTGACCGTGCTCAACAACGTAATGACGGTCGGCTAACGGTGCTGCGAAGTGGAAATTCTGTTCAACCAGGACAATGGTCAAGCCCTTGTTTTTCAGGGCAATCAGGACCTCTCCCAGCTTTTCTACAATAACCGGGGCCAGGCCCTCTGTGATCTCGTCCAGCAACAGCATGTTGGCGCCGGTGCGCAGAATACGCGCCATGGCCAGCATCTGCTGTTCGCCGCCGGACAGCTTGGTGCCCTGGCTGAAGCGACGTTCATAAAGGTTGGGGAACATGTTGTAGATTTCTTCCAGGCTCATGCCGCCGCTACGCACAACTGGCGGTAGTGTCAGGTTTTCCTGGACACTGAGTGAGGAAAAAATGCCCCGATGTTCGGGGCAATACCCGACACCCAACCTGGCAATATGATGAGGTGCACAGGACATTGTCTCCTCACCATTGATCATAATGGAGCCGGTGCGCCGGCCAACCATATTCATGATGGCTTTGAGCGTTGTGCTACGGCCCGCGCCATTGCGACCCAATAAAGTCACCAGTTCCCCGCGGTTCACCACCATGTCGATGCCGTGGAGGATGTGAGATTCGCCGTAAAAGGCGTGCAATCCGGACAGTCGCAGCTGTTCGTACTCGCGGTCGGATTTCGTGGTCATTGCGCCGCCTCCGCCTGATCATTGTCGGCGGTGGTGCCGCGCTCGCCGCTACCATCACTGCCCATATACACCTCGCGAACCCGTGGATCGCCGGAAACCGTCGCGTAATCGCCTTCGGTCAGAACAGCGCCCTGAGCCAGTACAGTGATGCGATCACACAGTTTGCTGACTACGCTGAGGTTGTGCTCAACCATCAGGACAGTTCGTCCCTCGGCAGCCTTGCGTACCAGTTCCACAACGCGATCAACGTCTTCCGAACCCATGCCCTGGGTTGGCTCGTCCAGCAACAAAAGTTGGGGCTCCATGGCAAGCGTGGTGGCCAGTTCCAACGCCCGTTTGCGCCCGTACGCCAACTCAACGGTGGTGGTGTTGGCGAATTCAGCCAGGCCCACGGCGTCCAGGAGCTCCATGCAACGCTGGTTGAGCTTGTGCAGGGAGTTACCGGATTTCCAGAAACTGAAGGAGGTGCCCTCGAACGTCTGCAAGGCTACCCGGATGTTCTCCAGCGCGGTCATGTGTGGGAATACGGCTGAGATCTGAAACGAGCGAACAATGCCCTGGCGGGCAATGGCGGCGGACTTCATGGTGGTGATGTCCTGATCCTTGAACAGGATCTGGCCCCGGGTCGGGATCAGGAATTTGGTGAGCAGATTGAAGACCGTGGTCTTGCCGGCACCATTGGGGCCGATCAGGGCGTGAATGTGGCCTTTCTGGACCTTCAGGTTCACGTCGTCGACCGCAACAAAGCCCTTGAATTCTTTGACAAGGTTACGGGTCTCCAGAACGTACTGTTCACTCATGAGCCAATCTACCTTTGTTATTGTTGTGCGTTTTATCTGACTACCAGATTAGATTGACGTATACGTAAACGTCAACACTTAATTGCAGTTTTTAAGTACACTCTCGCTACGCAAAAAGTCGTATAGGAGTTCTACTACCTGGTCCTGCTTTTCCAGGTGTGGCGAGTGCCCCGCATCCTCGAGAAGAACGCCGCGGGCCTTTGGTCCGATGCCGGCAACGATATCCGTGACCTGCTCCGGCACTCCGTATTCGTCGTTTTCTCCCTGAATGATAATAGCCGGACATTCAATTGCCGCCAGCCAGCGACTGAAATCCATCGCCGCCTGAAACCCTTCGTCACGCCAGACTGTCTGCCAGGCGTTGAAAAGATCGTCAGTCCGGTTGCCGTGATAGCGCGCCAACCGATCCCGGATATCCGTCTCCCGGTAACGCACGGCCATTTCCTCGATACCAGCGAGGGTCAGGTGATCGGCATAGATGTGCGCCGCCATGGTCGCCAGCGCCTTTACACGGCCCCCCATGGTGCCGGCAGTCACGAGGGCAATGGAACCACCGTCGCTGTGCCCTATCAGCACCACATCCCTGATTTCGAGCTTGTCCAGGAGACGGGGCAACCACTGTTCGCCAGCTGTCTCAAGGTAATCGTGTGGGCGCGGGAGCTCTTCATCGGGAGAATGGCCATAGCCCTGACGATTGTAGATCAGCGCGTCGCAGCCGGTTGCTTTCGCGAGCTTTTCCGGAAACTTACGCCACAAGGCGATGCTGCCCAGGGACTCGTGGAGAAAAACCAGCACCGGCCCTTTCGGTTCCGCGTGCTGGATTCGCCTGACTTCCAGCTCAATACCGTCGCCTATCGGCACCATCATGTCACGAATCTGCATGGCATTACCGGTTTGGCGGAATTGAATAGGTCATGGTGGAGTGGGCAACCGGCTCTTCGGCACCTTCCGAGTACACGAACACTTCGCCCACGCCCATGGTACGGCCGACTTTCAGCATGGTGGCACGGGCCCAGATAGGCTGATGCGCCACCGGCTTGCGCAGAAAATTAATGTTCAGATTGGTGGTCACCGCCAGGGGAACCAGGCCAATCTTGCTCAACAGCGCCGCATAAAGGGTGACATCCGCCAGCCCCATCATGGCCGGCCCGGAGACGGTGCCCCCGGGCCTGAGATGCGCCTCATCCACTTCCAGTTTCATTTCTGCCCAGCCATCCCCGAGCTTCTGCAGGGTGCCGTAGGCCTCCCCCTGCGGAAACTGCTCGTCAAGGAAGGCCTGCAGCTCTTCGAACGTAATGATCATGCGCCGATTTCTTCCTTGGCCTGATTACGCAGGACAAACCGCTGGATCTTGCCGCTGGGAGTCTTCGGCAGCTCATCGACAAACTCAATCTCCCGGGGGAAGGCGTGGGTCGAGAGCCTGCGACGCACCAACTCCTGCAGTTCGTCTTTCAGGGCCTGTTCGTCTCCAAGAGCGTAATCGCCCTTGATCACCACATAAGCCTTGATGATGGAACCGCGCTTTTCGTCCGGCTTGCCGACAACGCCGGACTCCGCCACAGCGGCGTGCTCGAGCAGTGTGCTCTCGACGTCTGCCGGTCCCACCCGGTAGCCGGCCGTGGTGATGATGTCATCATCCCGGCCACTGAAGGAGAAGTTGCCATTGCCGTGGTTGATGACCATGTCACCGGTGAGGTAGTAGCCGTTAACGAACGGGTCCTTTTCACCCCAGGTGTAACCGTCGAAGTGGAAAAGCGGGGACGCTTTTACGTCAACCGCCAGTTGACCAACTTCACCCTCGCCTACAACCTCGTTTTTCTCGTTCAGCGCGACCACCTTGTGGCCAGGAGAGGCATAGCCCATGGAGCCTTCACGGACCGGATGCGCCAGACCGTGGAAGTTGCAGCAGGTCATGCCAGTCTCGGTCTGGCCGTAATGATCTTTAACCGGGCAGTAGTGACGGTTGCGAATCCAGTTCACCACTTCCGGGTTCAGAGGCTCGCCGGCACTGCTGGCAACCCGAAGGCCCAGGTTCTCGCCTTCCGGCAGCACGTGATCGTTTGCCTTGAGCAAACGGTAAGCCGTAGGCGCCGCAGCCAGGTTGGTGATCTTGTACTTGCGGATCATGTCGTAGGTGGATTCCGGGGTAAAACCACCCGGGTTGAAGTGCGTGGCGTGGCCCATCAGCAGCGGCCCAACCACGGCATAGTAAAGACCGTAGGCCCAACCGGGATCGGCCACGTTCCAGAACCTGTCACCATCCTGCAGATCAATGGCGTATTTCATGTAAACGTAGAACGCCAGCAGCGCTTTGGCCGGTACCGCAACCCCCTTGGACTTACCCACGGTGCCAGAAGTGAACATCTGCAGGAACGGATCGTCGCCCTTGATCATGACAGGCTCGAAATCGCTCGACTGGGCCGCCAGGGTCTCTTCGAAGTCAGGGATGTCCGCGCCAATCTCACTGGCATTTACACCCACAACCGGCGGGCAGACTTTGACATCGTTCAGCTTGGGATAGTTCTCCGGGTTGGTAACCACCAGCTTGGTGCTGGCTCGCTCGAACCGGTACTCGATGGCCCCGGAACCAAAGGCCGTGAACAGCGGCTGATACACGGCACCAGCACGCAGGGTTCCGGCGATAACGATCAGCAGCTCCGGAGTGCGCGGCAGGAGTGCAGCCACCCGGTCGCCCTTTCCGATGCCCTGGGATTTCAGATAATTGGCAAAACGCGCAGAGGCCTCTTTCAGCTCGGCGAAAGTCAGAGTGCCGTCACCGCCATCTTCGGTTTCGTAGTAAAGCGCAACCCGACTCGGGTCATCTGCCCATTTGTCGCAGATTTCGTGACATACGTTGAGCCCGCTATCCAGACGTCCATCCAGGATGTCCGCTTCCAGAGCAGCAGGATCGAAGTTGTTGTAAACGTCGGTATATTCCGGAAGGCTCATTCTCAACTCCTGTTGTTTTTATCATTGAAAGCACGGGTCAAGGTTTAGCACAGGCTTCACTTTACGTAAAGGTAAACTTTAGACCAAAAAGGAAGAAATCTGCGGGGCTTTATGAGCAGGAAAAGCGGGTGCGACAGGCCTGCCGCACCCTTAGAAGGGATCAAACACAAAAATCAGGATTTCGGTGTGATCTTTCCGGGATGGCGGCTTGAAAGTATGTGGTGCAGGGAGCCGCACTCCACCATGGGATCATCGCAATTAACCACGATGTCGGAGCGGGCAATGACATAGCCCTTGCCGGTGATGCTGTTTTTGATCACCTGGTACTCACCCTCTTCCTCAACCGAAGTGAATTCACCGATAAAGCCCGTCTCTCTGAGGGAAACGGTTTCCAGCTTGTCGCCCGGCTTGATGCTGCCTTCGTAGTTCATCAACGCCAGACGGGCGGAAGTGCCGGTGCCCGTTGTGCTCCGACAGATCACACCGGGATGCACATAGGTTGCCGAGCGGGACCGGTAATAGCCCTCTGCCACATGTTCCACAGGGCCCATGAAGTGCAGGAACGGCAGTGGCCCTACGTCGCCAAGCGTATAATGGGAAAAGCCCCGCTCTGCCTGAATCGCCTCGACAATGGCGTGGGCGGTTTCAGCGAGTTTGCGTTCTTCGTCCAGGGTCAGATCGAAGCCCATGCTGGCTGCATCAACCAGGGCATAAAAGCCGCCGCTGTATGCAACGCTGTAGGTAATCTCGCCCAGCGAAGGCACGTCGATGGTGGCCTTGTAGGTGTGGATATAGCTGGGCAGACCTTCACAGGTGATGGCTTCTACCACTCCGTCGTGCACCGTCGCCTCAATCTGGACCAGTCCGGCGGGCGACTCCAGTATAAAACTCTGCTGGCCTTCCTGTTTGGGCACAATGCCCGCTTCCAGCACCGCCGTAGCCGTGCAGATGGTGTTGGAGCCCGAGTAGATAGGGTAGCCCATGACTTCCATGATGATGTAACCGGCGGCAGCTCGCGGATCCGTGGGCGGCACCAACAGATCCACAGACATTTCCGGTATCCCGTAGGGCTCTTCCAGCAAAAGCCGGCGTAGACCGTCGGCGTCATCCCGCAGGTACTCCATCTGCGCTCGCACGGTATCGCCGGGCAACAGATCAATGCCACCGGTCACGATCCGGCTGACATCACCGCCGGCATGGGTATCCATCAACTGAATGGTAAGTTCCGGTTTCATCAAGCGCTCTCCAGTGACCAGGGTTGGCCGTGTTCTTCCCATTGTGAGTCGGGAACGATCACGATCTTGCCGAGATAATTACTACCCCGGTTCACAAAATATTCTTCTGCCCGGTGCAGATCAGAGAGCCGAAACGCACCGTGCAGAACCGGTTTCAGTTGCCCTCCCCGGATCCAGGCCATTAGTTGTTCCGCCTCTTCGCGGGTGCCATGAGACACCCCGAAAATCTGTACCTGATAGAGGTAGATCCGGGTCCACAGGATTTCGCTTATGTTGCCGCCACTGGCCCCGGCAATACTCAGGCGCGGGTAGGTGCTGCGGGCGTTCATGTCGAAGATCATGGTGTCGATGAACACATCGGTCATCTCTCCGCCCACCAGGTCCATCACCGCATCAATGGGCTTGCCTCCGGTTTCCGCTTTCACCCGATCTACAAAGCTGTCCATATCGGAGCGATCCAGCACCGCCTCGGCGCCCAGTTCCAACAGCGCTGCCGCTTTGTCCTGTTTACTGAGAGCATAGGGAATAGCCCCCATAATTCGGCAAAGCTGGATCAGGGCCGTGCCAACGCCCCCGCTCGCGCCGGTCACCAGGACCCGCTCTCCGGCCTTGATGTTGGCCGAGGTAAGCATGTGCATGGCGGTCTGGTAGGAACACATGCCCATGGACGCCACTTCGGCATCCGCCAGTTCGGCATTGGGTATGTGATGGAACTGGTCAGCCGGCAGCGCTACGTATTCCGCGTAACCGCCGTCGGCACCGTGGCCGTAGTAATCGGGCGTGAGATTGATGTCTCGGCGGTCATTGGCGTAGATGTTGAAATCCAGAAGGCCCCGTTCTCCAATGCGGGACTCATCCACACCGTCACCAACAGCCACAACGCGCCCGGCGATGTCTGCCCCCTGGATCCGCGGAAAAACCAGCGTGGGCTTGCCGCCCATCTGGAAGGATGTCATTTCGCCTTTTTTGGTGGGATACAGCCCTTCCCGTGCCTTGCGGTCGGTGTTGTTCTTCGCCGTTGCCGTAACCTGAACAAGCACCTGACCGGCTCCGGGCGCAGGAACAGGCACGTCCTGGTACTCCAGTTTATCGACATCACCGTGACCGGTAAGAACCATGGCTTTCATGGTGTTCGGGATCATGGGCTGACGATCCTCCCTGTTTGCTGAATTTCGGGTATTCAAAGAGGATAGGTGAGTTTACCGGGCGTGTCAGTGCGTGTTGCGGGTATCCATTATCAGACTACCGGGCAATCACTTTATAGACAGGACGCAGCTTGGGAATCTGCTTGAGTACCACCTGGATGACCGTCATCAGCGGCACCGCCAGGAGCACGCCCACCGGCCCCCAGAGCCAGCCCCAGAAGAAGATCGAGACGAAGATGATCACCGGATTGATCGCCATCCGAAAGCCGTGAATCCAGGGTTCGATAAAGAACCCGACCAGCGTGGTCAAACCGAGGAAGCCCAGTGGCGCAATGGCCATCATCCAGAACTCATCAAGGCTAATGGCCGAGACAATCGTCAGCATGGAGATAGAGAGAATAACCCCGAGGTAGGGAATGAACCGGGCAAGCCCGGCGACCAGCCCCCACACAGCCGGATCCGGCAGCCCGACGGCCCAGCAGATCAGGCCCGTTGTGGTGCCGACGGCCAGATTACTCAGGCCGAGAACGCCCAGGTACTGGGCAATCTGATGCTGAGAATCGTGGGTAATCCGAAGCACGGTTTTCCGCTGATCAATGGGCAACTGACGGACAAAGTTCTTGATCAGACGATCACCGCTCACCAACAGGAAATAGGTCAATGCCAATGCCAAAGCCAGGCCAGCGATGCCGTTCCGGGCTTTGGTCATCAACTGGTTGCGCCAGGAATCCGTCTGCAGAACAACCGTCGTTGGCTGTTGCCTTTCTGACTCCGAGAGCTCCTCAACGGACTTTTCAACCTGTTCCGCAGACTCGGAGACTCTGGCGATCTGGCGACTGATTTCGCTCTCGCCCACCAGCAGCCTCGATATCCCCTGGGGCACTTCCTCAACCCACTTGAGGGCAGGCGTCGCGACGGCCAGTGTAATGCCGACGATGCCGGCGAGCACCAGGAGCACAAACACCAGGGAGCTGATCATCCGGGGAACCCGCCACTTAACGTATGCCTTCTTGACCAGGGGCGAGAGCAGCAGGCTCGTCATTACCGCAAGAATGATGGGCAGGACAATCTGATGAGCCACGTACAGGGTGTACAGGATTCCCAGGCCGAACAAACCGTATATCGGCGTGGCAAGATCCGATGAGATCAGCAGGCGCTTGTTCTCACCCGTCGGTTCCTTATTTGTGGATTGGTCTTCCATGATGAAGCCTGTGTACCGTGAAAAAAGCTGGCCCGGAAACTCCAGGCCAGTGTTAAAAACGGTCAGTCTACCTTCACCATGGCGCGAGCGCACCCGGGAGAGGGTTACGCGGGGTTCACTTGAGTCGTATTCAGCGCCCGATCAGCTCGCCATCTTTGGCAAAAAGGAGGTGTCCACCCAATACCGCTTGGGGTTTGTGGGATTGATGTAAACGGGAATGGACTCGCTCTGGATATGGTCCGAAGGATCAAACCAGAGGTTGCCGCTCCTGAAGACATGGATATCGGAGGTGACCGGATTCTGCCACTGGCAAACGATCTGATAGGGGCTCTTACCGTTCATGACGATCATCTGGTTCTTTTCGACACCCTGAAACATACCCTGAACCCGTTGCCCGGTTTTGCGAAGTTTGGCAGCCCCACTGTTCCTGACAGCGGGCACAACAAACATACCGGCTCCAACCATAAAGAAAACACCGCCCAAACCGCCTACGATCAGGGTGACTCCCCACAGCGAAAAGAATCCATCGATTCTTGCAGACTCAGCATTGCCGGGCATGAACAACACACGAACCGTCTCTCCGCGACTGTAACTCGGAGGGTTGCTGCCGCTGGATGAGAGGAACTCTGTGAGCCTGCCTTTTTCGTCTTCAAAACGGACGAGAGGATAGTAGGCATTGGAATCACTGGATCGTGATCGAATCAGGTCGGTTACAACGCCCGGCTTGGCTGTCGCGGTTTCAAGAAAGGTTGAAGTGCTCTGGAAAGAGAAAAAGGCGCCGACAAGCATGCCGACACCCACGAGTGAAAAAATCACCCGCAGCGTATTGAAGGTTTTCATATCAGTTCCCTTGAAGATTGCTTCCTTGCCCGAAAACACCCTGTTTTCGGAACTCAGAATTATACTCGATTCAACAAGGCTTGAAAGTCACAAGATGAGACGCGGTTCCTCCAATCCATACAAACTATCTCTATGGTAATTCTGTTGCTCCAAGCAAGTTGATAGAATATTCCCAACACATGGAGTGTTAACCCCATTGCACGGAGCAAGCATGCGTTACCTCGTTTTTTCTTCTCTTGTTGTCACTTCTGCCCTTTCCGGTTGTAGCCTTTATTACGAGTCCCAGGCAAAAGACATGATTCAGCGTCAGATGGACGCCATGGTTTTTGTGGAAGGTGGGGAGTTTATGATGGGGAATCCTGGGGGGTGGGATGGAAGCAACGACAGCTGGCCGCCGCATAAAGTAGTTCTGGACGATTTCTATATTCAGAAGTATGAGGTCACTCAGGGGGACTTTGAGCTGTTTATGGCGGTGACGGGGTATGAACACTCGAACAGTTCCTACGAAAGCCTTAGAGATCATTCTCCGGATCGCTTTCAATCAAGCTTCCCGGCAGTAGTGTCATGGAAAGATGCGTCGGATTTTTGCGAATGGCTTGGATCTCAGACTGGCAAAGCCGTTGAACTCCCGACGGAAGCACAGTGGGAATATGCAGCCCGAAGCGGTGGCAAACCGTTTCGCTATGCTACTGAGAACGGAGACGCGAAAGAAGGTGTAACAATGGCAGCACGCCCATCACAGTACAGACGACAGAATAAATCACTTCCGCAGCCGCCAGGGAGCTACCCTCCAAACCTGCTTGGCCTGTACGACATGTCAGGGAATGCTGCGGAATGGGTGAGAGATTATTATCACGCCGATTATTATGAGCGCTCCCCCGTAAATAACCCTAAGGGACCCGAGAGCCCAATCATAGAAAGCTGGAGCAACGAACCCTTCCGGGTCCTCCGAGGCGGCGATTTTAGAGACTTCTCAGGGAACACAACAGTCACAAGACGCAAAGCGATAGAACGGGCAACAAATGAATCCACCGGTTTTCGGTGCTCCCTCTTAAAAATTTAACTACCGGAACCCATGACACTTGCCTTTTCAAATGTTCCCCACATTTGTAGGGCGCTCAATTTATCGGTTCTGGATGATTGACGACACAGCGGAAGCCTTGGTTTGGAGAGTCAATACTCACAGCCCTTCGACCGTAGACCGTTGCCAAACCGCCCGAGTGATCGCCGTAACCGGCGAGATCGCGGACAGTTTTCTTATCCGCTTCGGACTCGTTCGGCTCAGCTGCAACGGAATTAACGGTACCCAGGTGACCAAATCCGGAATAGTATCGATCCCGGGTCCACTCCGAGACGTTACCTACCATATCGTGTATACCGAGTGGATTCGGAGGATAAGAGCCTAGCGGTCGCCATTCTGTTTCTAACGATGAGTGGACGAAGAGAGAGCTTCGGGATGGTCCCACGCCTAGCACAAGCCCCGCGTGAGCGTTTACGTAGAATTTTCTAGTCTACGGACTGAATAAAAGTTTGGGCTCAGCTTCAGCCCTAACGCCCAACGCTGCCTCGACCTTCATCCCCACTTGACAAAGCCTATCCCACTCGAGCTTATCGCTCAGTACGTCTTGCAAGCGCAGCTCACCTTCCAGCACACATCCACCACGAATGCGTGCGAGTACGCCTAATTCACCCCCGCTTTTTGCCCGTTCTTCCTCGAGGCAATTCCCTTCAGGGTGGGAGGGCCATCGGCTGTGGACAAGTGAACATTTCCGGCAATGAGAGCCGAAGCACCGGCGAAACCCGAAAGCGAGGCACTAAACACAGCCTGAAAATGACCGAGTGACGCAATCTTGCGCACCCCATCCTAGCCTCCAACCCGGAAGAGAACTGATCATCCGGGGAATCCGCCACTTAACGTATGCCTTCTTGACCAGAGGCGAGCATGGCGGGCTGGTCATTACCGCGAGAATGATGCGCAGAACAATCTGATTAGCCACGTACTGGGTGTACAGGGTCCCAAAGCCGAACAAGCCGTATATCGGCGTGGCAAGATCCGATGAAATCAGCGGGCGCTTGCTCTCACCTGCCGACTCACAATTTTTAATTGCTCTTCCATGATGAACCCTGCGCACCTTGGAAATGAAATGGTCTGGTAAATCCAGACCCCCATTCTTTATTGGTGGTCGGGTTCCTTCAAGAAAGCAACCGTCATTCAGGATAGGGTATTGGTGGCTCCATCGAGGAATACCATTGCCGCAAGCTCTGAACCACAACCCAGTGCTTCGGCTTACCGAATTTTCGGCAATTCATACAACGCAACTTGCCAGGTTCGTAAAACTCAATTTCGAGCAAAGCCCCTCTGTTATTCGATTTTTGGCTGGCACACCCATCACCAAAGGAGCTCATGAACAGCGCATAGTTGTCGTTATAATCACAAAAATTGAAGGTATTGGAGAGAGGTTGCCCGAGTAGGTTAGCCATAAACATGGTCGTTTTCGATATGATGAGCCTCGCCTGTTTGTTAAAGCGCCGCCCATGCTCTTGGTAGTGTGCTACGAACTCCTCACCCTCTTCCACCTCATAGTCCGGGTGATAGACTCCCCAATTAGCCTCTTTCAGCCCATCGGGTTGTGGATCGGCCCATAAAAGCGGACTAACCACAATCGGAAAAGACGCCATGAGAGCGACCAGACCGAAAGCAGGTAATCGCTGATTCGAGGAGTCGCTCAACGCTGGCATTGCCAGAGTAAGCAAACCGACCCAGCCCGAAAGCAAACACGCCGCCAGAGCAATCCGCTCGGTAAAAAATAACCAAACAAAAACCCAAGGCCAGGTCAAAAAGCCCAGAGACACCCCTTTTCCCACAAGAGTAATTCGATTGTTATCCCGGAAAGGAACACTGAAGAGAACCGCCAACCAACCGGCCAGGGTGCTAACGGCAAATGCGATCATGAACCCAACGTTCAGGATTCCATTCTCAATTTCTAGAAAGGATGCCTCGGCACCTTCAAAAACCGAAACTCTAATGTAGCTAATAAGAATGAGAGTCGAAGGTATGAGTAAAAAAGCTGCAATATACTGCATCTAGCCTAACTTCCCTGTTCATATGACTAAGCTTATCGATTGATTGGCTTCGGATGATTAACGACACAGCGGAAGCCGTTGCCGCCAGCGGAAACAGGCACACCGGATCGCGCAAACACAGTAGCATTGCCACCTACGTGGTCTCCGTGGCCAGCCCAATCTCTTACAGTTTTCTCCGGACTATCTGGGTCAATGGGTTTCAGCGGACCTCTGGGATTGTTGCGCGGCGCATGCTGATAATAGTCCTTCTGAAACCAGTCCTGAGTCCATTCCGCAACATTCCCCGACATGTCATGAAGTCCTATCGGATTGGGCGGATAACTACCAACAGGTCTCCTCTCCATGACTAGAGAAGAATGGCTAAGCATATTGCCGGAAGGCGGGATACTTGGATCAATATACTGCCTGGGCCTCTGCAAATATGTATCGTTATCTGCAACGCCAGTATTTGTGGCGAAGGGAACATTACTGCCCCTGCTTCGGGCAGCGAATTCCCATTGCGCTTCCGTAGGGAGAGCAAAAGGCAAGCCGGTTTGATCGCCTAACCAGGCGCAGTAACCTTCCGCTTCATGGTAGTTTGGCGTTCTGGCAGGTTTAAGATAAAAATAAGGAGAAAAGGGATCTTCACTTGGTTCGGCGATAAATTTCTCGTCATAGACAGAGCCCTCATACAAGGAAAAGCGTCCAAGTTTTTCGTAGTAGACATGCATTTCTCCCCAAGTTGTCTCGTATTTGGAGATTGAGTAGCTATCGACACTAACCTCGACAGCAGGCCGAGCATGATCGGTTAAAACTACATAAGGCGAACCATTCGGGTGTCCCACATCACCCAGCTTAAAAGTACCTCCGTCAACAAAGACCAGATTTTCAATCGCTTTTTGCTTGATTCGAGAAACCGCATCGGCCGAGCCGTTACCAAACCTCTCACAAGCAGATAATGAGGTTGCAAGCAACACCAACAACCCCAACTGCAAACCATTGTTCAGAACCATATGTGGTTTTCCTTAGCCAATCCTACAAATACGGCAGACGTCGAAAGGATCCATTCTCACAGGCCTTCCCGCTATTGCTGTTTGACCCTGAAGCCCGAGCATGAACATGCGCTGATCCGCTTTGTTTTTTCCAATGAACGCAAAAAGTCGTTCAACGTTCGAGTCAAACTCCTCTTGCATTGCAAAACCTTCAGGATTCATTCGCACAACGGTTTCCTCGAAATCGCGCCACCCCTGGAAAGTTTCCATTATCTGCTTAACAGCCGTAATTTTGATGTCATCGTCATCCCACAAATCGGGTGTCACCCACCAGTCATAAAGAATATTATCCAGAACCGTACCTTTGACCTCAGGTGGGGCATGCAGGAAAACGGAATTCTCCTTCAATTGCAGATCAGTGAGTATGTTTTGCGCGATGTCAGTGCTTTGTTTTTCTCGGTAACGATTAACAAAAACCTCCTGGGCGTATGTAGCCAGCTCATTTGCGATAGAACCAGCAAACTCGTTAGCCACTTCAAATGCCGACAACCCTCTCGCCAAAGCATATAGCCCCATTCGTTTATACCACTCGAAAGCGTCGGTACTTTGATCAAAGAGCTCTAAATACCTGAAATCCACATCCAATAGTGCGTTGTAGACGAAATGGAGCATCCGAATGACTTTCTGAGTCTCGATCTCCAAGAGAAAGCTTCCAGATGGCCCCACGCCTAGCACAAGCCCAGCGTGTGCGTTTACATAAAATTTGCCAGTCTCCGGGCTGAATAACAGCCTGAGTTCGGCCTCTGCCCCAGCCCCCAACGCTGCCTCGACCTTCTTACCTACCCTACAAAGCCTTTCCCACTCTCGCTTCTCGGTCAGTACGTCTTTCCAACGCAGCTCACCTGCCACCTCACATCCGCCACGAATGCCTGCGAATACCCCAGCCTCAGCCCCCGCCCTCTGCCCGTTATTCCTCGAAGCAATGCCCTTCAGAGTGGGGAGGCCGTCCTTGGTGGACACGTGAACATTTCCAGCAATAAGAGCCGAGGCGCCGGCAAATCCGGTCAGCGAGGCGTTGATCGCTGCCTGGAAATGGCCGAGCGACGCGATCTTGCGCTCGCCATCCCAGCCTCCAACCCGATAAGGAATCCGGATTTCGGACCGGTTATTCACCGGAAACGCCTGCTCAACACCAACCTTGCCCTGCGCCAGGGCATACTGCGCTTCCGCTTTCGCCTGGAAATGCACTTTCCCCTTGCGCGGATCAAATTCGCCCGAGGCCGCCGCGCCGGCAGCAAAGCGCATGAACTGTGCCTCCGCAGAGGCATCAAACCCGGTCTCATCGACCGCTTCCCGCCTGGCTTCCGCGTCTCCCCAGATAGACCAGGATGCTTCATCGTAAAACTTGTTCAACGTCGTCATCAGCGCGCCATTTTTATCCGGCTCCCAGAGGGTTGCGTTGAACTTGATGTTAAGTTCGCTTCGGATAGCATCTCGTAGCTTAGCCGGATCAACGCCGTTCTCGGTTAGCCAACCCTTACTGCGCTCCCTGTCTCGCGATGCCATCGAATACCGGCGAGGGTGGTTCGCGATCTTGTCAGAGCGAACAAATGTGACGTGCTTATTGCCGGCCAACCGCTTTATTTCAGTAATCGGTGGAATGGATTGCATGTCGTTGGTCAGGACTGAGCGTGCCTCAAGTTCGTCTATCAGCCGTTCTTTCTCCTCCTGTACTTCCGACAGCAAGCGCCCTTCGCCCTCACTCACGCCCAGTTCAGAGTCGGTCTCACCCTCATCAAGCCCGTCAAGCTTCCCGTAAAATTCAGTGATGGGGCCACAAACGAATTCCTCTTCTTCGACCCACTCCGCCAATTCCGCCTCAGTCAGGAGAATCAGTTCGTCAGACCCGGTTACATGGACAACTTCCACGATTTCTTCGGAACAGGGAGGCTCCTGAGCAACAGATCCCACTTCGCAGTTGGAGAAATCAGCCTCGTTGGCCGCTGGCAGCTTGAGCAGCTGTCCGGGGAAGATACGATCCGGGTTCTCAATTGCAGGATTCAGCCGCATCAGGCTGCTCAGGGTTGTTTGATGCCTTTGTGCAATCGCACTGAGGGTGTCGCCGGAGCGAACGGTGTATTCAGAATTCATCAGGCAACTCCGTATGCCAAATGGTTATCCACTGCTTTCAGACGTGCGCTAGCCGAGACCTCAGAGTCAGACAGAATGGTGCGGATTTCGGCAAGCTTGATCCGCTCCCCGTGAACCACGGCCAGCTCTGAGTAACGGCTAACCTCCTTTTCGGTTCGAAAACCCAGCGCGGTTGCCTCATTGATGAGTTGCTCCAACCGTGCTCGATCCGTGATGTCGAGAAAACGGCCCAACTTCTCGACGAATTCATGCCTGGCGCTCTGTGACAGCACTGCCACATGATTTTCAGTGAGGAGAAACCAGCCTTCCTCAGCCGCTTTCCTGAAGTGTTGCGAGCCATCTGAATCGAACCGGGATAGCTCTCCGTTCGGCTGGAAGGCCAGCCACTCTCTGACTGGCCCACTAAAGCGAGCGCGTTCCTGCTCATTCAGTGCAGACATCAGCCGCGTGAGCTGCTTGGGTGCGTAATAGCGCAGGTAGGAGAATCCCCCATTCGGCATCCGCACACTGAGCAAACTGCGCAAATGGCCCGCCACAAGGGGAAGGCTTTGATCCGATAGAAGGATAATGGCTTTATCCTGCCACTCAGACTGGGCACGCCAAAGCCGTGTACCCTCGGAGGGTTTGACCAGGCAAGGGGTTACTTCCATAGCCGCTTCATGTGGTGTGCCCAAGAACAGATATTCCAGTTGGGGCTGATCATCATGCTCGTAGGTGAAGCGCGGTGCATCAAACAATGCACCGTCAAAAAGAATGTAGGCGTTCGCCCTGGTTGTTTCATCCAGCCCTATCATGCAGTCACATCCTCGCATGAACAGGATGAGAGGGCGCAGGTGCCATCCGACTTGCGCCCGCATTGCTTGACCAGTGCAACATCGTTCCTGGCCGCCGCTTTCAGGGCCTGCACCGAACTTGGAGTCGGACCTGCTAAAGCCCGGGTGTCGGTTTCAGCAAGCTGTGCCGGTTTATTCGTATCGGCAATTTCACTCAGGCTGGCCGGAAGCGCCGGGTCTTGGGCCGACACCCCACTCCCACTCCCAGGCCCACCGCCAGAGTTCATGCGCACCGAAGGCCCGGAGACCGTAACGCCACTGGGATCCAGCTTCAGAAAGCTGCCACCCGCCTTGAGCGTGAGTTCGGCGCCCGCCTCGATTACGACTTTCATACCCGCTTTGTGGTGGATCTCGGTGCCAGCTTCAACGAGCTGGTTTTTGCCCTGTTTGCTGTGAAGACTGCCACCGATGGAGAGGCTGTAATCACTTCCGACCGACTCACGCTGTTCGCCATCGACAGTTCGGTGCTCATTGCCTTTGACATGACTGAATTCGTTGTTTTCGACCGTGCGGTGACTGTCGTTCCGAATCACCTCCGTGCGGTTGTTCTCGGTGAGCAGGTCCAGGTCTTTCTGGGCGTGGACGTAGATCTGTTCCTGGTCCGCCTCATCCTCAAACCGCAGTTCGTTGCTGCCCTCGCCCTTGTGGGTCTTGGTTTTCAGGGTGGTGCGGGTTTTGTGCTCCGGCAGCCCATAGGGTGGCGTGTTGGTGATGTGATGGGTTCGCCCGGTGATGATGGGCTGGTCCGGGTCGCCGTCCAGGAAGGAGACAATTACTTCGTGGCCGATTCGTGGCAAGGCCATGAAGCCATACTGGCCGCCGGCCCAGCCCTGACTGACTCGGAGCCAGGCGCTGCTGTGTTCGTCGTTTTTCGAGTAGCGATCCCAAGGGAAACGGACTTTGACCCGGCCATGTTCATCGCAGTGAATCTCTTCGCCTTCCGGGCCTGTGACAATCGCAATTTGCGGGCCGTCCATCAGAGGACGATGGGGCGTTCGGGGACGCCAGGTCAGGTCTGCAGGTATGGCATTGAACCGGTTGTGATAGGTGGTGGGTTCGCTGCCGCCCTCCTCTTCCAGGGCCTGGGGCTGGGTGCCGGTGTGAGTGACTGCGGTCAGCAGCCATTCCCGATTCAGGGCGTCGCTGTCGTGCTCCTTCAGCTCAACTTTGGCGCCGGCGCTGAAGTCCGGGCGATTGCTCTCACCGGATGCGGTACTGGCATCATTGCGGAGGGATTGCAGTCTGGCTTCGGTAAACGGCTGGCCACTGGCATCGGCCTTGAAGCGGCCGGGGTAATCGTAGTGCTGGTAATCTTCCCGGTGCTTCAGGTCGCCGGAAGCATGCTGATGCATCAAAGCATAGGCGGGATTCTTAAAGGTATAATCCTTCATGGCCACAGAGGCCACCCGCACCCGCTCTTCATATCGAAATCGGTACACGACCGGGCGCCTGCTGCTGCCGCCGGCTCTGGCTTTATATTCTGCCGGCTCCAGCTTCGGCGCATCGCCATGATGGTCGGCGATTACAAGCGCCGGCTGTGTGTCTGCGTCCACGCTCCCGTGTTCATACCTGTAATGCCAGCCCTCTTCAGCCGCGAGACGTTCGAGGAAGGCTAGGTCGCTTTCTCGATGCTGAACACAATACTCCCGCTGCTCGGGAGTGCGTTTCAGATCGAAAACCGAGTCGATAATGCCGCGCTCTTCCAGCAAGGTTCGCGCGATGGTATCGCTGCTTTGGGTCTGGAAAATCCGGCTGTTGTGCATCAGCCCCAGACGCCAGAGTGGCGACTGAATATTCAGTTCATAGCGGGTGCGCCGGTGACCGGCATCGCCCCGAACAAATTCGTTGACCACACCGGTGAAGCGCCTTAGCGGCTCGCCATCCTGCCAGACCACAAGATCCACCGGTTGCTCAAGAATTTCCGCTGCCTGAATTGAGGGATCGGTACTGGCCAGCTCAAGCCGACCGTGAAACACCTCGGACAGGCATTCGGTCAGGGTAAAACCGACGAGTGAAAAAATATCAGAGGGGAGACCGCCAACGCGGACGGTGAACTGCAATCCATTTGCCTGGGGCATGTCTTCAATCCTTTGAAGTCATCAATCCGGATGATTCTGCTACAAAAACTGCACTATCCCTGGCAGTTCTTCCATCGTAGCGGGTGAAACATTAACAGCGTAGCCGCGGTTATTCAACGAAAAGACCAGACGTTACTCACTCGCCTCCTGAAGCGAACGATACCATTCGGCGTACGGCGTGTTCTCGATCTTGCACTGGGTGTAGTCCGGTTCGCCATCAGACCACCATACCGGCCCGCGCTCACCCAGGGCACGCTTGGCGTGATCCACCTGTTGGCGGGCCTCACGCTCCTGACCCTCGTCGCCGGATGCTTTCGCATCCCGCACCATCCGGCGAGCAGACATCAGGTGCTTGACCTGCTCCCGGTACACCTGCTCCGGAAGATCGGGATTCGAACAACGCCACAGGCGCCCCTTTACCACAAGGTAGCGCCCGTCCAGCGTTTTGATCGTGTCTTTACCCAACCTTTATTCAGGCTTATAAAGCCGCTGAATGCTGGAGAAATCCAGGCTACCGTTGCCCTGCCCAGCATGAAGCTGGAACAGGTTGCGGGCCAGAGAGCCCATGGGAATGGAAGCCTGGTTCTTGACGGCGTTGTCGAACGCCAGCCCCAGATCCTTGGTCATCAGATTGACCAGGAAGCCGCCCTCGTAGTTACGTGACGCGGGTACGCCCTCCATCACACCAGGCCAGGGGTTGTAGACGTTCAACGCCCAGTTGCCGCCAGAGCTCTGCTTCATGATTTCCGAGAGAACCGCCGGATCCAGACCGTTCTTCACGCCGAGCGCAAGTGCCTCACTGGTGCCGGACATCAGGATGGCCAGCAGCATGTTGTTGCAGATCTTGGCCACCTGGCCGGACCCATGATCACCGGCGTGGAAGATGTTCTTGCCCATGGTGTCGAGAATCGGCTTGGCCTTGTTGAAGGCCTCTTCCGAGCCGCCGCAAATGAAGGTCAAGGTGCCGGCCTTGGCACCGCCAACACCGCCGGAGACGGGCGCATCGAGGAACGGGATATCCTTGGCTCGTGCAACTTCGGCAACGCCCCGGGCTGTTTCCGGAGCGATGGTGGAAGAATCAATCACCAGGGTGCCGGCCGGCAGTTTTGCCAGCAGACCATCGTCTCCCAGGTATACCGCTTCCACATGCTGGCCGGCAGGCAGCATGGTGATGACACACTCCGCGCCACTGGCTGCTTCGTGGGCGGTGCCTGCTGTTTTCGCGCCTTCGGACACCAGGGCGGCAACAGCGTCTTTGGACAGGTCGAATACGGTGACCTCGTGGCCGGCTTTTACCAGGTTTCCGGCCATTGGGCCGCCCATGTTACCGAGACCGATAAAGGTAATCTTTGCCATGTCTTTTCTCCTTGTTCTTGTAATAGATCAGCTAAAAAAATCGTCGATCCAGGCGCTGTCCATTTCGGCAAGGGACGCATAGCGCCAGCGGGGCTGCTGGTCCTTGTCGATCAGAAGCGCGCGGATGCCTTCGGCAAACTCGCCCTTGGTCAGGCACTTGGTGGAAAGCACCAGTTCCTTGTCGAGCACCTCTTTAAGGCTGTCGTGTTTGCAGCCGTGCAGGTGCCGCCAGACCAAAGCCAGGGATGTGGGTGACGCACCAGCCAGGGAGCGGGTCGCTTTCGCCACCCAGCCGTCGCCACCAGACAGTTCTTTCAATTGGTTAACGGTCGCTTCCAGGGAGTCAGCATCGGTAACCCGATTGATCTCATCGAAATGAGTGCGAACAGGCGACTCCGGCATGGCGTCGGCGCTCTCACGCTCGTATCGACGCAACACACTACCGACCACTGCATGAGGATCTTCGCCCTGCCAGTTACGCTTGCACAGCTCGGCAATAACATCGGCCTTCAGATCATGCCGGATGAAGCGGTCGGCAAGGCCAGTGAAAATTGCGTCAGCGCCGTTCAGGCGAGCACCGGTCAGACCCAGGAACAAGCCGGTGCGCCCGGGGGTGCGGTTCAGGAACCAGCCCGCCGCAACATCGGGGTAGAGGCCGATGGTGATCTCGGGCATGGCAAGCTTCGATCCTTCTGTCACCACCCGGTGAGACGCGCCCTCCATAATGCCCATACCGCCACCCATTACGATGCCGTGTCCCCAGCAAACGAGCGGTTTCGGGAAGGTATGGATCAGGTAATCCAGCTCATATTCCTCGGTGAAGAATGCCTCACCCTCACTGGCACCCTGTGGCTCGGTCATGCTGCGATACAGGGCAACGATGTCGCCACCGGCACAGAACGCCTTGTCGCCCTCGGATTCCAGCCAGACGGCCTGGATTACGGGGTCCTCCGCCCAACGCTTCAGTTGCGGAGTCAGCAACCGGATCATTTCCAGAGACAGCGAGTTCAGCGCTTTGGGCGTATTCAGCCGGGCCACGGCGATCAGCGCGCCATCGCCCGTCTTCCATTCTTCGAAGATAATGGGTTGATCACTCATAACAGGTCCTTGAGCCAGCCTTCAAAGCCGGCTTCAGCGGTTTTTCCATTCCGGCTTGCGCTTTTCGAGAAACGCGTTTACGCCTTCTTTCTGGTCTTCGGTAGAGAACAGCTCAACAAACAGTTCCCGCTCCATGCGCCAGCCGTCGTCGTGGCTGCGGCCATCGCGGGCGCTCATCACCAGGGTCTTGCAACGAGCCGTTGACGACGGGCTCTGCTGGCACGCCATTTCCGCCAGCTCCAGCGCCTTATCAAGGCCCTGTCCGCTCGGCACCACTTCCTCAACGAGGCCAATTCGCAGTGCCGTATCGGCCTTTACCCGCTCACCGCACAGAATCATCCGCTTGGCCCAGCCCTCACCCACCAGCCAGGGCAGGTTCTGGGTGCCGCCGGCACAGGGCAAAAGGCCAACGCCTGCTTCGGGCAGTGCCATCTGGGCATGCTCTTCGGCAATGCGGATGTCACAGGCCATGGCGCACTCCAGGCCGCCACCCATGGCGTAGCCGTTCACCGCCGCGATAGAAACACCGCGGAACCGCTGCAGCGTGGAGAAGGCCTCGCCAAAAAGCTGGCCCATCTCGTTCGCCCGGGCCTTGTCGCCATCGGCGAAGGTTTTCAGATCGGCGCCGGCGGAATAGAACTTCTCGCCCTGCCCGGTCATTACCAGGGCAAAGATGTCCCGGTCTTCGTTCAGTTCCTTGACGATGTTCGTCAGGGCAATGAGGGAATCCTTGGTCCAGGTGTTGGCCGGTGGATTGTTGATGGTCAGTACCGCGATATGTCCGCGTTTTTCGAGCTGAATCAGGTCACTCATTTGCTATTCCTCATACTGAAAATGGGGTCGGATGACGATTTCATCAGACCCCATTTTTATGCTTATTGAATTGCCTCAGCCACGCCGTCATCGAGCAGGCGACGGGCAACAATCAGACGCATGATTTCGTTGGTGCCTTCCAGGATCTGGTGCACACGCAGGTCACGCAGATAGCGCTCAAGCGGGTATTCACGAATGTAGCCATAACCGCCGTGAAGCTGCAGGGCCTCGTTGACCACTTCGAAACAGGCATCGGTGGCGAACCGTTTGGCCATGGCACAATGCAGTGTCGCTTCCGGATCGGCGTTATCAAGCTTGAACGCGCCCAGACGAACCATCTGCCTCGCGGCAACCAGGTTGGTGGCCATGTCGGCCAGCTTGAACTGCAGAGCCTGGAAAGCCGCCAGCGGCTTACCGAACTGTTCCCGCTCGTGCATGTAGTTACGGGCACGGAGAAGAGCCGCTTGGGCACCACCAAGGGAACAGGTGGCGATATTCAGACGCCCGCCATCGAGCCCCTTCATGGCGATGGCAAACCCGTCGCCCTCGTCACCAACTCGGTTGCTGGCCGGAATGCGGACATTCTCCAGGCTGATCATCCGGGTAGGCTGACTGTGCCAGCCCATTTTTTCTTCGTTCTTGCCGTAGGAAATGCCGTCGGCATCTGCGGGAATCACGAAGGTGGAAATGCCTTTATAGCCGGAATCCGGCGCTCCGGTTCGGGCCATCAAGACCAGAATATCGGTGGCCCCAGCGCCGGAAATGAATACTTTACTGCCGTTGATTACGTAGCTGTCGCCATCGCGCACGGCCTTGGTGCGAAGACTGGCCGCGTCTGAGCCGGCACCCGGCTCGGTCAGGCAGTAGGAGGCGAGCCATTCGCCGCTGGCGAGTTTAGGCACGATTTCCTGCTTGAGATCATCCGACGCAAAGCTGGCGACCATCCAGGTAGCCATGTTGTGGATGGTGATAAACGCGGCGGTTGAAGGGCACGCAGCAGCGAGCTCTTCCACGATAACCGAGGTGTCCAGCCGGGACAGCCCCATACCGCCAAGCGCTTCGGGGGTGTACATACCCATGAAGCCCATTTCGCCGGCTTCCTTCATCATATCAACCGGGAAAATATGCTCGTTGTCCCACTTCGCAGCGTGGGGCGCCATGGATTTTTCCGCGAACGCCCGCGCGGCCTCGCGAAACGCCAGCTGATCTTCGGTGAGGTTAAAGTCCATCGTTACGCTCCAGATAGAGAGGGCTTGGCATTGGGCGGGGAAAACAAGGGGCCGGAAACAGGTTCCGGCCCAAATACCCCACCTTCAACGCAATTAACGCAACTGGATAGAGAAGTTGGCTTCCGAGCTGGTCGCTTCACTGGAGAACCAGCGGGAGGTAACCGTTTTGGTTTCGGTGTAGAAGCGAACCGCCTGCTTGCCGTAGGCATGCTGGTCACCGTAGAAGGAACCCTTCCAGCCGGTGAACGAGAAGAACGGCAGGGGCACAGGAATGGGGATGTTCACGCCCACCTGGCCTACGTCGATCTCATGCTGGAAGCGACGCGCGGCACCACCGGAACTGGTAAAGATGGAGACGCCGTTGCCGTACGGGCTGTTATTTACCAGCTCGATGGCATCACCGAGGGTGTCGGTTTCCATGCAGGAGAGCACGGGACCGAAGATTTCCTCGTTGTAGATATCCATCTCGGTGGTAACACCGGAGAACAGAGTCGGGCCAACCCAGTTGCCATCGGGCAGTCCGTCTACGGTGCAGCCGCGACCATCCAGCAGAAGGTTAGCGCCCTGCGCTTCACCGGTCGCGATCAGGGACTCGATACGGTCTTTCGCTTTCGCGGAGATGATCGGGCCATAGCTGGCACCGGAATCGTTCCACGCGCCTGGACGAACTTTCGCCATGGCTTCTTTCAGCTCCGGAATCCACTGCTGGGCTTCGCCCACAAAGACCGCGACCGAAATTGCCATGCAGCGCTGGCCGGCAGCACCAACCGAGGCGCCAACCAGGGCATTGATCACTTGCTGTTTGTCAGCGTCCGGCAGGATCACCATGTGGTTCTTGGCACCGGCGAAACTCTGTACACGTTTCATGTTGCGGGTGCCGGTCTCGTAGATGTAACGGCCAACAGGCACAGAACCTACGAAAGAAACGGCCTTGATGGCGGGATCAGTCAGCAGCACGTCAACCTGCTCCTTGCCACCGTGAACCACCTGCAGAACGCCCTTGGGCGCACCGGCTTCTTCAAACAGCTCGGCAAGGCGCATGGGGGTCAACGGATCCTGCTCGGAAGGCTTGAGGATAAAGGTGTTACCGCAGGCAATCGCCATTGGGAACATCCACAGCGGAATCATGGCCGGGAAGTTGAACGGCGTGATACCGGCGCACACACCCAGCGGCTGGATCCAGGAGTGGGTATCCACTTCACGGGCAACGTTCTCAACCGTCTCGCCCATCATCAGAGAAGCGACGTTTCCAGCGTGCTCAACTACTTCAATACCGCGCCAGACGTCCCCTTTGGCGTCTTCAAACGTTTTGCCGGTTTCCTGCGAAAGGATTTCAGCAATCTCGTCATGATGTTTTTTCAGAAGTGCCTGATAGCGGAGCATAACCCGGGCGCGCTCGGAAACCGGCACTTCCTTCCAGGTCTTGAATACTTCACCGGCATACTTGATGGCCTGCTCCATTTCCGCATGAGTCGTGTTCGGAGCCTTGGCGATCACTTCGTTGGTGGCGGGGTTGGTAACTTCAATCCAGTCCTTGGTCTGGCTCTGGATGAATTCACCTGCAATATACAACGGTACATTTTTCATGTTGATGTCCCTGTTTGTTGTTGTGCGGGAAGCCGGCCGGAACCTGAGGGTTCCTTGCCACGTTTACCCAAAGGCTAGCACGGGATTGACCAATGGGTGATTGACTAAATTTCGCCCGTAATGGACTATCTTTCGATAAAGCTCAAACAAACAAGACCAGAAATGACCCAAACCTCACAGTGGCCGGTGCCCAAAGACAGCATTCGCTACGTGGTGCCTGAGCCGATCATTCGACTGCTCGCGAGCCATCCACTTACCCGGGATCTCTATCCGCTGGCGTTCGGCCACTACCGGCGCGCCGTCGGCCATCACATGCATCGGGAACACCATCACGACAATCTTTTGATCTACTGCACGGAAGGCCGTGCGTTCCTGAACGTAGGCGGGGAGCCCTACACGGTGGAGGCTGGCGATCTGCTGCTTCTGCCGGCCGGTGCCAACCATCGGTATACCGCCGATCCGGACAACCCCTGGACCATTCACTGGGTGCACTACACCGGACCACTGGCAGCGGATTTTCAACACTACATGGGGTTCGACGGCCCGACCCGGATTCGTCATTTGGGCCGGCAACCCCGGCTTCTGGTTGACTTCAATGGCCTGCTATCGGTGCGACAGACCGGTTTCCGGGCCCGCGGCCTGATCCACGCGGCCAACCGGCTTCGGCAACTGTTGGCTGCGGTTCCGATCAACGCCGACGAAACCGGGCACGAGCGGCAGGCCGAACTGGAAACCATTCACAATTATATGCGGGAGCATCTGGATGAGCGTATCAGCCTGGAGCAACTGGCCGATCTCGCCGGCCTCTCTCCGGCTCATTTTGCCACCCGCTATCGGGAACAGACCGGCACCTCCCCGATCCAGCACTTCCTGCACCTGAAGGTGGAACGCGCCTGCCAGATGCTGGACACCAGCAGCCTGAGCTTCGCAGACATAAGCCGACGCCTGGGCTATGACGATGCTTACTATTTTTCGCGGCTTTTCAAAAAGGTAATGGGTCAGTCACCCCGGGACTACCGGCATACCGCCCGACACTGAACGGTCAACCCGGGCCAGATTGAAACCTGCCGCCTTCTACGACTTTTGTTGTAGGAGCCAAGGGGTTAGGCTGGGGGCATCGAATGACAAAAAGAGTGAGCCCATGGCCATGTACACCATTGAAATTGATGAAACCTTTGACGTACCCCGACGACGGGTTTTCGCCCTGTTCGCCGACCATTACCGTTTCGGAAAACTGCTGGGAGCACCGGTCAAACGAATCAAGGACAGCGATCAGGCTGATCCCAACGGCATCGGCTCCGTTCGCAAAATCGGCATCGGGCCGGTCGGTCTGGAAGAAACGGTGACCAGCTTCGAGCCGGATTCACTGATCGAATACACCATCACCAGCATGAGCCCGATCCGCAACCATCTGGGAAGAATCCGTTTCGAGGACACACCGGAAGGTCACACCCGGGTGAACTACACCATCACCTTCGAAGACATCGTACCGTTCACCGGGAAGGTCGTCAGCAGCGCCCTTGAACAGGGTATTCGCCGCGGGATCAAACGGGTACCACAGCTGGCCTGAGAGACGGCAACAACAAATCGTTACTTGAGGAATATCAGAGAATTGACCTGAGGCAAGAGTTGGCTTTTGTCAATTTTGTAATCTCCGCGCAGCTTGCAATATCCGGCCATTCCGGCCGGATCAAACTGTATTTTGCGGGAGACCGAAATGGCAGCCGAACCCATTGTCCTGTTCGATAACGGACACCACAAATGCCTGATGTTCGATTCCCTGGTAACCGGAGAGGGCGTCCAGTCCAACCAGTTCCTGATTGTCGACGGTAAACATGAAGCACTGATCGACCCGGGTGGTGACCTCACCTACACCCCGCTGTCGGTAGCAGCATCGCGCTACATGAACATCCGCGACATGGATTACGTGTTCGCCTCTCACCAGGACCCGGACATCATCGGCGCCATCGACCGCTGGATCGTTCACACCCGCGCGAAGATCGTAACTTCGAAACTCTGGGCCCGGTTCCTTCCGCACCTGGTTTCCAGCTACGTGACCAACCAGCTCAGCGGCAGCGTCTACGACCGCATCGTTAGCGTTCCGGATGCCGGCGCCAATGTGAAATTCGGGGAATCCTATCTGCAATGTCTGCCAGCCCACTTCATGCATTCGGTCGGCAACCTGCAGTTCTATGATCCGGTCTCGAAGATTCTGTTCTCGGGCGACCTGGGCGCCTCCATGGGTGGCGAGGACGATCACCTGCCAGTAAAGGACTTCGACAAGCACATACCGAGCATGATCGGCTTCCATCGGCGCTACATTGCCTCCCGGAAGGTTTGCCAACTCTGGGCGAATATGGTCCGCGACATGGATGTTTCGATGATTGTGCCCCAGCACGGCAAACGCTTCGAAGGACCGGTGATGGTTGATCGCTTCCTGAACTGGGTCAGCGATATGGAGTGTGGCATCGACCTGATGACCCAGGAAAACTACCGGCGCCCGGTCGATTACGTGTAGCTAGGAATAAAAGTGGCAGCCATAAGGCTGCCACTTTAAGAACGATGCCTTCAGTCAGGCAGTTACCAGTATCCGATTTTCTGGAACTACTGCTTGCCGCCTCCTCCGCCGTTCTTTTTCCATTCCTGCGACTTGTTCATTCCGCCGCCATTCATCATGCCTTTCTCGCCGTCATTCATCATGCCCTTGCCCTGGCCCTTTTTCTGGCCAGCAGCCGTCGGTGGCAGATTTTCCACATCAACACCACGGGCGCGCGCACGCTCGACCATCCTCTGATGATGCTCCTGGCGGAATGCCTGCCGCTGCTCGGGCGTCATTGAGCGCATTTGCTCCCGGAACTGCGCCCTTTCCTGCTCTGACATCATGCCGTAGCCGGAGATGGGGTAACCGTCACGATCCATTTCCTGGTCCTGCGTTTGGGTCTGCAGGCGATCCCTCGTCTGGTCCATGTCCCGGTCCTGATCCTGCGCAAAGGAAGAGGACAGAGGTAGCATCAGGCACACTGCCAAAGATGCTGAGTACAAAGTTGTCAATTTCATGAGTGCACCTCCACTATCAGCCCGGAAATCCCCGGCTTCGGGAACTGCTGATCAAACCTGGGGTATCCGCCCTACGGCGGAAGCTCCATAGTTTGAGAATACTCCCGGAGATGCCGTCAGAAATCTGACCAAAATCAATTCCGGACCTTCATGAACACAAATTCATCCTCTGTTCATTTCTCCAGACAGGTATCCGACTCACGCCGTCCTGGCGCCGCTGGTAAGCTGTCGGCAAGGCCGGCAAGAAACTGTTGCGCACTGGGTTGACCGCTCGTTGCAGACATCCTGATCAAACATAGCCCCTCAGCGATCCTCCCCTGTTCATACAAGTTCTTCCCCAGCCGCCAGCGGGCATCACTGTTTCCCGCTCCCGCAGCTCGCCGATACCAACGGAGTGCCTCGTTTTTATCCAGGACCGTTCCCTTGCCCTCTTCATAGGCCATGGCCACTTCGACCATACTGATGGAATCACCGCTGTCGGCTGCCCGCAGGTACCACTGGAAGGCTTTCTCCTGGTTTTGTTCAACGCCCTGCCCCTGGGCATACATGTTGGCCACATTCAGCATGCCCTGGCGGCTGCCCTCCTCTGCCAGCTCCAGATACTGCTCGAAGGCCGATTCATATTGCCCCATCTTGTAGACGACATAAGCGTTGAGAACCCGGATCATGTCCCGTGCCACCTGGTCCTGATCGCCGTTCTCGTTACCCCCGGCACTCGCCAACGAGCATGAAAAGACCAGGCACAGAAACAGCATCCGAACCATTGTCTGCGTTGCGCTTTGTCTTTGCATTCTGTTCCCCGACGCCTGCCAGTTGTCCTCTCACGCTAGCAGTGGCTTGCCGATAGGTCTGTGCATCAAAAGTGCTGTCCTGCTGGCACCTTGGTATTGGCGGATCGTGAAAACCATCCCGGAACAGGGGCCAAATAAGCCTGTCCCAAACCGGCAATGTTGAGTAAAATCCGGCCTTTTCCAGAGAACCAAGAGGCAGCGCAGATGGGCAGAGCCTACCAGAACCGCAAAGAATCCATGGCCAAGACGGCTGCGGCAAAAACCAAGGTCTACAGCAAGTATGGCCGCGAGATTTACATGAGCGCCAAGTCCGGAAGCCCCGATCCCCAGGCCAACCTGTCCCTGCGCGGACTGATCGAGCGGGCCAAGAAAGACCAGGTGCCTTCGCACGTCATCGAAAAGGCCATCGACAAGGCCAAGGGTGGCGCCGGCGAAGACTATGCTGCAGCTCGCTACGAAGGCTACGGACCGGGCAACTGCATGGTGATCGTGGACTGCCTGACCGATAACCCGAACCGCACCTTTGGCGACGTGCGCCTGGCCTTCACCAAGACCAAGTGCAAGATCGGCACGCCCGGAGCCGTGTCTCACATGTTCGACCACAGCGCTATTTTTGCGTTCAAGGGCGAGGATGAAGAGGCCGTACTCGAGGCGCTGATGGAAGCGGATGTCGATGTAACCGACATCGAGAACGAAGATGGCCTGATTACCGTGTTCACACCGAACACCGAATACGCCAAGGCTCGCCAGGCACTCGTGGACGCAATCGAAGACATCGATTTTGAAGTGGATGAAATCCAGTTTCTGCCCAAAACCACCACAATGGTGGAAGGCGACGACATCCCCATGTTCGAGAAATTCCTCGACATGCTGAACGAACTGGACGACGTGCAGAACGTGTTCCACAACGCCGAACTGCCAGAGCAGTAAACAACCCGGGCCGCCGGCCGCGCAGGAAGATAGCACCATGCAACAGAACGCTCCCACAAACCGCAAGGCGCGCGTGGTGGTCCTTAAAACAGGCACCACCTACCCGGACATTCGGGCAAGGTTTGGCGATTTTGACGAGTGGTTCCTGCGCGGGTTGTCAGACGAGCTGGATATCACCGTTGCCAATGCCGAGGCCGGTGAACTGCCGGGGAATCCTGAAGACTGGGACGGCATCGTGGTGACGGGCTCCCCTGCCATGGTGAGCGACCGGGCCGAGTGGAGCGAGAACGCGGGGCGTTGGCTGGTAAAAGCCGTCAGAAGCGAAGTGCCGGTGCTTGGTGTCTGCTATGGCCACCAGTTACTGGCCCACGCGCTGGGCGGGGAAGCTGGTTACCATCCGAATGGCCGGGAAACCGGCACCCACGAGGTTGAACTCCTTCCCGAGGCAGCTTCCGATATCCTGTTCCGGGAGCTACCGGAAAAATTTCCGGCCCAGCTGACACACCGGCAGTCCGTGCTGCGCCTGCCTGAAGGAGCGGTGTTGCTGGGACGCAACCAGTTCGAGCCTCATCAGGCTTTCAGAATTGGTCCCTGCGCCTGGGGCGTGCAGTTCCATCCGGAGTTCACGGACGCCATTATGAGCGCTTACCTGAAGGTCCAGGCGCCCGACCTGACACGGGAGGGGCTTGATGCGGAGGCCCTGATCGCGGGCGTGAAGCCAGCACCGGATGCGTCCTCGCTGCTTTCCCGTTTCAGCAGATTTGTTCAGGATCGGCTCCGGTAATTCGCGGGCCAACCGTCACGGTCAGTCGAGGATATAGGCGGTTTTTTCCATTGCCTGCTCTTCTTCATCGATGAAACGGAACTCATTCCAGCCAATGCGCACCATGTCGTTGCTGTTGAGACGCTGGCGGTCAGCAACCCGCAATTCGTTCACAAAAGTGCCATTGGTGCTGTTGCTGTCGGTAATGTAGTAATCCACCGTACCTTCCAGATAGGCATTGGGCACCGCTTCTATCAGGGCGTGCTGGCCGCTCACAGAAATTTCATCAATCTGGATATCGTTGTCCGGGCGCCGACCGATGCGCGTTTCCGGTTGCCCGAGTTCAAAGGTGTTAACAACAACGTTATCCACCAGTTGCGAAAGCGAAGCCATGTCAGTTTCCTCAATACTCCAACGTCAGTAATACCACAGACACATTGTCACCCGCCTCGTTTGCCAGGCCGGCATCAATCATTGCCTGAACCGTGCGCTCCATGCCGTCACTTTCCTTATGGATTTCAAGCCACCGGTATTCCGGAACCGAATCAGTTAACCCATCGGAACACAGCAGCAGCACATCTCCTTCATCAAGCGTTTCACGCCGATAACTGGGGGCCGCCTGCTCCACCGTTCCCACGGCCCTGGTCAGGACATTCCGGAACGGCACATTGGGCACGTCGGCCCTGGTAATGCTGCCGTCTTCCAGCATGTTCTGGACCACGGTATCGTCCCGCGTGAGACACAGCGCCTGGCTGCCACGCAGGCTGTAGCAACGGGAATCGCCAATGTGAGCAATATGCGCCTGATTGCCACTCAACCAGGCCACCACCAGTGTCGTGCCCATTTTTTCAAGTCTTGGATCCCCGGAACGGCGGCTCACTATGCGCTCATTGGCCAACCTGAAGGCCCGATCCAGTTTTCCCCGGATATCCGCATCCGTGGTGCCGCTCGAGGCATCGGCGATTTCAGGCTCAAGGGATTCGATGATGGCATCAACCGCAAGGCGACTGGCAACCTCGCCTCCCTGGTGACCGCCCATACCGTCAGCAACCACCAACAACGCCTGGTCACCCGCATCATTGATCCGCCAGTCCACCACATCCTGGTTTGATTCCCGGACGGCCCCGCGATGACTCTGGCCGGCAACGTGATATCGCATCAGGACGACACCTCCTGGCCAGCCTCACGAACGGCCAGACGACGCACGGCCTCGGCCATGGTGGCGGCACTGGCAAAGCGCTTGTCCGGCTCGCGCTGGATAGCCTTGTTGATCAGGCGGACCACCCCGTTTGGCAGATCCGCGTTGAACTCGCGGACGCTGCGTGGGCGCTTGTTAAGAATCTGGTAGGTCAGGTTGGCCAGGGTATCGCCCTGATAGGGTGTTTCGCCGCTCACCAGCTTATAAAGCGTTACGCCCAGGCTGTAGATATCGGAGGCACCGGTTACCTTCTGACCCTTCAACTGCTCCGGCGACATATACAATGGGCTGCCCATTACCGCGCCGGTGCGGGTTCGCGAGTCATCGGAGATCTTGGCAATGCCGAAATCGGTGATCTTTATATCGCCATTGTCGGGATTGAAGATGATATTCCCGGGCTTGATGTCGCGGTGGACGATTTTCTGGCTGTGAGCGTAGGCCAGAGCGTCCGCCACGCGGGCAACTATATCCAGAACCCTGGGCAGGGGCAGTAACCGTCCGGTTCTGCCGAATTCACTGAGCGGACGTCCTTTCGCATAGTCCATGGCGATATAGGCGAGGTCTGCCTCCTCGCCAACGTCATACACGGTGACGATAGCCGGGTGGCTCAGACGGCCAGCGGCTTCTGCCTCCCGGAAGAATCGCTCCTTGAGATCCTGAAGCTGTCCATCATCAAACGCCTGGTAGCTGAGAGTCTTGATGGCAACGGTACGGGCAATCTTCGGATCCTTGCCCAGATAAACCACACCCATGGCCCCTCGGCCAATCTCCCGCTCGATTTCGTACCTTCCGAGGGTCGGGCGACTAACGGCGGGCTCGGGCATCAACAGGGTGCGGGTATTGTCGAAACTCCCTCCCTGCATCAACGAGTTATCCGGCGCGAGCTTTTCCAATGCCGACAGCCTCGCGGCGGTATCCCGAAAACCTTTCTTTCGCTCCTGAATACTGCGGTAGGTGCTGACCGCCTTGTCGTACTGGCGCTTGCGCTCCTGCTGGATGGCGACGTCGTAGCGCAGCTCGATCTCGCTTTCACAGTCGGGGCAGCGATCCAGCGCTTCGAGGGCCTCGTCTGTATGACCTTGTTGCAGAAATACCTTGGCCAGCTTCAGCCGCGCATCCCGCACATTATCTGTCAGTGCACGGATGTGTTTGCGGGGCTGCAGCCAGAACAGCATCACCACGTAACCGACCACCAGCAACGTGAGCACCACGCCAAACGGCACCCAGGCGTTGCGGTAGAACATCAAAGCCGCCTGGATCACCACGAGCGAGCCACCAAGCAAAAGAGTGACCGGCAGGGAAACGGCCGCGCCCATCGCCGGAATTGCAAGCACCAGATACAGTGCCGCAATTGCCAGCCCGGCGGTCACCGCCATGTCGGACCAGAGTGGTTCCGAAAGCCCCCGATCAGCCATAGCCGGCCCGAATGCCTCCTGCGGGAGAATCGTGGCCGGGGTCGCGCCCTCTGGCACGCCGAGAATGCTGAATAGCGCACGGTCAGCCCAGCCAACGAGGGCAAGCTGGTCCCCCATGAGGGCAAACACAACAGCCAGAACGAGAATAACGGCCCGCAGACTGAACAGGCGCGGTATGAAAGAGAGTATGGCGTTCACAGGCAACTTTGTTATAAATGGTTGATCTGGCTAGTTTAGAAAGCGTGGCGGAACTTCGATACAACGACCGGGGTGTTTTTTGTAAGTGTTTGTTTACCTGAGAGAGAGGTCACGTATAGTTATGCCGTCGTTTACCTCAGGGATGATGGAAATACACACATGACACTGAAGTTACTGATTCTCCTGCTGTTGCTCACCCTGGCCGGCATCGGCCTTTACCACACCCAAAAGCCACTGCCGCCAGGCATCAGCTATCGTGGAACCCCGGTGCCATTGGAGGAACCCGTCCTGCTGACAGACGTCACCCGTCACTATCAGAACGGCCGTGAGGAGCGAGACCATGAAATCTTCGACGAGGTGTTCCGGCTTGTGGGACAAGCCAACGAGTTCATTCTCATTGACATGTTTCTGTTCAACAGCACCAAGCCGGAGGATGTAGCCCACCGGCCTCTGGTTCAACAGCTCACAGAGGCCCTGCTGGCGAGAAAAGCGGAGAAACCGGAGCTATCCATCACGGTTATCTCCGACCCCCTGAACACCATGTATGGCGGCACGACGTCACCCTGGTTTCAAGCCCTGCGCGATGGTGGCATTCCGGTTGTGGAGACGGCACTCCGGCCGCTACGGGACAGTAATCCCACCTGGTCTTCAATCTGGCGGCTGTGTTGTCAGTGGTTCGGCAACAACCCCGACGGAGGCTGGCTGGACAACGCCCTGGGCACCAGGCCTGTTACCCTTCGAAGTTATCTCGCCCTACTGAACTTCAAGGCCAACCATCGCAAGCTTATGGTCGCGGATGAGGCGGGCTCCTTGAGGGCCATCGTTACCTCGGCCAACCCCCACGACGGCAGCAGCCGGCATAGCAACCTGGGGCTTAGCTTCACGGGGCCGGCGGTCTTTGATCTGCTGAAAAGCGAGCGGGCGGTTCTCGCCATGTCGGGAGCGGACACCACGCCCATTGATGAGCGAATCAGCATGGCTCCCGAAGTCACTGGAGAACCGCAAAAATCCGAAATCCCCCTGGTGGCAGTGCTGACCGAATCGGAAATCCGGGATCAGGCTCTGTCCATGATTCAAGAGGCCTCGGCCGGTGATCAGCTGGACATGGCCATGTTTTATCTCTCACATCGCGATATTGTCACAGCCCTGGTCGACGCCGCCAGACGGGGCGTTGCACTGCGAGTTCTGCTTGATGCCAACAACGAGGCCTTCGGCCACCAGAAGAGTGGCATTCCCAACAGGCAGGTCGCCATGGAACTGGTTCGCGCAGGCGTTCCGGTACGTTGGTGTAATACCCTGGGTGAGCAATGCCACACTAAACTGTTGATGTTGGCCAGAGAAAACGGCGCAACAGAACTGCTCCTGGGTTCGGCCAATTTTACCCGGCGCAATCTCGACGATCTGAATCTCGAGACCGATGTCTGGGTATCGGTGGTGGAGCAGTCACAGGTTGCGAGCGGAGCCCGGCGATTCTTTGACGAGCAATGGCAAAAAGGCCCTGGCGACGATCCGGTGATGAGCCTGCCCTACGAGCGTTGGGCCGACGAATCCAGACTTCGCTATTGGCGCTACCGGATTATGGAGGCGACCGGCCTGTCGACCTTCTGAACAGAACAGGACAAAAGCCATGACAACACCCGTGCATGCGCGCCCTATCGCAGAGCGTATCGACTGGCTGATGGAGCTCAGCCGAGCCCATTCGGCCAGCTTCTGTAGCCCGGAAAACCATTTGGCCAGGCAGCGCTACCTGGCAGAGCACAATACCCAGATCATTGCCATGAAGTGCATGGATGGCCGCATCCACCTGCCCTACGTGACCCAGACGCCTCTTGGTGTCATTCACCCGTTCCGGAACCTTGGCGGGATCTTTGAGCTGGGCTGGCCCTACCTTGGCGACATGCTGGCGGACACGGTCCAGCAAGCCGTAACCCAGGGACGACGAGTGCTGATCATCATTACCTACCACTATTCAAAAGGTTCACGGGAACGGGGCTGCGCCGGCTTTGACTGCGACCGTGAGGCCGCCATGCGCCATGCGTTCCAGATCCGGAGCCAGGTGGAAAAGCTGTTCGGAAACGGCCACCGAACGGTCTATCCCCTGGTATGTGGTTTCGAGAGCGACGAGGATGCACTGGTTCTGCACGGTAGCCAGGAGCGAACGCTGGATCTGTCTACCGTTCCTGTAACGCGACTTGCCGATATGGCCTCCGAAATCGCCTCCCTTTGTCCGGATATGCCGGAACCGGTTCAGCGTGATCTGCTGCCACTGGTTGAGGGCAATATCCGGCACGTGAACGAGATTCGGCGTTTTGACCGGGAACTGAACATAGAGCACCGGGAGTGGGTCATCTGCCTTGGCAGGGGGTTCGATTTCCTGCACGCACCCAACGTAGCCCTGATCATCGGCCCTTACAGCCCGGATCTGTCCCATCCCATCCGCCAGGCCGCCGGGATCATAAAGAGCAACATGGATAATGGACGTGTTCCGGATGATGGTTTCCTGCTGCTCTGCTCCGCGCCCTACCAGGAACCGGGCACCCAGAAGGCCCGGGCAGAACTGAAATCGGCGTTCCTGGCAGAGTTCGGTGCCAACGTTATCCGCCAGGCGTACCCAGACCTCGCCAGCCGAATGGTCGCACGCTCGGCTATACTCCATTGGCCGGAACGAAAGCTGCAGGTTTGTGAATCCTGAACGATTCGTATGTTGAGGGAACGCAACCGACTGTTTTATCGTCCGGTTAGTGCAAGATGACTAACAAACCGCTACACCGGAAGTAGCCAACGAACAGGAGTGACCCATGTCAGGCATTCGCAAGCACTTGAGGTACGTTTCCTTTTTTATGGCCATGATGATGGCTCTTGGTTCCGTCTGGTCGGCCACCGCTACCGCCGGCATGGTTGGAACCGGCGAAATGATCGGGCAACAACAGGTTCAGCTGGACCGGCAGGAGCTGATCAGCATGCTCGACAGACAGGATGTGCAGGCCAAGTTGGCAGACCTTGGGGTCAGCCAGGACCAGGTCAAGGAACGCATCCAGAACCTCACGCCCGCGGAACTGGCGGATTTTGAACGTCAGCTCGCCGAGGCCCCTGCAGGGCAGGATGTGGTCGGCATCATTGTGTTGTTCCTGCTGGTATTCATTATCACCGATATGCTCTGTGCTACGAATGTCTTCCCGTTCGTGAACTGCATTCGATAGCGGGATCAGTGGCTGTCATTTTTCCCTCTCTAGAAGCGACATCCAGCAGGCTGATCCTGATGTTACTGGTCAGCCTGCTGGCCGGTTGCGCCAGTGCTCCCAAATGGCCAGCGCCCGAAACTTACCAGGCCATGCTGCCCGACAAGGTTGTGCTGGACGACGTACCTTTCTACCCCCAGGAAAGGTATCAGTGCGGGCCTGCGTCGCTGGCAATGATGCTGAACAGCCAGGGCCTTTCATCCAATCCCGATATTCTCAAGGAGCTGGTTTATATTCCGGGCCGGGAAGGCTCCCTTCAGGTCGAAATGATCGCTGGCGCACGCGCCCATGGCATGTTGGTTTACCCGCTGGACGGTAGATTAGAAAGTGTCCTGACCGAGATCGCAGCAGGCAATCCAGTCCTGGTTATGCAAAATCTGAGGTTTGGCTGGTGGCCCCAATGGCACTTTGCGGTCGTCATCGGCTATGACGCCGGCGAGCGAGACCTGATACTCCACACCGATACCCGCAAGCGTGAAGCGATCGATCTGGAGGTTTTCACAAATACCTGGGGGCGGACCGACAACTGGGCCGTCACTATTCTGCCGCCGGATCGGGTTCCAGCTACCGCAGCACCGCTTCGTTTTCTGCAATCCGCCCATGACCTCGAAACAACCGGACGAACGACAGCCGCCGGCATTGCCTATAAGACAGCCGAGACGACCTGGCCGGACCAACCGACGGCCACTATGGCCAGAGGCAACCTTGACTGGCAGTTGGGCCACCAAGACGAAGCACAGGAGCATTTCTTGCGCGCGGTGAAACGTTTTCCGAAATTCGCCGAAGGCTGGAACAATCTCGCTTTCGCGCTGCAGGCGAGCGGCTGCACAAACATTGCGACCCAGGCGGCGAGATGCGCCGCCGCACTGACACCGGTCCGCTTCGGTGAATCAGAATTGCTCAAACAAGAAGGCACCACATCCGCGGAACAGTGTCCTGCACTTCCCGAGTGCCCAAGGGAAGCCCCCTAGGCTGGCTTCCGGAACAGAGCCACATCCTTTCTCGGTATTTCCAGGTGCCAGCCAAACCGGTTGGCGAGCAGCTTGAAGGTGAATTCCCGGTAGAAGACCACATGGGTCGGGTCACGGCGATAATGCCAGTTGTCGAACCGGTCATCGTCGGTCTGGAAGCAGGTCATCACACCCAGCCAACCACCGGGCTTCAGCATCCGGTCGAGTTCCCTGAAAACGCCAGCGGGGGCGTAAAGATGCTCTACCACTTCGGTACAGGTTATGAAATCGTAGGTCTGATCGAGAGCCACTGCTGAGGGATAAAAATAGGGATCGTAGAGACTGACTGCCATGCCTTCCGCCTCAAGCATCTGCGCCAGTGCAGGGCCGGGGCCGCAGCCGAAATCCAGGCCGCTGGCGCCCGATGGCAGGCGCTCAAGCAGAGGTTCTGTCAGTTTCGAGAGAAATGTCCGGTACCCCGGATCAGACGGGTCATTATCATGCAGTTGGTAAATTTCCCGCTCCTGCTCAGGCGATAACCGGCAGGACGCATCCATCACCGTCGCCTCGCAGACATCACATCGAAGGTAACGCTGGGCCTTCACTACACGGAAATCCGAGAGACTGCCCTGCTCGCACACCGGACAATGACTCACACCCTCACCTCGGATCAAGTCCCGCGGCCGCCCTCATGCGGGCATCGAGTTCCCGGGCGTCAATCTGATCGGACGCTATGATCTCTGCCCGGCTGTAGGCTTGCGGCTCACCCTGAATAACGGTCAGGGCTCCATCAACCACATTGATCGCCCGCCAGCCGTCCACGGTCTGAACGACAGCCTTGAAGCGCACAAAGGCTGAGTCCATGGCCATCACCAGCAATGCGTTCTCATCGAGTATCAGTTCCGGATGTATGCGCCAGCCAACACTGAAATGCCCCTGTCCCTGATTGGTAATCTGTTGCCAGGGCTCGTCATCAATAGCGGGGGCCGGCGATGCAGTCTTATGATGGTGGTGATGGTGAGCTTCCGGATCGGTCACCGGCAGGGCATCCGATTGGCCGTCCAGCCAGCCCGGTGCCAGATGCCCGAACCGCGTGTGGTGAATCGCCCGCTTGGCGGGTTCCAGTTGTGCGGCCCACTCATCAAAATGAGTCAGTTGCTCCGGGGTGCAAAGATCAGTCTTGTTGGCAACGAGAATATCCGCCGCAGCCACCTGATCCCGGAACTGCACATTGCCGAGCACCTTCGGTTCTTCGAGCCTTCGGGGGTCCACCAGGCAGATTACAGGGCCCATGGCGAGCACATCCTGATAGTGCTCGCTGGTCAGGGTGTCCAGAATCTGAGAGGGGTGACCGAGCCCCGTCGGCTCAATCAACAGACGATCGGGCTTTGCCTTGTGAATCAGCTGGTTGAGCCCTATCTGCATCGGCAGGCCGGCAACACAGCACATGCAGCCGCCGGGTATTTCCTTGATGAAGGCGCCTTCGGTCTTCAGCATGGCGCCATCGATGCCCACCTCGCCGAACTCGTTGACCAGAACCGCCCAGACCTCGTTTTCCGGTTTGCTTTTCAGAAGATCCAGAATGGCGGTGGTTTTACCGACACCCAGAAAACCAAGTATCAGACTGGTAGGAATAGGTTGAGCCATGGCGCCGGAGGCACTCCTCTAGGAATCAAATGTTATACTATAACAATTTATCCGCCGGAACGATCCTCTTTCAGGAACAGTCCGACGGCCTTGTCTGATAGCAGGGCATGAGCAAGTGCCGGATAGGGCAGATAGTGAACAAACAGGGTGGCGAGTGTGACTGCATCCATGCCGGCATCCAGGAACATCCAGGCCCCGAAGGCGACGAACAGGGCGCCCAGAAAACCGCCATAGATCCATAGCGCCCGTGAGCGCTCCTCCGGCATCGGCAAACGCTCAAGGGTCCGTGCGATTGAGAAGCTCATGTAGACGGCAATCAGTGCCGCAATGACCAATGAGGCCAGCAACCCGGTAAATCCGATCAGATACCGGAACAGGTAGTTGGTCAGGAAGAACAGGGCAATGCAGGTAACGGCAACAATGGTGATGCGTGTCTTTTCCATGGCGGCTCAGGGTTTGTTGGTTTTAAGGATAGGCGCAAAGAATGGCAGAGACGCCCGGAAAGAACCACCCCTGCTGCGACCGGGGTTCCAGACTGATATGATGCCCGTCATTCTCACTGGCAACCGGACACCCGATGACCACTGGCAATTCCACCCGGCTCAACAAATACATCAGCGAAAGCGGCATGTGCTCCCGCCGGGAGGCCGATCGCTATATCGAGCAAGGCAACGTCTACATCAACGGCAAACGAGCAACCGTGGGCGACCAGGTGCTTCCGGGTGACACGGTCAAGGTGAACGGCCAGGTGATCGAGCCACGGGCTGAAGAAGATCTCGTGTTCATTGCACTGAACAAGCCGGTAGGGATTGTCAGCACCACGGACAGCGCGGAGAAACACAATATCCAGCGCTTTGTGGGTCACAGCGAACGCATCTTCCCGATCGGACGCCTGGATAAGGACTCCCAGGGCCTCATCTTTATGACCAGCAACGGCGACCTGGTCAACAAGATACTGCGGGCGGGCAACAACCACGAAAAGGAATACCTGGTTACCGTCGACAAGCCGGTCACCCGGGAATTCGTGGAGGGTATGGCCAATGGTGTGCCGATCCTCGGAACCATGACGAAAAAGTGCAAGGTGTCGCGGGAGTCACGATTTGTCTTCCGGATCACCCTGGTTCAGGGCCTCAATCGCCAGATCCGTCGCATGTGCGAGTATTTTGGCTACGAGGTTACCAAACTGGAACGGATCCGGATCATGAACGTGAGCCTGAAAGGGCTTGCGGTGGGCCAGTGGCGGGACCTGAGCGAGAAAGAGCTGGCCGGGCTGTTCGATGCCATCCGGGATTCGTCTTCCGAAGCCCCGCCCGGCGCTGGCAAGCCAGCAAAAAAGAAGTCCGGAACGAAGGCCAAACCAAAGCCTGATCGCAAGCCTGGCTCTGCATCCACACCAGGTAAGCCCGGTGGCGCCAGGCGCCCCGGCCCGAAAGGCAAGCCCGCACCTGGCAAAAAGCCGGCATCGGGCAAACGGCCAAAAGGCGGCAAGCCAAGGCAAAAGAGCGTTAAACGGTAAGCGGGGCTTGCACCTGGCCGCGCCGGGCTA
>Ga0189287_100075_pt1 | contig 106243 bp, 106 predicted proteins | sample UW86minimetaG_FD_130319 | JGI IMG/M metagenome (GOLD analysis project Ga0189287, IMG submission 130319) | Marine microbial communities from the Costa Rica Dome - UW86 mini metaG | ecosystem: Environmental > Aquatic > Marine > Oceanic > Photic zone | place: Costa Rica: the Eastern Pacific...
CCGTTTCCACCGCCGTTCCCGTTGCCGCCGCCGTTGCCGTTTCCGCCGCCGTTGCCGTTTCCACCGCCGTTCCCGTTTCCACCGCCGTTCCCGTTGCCGCCGCCGTTTCCGTTTCCGCCGCCATTGCCGTTTCCACCGCCATTGCCGTTTCCACCGCCATTGCCGTTGCCGTTGCCGCCGCCGTTTCCATTACCGCCGCCGTTTCCGTTTCCACCGCCGTTTCCGTTGCCACCGCCGTTGCCGTTTCCGCCGCCGTTGCCGTTTCCACCGCCATTGCCGTTTCCACCGCCGTTACCGTTGCCGCCGCCATTGCCGTTTCCACCGCCATTGCCGTTTCCGCCACCGTTGCCGTTTCCACCGCCGTTTCCGTTTCCACCGCCATTGCCGTTTCCACCGCCATTGCCGTTTCCACCGCCGTTACCGTTGCCGCCGCCATTGCCGTTTCCACCGCCGTTTCCACCGCCGTTTCCGTTTCCACCGCCATTGCCGTTTCCGTTACCGCCGCCATTGCCACACTGCTCCTTGGCAGAAGTCCCAGGCTCTTTATTATCGCCACAGCCCGCATTACCGTCGTCATATCCATCTTTGTCTTGTTGGTTCCGATCACCACCGCTGTTGCCACGGTTTTCTTGCTGCTGCGATTGTCCCTCTGCCATGGCCAGAGGCGCCGGCCCAAGACCGAACATCACCGCAGCAAGAAAACCGAGAACACGGGCGGATGCCCCAACACGAACAAGACGCAGCATGAAAATCCCCTAGACCTAAAGTTTTATCGACCAACTGACTGCATTGTCAGGTCCGTGCAGACTGTTTCAAGTTGAAACAGTCTGCTAGCGCTCTGTTAACCATGATCTTTCGCTTAGACACCGCAGGTGTGATGCAATCATCACGGGTTTTGGGCAAACCCTCGAGGTTTTCCCGGCGAACAGTACCCGAATCGGACTTGAATCTACCGAGGTCATAGCGTTTTATCCGGCCAACAACCGGAGAGTGACATGAGCGAGCCAGCCAACAACCTGCCCCCAAAAGACCTATATGAAGTGGGAGAAATCCCGCCGCTCGGCCATGTTCCAAAGAACATGTATGCCTGGACGATCCGGGAAGAGCGCTTCGGGCCACCGGAACAATCCATGCAGCTGGAAGTCGTGCCCACATGGGAACTCGACAGCCACGAGGTCCTCGTCCTCGTTATGGCGGCGGGCGTCAATTATAACGGCGTCTGGGCAGGCCTTGGCGACCCTGTCTCCGTTTTCCAGGTGCATGATGAGCCCTACCACATCGCGGGCTCAGACGCGTCGGGCATCGTCTACGCCGTCGGCTCAAAAGTGAAACGCTGGAAAGTGGGCGATGAAGTCATCATCCATTGCAACCAGGACGATCATGACGACGAAGAGTGCAATGGCGGCGACCCCATGTTCTCACCGTCTCAGCGCATCTGGGGCTACGAGACACCGGACGGATCTTTTGCCCAATTCGCCCGCGTGCAGGACCAGCAGCTCATGCCACGTCCTCAGCATCTCACCTGGGAAGAAAGCGCTTGCTACACGCTGACACTCGCAACAGCCTATCGCATGCTCTTCGGACACCGTCCTCATGTCTTGAAACCCGGACAGAACGTGCTTGTTTGGGGCGCGTCCGGCGGCCTTGGTTCTTTCGCGGTTCAGCTCTGTGCCATTGCCGGCGCCAACGCAATCGGCGTCATTTCGGACGAAAGCAAACGCGACTTCGTCATGTCCATGGGCGCGAAAGGCGTCATCAACCGCAAAGACTTCGATTGCTGGGGCCAACTCCCGACAGTGAACTCACCAGAGTTCAACAGCTTCATGAAAGAAGCCCGGAAGTTCGGCAAAGCCATCTGGGACATTACCGGCAAAGGCATTGATCCCGACATTGTGTTTGAACATCCCGGCGAAGCCACCTTCCCGGTCTCCGCCATGGTCGCCAAGCGCGGTGGCATGATCGTTTTCTGCGCAGGCACAACCGGCTTTAACATCACCTTTGATGCGCGGTTTGTCTGGATGCGCCAAAAACGTATACAGGGTTCCCACTTTGCAAACCTGAAACAAGCCGCCGAAGCCAACCGCCTGGTTATCAACCGACGGATTGATCCGTGCATGTCGGAAGTCTTCTCATGGAATGACATTCCAAAGGCGCACACCAAAATGTGGAAGAACGAACACCTGCCCGGCAACATGGCCGTGCTCGTCTCTGCCGCGCGCCCGGGCCTGCGCACCTACGAAGAATCCATTGAAGCGGGGAACAGCTAAAGCATTTACAGCTGAAGTTGAAGCACTTCAGCGTCCGGAAATGCGGCAAAGAAAAAGGTTAGAGCGGATCAGCCAACCTAAAGGCAAACCGCTCTAACCCCGTTCCCCTCGCCGGGTCAGATCCAATCATTGGTGAAGACGATTTTTGGCGCCGGGTCGTCCATCGCCTCAGCCGCGTCTGAAAACGGGACTTCCCGCGTGGTCACTTTCTCCGGATGGAAGTGCCCGCACTTTACTTCTTCAACAATTTGCGGAAGCAGGGCACGGCCCTGCACCCTCGATGTGTGGAAGCTGATGCCTTTGGTGTACATGGACATCATGGGAAACGGCACCGCATTGTCGAAGAAAACGGAAATGCTTGTGCAGGTCCCATTCGCGCCTGTGGACCTCACCGCTAATTTCATCGCCTCAAGATCACCCGACGAATCCACGGTGATGTTAAACGACCCAAGCGATTTAATGTCCGCCGGGGATGGAACCAGCTGGGTCTCCGCGCCCATCTCCTGCGCAAGCCTCATCGCCTCGCTTCCCTTCCCGGTCTCAGCATAAAGCACACGGCCCGCACCCCGCGCGAGCGCCACCTGCACCGCATAAATGCTGACACCGCGCCCGCTACCGATCACCAGCACGGAGGCGTTTTCATAACGGTCCATGTAAGGGGCGACCGTACGCCAGGCATCGGCAATATTGTCAGACCCACCCGCCAACACTTCCGGTCGGATTTCTTCCGGCAAGGGCACAAGCATATGGTCGGCAAAGGGCACGTGCATGAACTCAGACAGTGCGCCCCCAAACTCCTCACCACAAATCGGTTTCATCCCATAGACGGCCCCCCGGGTGACGGACTTACACGCATTGGTCCAACCCTGACGGCAATTGTCACACGTTCCACAGGATATCTGGAAAGGCACGATGACCTTGTCGCCCACCTTTACCGACGTGACCTGATCACCAACTTCGACGACCTCGCCAGCCGTCTCATGGCCAAAGGCGAACGGGCCTCCCTGCAGGCCGCTACCAATGATTGTTGAATAGTCCAGGTCACATCGCGCAACAGCCAGCGGACGCACGATGGCATCGGTCCCCGCGACAATTTTGGGGGCTGGAACATCCCACCATTCAAGCTTGCCCGGTTCAATGAAGGTTAACTGACGCATGACGCCTCCAATTTTCTGATGTGGTTTTCAGAAAATTCTCACGGGGCAGTACCACCGACAAACGATCAAAATGCGCGCAGCGTGAACCTGGTTCACCCATGTAGGTCGTGTCAGAACAGTTGCGCGCCAATCCATGCAATGCCAGCGACACCACCGAGATAGGCCACCGTTCGCAGAACCGGAACACCGCCAATGTAAAAGACGGCATGGGCAATCCGGCAGGCGAAAAAGAAAATGGCGCCGAAAGCTGTCTGCTCATTAGATGCACCAACCACATGGGCAGTTAGAACCACGACGGCAAACAGGACCAGGTTGTCCATCAGATTGGAATAGGCCCTGACAACCCGCCCGCCCCATCCTGTCAGCGGCGGCACCCCATCCCTGGCACCCAACATCGCTTTAAAACCCCATTGCTGACGCATCGCCCTGAAGAGCGGCACGCTGGAGATGAAAAATGCCAGTCCACAGGTTGCAAGCAGAATCCAAAGGTCAATAGTCATGGGGAAGGTCCTCTTTGTTTGAGTGGTTTCGAAGACCCTAGACACCCCTGCCAGAAGCAAATACCGTCTGATTAGACATATTTAATCCAAAATCGGTCATATCATGACGATATCGATAGGTCTCATCGCTTTTGAAGGGTGTATTGGCTCAAGCGTGCATGCCCTAGCGGACCTTTTCACGACGGCGAATGCCATCAATCGGCAGATGGGGCGACAGGGCGATCTGTTCAGCACACAAGTCCTGACGCCTAACGGCTCTTCAGTGACCGCATCCAGTGGTCATGAAATCCCGTCCGACGGTGTACTGCGCGCCGACGTTCCAGCGGAAGTCCTCATGGTTCCAGGGATTGGAATGGAGGCCGTTGGTGAGATCGACGAAACACTCGCGCAGATGCGTCCCTTAATCGACACCCTCGCCGAGCAGGCCACACACAGAAAGATCACAACCGCTTCATGTACTGGTACATTTTTGCTGGCGGAAGCAGGCGTCCTAACGGGGCAACAAGCAACGACAACATGGTGGCTGGCCTCAGAGTTCGCCAAGCGCTATCCGTCGATAGATTTAAGATCAGGCGAGATACTTGTAGATGCGGGCCCCGTCATCACCTCCGCTGCAGGCACATCCTATCTTGACCTCGCCCTTCATGTGATCTCCAGACTTGCAGACCCACAGACCGCCCACCTCTGCGCCAAATTCATGGTGGTGGACGGGGGACGTACCTCTCAGCGCCCGTACACCATCCCCTGGCACTTTATGAAGAGGGACCCTCTGATCGAAAAGGCAGCTGCCTGGGTGAGACAGGAGATAACGCGAGAGGTTAGCGTCGCCACACTGGCGACCCATCTCAACATGTCGCCAAGGACCCTTCATCGCCGGTTATCACGAGATCACCAGCAATCTCCGCAGGAATTCATTCAGGAAATTCGCATGCAGGAGGCTATGCGGCTCCTGGAAACAACAAAACAAAGCGTTGCGGAAGTCGGCATAGGAATTGGGTATGCGGATGAAAACACCTTTCGCCGAGCTTTTTCTGCGCACATCGGAACAACGCCCACACAACACCGGATGCGTTTTCGAGAGGGTTAACTGGCTGCCGCCACAGGCTGACACCTTCTCGAAAACCCGATTTTCGCAGGAGCATTTGCAAAGATAGGTGAATGCAGTTCAGCCATACGCTCCCTAACTTGAGCAGAAGAGAAGGAGCCAGCCCATGCCTCACCGATCAGATCTGCCGCCCCTTACAAGCCTGCATGCCTTTCATCACGCTGCGAAAACATTGAGCTTTAAGCAGGCTGCAGAAGCCTTAAATCTCACACCCTCGGCGGTGAGCCATAGGATAAAGGCTCTTGAACATGCTCTGGGAACGCCACTCTTTCGACGCCAGACCCGGGCACTCGCCCTTACCGAGGCGGGCTGCACTTACAAGATAACAGTCGACAGGGTTTTTGCAGATCTCGCGGCGGCGACAGTCGCACTAAAGGCCAAGCCAGAGGTGACAGTTTTACGTCTGTCGGTCCTCCCACTCTTTGCCAGTGCAGTTCTCATTCCGCGCTTGCCAAAGTTCCGGAAAAAATACCCGCATATCGACGTCAGCATCTCAACAGAAAGCAGCGTCGCCGATTTCCGGACTGACGACATAGACATGGGTATCCGCAACATGAGGGTCGCACCCACCGGGCCGGGATCGGTCAAGCTGTTGGACACCAAGCCCGTGCTTTTGTGCTCACAAGAAATCGCAGACGACATCAAGTCCATCGCCGACCTGAAAAGACATACGCTGATCCACTGCACGCCCCGTCCAAACGGGTGGCAGGATTGGCTGTCGCTTCAAGGGTGTGCAGACCTCCGCCCGGCAAATGATCTTTGGGTCGATACTATTCCAGGCGGCCTGGAAGCTGCTCTGCTGGGTCAAGGTGTTGCTCTTTCCATGTCTCCCCTAGCAGAGCGCACGCTTGCAGGATCTCAACTCGTTGAGCCTATCCCAACCGACGGGCGCGGCGGTACGGCCTATCATCTTGCCTACCGTCCTGAAGATGCAGCCTTGGAGAAAGTCCGCGTCTTCAAGGACTGGATCCTTGACGAAATGAAAGAGTTCGAAGCCAACAAAGAAAAACGCAGCCTTCTCTCAGCCGCAGAGTGATCAGCTTTGCACAGGCAACGGAGCAGGTGACTCCTAGCGCGCAAGAAGAGGATAACCGCGTGTGTAAAGGTAGTCGGTTTCCTGCGCTGGCTGATGGCAGCCGAGACAATCACTTTCATAGTCTGTTGTGATTGTGCGTTGCATCTCTGCGCCCTCGTAGAATGCCCAGCCCCAGCCATCACCCCATAAGGGAGATCGGTCTGCCTTACTGTTTTGGCTGTCCTTTACCATCACAAAGCGCCCCGCAAGATGGGTTGCGTAGCTTGCCGTTCCGGTTGTCAGATACTCTGTCTCAGTTTCGAAGACATCTTTGACGATCTTCGCACCATCAGGAAACGTGCCCGATGCGAGATAGGCCCGAACGGCCTCACGTTCTGCATAAACAGCATGCAGTTCTTTAGCTCCTTCCTCAGGTTCATCTGCGAGCACGGAGAAGGACCCGAGGAACACCCAGGTTTCGCGATAGTTTTCTGCCGGAACGAAGAGATCAGGATCGACAATGCGTCCCTCGCTTTCCCCTAGATGCATGGCAGCCGGTGGCTGGTTGTCCATCGTCCAAGCGTTCGATCCCGACACTAGTATTCCAAGAAGCATCATCGCCCCGCCTGCACCAATTGACTTCCTCATCACGATCTCCTTTACGCAAACCTCAAAAGGAAACAGATCTGTCTCCTCGAGTCAGCGTTTAACGCAGAGTGGATCGTGTTGAGAACTGACATTTCCGTGAAGACTGTGGGTAAACGCCCGCAGATGCGTGGTTAAGTCACCTCATCCGCTGCAACCCGTGCCGCACGTGCACCTTCTGCAATGGCACCATCTAGGGTGGCTGGCTTTGAGATGCTCGTCGCCTCTCCAGCAAAAAACAAACGATCGGCAACCGGTCTTTTCAGTCTCTCCCTCGCCCGCGCGCGGCCCGGACGCGCCGCTGTATAAGCGCCACCGGCGAGCGGATTGGCTTCCCAGGGAAACGCCTTTGCCTTAGTCAGGCTCGTCAGCCCTTCAGCGCCCAACATGTCCTGGAGCGCGGCGCGCGCAAATTCAACCATTGCACCTTCACCCTGTCGGGTGAGCTTTGCCCCAAAATCGCCTGCAACATCAAAATAGGTGAGCCCGGAGCCCCCAGCATTCACCAAAAGTCCTGCGGTTCCACCATTGCCGGCGTAACAAAGCATTGTGTCTTCTTCGACTTCAAACAGGTTGCCGGTCATTTGAAGGACAATGTGATTGTAGGATCCAAGCGGCAGATCACTGATCGCTCGAGCAGTGTCCTGCGGCAGATCAGGCCCAAATTTAATCGCGCCTTTAGCGAGCACAGACGTCGGCACGGTGACGATGACAGCATCCGCCTCAATAGTCCCCGAAGACGTTTGAACCTTCACACCACGGCTTGACCAGTCGACTCTGGTCGCTGCTGTGTTGAATTGCACGGGCACCTCTGCACCCCACGCCGCCGCTAACGAACCAAGCGCGCCATCGTGGAACATGTCGGTGCCTTCCTCCTGGCGATCCCAATCAATCGTCGACAGAGAGCCAACAGAGGCCGCGTGCTCATAGGCGCCCACAAGGAACGCAGCCAGCGGGCTTGTATCACTATCCATGACAGAGCGAAGCGAGACGTCGCGATCTCGGTCCACTGCTCGGTTGATGGCGGATTCTGCGTCGTCAACTTCGTCCCAGATTTCCTCTTCGGCATCACCTTCCAGCCACTCACCGCCAGCAAACAAACCCTCAACCTCACCGGCTTCATAGACGTCAATGCCAGATCGCCTGGCAAACGGAACCAGCGGATTTGTCTCCCCATTGTGCAACCAGTGAGCACCCACGTCGCACGGCGTGCCAAACGTCGTGCTTTCCGTATAGATACGTCCACCGATTCTCTCGCTAGCTTCGATCACCAGATGATCAACACCTTCTGCGCTCAATGTCTTGGAGGCAGATAAACCCGCAACACCTGCTCCTATGACCACCACTTTCGGATTCCCGGCAGCTCGTGCCAGTCGGATGGGGCCGAGCGCGGCAAGCCCCGTGAGCCCTGCCGCAAAGGATCGGCGCCCAGAAACGAACGGACGACGTGGGAAGAGATGTTTCATAGAGCCTCCTAAACAGCGGTGATCGCCGGTGCTGCGCCAAAGTTTGGCAGAAAATGCGGCGGATTGACACGCCTCGAAACAACATACGCCTTGCTTTTCTCGCGCTGAGTCGTATTTCAACACCTAAAGCGCTAAACTCCGCGCTGATTTACACGTTTCGATTTTTCCGACATTTGGTGACCTGAATGAGCCTTGCAGAAGCAACCCGCGCGACCCTCCTCCTCGACAATCTGACCGGCCTGACGGCTGAGGGTGTGGGCGCCGCCGATGCACTGCTTTCCCGCGCGGCAGCAGCCGTACGAGAACAGGTCAGCGAAGACGGCAAGGTGAAACCAGCGCTTCTCGAGCAGGGTCAGTTTGCAGGCCACGGTCTCGCCTGGCTCGCGACCTATGTAGAAGCCCTTCGCCAATTACACGCCTATGCAGAACGCATGAGCCAGGAGGGCCGGTTTGGCGAATTGGAAGCGCTGCTCGTGCAGGCAGCCTTTGGCGAATATCTTTGGCAAATGTATGGCGGTATCCCTATGAGTCAGGGCGAAATCCTCCGCCCGCAAGACTTGGGTCTCAGCCAAGACGACCAGCGCATGCTGATGGTCCCAGCGGTCCAGACATTGTGTGATTTGGGAAACACCGCAGCGGTCCGTGCTCGCATCGCAGACCTCATCACAGAAAGCACTGGCGCGGCCACCTATGGCGACAGCGGTTTAGACGAGACACTCACGGCCGTCCGCGATCAGATGCGCCGCTTCGCAGAAGAACAGGTCACCCCACACGCCCACGAGTGGCACTTGAAGAACGAGTACATCCCTCTGGACGTCCTTTCGCAGATGGCGGAACTCGGCGTCTTCGGCCTCACCATTCCCGAAGAGTTTGGCGGACTGGGCCTCGGCAAGGAGAGCATGTGCGTTGTTTCCGAAGAACTCTCCCGGGGCTATATCGGCGTGGGATCGCTTGGCACCCGGTCCGAAATCGCCGCAGAACTTATTCTGGGCGGCGGCACCGACGAGCAGAAAAACAATTGGCTCCCAAAAATTGCCAGCGGCGAAATCCTCCCCACCGCTGTCTTCACAGAACCTAATACGGGGTCAGACCTTGCAAGCTTGCGCACCCGCGGTCGACTTGAAGGCGACGTCTACAAAATCACCGGCAACAAGACATGGATCACCCATGCCGCACGCGCTGATGTGATGACACTGCTGTGCCGCACCAATGATGAGCCGGGCTACAAGGGCCTTTCCATGTTGCTCGCTGAAAAGCCACGCGGCGATGATGCCGAACCTTTCCCGGCAGAAGGCATGAGCGGCGGCGAGATCGAAGTGCTCGGCTATCGCGGCATGAAAGAATATGAGATTGGCTTTGATAATTTTGAGGTGAAGGCTGAAAACTTGCTTGGCGGCGCCGAAGGCCAAGGCTTTAAACAGCTGATGCAAACCTTTGAGTCCGCCCGCATCCAAACGGCTGCCCGCGCTGTAGGCGTCGCACAGTGCGCAATGGATTTAGGCCTTCGCTATGCCCAGGAGCGCATTCAGTTCGGCAAGCCGATCATGAGCTTCCCGCGCGTGTCAGGAAAAATCGCATCCATGGCAATCGAACTGATGGTTGCCCGGCAGCTCACCTATTTTGCCGCACGCGAAAAGGACGAAGGCCGTCGCTGCGACCTTGAAGCGGGCATGGCAAAACTTCTCGCAGCCCGCGTTGCCTGGGCGGCGGCAGACAACGCATTGCAGATCCACGGCGGCAATGGGTTTGCTCTGGAATATCCTGTGAGCCGGGTCATGAACGATGCCCGCATCCTTAATATTTTCGAAGGCGCGGCTGAGATTCAGGCTCAGGTCATCGCCCGCAGAGTGTTGGACACTACCAACTAACCAGAACGCCACAGACTTTTGAGAAACCGGCTGCAATTGTGGCCGGTTTTTCCTTGGACGAACGTCACGCATCCCCCATTCTGCATTCCAGACAAAGGGGTAAGGTTCATGAAGAAAATCGTCGTCGGTGTTATTGCGGCTCTGGTGGTCATCTGGGCGGCGCTGTTTCTTGGTTTCCTCCCATCGCAATTAGTACAAGCGCAAAGCGATCCAATCACAGCTGATCCTGCAAGCGTCGGCCTTGAATACGACGAAGTCTCCATTCCAGTGCCCGCTGAGAATATTTCATTGAGCGCCTGGTGGATGCCCGCCGAAAACGCACGCACAGTCGTGCTTTATGTCCACGGGGGAAACGGCAACAAACAGGAATTTCATACCGGCGGTCTCGAACTCTACGCGGAGCTCGTTAAGCGTGGCCACCATGTGCTGGCCATAGATCTGCGCAATCACGGGAGCTCGGATAGAACCGAAACAGGCCGCCTCGCCTTCGGCGCTGAAGAATACCGTGATGTCATTGCAGCGCTGAATATGATCGAAGAGCTTGCGCCTGGTCTCCCCATCTATGGGTCGGGTGTCTCTATGGGTGGCGCAACTCTCATCGAGGCCGCCTCTCGCGACACGCGCATGCAGGCCCTTATTCTTATTGACCCTGCACTGGACACGGAAAGCACAGCGCTAGGGGCCATACACGCAATCCTCGGACTTCCCAAGCCATTCCTAAAGCCCACACTATGGAGCGCCACAACATTCTTCGGGTTAGGCGGTGACGGACCACGCCCACTTGAGACCGGCAAAACGCTGACCTTGCCTATCCTCATTATTCAAGATCCTGGAGATCCGGTAACGCAGATGCCCTATTCACAGGAACTTGCCGCGGGCAATGCAAACATCACCTGTCATGTCTTACCCGAACCCGCCTCAGATCACCCGGCGCTCGCCAATGCTGGGGGCTGGGGAAGCCACGGCAAAGCGGTTCTGCTGGAAAAAGAAGAAGTGATGGCCCAGATTGATAGTTTCCTCGCGTCTCTCTGACGCAGACGCGCAGGGTGGCGACAGAAGCAAAGAAGAGTTAGACAGACTGCATGATCGAAATATTTTTTGACTTCCTCATCCCCATCTCCCTCGTCGCTGTCGTTCTGGTTCTGCTGGCGGGCCTCTGGAATATGATGCGGGGCGGCTCAGCTGGACGCTCGCAAACGCTCATGCGCTGGCGTGTTGGCCTGCAATTCGCCGCGATCGTGATCGTCATGACCGCCTTTTACATCTCATCCAACTGACCATGAGCCGCTTCTTCGGAGACATTCGTCAAAACGGCTACGTTGTTCCTGACATTGAAGCGGCGATGGACTATTGGGCCACCGTCATGGGCGTCGGTCCGTGGCTCTACCTGAAACACGCACCTATCAAAGATTTTTCCTACCTCGGCAAACCGTCAGAAATTGACGTCTCTATTGCGTTGGCCAATGCAGGCCCCCTGCAGATAGAACTCATCCAGCAACGCAACGATGCGCCGTCCATGTATCGCGATTTTGTGCAGGCGGGCCATACCGGCCTACAGCACGTCGCCTATTGGACGGAGAATTTCGACCAGGATCTAGCCACCTCAGAAGCGCGTGGCCTTAAAGTGGGACAATCAGGTTACTCAGGAAGTCCTGATGGCAGGTTTGTTTACTTCACCGCAGAGGATCATCCAGGCACCGTGATCGAATTGTCTGAGATCAGTGGTGCAAAAGGGCAACTTTTCCGCAAAATTCGGGAGCGATGTTCGGCCTGGGACGGGAAAGAAGTGATCAAGCGCCTATAATTTACGCATTGAAATTTACTCGCCGATATTGTCCTTTGGGCAAAGGCAACTATCAAGCAACGGCGCCAAGCCAAACTTGCGCACATTCACGGGGGTTCCAGTGAACAAAATAACAACAACACTTTTAAGTGGCCTTATGACAGCGGCCCTCGCCGTTGGCGTAACATCAGGAGCACAAGCTGCGGATAATGAAGTCCGGATTGGTGTCCTGAACCACGAAATGTCGCTGCTCCGCGACTCCACCGAAGAAGACGGTGTCGACATTAATGTCGAAGTGCTCTTCGATAGCCCAACATGGTTGGAATGGGCATGGTCACCACGCCCACATATTGGCGCAACATTCGCTACGCATGATGACGCTACCAGCTTCATCTATTCAGGTCTTACCTGGGACTACAATTTCTGGGGTCCGATGTTTGTCGAAGGTTCTTTTGGCTTCGCCCTTCATGACGGCGAGACAGGTAAATCTACCGTCGGAAACGAACTCGGCTGCACCTGGAACTTCCATGAATCGGCTTCGCTTGGTTATGACGTCACTGAAGCGCACAGGGTCATGCTCACGTTTGAGCACATTTCTAATGCCAGCCTTTGTTCCGAAAACGAAGGCATTAGCAATGTCGGCGTTCGTTACGGCTACAGGTTCTAGTCTGGCTGATATCAGAAACTAAAGAACGGGGCTTCGGTCCCGTTTTCTTTTGGCATTTCATATGATGATCATCATATGAATCTTGACTCTCTTCCGCAGACCAGGCAGCGTGCCCCTATGGGCAAAAGATCAGAAGAAAAACACGAGACAAGGCAACGCATTGTCGCTGCAGCATCAAGACTGGTGCGGAAGGAAGGCATTGCGGGCCTGAAAGTCACCGACGTCATGGCAGCAGCAGGCCTCACGCACGGTGCCTTTTATGCTCATTTCGCAGACAAAAACGAGCTGATTGAAGCAGCCTTTCACGACGCCTTTGATCACAGAGAGACCTGGATTGGCTCCGCGCGTAAGCGCACATCTGAGGAACGCCTCTCTCACTTGCTGAACACCTATCTGACGCCCAAACATCGCGATACGCCTGAGCAAGGGTGTGCGTTCGCGGCGCTGGCTCGTGAGTTCGCACAAGCAGGCGGTGCTTTCCCAAAAACCTTTGAAGAGGAACTCGGAGTCTCTTTCACCCGGTTGACCGAATTGCTGGAGGACGAAACAGAAAGCAACGCCAGACAAACAGCCATGGGCATGCTCTCACTTTGCGTCGGCGGCATGGTCCTCGCCCGCGCAGTGGAGGATCCAAAACTCTCCAACGACGTTCTGAAGGCCGCGCGTGCTTTCGGCCATGACGCCCATACAAAGAAGCTGAGGACCACTTGACCTTTCCAGACTTCAAAAACATTGCCATTGCAGGAGCCGGTGGTGTCGCAAACAGTCGCCTCGACACGCTGGAGGCGGCGAAAGGATTTAGCTACCGATGATGCAAAACCTTGTACAGACCGCATCTCCAGACAACATGGAAGGCATCAGTGCCTTTCTCGAAAAACGCGCGCCAAATTTCACGGGCGCCTAACGTCCCTTTGAAAACAGGATCGATCACATGAGCACTGACATTTCGGTTGAAGAACACCCAAAAAAATCTGTGACCGTTAAAGGTAAAAAGATGACCTATGTGGAGATGGGTGAAGGTGATCCCATTGTCTTTCTCCACGGCAACCCCACGTCTTCATATCTCTGGCGGAACATCATGCCGCATCTCAAAGACCATGGCAGATGCATTGCGCCCGATCTCATCGGTATGGGCGACAGTGAGAAATTGGATAACCCAGGCGCCAACAGCTATCGTTTTGTGGAACACCGTGAATTTCTGGACGGTATCCTTGAGAGCCTTGGCGTCACAGAGAATGTCACTCTTGTCATTCACGATTGGGGCTCAGCGCTCGGTTTCGACTGGGCCAATCGTCATCGCTCCGCGGTCAAAGGCATCGCCTACATGGAGGGCATCGTCCGTCCGATTGAATGGTCGGAGTGGAGCAAAGAAGCGACGGCCGTCTTTCAAGGGTTTCGCTCCCCAGCGGGCGAAGAAATGGTGCTCGAAAAGAACATCTTCGTCGACACTGTTTTGCCGGGCTCCGTGCTGCGCGGCCTGACCGAACCTGAGATGGAAGTCTATCGCCGTCCCTTTATCAACGCTGGCGAAGACCGTAGACCGACCCTGACATGGCCACGGCAAATCCCACTTGGCGGAGAGCCTGAAGATGTTGTTGCTATCGTGCAAAACTATGCAGATTGGATGGCGGAGAACGACCTGCCAAAGCTTTTCATCAATGCCGAGCCCGGCGCGATACTGATCGGTGCCCAGCGTGAATTTTGCCGCAGCTGGAAAAACCAGCAGGAAGTGACCGTTAAAGGCTCTCACTTTATTCAGGAAGACAGTCCCCATGAGATTGGGGCCGCGGTGGCCGGATGGCGGAAAAATCTCTGAGAACGTTGTAGAACAGAAAATAATTATTGCAAAACAATAATTAATGAGCCATGGTTCCACTTCCACCCCAAGCGGACAGGAGTATGAACCATGGCGCCATCGGAACGCACAGAACGCATCAAACAGATCAGCAACCGATTTAAGTGGCTCATGATCGCGCTGATGGGTCTGCTGCCTTTGACGGCGTCTCTTGCCTGGGCATTTGTTGAGCTAAATGAGCTGGATTTTGGCTTTACCGCTGACGAGGTAGGACCACTAACGACCTTTGAAAGATGGGCAGCTGCTGCGCTGAGCATCTTCCCACTCTCTGTCAGCCTCTATGCGCTGTACAATCTGCAGAAACTCTTCTCACTTTATGCAGACGGAAAATTTTTCGATCCCGAGAACGTACGCTGCTTTCGCAATATGGGCTGGGCGCTTGTTGCCGTCGTACCCGTTGATATCCTGTTCAATACTGCGCTCTCAGTTCTTTTGTCTTTTGATCAACCTGCCGGGGAGAGAATGTTGGCAGTCAGCATGTCGAGTGACGACATCGGAATTGCCGTCGTAGGAGCCGTCATCATCATTGTATCCTGGGTCATGGCCGAAGCGGTTGAGCTATCCAACGAAAACGCACAGATAATCTAGGCCAACCTCATGCCCATATCAGTGACCCTTGACGTCATGCTTGCAAAACGAAAGATGCGCTCAAAGGACCTCGCAGCCCGCATCGGCATAACCGAGGCCAATCTCTCACTGTTGAAATCAGGCAAAGTAAAAGGGGTACGTTTTGAAACGCTTGCAGCCCTTTGCAACGCACTTGAGTGCCAACCAGCTGACCTCTTAATCTACGAAACGGAAACGAACGCAAAGGAGGACTGATGCGCTCGGCTTGCCTACCTACCCTGTTGCTCAGCCTTCTGATCGGCTGCACGCCATTAGCACGAGAACGAGCTGCAGAAAAATGGTGCGACTCCGCGCCCAATTGCACGGTCTATGACGAGAATGGACGCGAAACGAGCGACAGCAGTCTATGTCGCGGCAACCGCAATTGTGCCACACCCTAATCCACCCCACAGCGGAGACACAGAGCCTGTGTAAATTCAGGGTGACTATGTTATGCAATGTCTATGGAACACCCAAAACGCACAGTCCGGCTCTTGCTTAGTCTTGTACGTCATTCTTTTCTGGGCCGTGGCGGATTCCGCCGCAGAATTCTCAAGCACATCGAGAAGCACACGCAGGCGCCCTTCCACCTAGACATCCAAGGTGCACCCTTTCTGATTCATTTCGACAATGAGACCGAACGAAAATCGATCTTCAACAATTACAACGTTCGCGAAGTTGAATTTCTGAAACAATCCTGCAAACAACCAGGCAGCGTTTTCGTCGATATAGGGGCCAACAGCGGATACTTCACCCAGATCCTTTCACTTTCCATGCCGGCGGATGGAATAGTTGTGGCAATCGAACCAAACCCACAAATGACCGAAAGGCTTAAAACCAACCTTGCCCTCGTGCCGGAATCTGTACGCGCAAAATCAGCCTCAATCTCAATTGTGGAATCCGCCGTTGGAGCAACAACAGGTTCAGCGCAGCTCATGCTCCCCTCTGGTCCGAATAGTTTTGGCCGCGCCTATATTGGCAGTAGCACCGAAGGTGTAACGGTAAAAATCTCCACGCTCATGGAAATCCTTTCGAACGCTGGCGCAACCCGGGTCTCAGCCCTGAAGATCGACATTGAAGGCCATGAAGACAAAGCCCTGAAGCCCTTCCTGGAAATGGCTCCTCGCGAGCTGTTGCCGCGCGCCATCGTTATCGAACACACCTCTAACGATGAGTGGGACGATGACATTCTCCTTCTTCTGAAGAATGCCGGCTATCGGGAAACGGGCCGAACAAGAGGTAACGCGCTCCTTTCTCTTGTTGATTAGATAGGCCCGTCGACATAATCCCTTGATCGAAAAGGGACATGAGATCATCCTGTTTCCTGCATCAGAAACGGGAGGGTCAGATGTCTGAAGAAACCACGAGCGCAAAAACCAAATATGATGGCGTCGCCAAAACGCTTCATTGGATTGTCGCACTGCTCATGATCGTCATGCTGACTGCAGGGTGGACACTGGGCGATCTGCCACTCGACGAAAAGGTGCAGACTCTTGTTATCCATTCAAGTCTGGGTCTTTCAGTCTTTATCCTGATGTTCATTCGGCTTTACTGGCGCCGTAAGAACCCGCCGCCGGCGCTGCCTGACCACATGCCAGCATGGCAGGTCACCGCATCGAAATTCAGCCACCATGGCCTGTACTTCTTCGTCATGCTGCAACCGCTTCTAGGCCTTGGCCAATCCATGTATGCCGATTTCGACGTTCGCCCCTATGGCGCCTTCTCCGTCAGCATGGGGGCAAATGAAAGCCTGTATGGCATCTTCCATGAACTACACGAGATCAACGCTATGATCCTCATTGCACTGGTTCTGCTGCATCTGGGCGCCGCGCTTTACCACCACTTTGTGCAGAAGGACACGGTGCTCAAACGCATGCTGCCCTATGGCAAGGTCTGACTGATTAGGCTAGAACAGCCCTATGGTTGTTTTGAACAAAATTTATACCCGCACTGGCGACAAGGGCACGACAGCCCTTGGCACCGGTGACCGCGTTGCAAAGCATGACGTACGTGTCGAAACCTATGGCACCACCGACGAAGTAAATTCAGTGCTCGGGCTCGCCCGTCTTCACACGAGCGATCTGCCTGAGATAGACGTTGCGCTCAGCCGCATTCAAAACGATCTCTTCGACCTTGGCGCTGATCTCTGTTTTCCTGAGAGCGACGAGCCTCTCGACTATGAGCCGCTTCGCGTGACTGATGCGCAGGTCGAGTGGCTGGAAACTGAGATTGATCATTTGAACGGCGACCTGGAACCTCTGAATTCATTCATTCTGCCAGGCGGCACCCCCCTCGCCGCGCACCTGCATCACGCAAGAACCGTTTCGCGACGGGCTGAACGGCTTTGCGTCGCGCTTGGCGAGGCCGAGCCCGGCAAGGTCAGCAATGCCGTGCTGAAATATCTCAATCGGCTATCAGATTATCTTTTTGTCGCTGCGCGCTGGTGTAACGACAAAGGCCGCGCAGACGTGCTCTGGACTCCTGGCGCAAATCGCTAAAAAACGCGAACTGTTCGGAAACGCAAACCACTGATCAAATCGGCTGGGATTTACTCAACGTCCCGGCGTTCATCAGACCAGGCATCTTCAATCTTCTGCCAAACTTCGCTGAGATAGCTCGCTCGGGTTTTCTCTGCATGAGTAAGGTAGATCGCAAACCCTTCTGTCACACCATCTGACCGCTGAACGGGCTGGACCTGGAGATGGCCCCAGAAGGACACACCTGCTTTGGTGTAGGCGAGCATATCAAGCTCTGTCGCTTCTTCACCATTAAGCGCCGCCTGGAAATCTGAAAGCGCAACCGGGTCCGTATCTGGACCGGAAAGCCAATCAACCGGATGGCCGACAAGATCTGGCCCCTCATAGCCAGTCATTTCGCAAAACTGCTTGGTTGCATAAGCAATCTGATGAGGTTCACCGCCGCCACCAACAATCAACAGGGCCGCAAGACGGTAATCAACCGGCTGCAATCGCTGAAGCTCTTCTTCAAGACGAGGCGACAAGCCCCCCTCCAAATCATGCGCCAAAGCACCCATAGCATCCTCCCAGAAGCTGGCGTGATGACAGATCCTGTCTATCGTTTGAGTCGCGCCAAAAGGTGCAATAATCTACCACCTCCAAGTAATAATCAGAAGTTCTTTGTCTTTTCCTGAAATTGTCAGTCTTACAAAGTAAAAAACAACAATAGTTTCATGTAGTTGCCAGATGCGGCGTTTGGCGGCGCGACCGCCAATTGACAGCCCCGAGGCCTCGGACTAGGTTGCCGCACCGCAAGGAAGGCGACCCACAAAATCGCCAGAAACAGCAGGTTTCCTCTTCCGGAGAGACGCAATCGCAGCACGGTGTGCTGAGCTGCACCGGTTGAGTGAGACAGTCAATTTTTAGGCCCACGCCCAAACCTTGAGACCGACGGAAAGTCTTGAGGCAAGCGCCAGGCAACGCGCAGGAGTTCACCTCAATGAAAGTGCTCGTTCCCGTCAAGCGAGTGGTCGACTACAACGTCAAAATCCGAGTTAAATCGGATCAGACCGGTGTCGAGCTCGCTAACGTGAAAATGTCCATGAACCCGTTCGATGAAATTTCCATCGAAGAAGCGGTTCGCCTCAAAGAAGCCGGCACAGCGACGGAAGTCGTTGTGGTCTCCATCGGCCCACAGCAGGCCCAGGAAACCATCCGTACAGCACTCGCCATGGGCGCAGACCGCGGAATTCTCGTCAAAACGGATGATGAAGTTGAGCCTCTTGGCGTTGCCAAGATCCTCAAGTCAATCGTCGACGAAGAACAACCTGGCCTCGTGATCGTTGGCAAACAGGCTATTGACGACGACAGCAACCAGACCGGTCAGATGCTCGCCGCCCTTCTGGGTTGGCCACAGGGCACGTTCGCATCCAAAATCGAACTCGACGGCGACAAAATCAACGTCACCCGCGAAATCGACGGCGGCCTGCAGACAGTGCGCTTGAATGCACCAGCCATTGTGACCTGCGACTTGCGCCTCAATGAACCGCGCTACGCATCCCTGCCCAACATCATGAAAGCAAAGAAGAAGCCGATTGATGAAAAGGCCATCGCTGACATGGGCGTCGACGTGAGCCCGCGCCTCGAAGTTCTGAAAGTAACGGAACCAGCAGAACGCCAGGCAGGCATCAAAGTGGAATCGGCCGCTGAACTGGTCGCCAAGCTCAAAGAAGCAGGAGTGATCGGATGACCAATCTTGTAATCGCAGAACACACAAATGACGCTCTGTCAGACGCTACAGCAAAGACAGTAACCGCAGCTGTCGCCCTTGGCGGTGACGTGCATGTGTTGGTTGCTGGCGCAGGCTGTGGCGCTGCTGCAGACGCAGCTGCAAAAATCGACGGCGTTGCCAAAGTCATCAAGGCCGACGACGCTCAGTATGACCATGGATTGGCAGAGCCAATTGCTGCTCTCGTAGTTAGCCTTGCTGGCGGCTATGACGCGATCCTGGCACCGGCCACGACCCGCGGCAAAAACGTTGCTCCACGCATCGCAGCGCTCCTGGACGTCATGCAATTGTCTGAAATCACAGCAGTGATCGATGCCAACACGTTTGAGCGTCCGATCTATGCAGGCAATGCAATCCAGACAGTGAAGTCTTCCGACGCAAAGAAAGTTTTCACAGTCCGGACAACAGCCTTTGCTGCAGCTGGTGATGGCGGATCGGCTTCTATCGAAGACGCATCCTCCGACAACCCTGGTCTGTCTGAATATGTGAGCGAAGAGCTCACCGTATCTGACCGCCCAGAGCTGACGGCAGCCAAGATCATCATCTCCGGTGGCCGCGGCATGCAGTCAGGCGACAACTTCCCAATGCTTGAGAAGATCGCCGACAAGCTGGGTGCCGGTGTTGGCGCCTCTCGCGCAGCCGTGGATGCGGGCTTCGTGCCAAACGACTACCAGGTCGGTCAGACCGGTAAGGTTGTGGCCCCAGAGCTTTACATCGCCGTCGGTATTTCTGGCGCGATCCAGCATCTGGCAGGCATGAAAGACAGCAAGGTGATCGTCGCGATCAATAAAGACGAAGAAGCCCCGATCTTCCAGGTTGCGGATTACGGTCTTGTTGCCGACCTCTTCACGGCTGTTCCAGAGCTTGAAGAAGAGCTTGGAAAAGCCGGCCTCTAACCCAGGTCCCAATCTGACGAAAGACGGCGCCCTGGGAGACCAGCGGCGCCGTTTTTGTATCAACCCCGCACCACCGCGTCCGGTTTTGATTCCGTCCCTACAGAAAAGCCACTAGGCTGGAGGCCATGTGAAATACCGGGCTTGAGAGTAAGGGTATCATGACCATTCAAAAAATAGCTGTTATCGGTGCAGGCCAGATGGGCAACGGAATTGCCCATGTCTGCGCGCTCGCGGGCCACGACATCCTTCTCCACGATGTATCGTCTGATCGGATCAATTCCGGCATCGCAACCATCACGGGCAATATGAGCCGTCAGATCTCCAGTGGTCGCATCAGCGAAGAGCAACGCGAGACAGCGCTTGATCGCATTCGCGCTGCGGTGACCGTTGAAGAGGTCGGCACTGCCGATTTGATCATTGAGTCAGCCACCGAGAAGGAAGAGGTGAAAGCGAAGATCTTTGAAAGCGTGACGCCTCACCTGGCCGATCACACTTTTCTTGCGACCAACACCTCCTCCATTTCAATCACACGACTTGCAGCAGCGACGGACCGTCCCGAACGGTTCATGGGTGTCCACTTCATGAATCCGGTTCCCGTGATGGAACTGGTTGAACTGGTGCGCGGCATCGCAACCGACGATGAAACCTTTGAAGCAATGCACAGCCTGGTTGAACGCCTGGGCAAACAATCATCCACTGCTGAGGACTTTCCTGCTTTCATCGTCAACCGCATCCTGGTGCCAATGATCAACGAAGCGGTCTACACACTCTATGAAGGCGTTGGCACCGTCGAGGGCATCGACAAAGCCATGCAACTCGGCGCAAACCATCGCATGGGCCCTCTTCAGCTTGCCGACTTTATCGGTCTCGATACCTGCCTCTCCATTATGCAGGTCCTTTATGATGGCCTCGCGGATACAAAATACCGACCCTGCCCGCTCCTGGTGAAATATGTGGAAGCAGGCTGGCTCGGTCGCAAAACCAAGAGAGGTTTTTACGACTATACCGGCGATGCGCCTGTTCCAACCCGCTAGGCTCAGAGGACAGCGTCAATGATTGAAGGTGGATGTCTTTGCGGTTCGGTCCGCTACAAATCGGTCGCAAAACCAATAGTCATGCGTGCCTGCTGGTGCAGACTGTGCCAGTACATTGCGGCGGGCAATGCAACAATCAATCTGGCATTCCCAAGTGACACTTTCACCGTCACCGGCGAATTGCGCGACTATCCAAGCACCGCCGACAGTGGCCACCAAATGCACCGGCGCTTTTGCCCCACTTGCGGCGTCCACATGTTCTCAGAAGCTGAAGAACGCCCACACCTCATCATTGTCAGAGGTGGGACATTGGATAAGCCTGAGCTTGTTGAACTGGACGCCCATATTTGGACCAAAGAAGCGCCAAACTGGGCCCATCTCGACCCAGACATTTGCCAGTTTGACGGGCAACCACCCCCGGCCGCCTGATTGGGTATTGAATAGAGTCCGCAGAGTAGTGCGGATGTTTTTCCATGATGACATGAGAATTTTCATTCTCACAAAACATTAAGGATCGGCTGTCAGCATACCCTTCTAGGCGCACCGCTCTGCGCTGCGTAGTGGGGCAATAGATTAGGCATGCTGACAGACACAGGGTTTTCGAGACAATCATCAAGAGGCTGGCTTTTGTCTGACATCTCGACCCACCGAGAAACAGAAGCTCTCTTCAGTTATTGGAAGTCGAAATGCGACGGAAACGCAATGCCATTTCGATCTTCCATCGACCCTATCGAAATCCCTCATTTGCTTCCAATGGTTGCGCTGCTGGAAGTTGAGACGGGGCCACCGGTCCGCTTCAAAATGCGTTTACTCGGAACATCCGCAGTCGACAGTGTCGGCGAGGAACGAACGGGCCGTTATCTGGATGAGTTCGCAGAAAACCTGGCAGGTCATGCCCGTCAGGAAATCATCGGGCGGTGGCAGGAGACATGCCTTGCTGTCTACAACAGCCAATGTCCAACATTTGCTCAGGGCGTTCGGCGGAACCCTGAAAAGACATATCAATCCGTTCACGTAGCCGCCTTACCACTCACAAACGACGGCAGAACTGTCTCTCATGTCATCGGCCTTATAGTCACCGAAGCGCTAATTTCGTCCACCAATGAACAGGCTCAGGAGAGCCGGGCTCCCTAGGCCAGAGAAATGTCCGTCCTAGCTCGCATATCCTCACCCACCTTTAACAAATGCCTGTGACGATGTCGTCGCAACAGGTTCAAGACCGTGCTTTATTTCTGGGTAACCGATGGGTGATTTCAAAACAAAGTCTGGCATTCCAATTGGACGGCTTCCCGCTGGGGAATGGCAGATACTCAACAAACCAACCCACGAAAAAACAGAAACCCTGTTCAATTACTGGCAGTCGAAACTCGGGAACACGCTGATGCCGCGCCGCTCAGCGATTGATCCCATCCAAATTCCGCAGCTCATGCCAATGACTGCGATCCTAGAAGTGGAGCACGCCGAGAGGGTCCGTTTCAAAGTCAGGCTGTACGGCACAGCTGCAGTTGAAGTCGCCGGCGAAGAAAGAACAGGTCGTTACATAGACGAATTTGGACAAGGCTTATCCGAGGCGGCCCGAAAAGAAGTGGTCGCACGATGGCAAAAAGGGTGCATGGCGGCATATGACAGCTGCGCGCCAATTTTCTCGCACGGCCTACGCAGCGATCCACAAAAATCTCACCACCTTATTCACACTGCAGCATTGCCGCTGACCATAGACGGGAAAACCGTTTCGCATATTTTGGGAGCAATGACAGCAGAAACACCAAAGGCGTTCGAGCACACTCTCGATTGACGAGTATTATTGAACGTTGTTAATCGCCGCTTTCATGAGGGCAACGGCGTCCGGTGCGTCCCATTCTGCAGGCCCCACGAGACGCCCCAAGAGCCGGCCTTCCCGGTCCAACAAGACCGTCGTCGGCATGCCAAAGACTCCCAGGGCAACGCCAGTGCGCGAGCTTGCATCATTATAGAGCCCCAGATGCTCAATATTGTTCTCAGCATAAAACGCTCGGGGCAGATCAAGCCCAGAGCGATCAAGGCTGACGGCAAGCACTTCGAACTCTTCACCACCAAGTTCGGCTTGCAAACGGTCCAATGCTGGCATTTCGTGCCGGCAGGGCCCGCACCAAGTCGCCCATAAATTGACCAGGACAACTTTGCCTTTCCAGTCATCAAAAGACCGACCGTTTCCCTCACTATCCACAAACTGAACCGGGTCAGGGTGCTCAGGAGACCCAAAAACAGCGAAATTGGCCATCTCGCCCACGGCAAAGGTCTCAAGGTCGCTATTTAGGATTTCAGCCGAATTTCCACCCTCAACATTGCTTTCTCCCCAAAAAGTCACGTATATGCCCGCAATGACAAGTGCAGTCGCCAGCGCGGCGACAGCTAGGTAAACCGGGCTTTGGTGACGCATGGAACTTCTCTCCTTACCCACCACCGCCCCGGACCAGGCGCCGGAGCAAGAACGATGAGCAATAAAATGTGGGGCGGCCGGTTCGGCGATGGCCCAGATGAAATTATGGAGGAAATCAACGCCTCCATCGGGTTCGACCAGCGCTTCGCAGCCCAGGACATCCGGGGCTCGAAGGCTCACTGCACTATGTTGGCCGACAAGGGTATTATTTCAAAGGGCGACGCAGATCAAATCATCGCGGGGCTGGACACAATCGCGCGAGACATTGACGCAGGCCAGTTCACATTTTCTCGGTCGCTCGAAGACATTCATATGAACGTGGAAAATCGCCTGTCAGAGATCGTCGGCCCCGCCGCCGGACGGCTCCACACAGCCCGCTCCCGGAACGATCAGGTCGCAACCGACTTCAAGCTCTACGTGCGTGACACCATCGACCATCTGAACACGCAGTTGGCAGCACTACAGGACGCTTTTGTCACACAGGCGGAAGTCCACGCGGACACTGTCATGCCAGGCTTTACCCACCTGCAGACCGCCCAGCCAGTGACGTTTGGTCACCATTGCTTGGCTTACGTGGAAATGCTGGAACGTGACCGGGGCCGGTTCGCTGACGCACGCAAGCGGTTGAACCAAAGCCCACTCGGCGCTGCGGCGCTTGCCGGTACGTCTTTCCCCATCGATCGGGAACAGACAGCGGCGGCGCTGGGTTTCGATGGGCCCACCAGAAACTCACTCGACAGTGTATCTGATCGGGACTTTGCGCTCGAAACTTTGGCGGCTGCCGCGATCACAGCAACGCATCTCTCTCGGTTTGCCGAAGAGATTGTCGTTTGGATGTCCGCCGGTTTTAAGTTTATCGACCTCCCAGACAGCCTGACGACAGGCTCCTCCATCATGCCGCAAAAGCGGAACCCGGATGCCGCTGAGCTCGTGCGCGCAAAATCCGGCCGGGTGATTGCAGCCTTCACCTCGCTCAGCATTGTGATGAAGGGCCTGCCACTCGCCTATTCAAAGGACATGCAGGAAGACAAGGAAGCCTTGTTTGATGCGCTTGATGCACTTTCTCTGTGTCTTGCGGCCATGACCGCCATGGCGGGGTCACTGACAGCCAACAAAGAGGCGATGGCAAATGCCGCTGGCGGCGGGTTCTCCACAGCAACAGACCTCGCCGACTGGCTGGTAAGGGTGGCGGACCTACCGTTCCGGCAAGCCCATCACGTCACCGGCACTCTTGTCTCAAAGGCTGAAGAAAAAGGCATCGATTTGCACGAACTCTCGCTGGAAGAGATGCAGGCAGTCGATCCTGCGATCACAAATGACATATACTCTGTCTTAACTGTTGAGAGTTCTGTCGCAAGCCGCACAAGCCTTGGCGGGACAGCCCCCTCAAACGTGAGAGCTGAGGCAAACCGCTGGCGGAAAATGCTGGCAGCAGAAGGAGAAACAAAATGATCCGAACCATCCTAACGCTGACACTGGTCGCAAGTTTCGGTTTGGCCGCGTGTGGTGTTAAAGCTCCGCCGGTACAACCTCAACCAACCGAACAGGAACAGACCAACTAGGTCACTGCATCCAAGCGAGTAAGTCTTTGCACCACTTTCACTATCAGGACGGGACCCTCCACGCCGAGGATGTATCCCTGAAGGAAATTGCCGCCGAAGTCGGCACGCCCTTTTACTGCTATTCAACGGCCACGCTCGAAAGACACTATCGTGTCTTTGCAGAAGCCTTTGAGGGCACGGACACGCTTGTCTGCTACTCCGTTAAAGCAAACTCAAACCTCGCTGTGATTAAAACACTGGGTGATCTTGGCTCCGGCGCCGACATCGTCTCAGAAGGCGAACTGCGACGCGCTCTTGCCGCTGACATCCCGCCACAGCGGATCGTCTTCTCCGGTGTAGGCAAACAAGCGCAGGAGCTCGCCTTCGCGCTCGAAACCGGCATCCATCAGTTCAACGTGGAATCAGAGCCTGAGCTAGAACTCTTGTCTCAGATCGCGAGCAGCATGGGAAAAGAGGCCGCCATTGCGCTCCGCGTAAATCCTGATGTGGATGCCAAAACCCACGAGAAAATCACAACCGGTAAAGCAGAAAACAAGTTTGGTATTTCCTGGCTTCAGGCGCCACGCGTCTATGCCCGCGCTGCAGAACTGCCCGGCATCAAGGTCGCAGGCGTCGATGTACATATTGGCAGCCAGCTGACAGATCTTGCGCCGTTCGAAGAAGCCTTTACCCGTGTCGCTTCCATGGTCGAAGAACTGCGTGCCGCCGGCCACGACATCACCCGGCTGGATCTCGGCGGAGGCCTCGGCATTCCCTATCGCGGCACCAATGATGTGCCTCCGCCACCAGCTGACTATGCTGCTATGGTGAAGCGGACCGTGGGGCATCTCGACTGTCAGCTCATGTTTGAGCCAGGGCGCATGATCGCCGGGAACGCTGGCATTCTGGTCGTGAATGTCATCTTTGAAAAACATGGCGAGGACAGGTCGTTCCTGATCATAGATGGCGCCATGAATGACCTCATCCGCCCGACTCTCTATGACGCCTATCACGACATCCTGCCGGTTACCGAAACAGCCCCAGGCGAAACTCGGCTGACCTATGATATCGTGGGTCCAATCTGTGAAACCGGGGACTTTTTCGCCAAAGGGCGCGCCTTGAGCGCCCAAAAGCCTGGTGATCTGCTGGCAGTCATGTCGGCGGGAGCCTATGGCGCCGTACAGGCTTCTGCCTACAATACGAGGCCTTTGGTGCCAGAAGTGATGGTGAATGGATCACAATTCACCGTGATCCGGCCACGTCCAAGTTATGACGCAATGCTGGAACAGGATAGACTACCTGACTGGCTCACGAAGTAGCGGGTGTTCTCTCCCGCATCTGAGAAGAAGACGGGATCCGCTTGGCACAGACGGAAACATCAAACGAGACGTCCGAAGAGACAGCAGCAACTGCGGTGCTGCCATCGTCGGTGGCGACGCGAGTCGAGATCACACGCGCCTCTCTTTGGTGGGAGAGGGCATGGCCCGTAATCTGGCCAGCGGTCGGTGTCTTGGGCGCCTATGCAACGCTCGCTCTTGTCGGCACCTTCGAAACCTGGACTCTCATCCCAGCTTGGGCTGCTTTGCTGACAACCCTCGGTACCGCTGGATATCTGCTTTCCCGCGACCTTGGCTGGTCAGTAATGCCAACGCGGGCCGATGGTCTGCGCCGTCTGGAGGAGATGAACAATCTCCCACACAGACCCCTCTCCACTTATGAGGATCAGGCCGCTGCTGGGACAGGCAGCGACCAGCTTTGGGCAGCGCACAGACAATGGTTGAAGGCGCGCCTCGCCGCCTTGCGCGCAAAATGGCCCTCACCTGGCCTTGCAGGCCATGACCCGTACGCCCTTCGTGGCGCATTAGTTGTCTGCCTGGCCGCCGCTTTTGCAATCGCTGGTCCGTTCGCAGGCAGCAGGTTGGCTCAAGGTTTTTTCCCTGGGTTTGCTGGAACAGGCTCTGTGGGCCAGGTTGATGCTTGGATCACCCCACCAGACTATACCGGTCGCGCGCCCATCTTCCTCACCCAGGCCACCACAAGCGCGCTGGAAGTACCTGAAGGCAGCGAAGTCACAGCAAACATCTTTGGTGGAAGCAGGCCGCAGGTGACACTGGGAGCAGAAACGCTTGCTCTCAAAGAAAACGACCAACGCGGTGAGCAAGCCTATGAAACCAGCGCAACCATAGAGGCAGATACCACCCTTGCCATAACCCAGGGCGGTCGCGATCAGGGAACCTGGCCAATCACGGTCACACCCGACCAAGCTCCTTTCGTGCGGCTTGTAGAAGCCAGCGCCACCACGAGACGGACGCTCAAACTGATCTACGAAGTCATCGACGACTATGGCGTCACTGATCTGAAAATGGGCTTGGAACTCGATCCGATTTTCGTTCTGGAAGATAAGAAAATCTTTCAGCTCGGTGACGAACCATTCACGCGGGATGGCTTCAGCCCCCTGATTGACGGATTTGTAGCCGAAAAGGTCGTAACCCAGATCGACCTGCCCTTGCCCGGAATTCGCCCAAAGGATGCAACCAACACTGCCTATAAGGATCTGCTGTCCCATCCTTGGGCAGGTCTTCCCGTCATGCTCACGCTGGTGGTGAGCGATGACGCAGAGCAAACAAGCACAAGCCGCACCATCAACATGGCCTTGCCAGCAAGACAGTTCACAAAGCCTCTTGCAGCCGCTCTCGTAGAACAGCGCCAACGTCTCGCCATGTCGCCCCTAAATCGAGGAAGTGTTGCAGGCTTTCTCAACGCCTTTGCGCTTGAGGGTGAAAAACACATCGACGACGCATCTGTCTATCTTGGTTTGCGCGCAGCCTATTGGCGCTTGGTAAAAGCAAGGCGCCCAGGCGATCTTGCTGGCGTGTCAAAACTCTTGTGGGACCTTGCTCTTCATATCGAAGACGGGGATCTTTCGATGGCAGAGCGCGATCTGCGGGCAGCGCGCGAAGCACTTGCACAAGCGCTCGCTGAGGGGGCATCGCCGGGTGAAATCGAACAACTCATGCAGGAGCTAAAATCAGCGCTCTCTCGCTATTTGGACGAACTTGCTGGAAAAGCGACTGCAGAAATTGATCCGCAGTTGCAACCGCCCGGCGACGGGCAGATGTTGGAACGCTCGGACCTGGAAAAAATGCTGGATGCCATTGGCGACCTGGCAAAAACAGGGGCGCGTGATCAGGCTCAGGATCTCCTGTCACAGCTCGATGATATTCTGGAGAATCTCAACACCGACCAGCAACAACAGCCAACCGAAGGTGAATCTGAACTCGCCGATGCCATCGGAGAAATGGGCGACATCATCTCTGAGCAACGCAGTCTCATGGATGAAACATTCCAGCACGGGCAGGGCGCACCCGGAGGCTCAGAGGGCGGGGAAAGCGGCAACCAAGGACAAAACGGCGGGCCACCGCTTGAGAACCTGCAGGGCCAACAAGATGGGCTCAGACAACGCCTTGAAGATTTGATGGGAAAGCTCGGTGAGAACGGGCAACCCGTGCCAGGCGAATTGGAGCAGGCAGCCCGCTCCATGCAACGCGCTGAAGATCGCCTTTCCCAAGGAAGACCCGACTCAGCGGCCGGGGCGCAAGGAAAAGCAATCGACCAACTTCGCTCCGGCGCTCAGGCGCTCGCCGACGCAATGTTTGACTCAATGGGATCAGGTGGCGAACAAAGCGGTGTTAATGCTGGTGGCGATCAGACCGACCCCCTGGGCCGACCTTTAACCTCGAACGGAACCAGCAACTCAGACTCAGTCAAACTGCCCGACGAACTGGATCTCCAGCGCGCACGCCAGATTCTGGAGGAGCTGCGCAAGCGCGCTGCCGAACTTGGGCGCCCGGATCAAGAACTGGAATATCTGGAACGTCTGTTACGCCGTTTCTGAGGCCCAGTACAAAATCAACCCGATCAGGGGTTCATCTCTTCGGTTTGGTCTAGAAAACGGATTTCAAGATCCCGCGCATCGATAGGCGGGCTCGAGAGACGTGTGACGAACTCAGCTGTCTCGCTTGGTTCCAGAGCTGGCTCCGGCAACGCAAAAGTCCAGGCATAGAGTTCATTCTGACCTTCATCCCGCAAGCCCACACGGACGCGGGGCACTGAGAGACGCGCATCTCCCACATTGACCACTTCGCCCGTGATCGAGAGAACAGGCAAACCATTCTCATACTGATGCTCGTAAGCGACGTTTTGAAATTCCATACGCTGCGGGTTTACGGGCTCATTGAGCACCGCATAGAGGGAGGCCGTCGCAGGCCATGCTGCAACCAGCTCGTCCTTGAAGCTGTAGAGCGCAAGGAGCGTCGCCCCAACAAACAGACCAAGCCCAGCAAAGCCAGCAACCTGGCCCATACGCCAGCGTGTCAGTGTTTTACGGAAGGCTGCCATCCGTCGGGCGGCAACAGCTTCTGATCCAGCGCTTGCTGGAGCGGTCTTCTCAGCCGGCGCTGTGTCATCTTTTGCTGGAGGAGGCGGGGCGGCTTCTTTGGCCTCGACCGGAACCTCATCCGTCTCATCCAAGGTTTTGGGAATATCTTTCGGCGGATCTTGATGCCAGGTGTCGCCACACTTTGCACAGCGCACCTTACGGCCCTTTGGCATAAAGCCAGACGCCTCTACTTGGTACTTTGTCGTGCAGGATGGGCAGGAAATAATCATACGAATCAGGTCTTCTCTGAATCAAATTTGATCGACATCACTTTGCACAGGCCCTCCCAGCAACTCAAGCGAGCAATGAAAAACACCCCCAAAACCTGTTGTAGAAACTTTCAAGCAGGCCGCGTTCAGAGATTTTCCGTGCAAGGGTGGCTTGCGCCGACTATTAAACGCGTAAACGTGGTTAAGGCCACGTTAAACACACGGCGAAAGACGACATTTTGTGCCAATGTTTGTAACAGCTAAGCGAAGAAGAGCAGCATAGATGGTGCGGTTTGAAAATGTCGGGATGCGCTATGGAATGGGCCCGGAGATTTTGCGGGATGTCTCCTTTCATTTGGAACCCGGGTCTTTGCACTTCCTCACCGGACCATCAGGTGCCGGAAAAACCTCTCTCCTGAAACTGATGTTTCTTGCCCATAAGCCCTCACGCGGCCTGATCTCCATGTTCGGACATGACGTGGCGACCACATCACGCGCAGAACTGCCCGGCCTCCGCCGACGCATCGGCGTTGTGTTCCAGGAGTTTCGACTCTTAGAGCACCTCACAACCTATGAAAACGTCGCCTTGCCGCTCAAGGTCACGGGACGCAATGAAGCTGAATATCGCGACGATGTAGAAGAGCTCCTGACCTGGGTTGGGCTGGGCGACCGGATGCAGGCACGCCCGTCAACGCTGTCAGGGGGAGAGCAACAGCGCGCCGCCATCGCGCGCGCGGTTGTTGGACGGCCAGCGTTGCTGCTCGCTGATGAACCAACGGGGAATGTCGATCCAGAGATGGGTCAGCGCCTGTTGCGCCTCTTTATTGAACTAAACCGCCTTGGAACGTCTGTTCTAATCGCCACCCACGATCGCGCCCTTGTGGATGCAAGTCGCGCCCCTGAGCTCATCATTCAAAATGGGGAGCTGACCTATCGTGACTGACGCTGAGACAAGCGACCAAGCCAGCCCGAGGCCAGCAACAAGCTGGATCTCGCTGATTGTCGGGCGGACGCCGCGCAGCGGCATCATGCCACCAGCAGACGTAACGGGCGCCACTTTGGTCCTGGTGGTCGCCGCCATGTCCTACCTCGCCTGTCTGGCATTTGGGGCGATGGTAACAGTCACCCGCTCCGCCAATGACTGGACCGCACAACTTGAGGGTTCGCTCACCATTCAGGTTAAGCCTCATGCAGAAATAGCGACTGAGGATCAGATCAGCGCTGCGTTGGCTGTGCTTGATGAAGTTGACGGTATTGAACGCGCAAGCGCGCTCTCAGAAGAAGATATTCGAGCCCTTCTCGATCCCTGGTTGGGGGAAACGACAGAGAGTGAAGACTTGCCATTGCCCTCTCTGATTGATGTTGAGCTCAGCCCTGAGGCAAATGTTGATATGAGCCGCCTCGCCGAGCGACTCGCAGCAGCTGCTCCGGGGATTGAACTCGATACCCATAGACAATGGCTGGGTGAGCTTCTGTCAGCGGCACGCTCTGCTGTCTGGCTATCGATCGGCATTCTCACATTGATAACGCTCACCACTGTGGCAATCGTCGTCTTCGCCACTCGGGCGAGCCTCGCCGCCAATCATGAAAGTGTCGAAGTTCTGCATCTCGTCGGTGCGCCAGATGAGTTTGTGGCGAACGAAGTTCAGCGGCACTTTCTACAACTGGGGCTGCGAGGGGGAGCGAGTGGCCTTGCCGCCGCCATCCTCACCTTCCTCGCCATCACCTGGCTGGGCTCTGAAGGCGGTGCCTTCCTCCTTCCAGTGCCAGGCCTGATGCTCAGTGACTACCCTTGGTTGCTGCTGGTCCCGGCGGTTGTTGCCCTCACAACCACCCTCGCCGCCCGGATGACGGTCCTGCGTGTTCTAGGCCGAATGATTTAGAGTGTTTTCAACAAAAGTTGCTGACTTTTGTGGAGCTAAAACGCGATCAACCGAAAACCCCTTAAAGGCAAAAATTCGCCGCAAATTGGCGGTAATGCTCAATTCCCCATGCTAAACTGCCTTTTCCTGGGAAGATGAGCGACCGACGGTGATGTACGCAACACTCAAGTCCATCTGGGGAAAACTACCCCGACGACTAAGGTTGGGCCTGACCGGCCTGACGGTCTTGGCGCTTGGGTACACGATCGGTTTCCTTTGGTTCCTAAGCGAAATCCCTGAATCCAATTTGGCAGCGCCTCAGCCAACAGCAGATGCCATTGTGGTGCTGACCGGCGGTCCCGAGCGCATTGATGCGGCCATGGACCTTCTGGCAAGCGGCAGAGGCGCCCGTCTCCTTGTCTCAGGAGTTCACCCAGAAGTGACGAAAGAGGAGCTCAGCGACCTTCTGAGCCCCGACAAGGCCCTGTTTGACTGTTGTGTGGACATGGACTGGAGAGCCGAAGACACGATTGGCAATGCAGCTGAGACCGCCTCGTGGGTGGAGGCAAATGGGTTCCAAAGTCTGCTGGTTGTCACCAGTGCCTATCATCTGCCGCGCGCCCTGCGGGAGCTCGGCCATACAATGCCCGCCGTGGATCTCCGGGGCCATCCGGTTTTCCATGACGAGGTACACCTCGACGATTGGTGGCGATATTCCGGCACAAGCCGCCTCCTCATTGCGGAATACTCCAAATTTCTGCTAACGCTGGTGCGATTGGGTGGCCTTGAGGAAGTGTGATCACTGAAAGTGCGCCTGATATCAGCTGTTCTGGCCGCATGGGGACCGTCATTTGCTCTTATTTCGATCCATTCTGTTCAACTTCCTGTTTTACAGCACCTCTGTCATTGCAGGTCTCGTCGGCCTGCCACTTCTCCTTGGCCCATCAAAATACGCCGTCTGGCTGATGCGGGCGGTCGGTCACTGGAACCTGTGGCTCCTCAGAGTCATCGCAGGCACCACCTATGAAGTGAGGGGACTGGACAACATTCCTGACACGGCCTGTGTGGTCGCCTCAAAGCATCAATCCATGTGGGAGACAGTGAGCCTCATCGCCATTGTCGAACACCCTGCCCTCGTATTGAAGCAAGAGCTTCTCTACATCCCCCTCTATGGCTGGTATGTGCAGAAGGCACGCATGATTGCCATCCGGCGCTCTGATGGCCCCAAAGCACTAAGAAAGATGCTGCGCCAGGCCGCAGCGGCCGCGGAAGAAGACAGGCATCTGATCATCTTCCCAGAAGGCACCAGAGCCGCCCCAGGAGCGCGCAATCCTTACATGCCAGGTGTAGCCGGCCTCTATAGCCACCTGGATGTTCCCTGCGTACCAGTCGCACTCAATTCCGGTCTGTTTTGGCCACGACGGAAGCTCGAGCGTAAACCCGGAACGATTGTGATCGAATTCCTTCCGCCCATCGCACCTGGCCTGAAACGCCCCGAATTCATGAAAGAACTAGAAACGCGAATTGAAACCGCGACGGACAAATTGCTGTTGGAAGCAGGTTTCGACCCAGGTGCAGAACGCGAGGCCGCCTCCGCTGAGGTTAGCAAGGATTAACCTTCCACAGCCATTGTTCATCATGTGAGTCGTGAGTTCTTTGAGGTCTCGAAGTCGTCAAAAGAACATAAATAGAACATTTGTTTGACGGGCCGGACGATCCAGATCAAGATCAAGGCCCCTCAATCTACCAGCCTGCAGCCGGATAGCTTTAAATGACGCAGCCCGACACCTTAATCCCTATTGCTGACCAAATCTGGCAGATGAAATATCGCTTCAGCGGATCAGACATGCTGCCCGCGGATGAGACAGTTGAAGCAACTTGGACCCGCATAGCAAAAGCGCTGGCTGAAGCAGAAACGCCTGCAGACCAGACCAGGTGGGAAATAGAGTTCAAACAAACCTTGGAGGGTTTTCAGTTTTTGCCCGCCGGGCGCATCGTTGCTGGGGCTGGCACCGAGCGCTCCGTCACGCTCTTTAACTGCTTCGTTATGGGCGATGTGCCTGATGATATGGGCGGCATCTTCGAGGCCTTAAAAGAAGCCGCCCTTACCATGCAGCAGGGCGGTGGCATCGGGTATGACTTCTCCACCTTGCGACCCAAAGGTGCCGAAGTGAAAGGCGTTGGGGCAGATGCGTCAGGCCCGCTGAGTTTCATGGATGTCTGGAACGCCATGTGCCAGACCATCATGTCCGCCGGATCACGACGCGGCGCCATGATGGCCACCATGGTGTGCACCCATCCAGACATTGAAGACTTCATCGAAGCAAAACAGGAAGCCGGTCGGTTGACCATGTTCAACCTGTCCGTACTGGTGACAGATCCCTTTATGGAGGCGGTCGAAGCAGATCGCGATTGGCCGCTCGTCTTCGATGGCAAAACCTACAAGACAATCAAAGCCCGGGCGCTTTGGGACAAAATGATGGATGCCACCTACGCATATGCGGAGCCCGGTGTCATTTTCATTGATCGCATCAACAAGCAAAACAATCTCGCCTATTGCGAAACCATTCACGCCACCAATCCGTGCGGCGAACAGCCTCTCCCGCCCTACGGCGCCTGCCTTCTAGGCTCGATCAATCTTGCGAGGTTGGTGGAAAATCCGTTCAGCCCGGACGCCAAAATTGATTTGGCAGAGCTGGACAGCTTGGTCCGCACCGCTGTGCGCGCCATGGACAATGTCATCGACATTTCCCGCTTTCCTCTACCTCAACAAGAACATGAAGCCAAAGCCAAGCGGCGCATTGGCCTCGGCGTCACCGGCCTTGCAGACGCACTTGTCATGTGTGGCGTGCGCTATGGCAGTGACGAAAGCCTCGATCTGATAGAGACCTGGATGCAGGCGCTCCAGCGCGCCGCCTATTTGGCTTCAACAGATCTTGCCGCAGAAAAAGGCGCGTTCCCCCTGTTCGACAATGAGGCATTCCTCGCAGGCGAAACCGTCAAACGCCTCGACGCCGACGTGCGCTCCGCCATCAAAAAGAACGGAATTCGAAACGCGCTTCTGACCTCCATCGCACCGACAGGAACCATCTCCTTATTTGCCGGAAATGTATCAAGCGGTATCGAGCCCATATTTGCACTGGACTATTCCCGTAAGGTTTTGATGCCGGACGGATCGCGCACAGAAGAGAAAGTCGTCGATTATGCCGTCGCGCTCTATCGGGCGATGTTTGGAGAAGACGCGGGCTTGCCGGATACATTCGTGACGACAGAAGGCCTAAGCCCTTCCGACCATGTCAGGGTTCAGGCAATCGTTCAAAAATACATCGACAGCTCAATTTCAAAAACCATCAACTGCCCCGAAGACCTGAGCTTTGATGAGTTTAAGTCGGTCTACCGTGATGCTTATCAGATGGGGCTGAAAGGCTGTACAACCTATCGCCCAAGTGATGTACGCGGCTCAGTTCTCTCCACAACAAAACCGGCCGAACAAAAAGAAACACAAAGCCAATCCGCTCTGCCTCTGGAAGCACCGAAGCCTGTTCTCGACCCTGTTGAGCAGGACGGAGTCGTCTACATGTCTTCACCGTTAGAGCGTGACACGGTATTGCCCGGCTTCACATACAAGCTGCAATGGCCTGAAAGCGATCACGCCATGTACATTACGTTGAACGACATAATGCAGGACAATCGCAGGCGTCCTTTTGAGATCTTCATCAACTCAAAAAACATGGAACACTATGCTTGGACCGTGGCGTTGACGCGAATGATCTCGGCGGTCTTCCGGCGTGGCGGTGATGTGACCTTTGTCGTTGAAGAGTTGAAAGCCGTGTTTGACCCACGCGGCGGCGCCTGGGTGGATGGACGATATGTTCCCAGCCTCCTGGCCGCCATCGGCGAAGTGATCGAACAACATATGATCGACACGGGGTTCATCACGAAGAATGAAGGCCGTCCGATTTCAGAAGCCCTTCAAAAAGTGGCCGGCGACACCGACGGCCCGAGACGAGCAAGCTGCCCCCGCTGCGGCGATCGCTCACTGATCCGCCAGGAAGGCTGCGATAACTGCACTGAGTGCGGATATTCACGGTGCGGCTGACGAAACCGTGACACTCCAAATATCAAACGCCCAAGCCAAATCCTTGCTTCTGGAGAAGCAAGGCCTCGGTCAAAAACCATCCGGCCCTTTCAACGCAGACAAGTTGCAGGACCTTATAAACCAGCTTGGATATGTGCAGCTCGACAGCATCAATACCGTCGAGCGCGCCCATCACATGATCCTGCACTCCCGCGCAGACGGTTATCGCCATAAGCATCTGAAAGAACTTCACGAGGAGCGCGGCACGCTGTTCGAGCACTGGACTCATGATGCCTGCCTCATACCAACCGAGTTTTATCCCCATTGGCGCCACCGGTTTTCCCGCGCCAAGGAACGATTAAGCCACCCAAACTGGCAGAAACGAATGGGGCCTGACGGCGCCAAAGTCGTCAGAGCCGTGAAAGCCCGCATCAAGAAAGAAGGCCCCCTCATGTCGCGAGACTTTGAGGATAAAGGCCAGGGCGCCTGGTGGGGATGGGGCCCCTCAAAAACAGCGCTGGAATATCTCTGGCGGGCCGGAGAGCTGGCCATCGTTCGACGGGAAGGCTTTCAGAAAGTCTATGATCTGACCGATCGCTGCATTGAAGACTGCCACCGCGACGAAAAACCGAGCCTCACTCAGACCATTGACTGGAAATGTCGCGAGGCGCTGAAGCGGTTGGGCACAGCGACCCATGGGGAAATCGCCGCCTATTGGGCAAGCGTCTCCAACAAGCAAGCAGCCGATTGGGTCCAAAAACAAATGGAGCACGACCTGATCCCAGTAGAGATAGAAGGCCATGACGGAACATGGCGGAAGTCTATCGCCTTCACGTCTATTGAAGAAGAACTTGATGCGCTTAAAACACCGATAAAACGCCTTCGCCTACTAAGCCCTTTTGATCCGGTGGTCCGTGACAGGAAGCGCGCTGAACGCCTTTTTGGATTCGACTATCGCGTCGAGATATTTGTTCCAGAAAAGAAACGCCAATATGGCTATTACGTTTTGCCAATATTGGAAGGGTCGAAATTCACGGGACGAACCGATGTCAAAGTCCACCGAAAAGAAGGCCGTGTCGAAGTAAAAGGCCTTTGGCTGGAAGAGGGCGTAAAGCTGAGTGCCGCCCGTGAAGAAGCACTTAGAAAGGCACTGCAGCGCCTCACGAAATTTACGGGCGCAGAGACGGTTGACCTAGACGCTGCTCTACAGCGCGCCAAAGCGTCTCCAACCCCTGGTCGCTGATCTGCATCTCTTGAAGATGCTCGACTGTACTTTGAAGATATTCAGGGTTCTTTCCTGACTGGCCCTCCCCGTGGGCAATCAGCTCCACCTGCCGGTCAAAATCGAGCTTGTGCGCATATTGCTCATGATCCCGGTCAACGATGAAGCAAAGTGCCTCAACCTTGGGCAGGGGTCCATCCAACAAAGTCAGGGACCGCGTAACATCAAGATAGACACTGGTCACCTGCTCGCGTTCTTGAAGGTAAAGCCGCGTGGCGTCTGCATGTTCTGGCGCAACCTGATAAGCAAAACCGCGGCAGGACCCGCCGCGATCCAGACCGAAGACCAACCCAGGACGTTCCTTCGTTCCGCGATGAACATGACTAAACACGCAGAAGGACCGGTGGTAGCCGTGTAGACGGGCGGCATATCGCTCGACAAACGGAAACCCAGGGCGCCACATCAACGACCCATATCCAAATACCCATAAATCCTGCATGATGTCGCTACGCTTGCTTAACTGTTTGCCTCAACACTGGGAAATCTATCAGGTCTTCCCACTTCCCCCAAAAGCAGCCGCGCCCGCGCAGCAGCATCGAAGATATAATTGTCCTTATGAGCCGTTTGCCTGAACCTATGAAAAACATCCGCTGGTCGTTGATTCTCCCATTCATACTCATTGCTGTAGGCGCCATCGCCTATTCGCTCTGGTGGGTCGGTGTTGCTAACCGGGTCGAGGTTGCCATTCTGAAATGGCAGACTGATCAGGCGGCCAAGGGAATTTCTGTGAGCTGGGACAACCTGGATACCGGTGGCTATCCCTACAGGATACAGGTCGAAATCGCTGGTGGCCGCATAGATGCACCGGACGCCCCCCGCGCATGGACCTGGGAAGCCGATAGCCTGAGCGCACAAACACTCGCTTACCGACTCAACCATGTCATTGTCGATATTCCCGGCGCCCAGCGCGTCCATTATTCAGAACCACGCGACGGGCATGAGCAAAAGTTCACCCTCAACCTCACCTCCGATGTGTTTTGGGCAAGCTATGTCGATGAAAGTGCGCAGGAACAACGTCTTTCCGCAGACATTCAAAACCTCGCCACCACAAGATCACAGCAAACTGATGCCGGCCCTGTTCTCGCAGGCGGCGCAGCAGCAGGACGATTACAACTGCACGGTCGCCCTGCGCCAGAGGTAGCTGGAACAGCCTTTGACATCGCCCTGAAAGGCCAGGACATCTCGTGGGTGGACCTGGGTGACGCGACTTGGGCGGGAAGCGAAATTGCCCACCTGGAAGCCCAGACCCGCATCACAGACCTGCCTCCAGGCTTTCCAAATGCGCTTGCCACTTTTCTGCCCGATGCAGCGGCAAACGGCACAAAGCTTGCCATCTCAGAATTCAGCCTCGAGTGGGGCCCCATCGAGATGACCGGCCAGGGAGAAGTCAAACTGGACAGACTGGGACGCCCGGAAGGTCGTTTCCGCACAAGCGTTGGAAATCTCGATGGCCTGATCGACGCTTTGGTAAGCGCTGGCATTGTCTCGCAACAAAGCGCCCGCCTGGCTTTTGCCGGCATGGCGGCACTTTCAAGCATGCAAGGCGAGGAAAACGGCCGTGTTCGCCTGCCTGTGGCAATGAAAGATGGCGTTCTGTTTCTAGGACCAGTTGCTGCTGCCCGGCTGGAGCCGCTTTACTAGAGCATTTTCAACATAAGGGCCTAATCGTCCTTGGCGGGATCGCGGCCAAAGTTCGGAGCCGCCACTTCCTGTCCCGCATCCACAATGGAACGGCGAATGTCACGCGTACGGGTAAACAGCTCAAATAGAGCGTCCCCATCGCCCCACCTGATGGCCCGTTGCATGGCGGCCAGGTCTTCGGAGAAACGTCCAAACATCTCAAGAATGGCATCGCGATTATTGAGGCACACATCCCGCCACATGGTCGGGTCAGATGCGGCAAGTCGCGTGAAATCCCGAAAGCCACCAGCAGAGTATTTGATCACTTCTGACTTGGTGACTGCTTCCAGGTCATCTGCGGTCCCCACAATATTGTAGGCAATGAGGTGCGGCAGATGGCTTGTGATCGCGAGCACCAAATCATGATGCTTGGCTTCCATCACATCGATCTTTGAACCGCATGCTTCCCAAAAACGGGAGAGTTTGGCGACCATATCGGGATCGCTGTCTTCGAGGGGCGTTAGAATGCACCAGCGCCCATCGAAGAGTTCGGGAAAGCCCGCATCCGGACCACTCTGTTCCGTCCCCGCAATCGGGTGCCCCGGAATAAAGTGAACACCTTCAGGCACGTGAGGCCCAACATCGTCGATCAGCGATGCCTTGACCGATCCCACATCTGTCAGGATGGCACCTTCAGCAAGGTGCGGTGCAATGTCTTGCGCCACAGCGCCAACGGCGCCAACAGGCGTGCAAAGCACCACCAAGTCAGCGCCCTTTACGGCATCAGCAGCACTTGCCTCCGCCCGGTCGATAAAGCCAATCTCAAGGGCCCGAACGCGTGTTGCTTCAGAACGGGCAGAACCAACAATCTCGCCCGCAAGCCCCGCGCGCTTTATTGCATGGCCGAGAGACGATCCAATAAGCCCAAGGCCAATAAGAGCGACTCGCTCAAAATGCGTATCCCCGCTCATGGATGCTCCCCCATAAACTCAGTCAGTACCGCAACAACCAAGCGGTTCGCTTCTTCGGTACCAATGCTCAGCCTCAGAAAATCTGGCATGCCATAGGCGCCCACGCCACGCAGGATCAATCCGCGCTTCATCAGGAAGTCATCCGCGTCAGCCGCCCGCCGTCCGTCAACGTCCGGAAATCGGATGCTCAGGAAATTCGCCGAAGCAGGCAGCACCTCAAGACCAAGCGCTGCAATTTCCCGTGTCAGCCAGGTTGCCCAGGTCTCATTATGGTCGGCCGCCCGTTCCACATGCGCCTGATCCTTCATGGCGGCAACACCTGCCATCAAGGCAGGCGTGTTCACGTTGAAGGGACCGCGAACCCGGTTCAAAACATCAGCCACCGCTTCCGGACAATAGGCCCAGCCCAGGCGCAGCGCTGCCAGGCCATAGATCTTCGAGAAGGTCCGTGTCATCACCACATTGTCATGGGTGGCAACCATCTCAATGCCTGCTTCATAATCATTCCGCCGGACATATTCCGCGTAGGCCGCATCAAGGACGAGCAAAACATCCTCGCGCAAGCCTGCACGAAGACGACGAACTTCGTCCGTGGGTATATAAGTGCCCGTTGGGTTGTTGGGGTTTGCCAAGAACACCACCCGCGTCGCATCGGTCTGCGCCGCCAGAAAAGCATCCACAGTGGTGGTGAAATCTGTCTCAGCGACAGTCACAACCTTCGCCCCCGCTGCCTTTGTGATGATTGGGTAGACCAGAAATCCGTGTTCACTGACGATCGCCTCATCTCCGGGCCCGAGATAGCATTGCGCCAATAGGTGCAGCAATTCGTCTGAGCCAGCCCCGCAGACAATCCGATCAGCATTCAAGCCAAACCGGTCAGCGATCGCTTCTCTGAGCACCAGGCCTGACCCATCCGGATAGATCTCCAAACTGTCTCCAACCGCACGAAATGCCTCGATCGCTTTGGGACTCGGCCCCAACGGCGTTTCGTTTGCAGAGAGCTTGAACACGCGGGCAGCGCCGTCAGCGCTCTCCCTGCCGCCGACATAAGGTACGATGTCCATAATGCCGGGTTGTGGTGTCAGCGATGTCATCATTCCATCCTTAAAAGCGTCGTCGCGGATTGTTTACCGCCTTCGAGCCATGCGCGGCTATTCATAGGCGGCACAAAGGTTAAAATCAAAGAAAACGTTGACAATCAGGGACTTGCGCCTCTAGCTAAGCACCCTTTTTGCAAGGCAATTGAAAGACGGACAGGCTAACCAGACGCTGTCAGAAGACAATGTCTGATCCTGGCTAAACCATGGGTACAAGTGCAGACATATCCGGCGGTCAGTCCCGGAGCCAAGATGAGCAGGGTTTGGCGTTTGAAATGGTCACATTTCAATCAGACCAGCCCCTGCGCCTCGATTCCGGTGAAGACTTGTACCCAGTCGTCCAGGCCTACAACACCTATGGATCCTTGAACGCCGACAAAACCAATGCGGTGCTGGTCTGTCACGCCCTGACGCTTGATCAACATGCAGCCAATGTGCACCCGGCAACCAGCAAAGAGGGTTGGTGGCAAGGAATGATCGGTCCCGGCCGTCCAATCGACACAGACCGGTTCTTTGTGATCTGCCCGAACGTCGTCGGCGGCTGCCAGGGAACAACCGGACCTGAGTCCATTAATCCTGAAACAGGCAAGCCCTACGGTCTCAACTTCCCCGTGATAACCATCGCCGATATGGTCCGTGCGCAGGTGCTGCTGATCGACCATCTAGGCATAGAGAAGCTCTTCTGCGTCGCAGGTGGCTCAATGGGCGGCATGCAAACGCTTGAATGGGCGAGCACTTATCCAGACCGTGTTTTTTCAGCGATTCCCATCGCCACGGCCGCACGCCATTCAGCCCAGAACATTGCTTTCCACGAAGTGGGTCGCCAAGCGGTACAAGCCGATCCGGAATGGCATAATGGTGCTTACTACGAGCACGGAACGAGACCCCGCAAGGGTCTGGCTGTCGCCCGCATGGCTGCCCACATCACCTATATGTCTGAAGGCTCGCTCTTCCAGAAGTTCGACCGGAACCTGCAGGACGGCGACGAGTTTACCTATGGGTTTGGACCTGACTTCCAGATTGAGAGCTATTTGCGCCACCAGGGGTCAACCTTTGTCGACCGCTTTGACGCGAACTCCTATCTCTACATAACTCGGGCAATGGACTATTTCGATCTGGCCGCAGGGCATGGTGACTCGCTTGCGAACGCCTTCAAAGGTACTGAGACACGTTTCTGCGTCGTCTCTTTCACCAGTGATTGGCACTACCCCACGACCTACAACAAACAGATTGTGCACGCCCTGAACGCAGTCGCTGCCAATGTGAGCTTTGTCGAAATCGAGTCAGACAAGGGACATGACGCCTTCTTGCTTGATGAACCGGAAATGTTCTCCACGCTTAGAGGCTTCATCGACAGCGCAGCAGAACGACGGGGGCTTGCATAATGGCCCTCAAACCGCTCGACAATCGCCGCGACCTTTCCATCATCGCAGACCTCGTGGAGCCCTCGTCCCGCGTACTCGATATCGGCTGCGGTGAAGGAGAACTGCTAGAAATCCTTGCCACGAAACGCAATGTGGACGGCCGGGGCGTTGAGCTCTCCCAGGAAGGGGTGAATGCCTGCGTGACCCGCGGCCTGTCGGTTATTCAGGGGGACGCTGATCAGGACCTAGGCGACTATCCCAAAGACGCGTTTGATTATGTGATCTTGAGCAAAACCATCCAGGCAACGCGAAATCCCGGCGCCGTCCTACGCCAGATGAGACGGATCGGGCGGCACGTGATCGTGTCCTTTCCAAACTTCGGACACTGGAAAATCAGAGTTCAACTGGGGCTTCTGGGCCGCATGCCTGAAACAGATACGCTGTCGGACAAGTGGTACGAGACGCCCAACATCCACCTCTGCACGGTGAAAGACTTTGTTGCTCTGTGCGACGAGTTGGACCTTGAGGTGGTGCAAGGCCTGATGCTGTCAGGCGGCACCGTACGCCAGGCAAGCAATCCGGGATTTTTTGATAATCTGCTCGCGGAAGAAGCCGTCTTTTTGCTCAAACGGCGCTAGGCAATAATTCTCAAGCACCGATTGCTTCGGAATCTCGCTCGCCAGTCCGGATCCGGACGGCTGAGGCCATATCCATCACAAACACTTTGCCATCGCCGATCTTGCCCGTCGACGCTGTCTTGCAGATCGTATCGACGACACTGTCGACGACAGAATCTTCCACGGCAATCTCAAAACGAACCTTCGGCACCAGCGTGACCTGATACTCGGCTCCACGGTAAATCTCCGTCTGCCCTTTTTGGCGACCATGTCCCTTAACTTCGCTCACCGTCAGGCCGGAAATGCCGATCTCCGCGAGCGCATCCATCACATGCTCTGTTACCGCAGGTTTCACAATTGCGACGATCATTTTCATGCGACGTACCTTTAACTAATCCGTTTTGTGGTCTGAGTGCGGCATGGTGGCTGATCCTGCCCGTCCTGTCACGTTTCCTGTGACATTCCCAGGCGCCAGTCTACCAACCGGTGCGGTGAGGCGACGGCGAACGCCATTTTCAACAGCGAGCGGTGGCGTTGCATACATCTGCTTCGCCGCTTCTACCAGGATGACACCGGCAAACCGACCACCGCTTATGCGCCCGAGCCGCTCCCATGCCAAAGCAGACCGTATGAACGGGCGAACACCAAAAGGCGGAACGAAGAGACAGGACCGCCAGAGCGTCGGTGTGAACATCGCTCCTCGAAGCAATTCAGAAAGCTGCATCCGGGTAAAGGGGCGTCCGTGGCCAAACGGTGTTTTATCTCGCCGTGCCCAGAAGCCATGTCGGTTAGGCGCGACAATGAGCAACCGGCCACCAGGCGCGAGCACCTGCCAGGCTTGGCGCAACAAAGCGCGCAAGGCTTCACTGTTCTCGACGGAGTGCACGAGCACCAACCGGTCGACGCATTCATCGGGCAAGGGAAGATGTGTCTCATCCGCCAGCGTTACCAGGCCCGGACCATCTGTCGGCCACCTCACAACACCCTGCTCTGCAGGCATAAGGGCCAACACCCGCGTGGCCTCCCCGAGAAAGGGTCGGAGATAGGGGGTGGCATATCCAAACCCGGCCACAGTCATACCAGACACATTCGGCCAGACATTGCGCAACTGGTGCCCGATCACATGCCGCGCAACCCGCCCCAATGGCTTGGTATAAAAGCTCCTGAGATCAACAACATCTGGATACATGGTAACAATCTACCCGATTTTAGGAGCAAACGGCGTTAACGTCCCGCCTGATTACTGCAAAACAACCACCCAGCCTGTTCATTTTGACACAGATCAGCGTTACCCTACCTGAAACCTTTTCCTGCGCCCGGAGCAATCATGTCCAAGCTTGTGATCCATCAAATACCCTGCCTCAGCGACAATTATGGCTACCTCATTCACGACCCGGAAGCTGATACAACGGCAACAATTGACACACCCGAAGTAGGGCCAATTGAAGCAGCGCTGAAATCCCACGGCTGGGAACTGACGCATATTTTGAATACGCACCATCATTACGACCATGCAGGGGGCAATCTAGAGCTCCAGGACAAGACCGGGTGCGCCGTAATCGGTCCCCGCGATGAGGCCGATAAAATTCCAGGCATTGAAAAGGAAGTTGGTGACGGAGATACATTTCTGTTCGGCACACATGAAGTACGCGTCATTGGCGTCCCTGGTCACACACTCGGACACATCGCCTACTACTTCGAAGAGGAAGGCGTCGCCTTTGTGGGCGATGCACTATTCGCCCTTGGGTGCGGACGCGTTTTCGAAGGGACACCCGATCAGATGTGGTCCTCGCTGGAAAAACTCATGACTCTGCCGGACGAGACGGCGGTCTATTGTGCCCACGAATACACACAGGCCAACGCCAAGTTCGCCGCAACGATTGAGCCCGGCAATGCAGATCTTACGGCCCGGATCGCCGAGATCGATAAACTGCGCGCCCGCGGCGAACCAACAGTGCCAACGACAATCGGTTTGGAACGCAAGACAAACCCGTTTGTCCGGCCTTCCAGTGACGAAATTCAGAAGACCATCGGCTTGGGCGGTGCGTCAGCTACGGCGATCTTCACCGAAGTCCGTCACCGCAAAGACAATTTCTAAAGGGTTTCCCGACCTGTGGAGTAAAGTATGAGTAAGGCATCAAGCACGCCGATAAACCCTGATCAGTTGATCGGTGAGCTCGGGCTGCAACCTCATCCGGAAGGGGGCCACTTTCGCGAGACCTTTCGCGATGATCCGCCTGAAGGCCAAGCGCGTTCGTCCTCCACAGCGATCTACTACCTTTTGAAGGCAGGCGAACGATCTCATTGGCACCGCGTGGATGCGACAGAAATCTGGCATTGGTATGCAGGAGATCCCCTGCGCCTGTCAGTTGCCGCCAATGATGAAGGTACGCCTGAGCACATAACCCTGGGCCCAAACATATCGGCAGGAGAGCGCCCGCAGGGTATTGTCAGAAAAGATGAATGGCAGGCCGCCGAACCACTGGGCGCCTGGACGCTGGTCGGCTGCACCGTCGCACCCGGATTTGACTTTGCAGGATTTGAACTAGCGCCAAAGGATTGGCAGCCAGGCATCACGACAAAATAGAAGACAAGGGTTTCTCTACGGGGGGTGGGGAAATGAGAAAAACACTAATCAGCCTATGCGCGCTTGGACTTCTGGTCGCAGCCTCTGCCATAGCTCAGGCGGAAGAGGAGTCTGCTGCCTGCATCGAGGCGGGTGGTCCAAGTCGCACCGTCATGGTCCCAGAAACTGTTCAAAGTTATGGCACCATGCAATATGCCCGCACGGTCGATCTCGATCCAAAGGAAGTGGTCCTAACGTTCGATGATGGACCAGACCCGGACGTCACCCCAATCATCTTGGACACGCTCGACAAATATTGCGTCAAAGCGACCTTCTTCTTTACCGGACATCGCGCAGAACGCTATCCCCATCTCGTGCGCGAAGCAGCGCTCCGTGGACACACGATTGCTTCACACTCCTATTCGCACCCTAACAACCTCCGACGCCTGAGCTGGAATCGCGCAACCCGCCAGATCACCCGGGGTATTTCGGAGATCCAGGCCGCACTGGATGGTGCACCTGAAACAGCACATGTCTCCGTGGCGCCCTTTTTTCGCTTCCCTGGCCTCAATCACTCAAGTGCCTTGCGGGGTTGGTTGGCGGCACGGAACATTTCCACTTTCTCCTGCGATGTCGGCACCGATGACTGGAGACGCATTTCCTCTCGCGCTGTGGTCTACCGCGCGGTCCGGAACATCCGCTCAAAAAGTGGAGGGATCGTCATCTTTCATGACACCAAACAAAGGACCGCGGCAGCTTTACCTTTCGTGCTGAAACAAATCCGCAATGAAGGCTACCGCGTCGCCCATATGGTGCCGGAACGCGACATGCCTACAGAACAGGCACAAACGGTCAATCCTCCATCCAGCGGGCCAAATGTTGAAATTCCGTCACTTGAGCACTCCACTGATCTTTCGCTAAGGTCTGCCCTATGAAGAAACTACGCCAGATAAGCGCGCCCAATCGACGACAGATCCTCTCGAGCGGACTAGCACTAGGCAGCGCCCTAGTGACCCCCGCGATCGTGCAGGCTCAAGCTCCCTATAAACGAACATTGCGCATGCAGAGCCTGAATTCCGGTGAACGGCTGACCATTACCTATTGGGCAGACGGTGAACATCTGGCCGAGACCTTCAGTGCGATTAACTGGTTTATGAGGGATCTAAGAACCAACACCACCACACAGATGAGTACGGACTTACTGGACCTCATGTGGGAGGTGGACCAGCTAACCCCCTCACGCGCACCGCTCTATACAATGTCCGGCTATCGGTCACCCACAACCAATGCCCGTCTGGCAGCGCGTTCAGAAGGTGTTGCTGAAAACAGCTTCCACATGCAGGGAATGGCCATGGACCTAACCCAGGACTTCAACGATGTCGGCATGCTCTACCGCGTCGCAAAGTCGCTGGGCAAAGGCGGGGCGGGCTACTACCCGACAAGCCGGCCTTTTGTCCACCTGGATGTTGGACCACCGGGAACCTGGGTTTATCCCGCTCCCGGACGAGGTGACGAGAGCACCAGCTGAAGCCTAGTCCTCTGGCCGTCACTCACAGCAGAAATCGCTCCTGAGACAGAAATTCAGGCCTTTTCGCAGGTCCTTCAGCAATGAGTAATTGTTGCAGCGCACAATCTCCTATCTGGGAGACACTGAAAATACGGTCTAACTGGTACCCGGAGAGTTGAATAACGCGGGAAACAGTCCCGAGAACGGCAATGTGTCGAATTTTGACCTACCGCGATGCACCAACAGACTTGCGCATTGCAACACTGCCGCGCAACAATGACAAGAAACAGGGCCCTGTCCAGACCACCACACTTTTTGGACGGCCAGAATAACGAGGCGATCCTTGGCAAAGAAGAAACCCGTTGCCGGCGAACCGATTACCATCAAGAAATATGCAAATCGGCGGCTCTACAATACGGCAACCAGCTCCTATGTAACGCTGGAAGACCTGGCGACCATGGTCCGCGAGGGCCAGGACTTTCTTGTGCACGACGCCAAATCTTCAGAAGACCTGACAAGATCAGTCCTTACTCAGATCATCTTCGAGCAAGAGCAAAAGGGTCATAACCTTTTGCCGGTTCCCTTTCTGCGTCAACTGATCAGCTTTTATGGCGACAGCCTCCAGGGATTTGTGCCGTCCTATTTGGAAATGAGCATGAATACGTTTTCCCAGGAACGATCAAAGCTCGTTGACAAGATGACATCGGCTTTTGGTGGCAAAGAGCGGTTCGACCAATTTGAAGAGCAGATCCGCCGAAACATTTCTATGTTCGAGGAAGCCATTCGAATGTTCTCACCCTTCGCCTTGCGCTCCGAGAATGAGCGCGATGAGAAATCAGCTGATACAGAAAAGTCTGCACTGGGTGATGGTGACGACCTGGAGACCGTAAAGCAGCAGCTTAAGGAAATTCAGAAAGAGCTCGCGGCCCTCTCGGGAAAAGACAAAGAAAAGTGACGCACACTCACTAAGACGCGGCGCGACTGTCGTCCGTCGGCATAGTTTCTTTCTCTTTTTCATCCTCACGCCAGGGCGGGAGAAGGACAGGCTCCCCAACATGGAAGCCTTGCAGATACTCCACGCCAATTTCGCGCAAGTATTCAATTTCCCCCTGACAGGTGACAAATTCAGCCACCGTCGGAAGGCCAAAATTCCGCGCAAGATCGACAAAACTTCGCAGGAACATTTGATTGTCGGGCTTATCTACCAGTCCCTCGACAAAGGAACCATCGATTTTCACCATATCGACGTCAAGGCACTTGAGGTTCCTAAAGGACGTGTATCCAGCTCCAAAATCATCAATGGCCACCTTTGAGCCCTGATTTCGAACAGTCTGGACAAACTGCTGACTTTCGCTGATCTCTTGGATAGCAACCGTTTCTGTAATTTCAACCACCAGCCGTTCCGCAGCGCCCGGATTGGATTTGGTCAACGCGATAAACATATCGAGCCAAACCCTATCGGTGATTGTGTAGCCCGACACGTTTATGGCGAGCTGTGGCTGGCTCGTATGAGCAAGCTCCTCGAAAGCCAATTCCAGGACACGGTGATCTATGAGGCGAACAAGGCCTAGCTTCTCCGCAATAGGAATGAACTGTCCGGCCGGGACAACATCGCCATCTCGTTGGCGCAGGCGGATTAGTGTTTCGTGAAGAACCGGCTCCAGAGTTGCGGATGAAACCAGCGGCTGGAACGCCAAGGTCAAGCGCCGTTCATTGAGCGCAGCGAGAAGTTCATCAGCAATCTTGAGGTTGCTCCGGCGGGCGCGGTCGCGTTCCGGGCTGTGCTCAAAAGCGGCATAGGAGGCTCGACGCGAATGTTTGGCTTCTGTGAGCGCTTCTTCCGCTCGCATCATCGCGGCTTGAGCTGTTTTGGCACTAGCTGGCAGAGAAACACAACCGATGGACACGGTGGAGGCAACCGGCCCTGCATCGATCTCAATGACCAGGTCACGCACAACACTCAGCAACCGCTCAGTCGTTGCATGCATTTGTTTTTCGGAGCAATTCGACAGAATAATGCCGAATTTATTGCCGGAGCATCGACCAATAACGTCACTTCCCCGCAGCTCTCCCAGCAACCGGTTGCCAACAGCAACAATCATCTGGTCTGCCACATCAAAGCCATAGGCTTCATTGATCAATGCCAGGTTATCAATCGCCGCAACAAGGTAAGCGCCCTGCCGCTCATTGCGGCGCAGGTCGACAAGCGTCTCGCCAAGAAGTTCTTTCAGGCGCGCACGATTGACGTGCCCCGTAAGATCGTCATAGGTCACAAGAAAATTGAGCTCTTCATCGCGCTGGCGCCGGCTTGTTACAATGCGAACAACGCCGACCGCACGCACGGGCCGCCCTTCTGAATCGCCGAACCAGCGCCCACGATCTTCTACCCAATGCTCTTCACCGTGATCATTTTTGATCGCATATTCAATCTGAAAGGCGACACCTGATCCATTGTCACGCAGCCCTTCCGTAACAATGGCTTCATAGCGCGTGATCCCCTTACCTGTCACAAGGCGCGACGCATAGCCACGGCCCGAAGAGAGCGCAGATGTTTGTTCAATACCCAAAACTACAGAAGCATTATCGGCCCAAGTGAGGCTGTCTTGGTCCAGTGCCCATTCGTAGAAAACGTCGCCCACCTCAGCGATAGCCTCAAGGCCAAGCGAGTCAAGCTTGGCAGCATCGAGGGCTAGATCATCAGCATCTGATGTCTGGTCAGAGCTTTCGCTTGTCCCAGGTTTCTGCCCGCGCCAACTACGTCGATCACGCAACACTTTACAACACCCCATTTACAAACCGGTGGCCCCGGCCAGATCCGCAACTTCGCGGTACGCCTGTTCAACTGGATTGATTTTGGCCGAGGCTTGTTAAGAAAGGGCCAAGGAACATTGCGAAGAAAAGCCTAAAATTATTGGTTAAGGCCACCGATCTGTGCCAATCCGGCACAAAACCACTGGCCGGTTTCTTGCTCCTCAAAGGCCATGACTCGTATAACGCGCATAACTGGAACAGGCTTCTTTCACAAGCCGGTCCGCCCAAAGGCCGAGGCGGAGGAAACGCGCGCAAAAGAGACCGCAAAACCAAAACTGGTGGATCCGCCACAACGGCGGGCGACGGACCGTCGACTACCCAACCGGCAAGGACCAACGGCCCCCTTTCTGGCTCAATATGTGGACCAGCACTGGCAGTGGCCCCGCGACGCAACCGCGCGCGTAAGAGCAAGGCAGAACGCCGCGAGCGCTTACAGTTCTACCAATAAGCTCGACACTGCCACACCTTCAGCCCGCGTGATCTCTCGAAAAGCATAGAGTCTTTAGTAGCCGATGGCCGCGCCGTCTTTGCGGGGGTCCGAGCCGCCGATCAACCCGCCATAGACGGGATCAAGGTAGATTGCCTGACCACCACCCAGCGGAAGAAGTGCGTTAGAGATTGTGTGCCCTCGCGCTTCCAACCCCGCTCGGACATCTGCATCAATACCCTTTTCAACTTCAATACTTGCAGCACCAGGAAATGCACGGGGACTGTCGAGCGCTTCCTGCACGTCCATTCCAAAGTCGATGAAATTGGTCATGAGATGCACATGGCCGACCGGCTGAAACGCACCACCCATAACCCCAAACGGCATGGTCGCCTTGCCCTCTTCAACAAGCATGCCGGGAATGATGGTGTGAAGCGGCCTCTTCCCTCCTTCGAGACAATTTGGATGCCCTTCCGTCAGAACAAAGCCTGCGCCTCGGTTTTGCATGACAACGGCACTTTTTGGCCCCGTAATGCCGGACCCAAAGGCCTGATAGAGAGAATTGATAAAAGAGATCGCGTTCCGGTCTTTATCCACCACAGTGAGATAGATCGTATCTCGATTGAGTGGGTCCCGATTGGCCACGACATCTTTGAGCGCCTGGTTCGGATCAATCCGGTCCGCCAGCGCGGCAGCAGTTTTGGCGCTCAAAAGGTCATCAACGGGAACAGCCGAAAATTCCGGGTCGGCGACATACTTATCGCGCAAGTCATAGGCGAGACGACAGGCTTCCATCTCGAGATGGAATCGCTCCGGTCCGTGGGGATCAAGTTTGCCCAACTCGAAATGCCCCAGAATGTTTAACGCGATCTGCGCTGTGATCCCCTGCCCATTAGGCGGTATCTCCAAGACCTGACGCCCGCGATAGTCGGTACGTGTGGGCGTAACGTAGTCAGCCTTCGTTGACGCAAAATCCTCTAGCGTGTGCTCACCACCCAGGCTTTGCAGCTTGGCGACCAGGTCTTCAGCGACATCTCCTTCATAGAAGCCTGCCCTGCCTTTCTCGGCGATAAGCCTCAAGGTCGCCGCAAGACCTGGCATGCGTACGACCTGCCCCACGTCAGGGCCCGTGCCATTCGTCAAAAAATGAGTAGCTGCATCCGGGTCTTTCTTCAGATGATCTGCGAGATACCGCCATTCCAGCGAAACACGGGGGGAAGCCGGAAATCCTTCTTCTGCAAACCGGATCGCCGGCGCCAGAACCTCTGCAAACCCCATGGTCCCATGGTCTTTGAGCAAGCGATCCCAGGCATCCACAGCGCCGGGAATGGTCGCAGAGTGCACACTGGTCAGACCGATCTCACTAATACCCTGGTCTCTCAGCTTTTGAGCACTCGCATTTTTTGGCGCCCGCCCCGATCCATTAAGACCGACCACCTCGCCACTGCCCCCCTTTGATAGAAGCGCAAAGCAATCGCCACCAATCCCCGTATTGTAGGGCTCTACGACGCAGAGGACGGCGCTTGCACAAATTGCCGCATCAACGGCATTGCCGCCCTGACGTAACAAGTTGACTGCAGCCTCGGCCGCCAGTGGCTGCGAGGTTGCACACATGCCATTCATTGCATGAACGGTGGAGCGTCCCGGATAATGCATATCGCGCATCAGACTTCCTTCGATTTGGTGGCGCTCTGTTCCAGCACCAATGATTTCAAGTCAACAAGAGCTCGCTCGATCCGGTCAAGGCGACCATTCATCTCATCAAGCCGTTTCACGACAGAAGAAAGATCTGCATCGTCCAGCTCGACGGGAACGGGCGTTGAGACCCCCGCATGGTCAGCCACCTGTGCCGGTGTCGTATTGAGGAATTTTGCCAATGCGCCCACTTCATGAGGAAGCAGCTCTCTTTGGTCTTTCCAGATTTCCTCTACCTGCATCGATGACAAGTGCAGTAATGCCGCAACGTCCTCATGGGTCCGCGCGATAGATTGGAGCTGCTGGTCAAACCAGTCTTGATCGAAAAAGAGAGCCATGGTGTGAAGGTCTATCTGCCTTTGAATTCTGGAGCGCGTTTTTCAAGAAAGCTCTGCACGCCTTCGCGATGGTCTTCTGTTTGGAATAATGTACCAAGCGTCGAGCTCACCCAACTGCCAATTTCGCGCAACTCCCCATAGCTCGTCCGCCGCAGTCCCTCTTTCATATAGCGCAACGCAAGCGGTGCATTGCACGCGATACGCGCGGCCAAAGCTGCCGTCTCTGCCATTAACGCATCATGGGGAACGACGCGGGACACAAGGCCAATCTCACGCGCAGCCTCAGCATCAATAATATCGCCGGTGAACAAGAGCTCTGCTGCCTGGGCCTGGCCGACAATAGAGGGCAACCGCCATAAGCCCCCAACGTCTGTTATGAGCCCCCGCTTGATGAAGATCTCTCCAAATTTCGCTTTCTCTGATGCGATACGGATATCTGCAAACAAGGACAGTTCCATGCCCCATCCAACAGCTGCGCCATTCACCGCGGCGATCACCGGCCGGTCACATTCAAGCGCGGCTACGGCTGCGGGCGTTGGTTCAGGCCGGACCTGGGTCAGCCGCTGAATGCTGCCCTCATGCGCCTCACCGGTCATCATCTCTTTCACGTCTTCGCCAGAACAGAAAGCCGGATCAGCACCAGTTACGATGACACATCTGACCTCCGGGTCACGCGAGACCGCACGGAAGGCAGCTTCCACTTCATCATACGCACGGCGATTGAGCGCATTTCGCCGCTCCGGCCTGTTGAGTGTAATCGTCGCAACATGGTCTGCCACGTCATAGAGAACGCACTCAAATGCGCTTGGATCAATCTTCGGGACCATCCTGCCCTCCCCCAATTTGCTGGGGGAAGACTAAAGCCATTCCAGTGGGAACGGCACCCGGTTTTCGGACCTTCAGATCACAAAGAAAAGAGAACCGAGGACCAGCAGCGCAATCCACCCAGTTTCCGCTACGACAAGCGCCACTGGGCGCCAGCCAACGACCGCCAGTTCTTTGAAGGATGTCTTCATGCCCAAGGCGGCAATGGCAGTGACCAGGCACCATCTGGAAACATCGGCCAGTTGGTCGGTCGCAACGGTCGGCAGATACCCGGTGCTGTTCACAACGACCAAGGCGGCAAAACCGAAGAGAAAAATAGGCAGAGGCACTTTGCTGCCCGATCCGCTCCCGTTGGTGCGCGTAACAATGAAAGCAATCAGGAAGACGACGGGGAGCAACATCGCGACACGCAGAAGCTTGATGTAAGTCGAAACGTCACCCGTTTCCGGCGAGACCATATATCCAGCCCCGACAACCTGTGCGACATCATGGATCGTGCCACCCAGGAAAATGCCCGCGTCGACATGGTTGAGACCAAGTGTGCCGACAAAAAGTGGGTAGAGAACCATGGCAACAGTCGAAAGCGTAGTTACCGCCACCACAGTGAGAATTGTATCGCGCTCCAGCTCAGAATTGCGCGGCAGGACCGATGATATCGCGAGCGCTGCAGATGCCCCACAAATGGCCACGGAGCCCCCAGAGAGCACGCCCAAGGTCGACTTAAGCCCCAACGCCTTCGCGAGCGCCCATCCAAAGAAAATTGTCGTGGCAACACCAGCGACAACCGTCAGAACCGGACCAAGCCCCAAGCCCGCGATCTGATCAAAGGTAATCCGCACGCCCAAAAGCGCAACACCGATCCGCAGAAGGCTTCGCGCCGCAAATTCAATCCCGGCGATGCACCGCCCCTCTTCATGGAGAAAGTGAAACGCCATGCCGAGTAGCAGCGCGAACAACATCACCGGCGCCCCATAGCGGGTCGACAACCAGGTCGATGCAAGACCTATAGTGAGGGCGACAAGCAGGCCCGGATAGATTGCATGAATGAGCGCTCCCTTAGGAACATACTTAAGAAGGGGAGGAACCGGTGTCGGCTCCGCCTGCGCAATCCCTTCCATACTGTCGAGCGATGCCAGTTGCTCAAGTGAAGAGAGACGGCGGTCACCTTTAGGGTTTGAAGTCAGATTGCGGCGGGCAGCATCAAGGTCTTTTTCTTCCATCACTTAGGCAAACTCACCAAGAGCATCACCGCTGGCATTTCCAAGCTTCGTGCCCCCATCACAATCAATAATGGTCCCGGTGATATAGCGCGCATTCTCAGTCGCCAGATACATGGCCACATCTGCAATATCACGCTTCTCCCCGTAGCCTCTCATGGCAACACTGGCTTTGACGGCAGCCTCCATCTCTGGCGTTGGCGCCAGCCGCGCCATGCCTTCAGTGTCTGCAATCGGTCCTGGAGAAATCGCGTTAACCCGCACACCGGCTGGCCCCCACTCCATCGCGAGACATTGGGTGAGCATATTAATGCCCGCCTTTGCTGCACATACATGAGCTTGGAACATGGATGGGTTATGCGCCTGTGGTGCAGTTATGCTCATGAGTGAGGCACCGGGACGGTTCAAATATTGAAACGAGGCGCGAAGCACGTTGAACGTGCCAATCAGGTCAATATCAACGACCGTCTTAAATCCATTGGACGACATGCCCAAAGCAGGCGCCACAAAGTTGCCCGCAGCTCCGGAGACCACGATATCGATTTTGCCAAACTGCTCCACGGTTGTGGCAAGGGCCTTGTCGACACTCTCAAAGTCGCGAACATCGGCAGCCATGCCGATACCGCCATCGACAGTCTCAGCAGCTGCGACAATCTTCTCATGACTGCGGCTAATAATGGCTACTTTTGCTCCATTGGCAGCAAAATGCTGCGCAATGCCCAGGTTAATGCCGCTGGATGCGCCAGCAATAAAGGCGACCTTGCCTTTGAGCGGTTGGTCTTTAAAGGCGCTGTCCATCATCATCACTCCTGGAATTGGGCAAATTTCACAGTAGTAAGCCGATAAACCCAGCTAAACGCAAGAGGACAAATTTCGCCACCAGCTCCAGCAGCTTTTGTCCCATAGACCCAGACCGACTAGACTATGGACAGCCTGGCAGGAGCCCACCGCATGAAAAATACTCTACTCATCCTTTCTCTGTTCGTCGCCCTCGTGGCAACCAGCTTTTGGTTCATTGGAGCCGACAAGCCCGAATTGACGTCGGAGGTTCGTGACCAGCTATTGGCTGAAGGCCAGGCAGAAAATTTCGCGAACTTGAGTGAAGGCATCGTGCACTACCGCATGGCCGGACCAGAAACAGGGCCGGTCGTGTTCCTCGTCCATGGGTTTCGGACGCCGTCCTATGTTTGGAAAGACCATCTGATGCCTTTAGCCGATGCGGGCTATCGGGTAGTGGCCTTCGATAATTATGGGCGAGGTTTCTCGGATCGGCCAGAAGGCGACTACACAGAGAAGAGGACCGATCGCCTGATCACTGAGCTTCTGGATCATCTGAAGATTTCGCGACCAATCCACTTAGTCGGATATTCCATGGGAGGCGCCACCGCGACGATCTTCAGCGCGAACCACCCGACCAAGGTTCGCTCATTGAGTCTCATAGCCCCAGCTGGCACGGGAGAGCCCAGTTTCTTACCGGGTCTTGTTGCTCTGCCAGGATTAGGCGAAATCATCTTCCACTATGCCGGCGACATGCTGGGGCGCGGCAGTGCGGCAAAGGCTGCTAAGGCAAGCACCAATCCAGAACGCCATCTGGCAGACCACGAGGCGCAAGCAGGCTTTGACGGCTATAGCAGAGCGCTCCTGTCATCCATAAGGCACTATCCGCTTTGGGATGCTCAAGACGCCTACAAAACAATCGGTTTGACGGACCTTCCAGTACAAATCATCTGGGGAACAGACGACGATGTCGTGCCCTATGCGAACGCTGAAGAAATCACAACCCTCGTGCCAAACGCCACAATGCACACCTTTGATGGAACGGACCATCTGGTCCCATTGGCCGAGGCAGAGAAACTCAATGCCCTTCTTGTCGAGTTTGTTGAGACGAACCGCATTCGCACAACGACAGGAGGTGTCGGTGGTAAAGCCCGTGGCCCTGACGCTCGCCTCGAACCGGCTGACTGCCAATGCCATAGTGAGGAGGCGCCGCTTTAAACTTGCCGCAGACCACACCCTGCGCTTAGAACACAAAGACCATGAGCAAAGGCTTGTTTCATCGCGTCTATGACGCTGGACATCTGATTGAAGAAGTCCCGTTTTGCGACCCACTCTCCGTTTTCGCGGCGGTCGCCCGGGACCCGTTTGCGCTCCTTCTTGACTCCGCAACAGCGGCTCCCAACCAAAATCCATCACTACAGGGCCGCTGGACTTACATTGCCGCTGACCCGTTCACCGTTTTGACGAAGAAGCTCGGCCAAACCTCCCTGAACGGTATCCCCCAGAGCGTCTCTGCGCTGGACCTTCTTAGTCAGCAGGCAAAAGCGCTCACCCTCGCCCCGAATTGGCCCGAAGAAGATTGGCTTCCGCCCTTCTCAGGCGGGTTTGCAGGCATGTTCGGGTACGAGCTGGCCCAAGAACTGGAGACACTCCCACCCCCACACGAAGGGGATGGGGAACAAACCCCAGACCTCGCCGTCGGCGTTTATGATTGTATTCTGGCATTTGATTGTGTCGATCGCCGCGCGTTCATCGTCTCCACCGGGCTGCCAGAAATGACCGCCACAGCACGCGCGGTCCGCGCCGAAGCACGCGCGTCCAAATGGCGCGCTCGTCTGGCACTTAACCCAGCACTGCCCGACCTGAATTGGCCGGACCATCCAGCGCCCGCAAATGCCCTACGTACTGAACACACCCGTGAGGCCTACGAAGAAAAAGTACAGCAGGTCATCAACTACATTTTCGCAGGCGATGTGTTTCAGGCGAACCTTTCTCAACGGTTTGACACAACCCTGCAAAATGGCGACGACGCTTTCACACTCTATCGGAAGCTAAGAGCCATCAGTCCGGCCCCCTTTTCAGGCTTCTTCAAATTCGAGAACGGGTGCCTGCTCTCCTCATCGCCGGAACGGTTTCTCAAAACCGATGGCAGGACGGTCGAGACAAAACCAATCAAGGGCACGCGCCCGAGAGGTACGACAGCAGAACAGGACAGGGAGTTTGCGAAAGATCTGTTGGACAGCGAAAAAGACAATGCTGAAAACGTGATGATTGTCGACCTGCTTCGAAATGACCTGTCACGCGTCAGCAAAGACAGCTCCGTCAAAGTCACCGGTCTCTGCGAGTTGGAAAGTTTCGCGACGGTTCATCATTTGGTGTCGACCATTAAATCGAAACTCCGGTCAGACAGAACAGGCGTGGATCTCCTGAAGGCTTGCTTTCCAGGTGGGTCCATCACCGGCGCTCCAAAAGTCCGCGCCATGGAGATCATCTCAGAACTGGAAGGTGCCGCCCGCGGCCCCTATTGCGGATCGCTTGGCTATCTCAGCTTTGCAGGCGCCATGGACACCAACATACTGATCCGTTCCATGACCTGCATTGGCGAGAACATCTCTTTCCGAGCCGGTGGTGGCATCGTCGCAGATTCAAATCCATCTGATGAATATAGAGAGACGCTCGACAAAGCAGCCGCATTGTCCGATGCCATACGCGGTATAGCACCCAAAGCCTCTGACGTTGAGCAGGCCACCGCATGATCCTGCTCATCGATAACTATGACAGCTTTGTCTACAATCTCGCCCGCTATGTCGGCGAACTGGGATGTGAGCGCCAAGTGGTACGGAATGATGCGACGTCCATCGAGGAGCTTCTCCAACGCAGCCCGCAGGCAATCATCTTATCACCCGGCCCCTGCACCCCGGCTGAAGCGGGGATCAGCAAAGACCTGGTCCGTGCTGCAGCAGAACACAAGATTCCGCTGCTAGGCATCTGCCTCGGCCATCAATGCATCGCAGAGGTCTTTGGCGGCAAAACCGTTCAGGCCACCCAACCCCGGCATGGCAAGACGTCAATGATCGGGCATGAAAATCATCCGCTCTTTCAAGGCCTACCCAACCCCTTCGGAGCTGCCCGCTACCATTCATTGGTAGCAGAACTGGGCGCGACTAGCCCGCTGATCCCAATTGCAAGCGCCCAAGACGACGGACACCTGATGGGCCTCGCCCATGAGAGACTGCCGATTTTTGGCGTCCAGTTTCATCCCGAATCTGTGCTTACAGATCACGGACACCAGCTTCTGGCCAACTTTCTCGACCTTGCAGGCATTCCTCACAGGGACGTCCCACAACAGACGGATATGAGCGCGTGACCATCTGGCTCAACGGAAAACTGCTGGCTGCAGATGAGGCTCGGATCGATCCTAGCGACCGCGGTTTCCTACTGGGTGACGGCGTCTTTGAAACCATAGCCGCGCGCAACGGCAAGCTGGTCTTTGCCAGCCTCCACTTTGATCGGCTGGCGCGCGGCGCCAACACGCTCGAGATCAAGCTTCCCTACTCCATTGCCGACCTAGAATCGGCGGCCACGTCGCTCTTGACCGCGACCGGCAATAATGACCAAAACCGTGCAACGGTCCGCCTCACGCTCACGCGGGGAACCGGCCCGCGCGGCCTCGTGCCTTCACCTGAAGCCAAACCCACAGTCCTGATTACCTGTTCCCCAGCACCAGCCCCCAAAGAGGCCGTCAGCGCTGTCATCGCGACAGGGCGTCGAAATGAATTCTCCCCAACCGCGAATCTAAAGACGCTGACCTATCTCGATCAGGTTTTAGCTCGGCAAGAAGCGGACGCCGCTGGAGCAGATGATGCAATCCTTCTCAACACCCAGAGCAAGGTAACCTGTGCGACAGCTACAAACATCTTCCTGTGGGATAGCAATACGCTCATCACACCACCCTTAAGCGACGGCTGCTTGGATGGAACCGTGCGCCGGAAGGTGCTCGAAATCGCATCACAAACAGGCATCGCCGCATTTGAAGAGAGCATCACGCCATCCACGCTTTCAAGTGTCGAAAGCGGGTTCCTGACCAACTCTCTTGTAGGCCTTCAGCCGCTGAGAGAGATCGCAGAGCGGCCTCTTAAAATCCATACATTGCAGAACAGACTCTGCGATGCATTCGATAAGGCTGAACGTCAGTCAATTCAGACTTAAGGCATCCAGCCTGGCCAACTGGCCTAGTTGAGGTTCTGAACAGTCCTCGACCGCATCACCAGATAGAGCGCAAACGCCGTCGCAACACCCGGAACAGCACACAGCACAATGCAGACCCAGCCATAGCGCACGCCCAATGACTGGCGCTCATAGAGGATCCAGACGATGAGGATCAGTCCGGTGATGATCACATCAAGCGAATAGCCAGACGAATAGGGATTCACGAACCCGGCAGCAAAGCCGCCCACAATATCCCCATCTGCCAAAACAGCAGGGACAACAATAACAAAAAACGCCAGCGTAAAAGCGAGCCCCAGCAGGATCGTTAGCGTTTCAAACAGCGATTTGCTCATAGCATTCTCATCAGTTTGGGGTTGGTTGAGAGTTAGCGCAATCAGATACAAAAACGGCGGGGCCATGCCCCGCCGCTCTGAAAATGTAAGTAGCGGTTGCTCACTCGCCCACTGAGAAGTCCCGACGCGCTGTCGCAATCGTGACTGTAAATCCGGCAACCACGTCCAACAGCGTGAACAAGGTGATCAGGAAGAAAGTCGACGTACCGAACTCTGGAAGCACGATGAACTCAATGAGCGCAACGATAAAGACGACCAGCGACAGTCCATGATTGAGCACGCTTGAGCCTGTCGTGCGTGTCGAGCCAATCAACTCGAAAAACAACAGGACCAACGCCGACGACAGAAGGATATCTGAGACAGTAACCGACCAGGTGGCTCCCGACAGGAGCTGAACCTCAGCCAGAACATTGCCCATCGCAGCGCCGCCGCCCAAAAAGACAAGAACGTTGTAAGCAATGACCGCAAGGGCCATGAGAGGCAGACTGTTAAACATAAATTCCCCTTTAAACGAATAGAACCGGCCTCAATCAGGAGAGGGTAGCATGACATTTGCTCCGGCCCAGCATGATGTTCAGGTGACTGAGTTTTTACGGCCAAAATGCGGCACCCAGCCAAAAGGCCTGGAAATCCACCATTCAGGCACAAAAAAAGCGCCGTAAACGGCGCTTTTTGGTACTTCCGCGCGAACGCAGAAATCAAATATCGTCTTTTGGCTCAAGAACCTGACGACCGCGATACATACCGCTTTTCAGGTCAATATGGTGCGGACGATGCAGTTCACCCGAATCCGGGTTTTCGACATATGTCGGACGCTTCAACGCATCCGCAGACCGCCGCATACCACGCTTGGAGCCGCTGATTTTACTTTTTGGAACAGCCATCTCGGTCTCGCTTGCTGTGCGCCCTGAAAAACACGAAGAAAATCAGGGGGTTAAACGAATGGAGGGGCCCCGATCGAGCCCCTGCCTCAAATTCAGAGCGCGTTATACATCCAACCATCCCCCACGTCTATAGGGGCCGACCAAGAAGCGCCGGAATCCATCTGAAAAGCACCTGTCTCAGACAAACAAAAAGCCGACAAAGGCGACAAGGAACGCCGGAAAAAAGATGCTCGCCAGGCGAAGAGCAAAGGCCCGCCCCGCCAAATACCCCCCAATCACCACCTTGACCCCCGTGTTAACGACCACGGAGATAAGAATAGCCATCGCCACAACTGGCATGAGCGGGCCGCCTGGCGTCTCGGCCAGGCGCGACATGGACAGCGTCACAGCGTCCACATCGACCAGCCCGGAGAGAGCAGCAACGGTATAGAGGCCGTCCTGGCCAAGCCACTCATTTGAAAAATAGGCAAGCGTCGTTACCAGCACGAGAAGCAACCCGAACTGGAGTGCTGTCCCGAAATCATCTGGCGAACCCATCTCTGCCAACAGATCTTCGCTCTCATCCGAAGTACGCACTGACCGCTGGCCGATGAGGACGGCAACGACAGAAACAAAACCAGCAAGCGCCAACGGGGTCCCAAGTTTGACCACCACTGGCGGATAAAGAGCTGATGCCAAAAGGAGCGTACGTCCAAAGCTCATGGCTGCACTCAACGCAACAGCACCGGCAAAAGCAGATGCCGCGCCCGGCGCCTTTGAGACAAGCCGCGAGGCGGAGACTGTCAATGCTGTCGATGACGCAAGCCCCCCAAGAGCGCCCATCACCAGCGGCCCCTTTTTTGGACCGGCAATTCGAACGGCGAAATAGCCGCCAAAGGAAAGCGCAGAGATCAGAACGACCATCCACCAGAATTCAAAGGGATTCCAGATCCCGCCTGGGCCGTACCCTTCGTTGGGCAAGAAGGGCAGCACGACAACGGAGATCAGCAGAAGCTTGATCGCCGCCTCCAACTCAAACGCCTTCAGTCGATTGAGCGCGTTGTGAAGGGGCTCTTTGAGATTGAGCAGCGCAACAAGAACAACCGCGCACACAGCCGTCAAGGTCATGTCCCCGCGAACAGCGAGAAGCCCCAACAGGTAGGTAATGAGCGCCGCCACCTCTGTAGTCATGCCTTTGTCGGGCACACGTCCACCAAGAGGGCGGAGACCAATCACATAGGCCGCAATCACAAATGCGAAGAACCCAGCGGAGATAGCAAGGGTGAGCAAGTCACTGACAACAAGACCGCTAAGGCCTGCCAATCCGCCCAGCAGTCCCATAAGGGCGAAGGTCCGCACACCGGCAGCGTTCGACCCAGATTCAGTGTCGCGCTCGTGCCACCCTCTTTCCAGGCCGACAATGAGGCCGACGCCGAGCGCCAAGGCAAGACGCTGATAAATAATGGAGGGATCTTCTCCGGGAAACAGCTCGGTCATTTACAGCGCTTCGCGTTCCATATGATTCTTCGATGTGTAAAAACGCGCAATCTTAGCGCCTTTTTTGGCTCCGGTTAAACGCGCCACACCAAAAGACCCTATTCTAGGCGACAGCCGATACCTTCGCTGTATCGAGCACGTCCCCGCACAACCCCATAGATAGAGCTTGAAACACCCGGGGCTTCCTCGTCGATCCAGGGCGTTGCCAGATCAAATCCGGGTGGCGCTTCTTTAATACAGTCGGCCAGATCGCGCCCAGCGACAAAGACACAGGAACAGTTGGTTTTCGCGACCGCGTTCGCAACGACGATGAGGGCATCCAGTTTTTTCTCACCCTGGATCATGCCCACGCCCATGCCCACGGCGATTATCATGCCAACAATTAGAAATCTAAGGTTCACGAGAGTGCCACCCCAAGTTAAGGCAAGAAGCGAAGAATACCGCCGACCGCAGAAGCGAGGATGACCTGGCAGGCCAGCTTGCTCTAGAGTACCGACAAGAAAAACAAGTCTATTGTGATTTTGAACATTTATGCGCCTTTTTGCATCCATACTTTTGCCAGGCATCCTGCTTTTCGCAGTCGCCCCTACTGCACCGGCACATGCCGAAGAGCACCTGGTTCCACTGCCGGGCCAGCCACCTGAAATTGCCTGGCCGACCCAAAACTGGCCAACGGCGCCAACACCTGCCGTTCTCGAACAGATACTCGACCGCACAATCGCCGGGACAGATCCAGGCACGCCACAAAACACCCGCGCTATTCTGGTGGTCAAAGGCGGCCAGCTGATCGGCGAAAGATATGCCAGCGGATTTGACGCCAGCACCCGCCTGCAATCCTGGTCGATGGCAAAGAGCGTTGTGCACGCATTGATCGGCATCCTCATCAACGATGGACAGATCGACCTGTACAAACCAGCGCGCGTCGCACGCTGGAACCGAAAGGTCAACGACTCACGGAAAGCGATCACCGTCGAGAACCTTTTAAGAATGGAAAGCGGACTCACCTTCTCCGAAGATTACACAAACCCTGAAACATCCAACGTTTTACAGATGCTGTTTGGCAAAGGTCGGCTGGACACCGCCGAATATGCCGCAGGAGGTCTTCTGCAGGCAGACCCAGGCACTCTCTGGCAATATTCAAGCGGCACATCAAACGTGCTCTCAGGGGTCGTGCGAGACACGATTGGCGCGCAGAGCGCTGAAGAGTACCGCGCCTTTATGGAGGAAAGCCTCTTCAGTCGAATTGGCATCAGATCGGCTGTCCCGGAGTTTGATGAAGCCAATACCTTCATAGGGTCATCCTATCTGCACATGACCGGCCGGGACTGGGCCCGCTTCGGGCTCCTATACCTTCGCGATGGCGTTTGGGACGGAAAACGCATCCTGCCCGAACACTGGGCAGATCACGCCAGACTTCCGACACCTAATTCAAAGGGGCAATACGGCGCACACTTTTGGCTAAATGGAACAGACCCCGAAACAGGTCAGGCAGTCATTACCGATGAAATACCGACGGACACCTTCATGGCCCGAGGCTTCGGCGCACAGGTCGTCGTCATCATCCCATCACTAGACATGGTAGTGGTCTACATGGGTCTTACGTATGACGATGCAGGGCCGGTTGTTCAGGCCATAACAGACATCATCAACGCTGCAATGTAGCAGAAGAGAGACTTAACGAGCCGGGCGAGCCTGCGGAACCCTGTCTCCTGACGTAGATGAAGGGCTCTCTTTCTTGTCGGAACTACCGATAGAACCGGTGATCAGCATGTCATCTTCTGACATGCCAGACAAAGGTCCGGAGCTCTGCGCTTGTTCGAACAGAAAGTTGAGGCTTTCGCGATCATAGTCGCGCAGCATGCCGTCTTCTGCAGCCATGGCGACTTGCGTGCCAAAACCCAAGGACAGGGCAATAATCAATGCGCGTGCAACCATGACAGCATTCCAATCTTAGAGCCCCAAAAGAGGCGAAAACGTCAAACTAAACATAAAGTTAGTGTCAAATTCCCACCAAATCCTTAACGCCTGAGCCCATTGAGACACAAAAAGGGGCCGCACATCCGTAGATGCACGACCCCAAGGAGAATGTTCGATACTTGAGAGAGGGAACCTACCGAACACCCAATTGACGAATGGTTGCGGGTGTATACCGGTCGAGGCTGAGTTCAGAGGCATCGTAGTTGATCGGGCCTTCTTCACTTCGTAGACCACCAGCAAGATAGCGCCCGGCATTCAGGTCGTAGACGACATCGCCAGCGCCATTGCAAAGAGGATGGTCATAAGCGACCGATGCCCACCGCTCCTGCACACGCCACAACTCACCACGACCGTCATAGAGAGTGGTCGCAGCAATCGCCCAGCCATCTTCATCCAGCGCCATTTGACGGCGTGAATAGACATGGCGTGTTTGTGCCTTGAGATCCGCCTGAATCTCCCAGACACGACGACGCTCATAGCGCACCAGATCTGGGTCTGGGTGGCCCGGCTGTACAATGTCAGTGTATTTCACACCTGTCTGCTGAACCTTGTAGTTGTTTGCGGCGATGAAAACTTCGCGCTTGCCAAGCACAGTCCAGTTGTATCGGTCAGGTGCTCCGTTATACATGTCGAAACTGTCTGACGTGGACAGGCCGTCTGAGTTCGTACCAGGATTGTCATAAGAAATATTCGGTGCGCGACGAACCCGCCTGGTACCAGGGCTGTACTGCCAGGCACGGCGCGCGCCGATGGCTTGGTTCAGTGTTTCATGAACCAACAACACGCTGCCAGCACTGCGAGCTGGCGCGACCGTGTTGAAGATGATGTAGACCGATACATTGTCCAGCTCCTCGGTCTTCGTTACGGCTGGATTGGAATAGTTGATAATCGTATCGGTTTGCACAACCAGTGGCGTAAACGAACCATCCCGCGTTGGCGCCGCATTCACCGTTTGAGCCGCAATCTTAAAAGCGCGATAGGTGAGTGTGTGATTCCAAATGATTTCCAAGGCGTTGTTGGGGATCGGGAATGGTGTTGTACGCACAGCGTCCACCACACCGTTTCCATCATCCGCGAGGCGACCCGTAACCGCGTTTTGCCTCGCTTGAGCATAGGCACTGTCCGGGTTCGCGCAGGTCCGACGGGTCTGATAGACGTTCATCTTATAGCTTGGATAGGTCTGCAGCATCGCCACCTGCCCAGGCGTCAGATTTGCCTCATGTTGAGCGTAGTTCGTCCCATCGATCGTAAGCTGCACCTGATCAGCAGCGAACGGATCGAGATAATGCTCTCCGGCACGGTAGCCAAGCCCAGCAGGCGGAGCAGTCAAGCCACCAGTCCAAGCTGGAATTGACCCATCACTATTTCCCGCTTTTTCCGCACCTGTCGGCGTCAGGTCCTGACCGAGCCGGTTGGCGACTGATTCCGGAACCGCCGCCAGCGCAGACACACTCACCAATGCGGCGAGCGCTCCACCAGCCAGCGCGGCCTGCGTTCCTCTTAATAGTCCTGTTCTCATTTCAAACTCCTGGGCTTTGCCCGATTTCCTCATCAGATGCGCCACATTCTTCTAGTTACTTGTTATTTGCAAGTTACTATTTTGCAAGGTTCCGGATCAGATGCCCATCTGCGCTATCCACTTGCGGAACGAAAGTTGCTAAACTCAGCCCATGAGGGAACCTGATGGGGAGCCGGGGCACCCGAGCACCGGCAAAAAGGCGAGCGCTGATAAAGCGCGTGCCAGATCGAAATATGATGAGAGCGCCGCGTGCCCAATTGCGGCGACGGTGTCTGTGCTCGGCGACCGCTGGAGCATCTTGATCCTTCGCGATCTGTTGCTGGGCCTGCGCCGGTTCGACGAATTGGTGAAATCCTTGGGGATCGCGACAAACATTCTGACCGATCGGTTGAACAAACTCTCGGCGGAAGGATTGCTCGCCCGCAGGGCTTACCAGTCCAATCCGCCGCGCCATGAATATAAGCCAACCGAAGCCGGAGAAGCCTACCGTCAGGTAATTTTCGCTATGGCCGAGTGGGGCAAGACCTGGCGAATGGAGCCCAGTGGTCGGACACCCGTGCAATATGTCAGCGACCGCACCGGCAATCCGGTCACGATGCGTCTCATTGATGAAAAAACCGGCGAGGAGACGCCGTTCTGCGAAACCACCGGCATATTGACCGAGTGGGCCAATGAAATGGCCGAGTGGCGTATTGCTACCGCCAACGCGCACGCAGAAAAACCGAAAAAGACCTGACGAAGTTTCAACGCCACTGCCACTCTCTTGGACCTGTGAGAGATTGCTCATCAGACCCCGGCCTTCTGCTTGTGAACCCTATCAGCAACCGTCGGCCCAGACACCACTCGCTGCACTAGACCAAGATCTACTGCCTGTCTGCTGGAAAGAAGCCAATCGCCAAAGCCGGGCATCTGGTCATAAATCGACAAGTCTGTGCCCAAATCAATCATCGCTTCGATCAATGACACGGTGCCCCAGACACTGCCGACGCGTGCATGATTAGGGTCATCGGATACCTGCACGGCGTAATGAAGAAGAAACAGCGCATCCTCTCCCGCCGTCCGTTCAACACCACCCTGATAGATAACAGTGCAGGCGCTGAAACACTTAGCGCCCGACGCGACGTGCGTGCGCGATCCCGCGTCCCTGAGTCGGCGCGCGATATCGATCGACGATTGGACATCTCCCCCCACGCTGTCGAGTTCGACAAAAGCAAGCTCGGCGTCTGACATGGCAAGAACACGCCCGGCCACAACCGGCGTGATCATTTCATCAATGGTCAAGGTCGCTTCTCTGGACCGAACTGCCCGCACGCTGTTTTCCATCAACGCAGAAAACAACAGGCCACCTTGAGCGACGGGCGCAGCAAAGAAAGACACTGGCTTGCCGACGGCAGAAGTGACAGGGGCTCGACTGATAACCAACAAAACACTCGCGACAAGAACAGTAAAAGCAAGACCAAGAAGGCCCAACAAACGTGTATTCATTGCCATAATTGCCTCCGCACCTCTGATACCCAATTCACTTTCGACAACAAGCTAGTGAGAGATGGGGAAAAGAAGTGAAGCTTCAACGGCAAAGCCCGGCGCATTACTGCACCGGGCTGTTCCAATTTCCGAGACTGGTTGAGAAGAAAATATTACGCAGCGATCACACTGGCAGCATCGTGGAACTTTTCGCCCAACGCGGAGGCAACTGCCTCATAAGTAACCGCACCATGATGAACATTAAGGCCAGCTAACAGATGTGGATCGTCAGCGAGAGCCTGACGGTACCCCTTGTTCGCAAGTGCCAGCATGAAGGGAAGGGTCGCATTGTTAAGCGCAAAGGTGGATGTCCGCGCAACCGCACCTGGCATGTTCGCCACACAATAATGGACCACATCATCGACAAGATAAGTTGGTTCCGCATGAGTCGTTGGGCGCGAGGTCGCGAAGCACCCGCCTTGGTCGATTGAAATATCAACAAGTACGGCACCCCGTTTCATGTTCGAAATCATATCCCGCGAAACAAGCTTCGGAGCGGCAGCACCTGGAACAAGCACGGCGCCGACAACAAGATCTGCGCTCAGGACGTGCTCCTCAATGGCGTCGACTGTCGAGAAGATTGTGTTGAGTTTCGGACCAAACTGCATGTCCAGCTCATAGAGGCGGTCGAGATTGATATCGATGATCGTGACATGCGCCTCAAGACCCATGGCCATCCGCGCCGCATTGGTTCCAGCCACGCCGCCACCGATAACAACCACTTTAGCGGCGGGAACCCCCGGCACACCGCCGAGCAACTGACCGCGTCCGCCCTGCTCCATTTCAAGGCAGTGGGCACCCGCCTGAATCGACATACGACCGGCAACCTCACTCATCGGCGCCAACAGAGGTAAGCCTCCATTGCGATCGGTCACGGTTTCATAGGCAATTGCAACACACCCAGAGTCCATAAGGGCCTTTGCCTGATCGGGGTCCGGAGCGAGATGAAGATAGGTGAAGAGGATCTGACCTTCCCGTAGCATCTCGCACTCGCTGAGCTGTGGTTCTTTAACTTTCACGATCATGTCTGCGGACGCAAACACGTCTGGCGCATCGGCAGCAATTTCCGCTCCCGCAGCAATATAGGATTCATCAGGTAAACCGATTGCCAGCCCGGCGTTAGTTTCAACAACAACCTGATGCCCATTATGAACCGCCTCTCGAACACTGGCAGGCGTCATACCAACACGATACTCGTGTACCTTGATTTCCTTTGGAACCCCGATCCGCATATCTTGCTCTCCACTAGCTCGGGCGTTTTCCTCTACGCCCATCTCTCTCCTTATGCGCAAGAAAGTGTAGAGTGGCCTGATCAGGACGCAATCCACGGGCTCCTTGGTTGCACTCAGGTCGTTCGATATATTAAACAAGTCTACCGAATAAGTAGCACAAAGAAATTGGCTGAAAGTTCATGAAATACAGCGAAGAACTAAAAGACCGGGTCATTCGGCATTTGGCCCAATTCAGCCGGCTGGAAGATTCAGCAGAAGATCTTAAACGGGCGGCGGTCGCCATTGTCATAGCCCCAGACAATCATAGTGCATCCTTTTTGCTGACACGGCGCGCCTCAAAACTAAATAGCCATGCCGGTCAATGGGCCCTGCCTGGCGGACGTCTGGATACCGGAGAGACCGTCGAAGAAGCAGCACTTCGTGAACTGCATGAAGAAGTGGGCCTGCCTGAGCAAGACATCACACTTCTCGGCAGGCTTGATGATTATGCGACTCGCTCCGGCTATCTCATTTCACCGGTTGTGATGTGGGCATCACCTGATATTCGTCCAGTCCTGAACCCGGACGAAGTCGCGTCCCTGCATTACATCCCGCTAAGTGAGCTGCAAGAACAAGACGCGGCCGACTTCATTACGATCCCCGAAAGCGATCGCCCCGTGATCAGACTTCATTTCCAAAACAGCCAGGTCCACGCGCCGACCGCTGCTGTCATTCATCAGTTTAACGAAGTCGCCATCCATGGCCGCCCCACCCGCGTCGCCCACCTTGAACAACCGGTATTTGCCTGGAAATAGAGCGCGATCATGCGGCGATGGGCATCCTTGCCCAGGCCCGTTCATGAAAGAAAAAGACCACGGTGTTTACCGCAGGCTCAATGAGGGCCACGCCTGTCGCGATAGCGACGGAGCCAGTTAAGGCATAGGTCACGCCAAACCCCACACCAAAGTGGAGCGCCGCAAAAGTCCCTGTTTTAGCCAAATCACGCACATTTTCCGGGTTACGCATCTGAAATCTCCTCAATCTCATACATTAGAATAATAATAAGAAAGAATATTAATTTCAAGCTCTTTTTGCCCCCCCAGAAGATGCGAGACAACCAATAAATCCTTCCGGCGCGATAGCCCCCTATTACCTTGAATTTAGCAACCAGCTGCCACAGAGGAATGCAGGACCGCTCAAAACTGCCTTATCCAAATGCAATTTTGGAGCCTCCAAGCCGAGTAGAGACTTGCCCGTCCATAATGCTAAACACTTTGGACCCCTAACTTCTTGCACTCTGTGTCAAAGGGATGAACACTTCTTGTCGCAGATCATTGGTGGCAGATGGTTTGCTGGTGAGACATGCTGTGCATGTTTTAGGGGGTAGTTTTTTATCTCGATCGGAGGATCAATCGATGAAACGCAATAGAGGGATGGCCGGGCTGCTTCAAGCTTTGTCGCGCCGTCAAATGATGCAAGGGGCAGCGGCTGTAGGCTTTACCGTTTCTTCAATGCCGACTTTTGCCAACGCAGCAGAAGAAAAGAAGCTCAGCTTTTACAACTGGGACACTTACATTGGTGAAACGACACTTGATGACTTTAAGGCCGCAACCGGCATTGAAGTCACCATGGACCTGTTCGCAGACAATGATGAGCTTTTCGCAAAATTACGCGAAGGCAATCCTGGCTATGACGTAATTGTACCGTCAAACGACTATGTCGCCCGCATGGCAGCAGCCGGCATGCTTGAAGAGCTTGATCACTCAAAAATTCCAAACCTTTCCCACCTCTATCCGCGGTTCCTAGGGGATGATGTCGCCTTTGACCCAGGTCGGAAATACTCCCTGCCATATATGTGGGGCACCATCGGCATCGGCTACAGAAAATCCAAGGTGACAACGCCGCCAGACAGCTGGGCAGTGCTTTACGATTCCGATGAATATGCTGGCAAGATCTCAATCATGTCCGATTGCGGAACCATGATCCAGATGGCTCTGCGCTACCTCGGACATTCCATCAACTCACAGGATGACGCGGAACTTGCAGCAGCTGAAGCACTGATCACCAAACAGAAGCAGCACATCAAAGCGTTCCATGAAGACAATGGACAGGATCTGCTCGCATCCGGTGAAGTTGATATCGTCATGGAGTGGAATGGCGACATTGCTCAGCTGATGAGCGAAGACGATGACATCGGCTATGTGGTTCCTAAAGAAGGCGGCCTTGTGTGGGAAGATACGCTCGCGATACCAAAGGGCGCGCCGCATCCAGAGAATGCACATGCCTTTATCAACTATGTGTATGAGCCGGAAGTGAACACGCTCATCGCGGAATATATTGAATACGCAACGCCGAACAAGACGGCAGCAGAATCAATGGATGACAGCTACAGCAAGAACCCAGCTATCTTCCCGCCAGAAGATGTTCTGGCTAAATCAGAAAGCTCTCTCTATCTCGGCGAAGATCACAACGCCAAGCTAGACGAAATGTGCACCCGCATCTTTGCGGCGTAACAAATAAAACCGGGCGGGAAGCCAAAAACTTCCCGCCCTCTTTCTTTCTGCCGTGTAGCTGTTGGGGACGCTTTTCACGATGGACAATTGGCGTAAATCACCTGGGGCATTCTGGGCCTCCTTCATTCCGCCAACCTTGTGGCTGCTCGCGTTTTTCCTGGCGCCGCTCTCCCTCATCTGGGCATTCAGTTTTGGTGTCAAAACAGGCATCACAGACATTGATATTACCTGGACCTTCCAGCAATACGCCCGCGCACTTGAACCTCTTTATCTGGGCATTTTTGCAAAGTCACTTTGGATGGCAGGTGTTACCACCTTTATCTGCCTCATCGTCGCCTTCCCCGTTGCCATCGCCATTGTGTTCGCGCCGCCAAAGGCTCGCATGTGGCTCTTGCTTCTGGTGATCCTCCCTTTCTGGACAAACCTGCTGATCCGCACCTACGCGTTGATCGCAGTGTTACGGACCCGCGGCCATGTGAACTTCACCCTGGAATGGGTATGGGAAAACGCAAACGGATTTCTCGTCTTCATCGGCCTTGGCAACTTCAACCTGATAGGTGAACGATTTGAGCCGCTGGCTCTTCTCTACAACAACACAGCCGTTGTTGTTGGCCTTGTATATGTCGCGCTCCCCTTCATGGTCCTGCCCCTTTATGCAGCGCTCGACAGGCTGGATCGCTCTTTTATTGAGGCGAGCCTGGATCTCGGCGCAGGACACATCCGGACATTCTGGTCGGTGGTCGTTCCCTTGGCGCTTCCAGGCATTGCGTCAGGCATCGTTATCACCTTCATTCCAACACTTGGCTCCTACCTGACACCGGACCTGCTGGGGGGCACTGACAGCCAGATGATTGCCAATGTCATCGAGCGTCAATTCAAGTCTGCCAATGACTGGCCATTTGGGGCAGCCCTAAGCTTCCTTCTCATGTACGCGACCTTCTTCGGACTGGCGCTGAGAGCACTCCTAACCAAGCGCGAAGGCATGGGGGACCGGGTATGAGCGTCCTCACCAGCCTATTCAGCCGAAGAGGCAAAACCGAAATCGGGCCGCTGGAATATCACCGCCGTCTCTGGCTGCGCGTCACCGTGGCTCTCACATTGATCTTCCTCTACATGCCGATCCTCACGTTGATCGCATTCAGCTTCAATGACAGCAAGCGCAATGTTGTCTGGAGGGGGTTCACCTTCAAATATTACGAAAAAGCGATGAACAATTCAGAGTTGATCGAAGCCTTCGTCAACTCGTTGACCATCGCGTTCGTAAGCACCATTGTCAGCGTCATCCTGGGCGCCCTCACCGCCTATGTGTTGTGGAGGTTTCGTTTCCCCTTCCGCGCAGCCTACGAAGGAGCCATGGCGCTCCCTGTTGTCATCCCGGAGATCTGTATGGGCGTGGCACTGATGGTGTTCTTCCTGCGCACCGGCTTCAATACCGGCGGCTGGGTCTGGCCTTTCAACCTGTCAGCCATCACCATCGCCCATATTGCCTTCAGCTTCCCCTTTGCGGCGATTGTCATTCGCGCCAGACTTGAGAGCTTCAATACCGAGCTGTCGGAGAGCGCGAAAGATCTAGGAGCGACCGAGTTCCAGGTCTTTAAAGACATAATCGTGCCTCACATGAAACCGGGACTGATTGCAGGCGCTCTGCTTGCGTTCACGCTGTCGCTGGACGATTTTGTCATTACTTTCTTTACCTCGGGGCCAAATACACTCACCTTCCCAGTGAAAATCTATTCCATGGTCCGTTTCTCCGTAACGCCTGAGGTAAATGCCGCCTCAACCATTCTCATCGTAATCACGGTGCTCATTACCGCCCTGGCGCTCCGGCTCCAGAACCGAAACAACATGTTGCAAGCAGGTTGATATGCAGAGTGACGCTTCATCAAACGAACCGATTATTGAGATTAATGACGTCACCAAGATCTATGGCTCAGATGTCCGCGCCGTAGACAACGTGTCGCTCACCGTAAACCGGGGCGAATTCTTCGCTCTGCTGGGACCCTCGGGCTGTGGCAAGACAACCCTGCTTCGAATGCTGGCGGGGTTTGAGACGCCGACCGAAGGTAAGGTCATCATCGATGGTGATGATATGGCGGAGGTCCAGGCCAACAAGCGACCCGTCAACATGGTGTTTCAATCCTACGCCGTGTTCCCACATATGACTGTCGCGCAGAATGTGGGCTATGGCTTAAAGATAGACGGGGTTGCGAAAAAGGAGATTTCGGCCCGCGTGGAAGAAGCGCTAGAGCTCGTTAAGCTAGGTGGCCTTGGGGCGCGCATGCCTGATGAGCTTTCCGGGGGGCAGCGACAACGCGTTGCCCTTGCACGCGCATTGATCAAACGCCCGAGCGTGTTGCTCCTCGATGAACCCCTGTCGGCTCTGGACGCTAAACTGCGCGAAGCCATGCAGCTCGAGCTTGTGCGCCTGCAAAAGACGGTGGGAATTACCTTCGTCATTGTGACTCATGATCAGGCCGAGGCGCTCTCCATGGCAGACCGTATCGCTGTGATGGAGGCCGGTGTTGTGCGGCAGGTCGCAAGCCCTGCTGAACTCTATGAACATCCGGCGAGCCGGTTTGTCGGAGACTTTATCGGACAGATCAATCTGTTCACCGGCAGCGCCTCAGCAGCCGGCGAGGGAAAAGTAAATGTGAGCGCCGCGCCCCTCTCTGACCAAGTCATGGATGGAACAGCAACAGGCTCCGTCTGCGTCGCCGTACGGCCCGAAAAAGTGAGTGTGAGCCGGGACAAACCAGCCGACAGCAACCTTCTGTCAGCTCAAGGGTCAGTCGCCGACATTGCCTATTATGGCGGATATTCCAATCTCTATGTGGATGTCGGAGCTGCAGACCCGGTGCTTGCAGAGATCACCAATGCAGAACGGGGCATCGGTCCGGGATACGCACAAGGCGAAACGGTCTGGGTCAGTTGGCGTCCGGAAGACACACTTCTTTTTGCGGAATAGAAGAAGCTAATCTTTATCAGAGGCCTCATCGCCCTCTCGGGAACCAGGCAGCTCGCCGCTCTGACTGATCTCTTCCACCGCTCTTATGATACGATCCGTTCGCATGAGTGGCAGGATCTCATTCATGATGCGGATACCTTCTGCCGCCATGGTCGCAGCTTCCCCCTGACCGACTTGATCAGGCAAGATGCTGTAGAACGAGTTGACTTCCTCTTGCACCAACCAGCCAAGGAAGGTGCCATAGATTGCCCAGGTGTCGGCGCCATATCCTTTTTCTTCTGTGAACCCGGCATCGCGAATGCCCCGCCACAGAGAAACAATGCGTGCGTTACGTGTATCGAGCCAGCGGTCACCATCCCGTTCGTCCACATTGACAAAACCGAGAGACGCGAGCTCATCCAGCTCAGCAACAGAAAAACCTGCCTCTGCTGCAACGTCTTCCAATCGGCGAGGCTCAAGTTTCTCCGGATCTCCGAGCAAGGGATAGAGCGCGTTTTCAAGCCCGACAAACCCTTCAATGCCAGTTGCGGAGTCAACATCCTGCGCTTTGACGATGGTTTTGATCACATTGAGCGGTAGGAAGCGTTCCTGCTGGAGCTTCTTGATCGCTTTCAGGCGATCGACATGGACGTCGCTGTAGCGGGCAACATTGCGTTTTGGGCGCTCTGGCTCTGGCAACAGGCCTTCACGGATGTAGAAGCGGATTGTCTCCCGTCCGACACCTGTCGCCTGTTCCAATTCTCGCATCTTGAGGCCTGATCCGGCTCCCACTGATGTGCCACTCGCCACTTTTACCTACTACCCACTGTTTCTGATCGATCACACAATACCACGCGATCAGAGCAGGAAGAAATTACCCGCTTGCACCTCAGGCCATATTCGCAAGAAACTCTTCACGGAGCTGGGTTTTCAGAATTTTCCCGTTCGCATTGCGCGGCAAAGGCTCATTTCGGATTTCTATTTTGATCGGCACCTTAAAGGCTGCTAATTGCGTCCGTACGTGTCCCTGAAGGGCCTCTTCTGTCACCGACGAGCCGTCGGTCACCTGAACAACTGCCCCCACTTCTTCCCCAAGCACCTTGTGGGGAATGCCAATGACGGCGGCATCCATGACGTCTGGATGGGCATAGAGGACATCTTCAATTTCGACACAGTAAATGTTCTCGCCGCCTCGGATCAGCATGTCCTTCGCGCGATCAAGAATGTAGACGAAGCCCTCTTCATCCATCCGCACGAGATCACCTGAGCGGAACCAGCCATCCGCATCAATCGCCTCAGCGGTGGCTTCCGGCTTGTTCCAATAGCCCTTCACAACATTGGGACCGCGTATCAGAAGCTCCCCGACCTCGCCGAGGGGGACTTCCTTATTATCTGTGTCGACCACTTTAAGGTCACAGACAGGCACCGCCGGCCCCGCGCTCGACGGACGGTTCTGATAATCTTCAGCCGAATTCTGTGTCGTCACGGAAGAAGTCTCAGTCAACCCATATCCATTGCCAGGCGAGACTTTAGGAAAGGCCTGCTTGATGCGCGCAACAAGTTCCGGCGCACTAGGCGCACCACCATAGGAGACCGATTCAACACTCGACAAATCAAACCTGTCAAAGTTGGGTGACTCAAGGACCTGCCAAACCATCGCTGGCACACCGCCAAAGGCAGCGATCTTTTCTTTCTCGATCAGACGCAGAGCTTCTTCTGGGTCCCACTTGTACATCATGACGATCTTGCCGCCCGCAGCCAGGTTCGGCACCAGAATGGAGTGGCACCCAGTTGCATGGAAGAATGGCACGGACAATAGAAAGGCACGCTTAGGCGCATCTGGATCAGGTGCCGGCGGCACTTCCCCACGCCGCAAGAAGGCGCGAGTGGGCGCAATACCCAGACTGATGAGATTGGTTAGAATATTCCGATGCGTACCAAGCGCGCCTTTGGGCTTACCCGTCGTACCCGACGTGTAAAAGATCGTCGCATCATCTTCAGGATCAATCTCCACTTGCGGTAGCGGCGTATCAGGAAGCGCATTCAGCTTGTTGGGCGCGGCGACAATATCATCCCAAAGCACCGCCCCATCGGGCAAAGGGCCGCCGGGACGAACGACAATGAGAGATTTGAGCTCGTTCAATGCACCCAGATGATCGCGAATACGTTCTCCGCGCTCCCCGTCCACGACAGCGACCTTTGACCCTGAGTCAGCAAGCCCATATTCAAGCTCAGGTCCCGTCAGCCAGGCATTGAGCGGAACGCTGACCGCCCCGACAACAACAGTGGCCCAGAACGCAATCGACCATTCCGGGTAGTTCCGCATGACGATAGCAACCCGGTCCCCCTTGCCTACACCTCGAGAGATAAGATCGTGTGCCAACCTTGCCACCGCCCGGTAGTGGGTCTCATAGGTGACGCGCTCATCTTCAAACACGAGGTAATTAAGGTCGCCATGGGCCCGGCCCAGCTCAAAGAGTTCCCGAAGCGACGAAGGCGCATTTTTCCAGACGCGCAGCTGCACACCGCGCACCACTACTTCTGCCATTTCAAAGGGCGAGTCAGGGGCAGTGGTCAGCAATGCGTGCGCATCCGCAATCGACATAGCAGGCCAGTCAGCCGCCATTGCATGTGTCTCTGTCATCAGATCCTCCCAAGGAACTTTATGCTTTTCAGCGATTTAAGCCCTAGGCGACCAGAAAGCCAAGAGATTGATTAGCCCGCTCGTTTGAGCACCTTATCCAGCATGGCGGTTTCTTCGGCAATACAGGCTGCAAAGCTCGGTCGGGCGTGCATCCGCGTCAGGTAGTCAGTGAGGTTTGGATAGGCTTCTGCGCCCGGTTTGAAACCGGCATGGGCAAAATTCACGAACTGCGTAGCAATCGCGATGTCTGCAATCGAAAAACTGTCACCTACCAGGAACTCACGTGAGCCAACCTGCGACTCCATATATTGGAAGTAGAGTGGCAGCTTCTCTTCAATGGTTTTGTTCGCTGTTGCTGTATCAGGTTCTTTGCCCATGAGCGGAGCAACGACCATCGGGCGGAAAGTGCCCATGCCGATATGCCCGGCAAGTTCGGAATCACCATACTCTTCAAACCAAAGAGCGCGACCATAATCTGTTGCACCAGCAGGATAGAGCGCCGGTGAGGGAAACTTCTTTTCCAGATACCCGCAAATAGCGGAAGAGTCCGCCAGAAACAGATCCGCTTCTTCGTCTTTCAGAACCGGGATGCGCTTCAGCGGTGAAATCTCCGCAAACCAGTCTGGTGGCGGAAAGATGTTCACATTCTCCAAAGTGTATTCAGCGCCCTTCTCTGCGAGAAATACACGCGCTTTACGGACGAACGGCGACAGCGCTGCTCCATAAACGATCAATCCCATGCCTTAGCTCCCTGTCAGACCTGCCGGATCATTCCACTTCGGCGAAGATCTTTTCCATTCTTTTGACTTCTTTTTTGTAGGCTTTGTCGGAAACAAAGGGTCCAAATTTGGAAAACTCTTTGACGTCCGCCACCTCAACCTTGCCACCAGATTTGGGCAATACTTTCAGGTAGCCGCCTTCCCTATCAATGATTGGAATGATCTCATTGCGGCGGGAGAAAATGCGCCGCATCTGCGCGGACTGCTCCAAAAACGCCTCATACTCGCCCTCGTCCACATCGATGAGCATCTGATAGGCATCTACAAATTCTTTGACGAACGCATGCTCAACAATCTGCAGATTAGAGATCACCCAGCATCGGTCCTCGAAGATCCAGTAATAGCCAAGCCCGATAAACTCACCCTCTTTGGTAAGATATGGAAAGAAGGGAAAGGACCGGCACGCCATCAGGCGGTTGTCTCGCTCACATTTCGCAGCGCCCTTACAGACACAGGCCACACAGGTCTCATTAATGTCCTTGACCTCAGCAACCGCGTGCTTGTCATCCGGGTCGGGCTTGTACTTCTTCCAGAGGTTGGTGCGCTTCTTGATCACCTTCCACTCAGGGGGAGAGGCAGCCGGGATCGCGTTCTCCACATCGCAGCAGACGGGGTCACCATTGTTCAATGGCGCACAAAACTGGCCGCAATCATATTTCTCGGAAATCGAGGCGTTGAAGTTTCGGTAGATGGTCTCGAAGTGCTTCTTACGTGCGGTCATTGAATGCGCAGGCTCCCGCTCAAATTTGTTCCTAACCGGGGTATCAAGCTTTGAGGGAAACATCAATCACCACACGTCAGTAAACCACGCCAAATCCCTATGCATCGCGCGGATATTCTTTTCCCTAAGCCCTCGCCTTTACATAGATCGCCGGATCGTTAGGATCGCGCTCCCCCTTATCGTCAGGTTGCTAATGCGTATCATCCTAGCTGCACTCATTTTGGTCCTATCTGGCATCGCACCGGCCCTCGCAGAAACGCCAAAGGTTGTGACGAGCCTAAAACCCATTCACAGCCTGGTCGCTGCAGTTATGGGTGAGACCGGCAATCCTGAGCTGCTGGTGAGCGGCGGGGCGTCTCCCCACACATTCTCCATGAAACCCTCCCATGCTTCCTCATTGGCTGAAGCTGACCTCATTTTTTGGGTGGGTCCAGATCTGGAAGGCTTTCTTGTAGGTCCAATCGCCAACCTGGCAAACGAACACGCACCCGTTTCTCTGATGCGGGCGGAAGGTGTGACCTTGCTGGACGCACGCGAAGGGGGCGTTTGGGATAGTCACGAAGATCATGATGGACACCATCATGGCCATGAAGAGGAAGAAACAGACCATACCCTCGATCCACACCTATGGCTCGACATGGACAATGCGCTGGCCCTTGTCAGCTCCATCGAGAAACACCTGAGTGGAACCTATCCAGATCTCGCCCCAACCTTCTCGGAGAACGCATCGACTCTCCGCGAGGAGCTTCAGGCGTTGGACGAGAGCCTAAAGGATCAGTTGGGCCCTGTTACCGACATCCCCTACATCGTGTTTCACGACGCCTATCAGTATTTCGAGGAACGGTATGACCTGTCGCCAGCAGGGTCAGTCACCGCAAACCCTGAAGTTCGCCCAGGCGCCCGGCGCGTCGCAGATTTAAAACAGGCGAGCGACAGTGCAATCTGTGTTTTTGCCGAACCTCAGTTTGAAGCACGCATTCTGCAGCTTCTGACAGAAGACGAAGGGGTCCGTCTGGGCTATCTTGATCCACTGGGAAGCGCGCTCCCTGCCGGGCCAGATCACTATGCCGCGACCCTCAGAGGGCTTGCAGACAGCATTACAGACTGCCTGTCCCGATAAAAAAGGCGGCGCCGAAGCACCGCCTTTCAGAACTCTATCAGTAAGGTCTTAGAGACGCTCAACGATGGATACGTTGGCGAGCCCACCACCTTCACACATTGTCTGCAGACCATAGCGCTTATTCTTCTTCTGCAGCGCGTGGATCAGCGTTGTCATGAGCTTCGTGCCAGAACCACCGAGTGGGTGACCAAGGGCAATCGCACCACCATTCACGTTAAGACGTTCAGGATCAGCACCTGTCTCTTTCAGCCAGGCTGCAGGAACAGAAGCAAATGCTTCGTTCACTTCAAAAAGATCGATGTCATCAATCTTCATGCCGGTCTTTTCAAGAGCAGCCTGAGTTGCAGGAATTGGAGCTTCCAGCATGATAACGGGATCGCCACCAGTGACAGTCAGGTGATGAATGCGCGCGATTGGATCAACACCGAGGTCCTTCAGACCTTTCTCATTCACAACCATAACAGCTGACGCGCCATCACAGATCTGACTTGAAGTCGCGGCAGTCAATGCACCGCCCTCAACCAGAAGCTTCACACCCTGAATACCTTCAAGGCTTGCATTGAAGCGGATACCTTCATCCACTTTGTGGACTTCTTTGGTGCCATCTTCCAGCTCAACTTCAAGACCGAGAATCTCGTCGTCAAAGGCGCCCGACTGCGTTGCCGCAATCGCTTTTTCATGGCTGCCGAAACCGTACTGGTCGAGCTCGTCTTTTGTAAGGCCATATTTCTTCGCCATCATTTCAGCACCAGCAAACTGGCTGAACTGAACGTCAGGATAGCGTTCCTTCATGTGAGGGCTTACATAGAAGCCGAAACCATTCTTCACGGGCAATGACATAGGCAGGCCCATTGGCACGCGTGTCATACTTTCAACACCAGATGCAATCACGCAATCCATAAAGCCTGACATCACAGCCTGTGCGGCAAAGTGTAGTGCCTGCTGAGAAGATCCACACTGACGGTCAACCGACGTAGCAGGAACGCTTTCCGGCATACCAGCAGCAAGAACAGCGTTACGTGCGATATTGCCCGCCTGCTCACCAGCCTGGCCAACACAGCCCATGATCACGTCATCAACGCGCGCCGGGTCAGCATTTGCCTTTGAGATCACTGATTTCAAAACTTCGCCAGCCATATCAGCCGGGTGCCAGCCTTTAAGGCGTCCGTCACGGCGACCACCGGCGGTCCGGGTCGCGGAGACGATATAAGCTTCTGCCATGTTTTCTTCCTCTTCGATGTAACGAGTCTAACCGTAAAAATGGGGTCGATTTGGCCGTAAGATGGGCCGAGCGCGCTGGAGATTCAACGCTCTTTTAGGCGCGCACGCCTCACACTTTCAAAGACCCTATTTTGCCAAGGAATTCCCTACGTAAAGGCTGATAAATTGCTTTAACCCCTTAGCCGCGCTTAGACTGCGCGCAACTTGATATTGCAGAACACTGACAAATTTGGCCCAAACGGCCGCGAGGAGACACTCATGAGCGAACGTATTTCAGTCGACATTCAAGACGGCGTTGCCGATGTGCGCTTGACCCGAAGCGATAAAATGAACGCTCTGGATGACCAGATGTTTAAGGCGCTCATCGACACAGGCGAACGCATGAAGACCGAGAAGGGCGTTCGCGCCGTCGTGCTTTCTGGCGAAGGTCGCGCCTTCTGCGCAGGTTTGGACATGGGCAATTTCGGCAAGATGGCCGAAAGCGACGATGACACTGGCTCCAAATCAAACAAGAAACGCAATGCGCTTGCCCCAAGAACACACGGCCTCGCCAACCGCGCACAATATGCAGCCTGGGTTTGGCGTGAAGTGCCGGTGCCAGTAATCGCCGCAGTCCACGGCGTTGCCTTTGGCGGCGGGTTCCAGGTCTGCCTCGGCGCAGACATTCGCTATGTCGCACCCGACACAAAAATGTCCATCATGGAAATCAAATGGGGTCTCGTCCCGGACATGGCGGGCACGCAACTCATGCGGCACCTCGCACGCGAAGACATTGTGAGGGAACTAACTTACACAGGTCGCATTTTCTCCGGCGAGGAAGCACTCGACTACGGCTTTGCAACGCGTGTCGTCGATGACCCTCGCGCCCTAGCCCTTGAAACCGCCAAGGAAGTCGCTGGCAAAAATCCCGACGCTATCCGCGCCAACAAGCGCATCTTCAACGCAGCGCCCTATGTAGATGCTGGTGCTGGGCTACTGACGGAATCCGTTGAGCAGGACGAAATCATTGGCTCTGCTAATCAGGTCGAATCCATCATGTCGACCATGGAAAAACGTCCTGGAAAATTTGCCGACGCCTGATCGCCTATTTTGCTAGTTGAAGTATCTTCATGACATCCGCGGCCTCTGACACAGGTCGCGGATTTGTTCTTGCCCAGAAATCATGCATGGTTTTCTCAGCCACTTCCTGAAGCCGGTCCTCCCCTACATTGACGGCCGCAAGCGTCCGGGGCATGCCTAGACCGGAAATGAAATCGTCAGCAAGTTCAGATGCCCTTCTGTCCGGCGAACCGAAACAGGCACTGATGCGTTTCTGCCGCTCAGCGTTCACCGGCTCGTTAAAGGCAAGCACGTATGGCGACATCACACAGGACGTATAGCCGTGGGGCACATCACATGCACCGCCCAACACATGGCCGATAGCGTGACTCGCTCCCATAGGCACGCCAGAGACAACGGGCACCATGGACTGCCACATACCTATCTGGCATTTAAGCCGAGCCTCTATATCGTCCGGATTTTCCTTCACACGGCCCAAGCCATCAACCAGCAAGCGCAACGCACTGTCGGCAAGCCCATCGCAATAAGGGTTGGATTGAAGCGACGCGAGCGTCTCAATGGCATGATCCATCGCGCGCACACCGGTGGAGAACCAGAGCCACTCCGGCGTATGTCGCGTGAGTGTAGGGTCTAGGATCACCGTATGTGGCGCCAGGTCTCGATGCTCGTAGCCTTCTTTCAGGTTTTTGCGCAGGTCCGTCGCGCCGCCAAGCGGATTGAACTCGCCTCCTGATAGTGTTGTGGGGATGGCAATCGACCGAATGGCGGGTCCCTCAAACTCCGGATGCACAACCGTGCCATCTTTCTCAACGCGCACATGAAAGGGCTCCAATCCATCGGCATCTTTCACATCGTGCGTGAGCGCGACAAGCACTACCTTGCCCGCATCAGTGACAGACCCACCGCCAAGTGTCACAAGCAGGTCGGTTTGTGCGTCACGCGCGGCACCTGCCGCATCAATAACGGCTTCGCGCGGTGTATGCGCAGGCATGCCTGTATAGACATCAGCGAGCCTGTGTCCCAGAGCGCTCCGCACTTTGTCAATTTCATCTGTCTGGTCGGAAAGTGTTTTACTGGCAATCAGGAAAACACGCACCGCACCAAGTGCTTCAACTTGTTCTGCCAGCGCCTCTGCCGCCGGTTTTCCAAAGACAACTTTTTCCAGCGCCGAACACTGAATCTCGCCTGCAGCTCCCATGACACTCATATGTCCCTCCCCGGTTCCGGCAAGTCTGAGACATTTGAGCGTCGGTGGGAAGGGCCAGAGCATTTCCAGGGTGAGGTTTTGCCGCCACTGGTTCAAGTCAAGGCCGAACGTGGACCCGGTTTTCGCCAAAGCGCGTCGAGAAAATGCGGTAAGTAAAAGATCAGAAGAGACGTGTGTCCGTTTCGAGCCCAAGGAAGAGGCGCCCCGCCTGTTCCAGCACACCCTTCGCGACCATCATATGTTGTGTGGCCACATGCACGTCCCTGAAATGTCTTTGCAGGGGCGAGCGCTTATAAACCGACGTTCCACCACCCAGATCATAAACAATGTCTACCGCTTGGGCAGCAGACGTGGTGGCATGCGCCATGGAAAGGCGCATATCACGACGCTGATCAACGCTGATCACGCCTTTTGTCTGCGCTGCTTCCCAGGCTTCCGCAAATGCATCATCCATCCAGGTCTGAGCAGACCGCACCAGGGCTTCCGCTCGCGCCACACCCATCTGCGTGTCAGGCCGCTTCGCCAAAGGCTTCAAGGTCCCCTGGGGCGTCTTTGCAGACGCAAAACTCACAAGCTCGTCAATGGCTGAGCGCGCTGTACCGAGTGCAACCCCGGCAATGCCGGATGCCAACAGAGCAAACAGTGGAAAGACATAAAGCGGGCGCTCCATGGGCTTGTCATACCCAAATGCAACGCCACGACTTTTCGGCACCCACACATCCTTCATTTCAAAGTCCGTGCTGCCGGTGCCGCAAAGGCCAGACACATCCCAGGTGTCGAGCAGCGTCACGTCATCGGCGGGCACCATCATCATTCGACTGATGGGAACGCCTGTGTCAGACATTTCAGGCTTGCCGTCCTTCATGACAAAGCAACCGCCGGAAATCCACGCCGCGTTCCGACTGCCCGAGCCCCACTGCCACCGTCCGGAAACACGGTAGCCGTCGCCCTCCGGCACGGCCTTCCCGGTCGGTGCAAATACGCCTGCTGTGATCGTTCGCTTGCCACCGCCGAAAATCTCTTCTGCATCCGCCTTCGGCATATAGGCAGAGCCAAGCCCGGTGGTCGCCCCAATCATCGTGCACCAGGCGGCAGACGAGTCGCCCCGCGCTAGGGTGCGAATGAGCTTGAGGAAGGTCGGTGGGTCGAGCTCCAGCCCCCCATAAATCTCCGGCACCATCACGGAGTAAAAGCCCGCCTCAGCAAAAGCATCAGCAATGTCCTGGGGAACCTGACGCTTCTCTTCTATTTCGTCCGTGCGCTCCCGCAGCATCGGCACAAATCCCTCGGCAGCTGCCAGAAGCGCTTCACCCTTCGATGTCATTGACCTAACTCCTGCTGATTATTGGGGCAGCCCAAGCCGGGCAGCAATATTGTTCTTCTGCATATTCGATGAGCCGCCGACAATCGGCATGCCGAGCACATCCCGCACATTGCGCTCCATGTCATAGGAGTCCGTGAGCCCGTAGGCACCCATCACTTGCTGACAGGCCAGAACAATCTCAACAGCCGTATCCGCAACGAACAACTTCGCCATGCTGGTTTCTACAGAGCAGGGCTTGCCCTCATGAGCCAAATGAACAGCGTGATAGAGCATGTGTTGACAGGCCTGGAGCTTGGTCTTTGCCTCAGACAGGGAATGGCGAACTGCCTGATGCGCAGCGATAGGCTTTCCAAACTGCACCCGTTCCTGTGCATATTGCCAGGCCTCATCTAGGGCAGCGCGCGCAATGCCATAAGTCACCGTTGTAATCTCAATTTTTTCGACATCAAGGGTTCGGCCAGCAAGCATGCCCCACCCTTTGTTCCAGCCTTCCGGCCCGCCCAACACCTGTTCCACCGGAATGCGCACATCGTCAAAGAAAACATCACACGATGCTGTGTAGCGAAGGTTTGAATGTTCGATCGGCTGCATGGAAATGCCTGCAGCGTCTGTCGGGATCAAAAGCACAGTAAGGTTTTTGTACTTCTTGCCCTCAGCATCGCTGTTCACCAGACAATAGATATAGTCCGCCCAATCCGCACCAGTACACCAACGCTTCGCGCCATTCACCACAACGGTTTGTCCATCATCTTCCAAATGCGCGCGCGTTCTCACGGTGGCAAGGTCACCGCCCACATCCGGCTCGCTCAACCCATAGGCAAACCAGATGTCCCCCTTAGCAAGCTTTGGAAGCAGTTCTCGTTTCTGAGCCTCTGACCCGTTTTCAACAACATTGGCACCGCCATAAAACGCCGCATGAATAAAGGGTCCGCCGAGCGAGGGCCCGACCTGACAAAGCTCGTCCAGCACAGCAACGGCGGCAACAAGATCGATCCCTTGCCCCCCGAACTCTTCGGGAATGGTCAGGCCGCAGACACCGAGGTCCGCCAGCTTGCGAAACGTATCACGACAAAACGTGTGGTCCTTGTCGAGCTGCCGCCGCTTCACTCGCGGCATCTCGTCTTTCACAAAACGCTTTGTCATATCGCGCAGGATGGTGACGTGTTCCGGCTCATCGGTGAAATACATGGATGCTATTCCCCGGTGAAGTTCGGCACGCGCTTTTCCTTAAAAGCAGCCACCGCTTCTTTGCGGTCTTCCAGCGTGTTGGTGATCGCCTCATAGGCAATTGCCGCATCCATCACCTTCACAGCAATTTCGCGAAGCGTGATATTCGCCGCCGTCTTCGTCCACCGAACTGCCCATTTGGGGTTTCCCATGATTTTTCCAACAAGCTCGCCAACTTTTGCGTCAAGCTCTTCAGGCGGAACGGAATAATTGATAAGCCCCAGATCCATTGCCTGCTGGCCGGTCAACATGTCGCCGGTCATCAGCAACTCTTTTGCCTTGGCAAAACCGATAAGCTGCGGCCAGATCACCGCACCGCCGTCGCCAGCCACCAGGCCCACTTTCACATGCGGGTCGCCAATCACCGCGCTATCGCTTGCGATAATCACATCACAAAGAAGCGCGATCGTTGCACCAAGCCCGGCCGCTGCCCCATTAAGGCGGCAGACAATCGGCTTCTCCAGATCAAGGAGCGATGTAACGATCCGCTTGCCCTCGGGCGCAATGGAGCGAAACTTCGCCGGGTTCGCGATCATCTCGTCGAACCACTCCATGTCACCGCCTGCGCAGAAGGCCCGCCCCGCGCCTGTCAAAATGATGAGATCACTGTCCTCATCCCGCTGTAGATCAGTGAAAACACGACCCAGCTCTTCATGCATGCGCGCATTGACGGCATTGACCGGCCCCGGCCCATCAATCGTGACTGTCAAAACCCGGCCTTCATAGCCGAATGACAGAGTCTCGTAATCTTTGAATTCCATGACCGCTCCCTTTTTTCTGAGGCTAACTCAAATTCAGCTGGACGTTCAACCCTAAAATAGGCTTATATCTTTAAACGCGTTTGATCATTTGCGCAGATATATGCTCATTTTATGAGGAACATTCAAATTTCCATATCTGCGGCACCATCCAAACAAAGGTCCGGACGCTGGGGAGACCGGGAACAGTCGATCCTGGACGCAGCGTGGGAGCTCATCACATCTCAGGGCTTCGACCGTATGACCATGGCTGATGTTGCAGCAGCGACAGGTCTTTCGGAAGGAAGTCTCTACAATTATGTGCCCAGCAAACGCGAGCTCGCCATCCGCGTCGCCGAACGCTGGTTCTCCACACAGGCTGAAGAGCTAGAACAGACATTAAGCGCTGTTGAGCACCCGCGTGATCAGGTGACACTTCTCGTCCAACGCCACATCGCGATGATTTTGGAACAGCCCGAACTGTTCCTCATGTGGATACGCGAAGTACGAGCGACCGATGCCTACCTCACCTCAAGCTCACGCGACATCTTCCGATCCTATACCGGGCTCTTACGCGCAGTTCTTGACAAGGCGCAGGTGGCGGGCAGCATTGAGACCGATATGAGTAATGATATGGTCCGCGACATGATCTATGGCGGCGCAGAACATGTGGCCTGGACCGCCATCGTCCAAAAACGAGCAAGCATGTTGGATGTAGCCGACGCCGCGAAAAAACTCGGGCGCACTTATTGGAAGGCGCTTAAGGCCAACACAGCATCAGAAGACTTAACAGACGAGCGCCTTGCCAGGATCGAAGCAAAGCTCGACAGGCTTTCCTGACACTCACTCAAAGCAGTCGCTCAGAGATCGGTCGAAATCAACAGGTTCAGGTCCAACTCCAATATAGACCAGCGCAGCATCATCAGGCGCCATGGCGAGCGTTGAGAGCTCCAACCGCCCGGCAGTCCATTGAACGAGGCGCCCTCCACCATCCGTTGACCGGACAAATCCCTTACAGCGCAAAAGTCCGTCACAGCCTCCCAACACAGCTGTAAGCCGCTCCACATCGCAGGCTTCGTTGCAAGCAACAGACCCCGTCCAGAAAAGAGCATGGGGGTCATGGCGCTCCGTCTGTAGAGTCCGCGCATCAGTAGAGAAATCAAACAGATGAGAGACAGAGACGTCGGTTGTAGTCGTTTCAATTCTCAATACACCAGGCCTTTCACGCTCCAGCAGGTCAACGACTGCCTGCGTTTGAACGTCACTCGCGACATCTGTTTTTGTGAGCAGCAACAGATCAGCCGCCCCCACCTGCGCATGAACAGTATCGGCAAGCAGTGGGTCTGCAGCCTGGGACTGATACTGCGTGGCGTCCACCAACACGAAAATCCCCTGGAGCCGCAGAGCCTTGTCTGCACGAGCGATCGCCGCGATCCGCAAAGGGTCCGCAACGCCACTTGCCTCAATGACGATTTGCTCTGGTGGATCTGGACGCGTAACGAGGGAGATCAAGGCACGCAGGAAATCATTCCCGATGGAGCAACAAATGCATCCATTTGCGAGACTAACCATGTCCTCGTCGCGGGTAACAATCAGCTTCTCATCAATATTGATGTCACCGAAATCATTGACGATCACACCAAGACGCCGCCCTTCATTCTCCTGCAACAAGCGATTGAGAAGGGTCGTCTTGCCCGCTCCGAGGAAACCACCCACCACAGAAACAGGGATTACAGGTCGGCCGGTCATAATCTAAACCTTGGGCGCTTCAAATATCTCACCACCCACAACCGTCCCCCAGACCTTTATATCTTTGAGAGCCATAGCATCGACCTCAAGCGGATCCTCTTTCAGGACCGCGAAGTCGGCGAGCTTACCCACTTCAATGCTCCCAATTTCATGATCAAGCTTGAGGGAGATGGCGCCGCCCATGGTGATGGTATAGAGCGCCTCTTCGACGGTGAGCCGTTCCGCATCACCACCCAATTGCTTGCCCGTCGATGTCACACGGTTGACCGCGCACCAAGCGGTAAAGAGCGGACCTATCGCCGTGATCGGCGCGTCGGAATGCAAAGCCAGGTCGACGCCATGCTCAACTGCACTGCCTGCATTATCTATCCGGTGCGCGCGGTCAGGCCCAAGCGTCAGTTCATAGTGTTGGTCACCCCAGTAATAGACGTGGTTGCTAAAGAGGTTCACCCCAACACCCATCGCAGCCATGCGCCTGAATTGTGCATCGCTCGCCATCTGGCAGTGCTGCAACGTATGTCGGTGGTCTGGATGTGGGTTAATCGAAAGCGCTTCTTCGATGGCATCCAGAGCGAGCTCCGTCGCCTCATCACCATTCGTATGAATGTGCAACTGATGGCCGGCCGCATTGTAAGCCAAGACGACCTTCTTGAATTCATCTGGAGCGATATACCAGAGGCCGTTAGGGGCACCGTTATGGTGCCCAGGCCACTTAAGACGCGCCGTAAAGCCTTGGATCGACCCATCCAGAACCAGCTTAACAATCCCCATTTTGTGTTTGTCTGTACTCTTGGAGACCAGCGACCCAATGCGTTCTGTGCCCTTCTCTGCCGGCATCAGCGTGCCGCCAAATGCCGAGACAATACGAAGCGGAAAGTCAGGCTTATCAGTCTCGCCCGTGAGACGGCCAACCATCTCATCATCCAGGGGACTATGAAGGTCGGTCGCCGTCGTCACACCTGCCAATTGACAGACTTTGGCAAAGTTCCAGAGCGCGGGTGGGTGGGTCGCTTGCGTGCCCAAATCAAACTTGAGCGACTTCATGGCGAGATACATGCCGACCATGCCCGCCAGCTCACCTGTCGGCGCACCCTCTGCATCCGTCATCACTTCCTGCATATCAGTAGAGGCTGCAAGATCCGATTCTTCAATCACGGCAGAATTTACATTGAGAAAATGCAAGCTCGCGTGAAATACACCGATGCGCCGCCCATTAGAGACACGATCAAGATCTCGCGCATGCATCCGCTGCTCACCAAAAAAGATTGGATCAAAACCCCACCCGATAAGCGCGGCATCAGGGTCATCCTGAGCTGCACTGGCCTCTTGAAGACGTTCAACAACAGCGTCCACGGATTTTAAGCCAGGCCAGACCCTGCCGTCTGGCGCGGTACGGTCATAGTAGCCCACGTAGGTGTGGTCCCAGAGCGCACCCTCCACCAGGTGACTGTGCCCTTCAATCAAACCAGGCATAATCACTTGAGCAGAAAAACGATCATCGATGGTGGCGTCCCCCCAAGCACTCACTTCCTCCAGGGTGCCAACGCCAAGTATACGCCCGTCACGGACAGCCACATGAGTAGCAAAGGGCCGAGACGGGTTCATCGTAATGATCCGTTTGGCCGGAAAAATGGTTGTCGTCACCGGATGCGTCTCCCAAAAAAGTGTACCTAAACTCAGATATCCCAGAGCGAGATGATTTTTCCGCTCTCCGGCGCAACCTTGCCTTCCAGCACATCCAAATAGACCTGCTTGGTCACATCAAGGCCGCCAGAACGTTCCACTTTCATCCACCCGTCAACGGATGCCAGAAACGCACCCCAAGCTTTTGATATCTTCGCTTGCAGCACCTCAGCTCCCCAATCCTTGTTGCGTTTTTGGATCTGGGATGGCGCGAAGAAAAGCGTTGGCTGGGCGCCTGGAAGATTGTCAGCTCCGCCGCCTTGCTCCCAATGCGTGCCACCAACCGCGCAGCTGCAGGTAAGCCGGTCCGCGAAGTGGTTATGGATCGCAGCGCGCACATGCGCATCTCCCGCCATATCGACAAACGCGACATTGCCTTCAACGCTTATGGAGGCGATATCATCGTAAGCGACAACATCATCATAATACCCAACACCTTCAACAAACGCTGTATTGCCTTTGGAGGTCAGACCAATCACCCGTGGCTTGTTCGCCGACCGGCTTGAGAGCACCTGTGCGAGGCCTAAAGAAGTTTTACTCGAAGCGCTCGACAGCACCACTGTCGATGCCTCAAAGAACTGATTATCATCTAGAAAATCATCTATCAGAAAGGACGTGGTGAACAGTGGGCGTAAAAGGCTTTGCTCCGCTTCCCGCGCAGCGTCGTAACCAGCGTCCGCCGTCACTCTGAGGTAGTTGTTATAGACAGGCGACAATTCGGCTCTGTTGGCAGCACCATCGAAAAAGCCAGCGTCGGAAACGCGGACAGCTTGTGCCACGAAATGCGTCGACATGGGGAAGTAGCCATAGAAACGCTCGCCAGCAGCGACACCCTCGGCGTTAGAGGCGAGCACATCTCCAAAGCCCCAGACAGGAACACGTCCCCAGCCCTCATCGGCCGGAAAGAAGTCCCAATACTTCATTGCTTCGCCAAACGCGGCATAGGTGATGTTGTTTGCAGTGAAGGCAAAATCCTCGACTTTGAAAAGCACTTCACCAGGTTGCAACTCATCCGAACTAGGGATCGCTGTTTCAACGATCTTTGTCGTACGCAGATCGTCTCGTTTTACCCAGAAATTTGCTGCTGCTTGTTCTGCCATGTTTCACTCCCTTAAGCGGTGGGATCGGACGCCCGCCAGCTGGATGACCAAATTTGCCGCATGGTAAGGGCGCAAGACACAAGCACCAAGAAAATCTGCGCCCAAAAAGGTGCAAAACCTGTTCAATATTGGACACCAAGCGGTCCATACATTGACTCCAATACGCCAATCCCCCAAACTCTCTCCGGGTACGTTTATATCTGTGGGGAAATATGAATAAGGTAATCCACGCGGCACGCGCCGCAGCTGTTGCAGCGCTCGTTGGGCTGTTTATCGTCGTGACTGCGGCGCCAAGCCAAGCGGAAGACCGCCGCGTTCGCATCATCAATGAAACAAGCTGGACGATGGTTGAGTTCTATGCGTCAAACGTCGGAACCAACGATTGGGAAGAAGACATTCTGGGCTATGATGTCTTGGGGTCCGGCGACAGTGTCATGATCGATATCGACGATGGCACAGGCTATTGCATGTACGACTTCCGAGCCGTGTTTGCAGACGGTGATGTCCTTGTCCGCGAGCGGATCGACGTATGTGAAATCTCAAGCTACCGCTATCACGAATAGATAGTATGCAGCGAAGACCAAAACCGCCCCTGCGCAAGCACGGGCGGTTTTCTTTTGCTTATTTGCATCACCGACCTGGCAATCTAAGCCGCGAGAATGTCCCCTGCGACATCCTTCATCCGCTTACCGCGCAGAACCTGCCCAAACCGGACAGCTGGCAGCAGGACCTTTGAGAGGATCGCGGGCGTCTTGGTTTCTCGAGCAAAAGCGGGCCGATTTAGAAGTCGATTATAAAGCCTGAACAGCCGTGGATGAATTTCAAGCGGATAGCCACCCATGCGCAAACGGTTCATGGTGATGAACCACGCAAGCTCAAGGACCGAAATCCGGTCCCCAATCAGCCAGTCATTGCTTTCAAGTCGTTTTTCAAGCGTCTCAAAAGCATCCCGATGAGCTTTAACCGCGGCCCGCGCCTGCGGTTCCGTCACACCGGCTTCAGCAAATGCACGCCACCACGCAATCTCTTTGTCGCGGGAAGGGTCATCAGCGCCCCCTTGTTCATATTTCGCAAGAACATCGTCAGGTTTCTGCGCCAGACGTTTGGGAAAAATGAAACCCATAGTGATCTCACGCAAAGCGAAATGCAGATCGTTTTCCAGCGTCAAAGAGGCATCGACAATCGCACGCTCTTCAGGGGTCTGCGGAAAAAAGGAATCCGCATCACTCGGCAAGGTATCCAAATAGGTAAGAATGTCATTACTCTCCACATGCACAACGCCATCATGCACAAGCACAGGCACCACACCACGTGGATTGATGCCAAGATACCAGGGTGAAGCGTGCTCATGCTTCACCAGATTTACATGATGAGAGACATAGTCGATGCCCTTCTCACGAAGCAGGGTGCGGACCTTTTGTGAACAGGAACTCCCGCTAAAGTGTAAGAGATGCAGTCCCTTCCAGGACTTTACTTCGTCTGTCGTCACTTGCTCATCGCTGAGGATCATAGCTTCTCTCCCTATAGGACACCGTCAACCCGCCATGTCTTCCAATGGCTCCGGGCCCCATTGCCGTCCAAGCAAATCATCTATGGGTGCTTTTCCTGGAGGAACGGATGCATCAAACAGATCACCATCGGTCCAATGCTCCACGGTGTGCCCCCACGGGTCGCGCCAATAGTCAAACACCTGTGACCCTAAAATATGTCGTCCCACACCCCACACAGAGGTGTATCCCTTTTCGGCCAGCACATCGTGACCAAGCATAAGGTCATCAAGGTCTGCAACCTCCCATGCTGCGTGATTGAAACCCGACTTGCCCGCCCCCACAAAGAACACTGTGTGGTGATCAACCATCCGTTCTCCCTGATCACACCGGGTAAAGGCCCCAAGGACGGCATCCTCTGTGCCAATGAATACTTCGTCCGACTTTACCAACCCAAATTGCTCATGATACCAGGCAAAGCTCTTTGGATAGTCGACAACATTCAGAACGACATGACCAAGACGGTGAACATGAGACGGCCCAGCGGTCATGCGCTTCACAGCCCCTTGACGCGGTTTGTCTAGACGCGCATTCAACGGCGCAATCTCCTGAACCTCCATCACATCAAGTTTGTCCAAACCCCAGATGATTTCGATTGGAAACCCATCAGGGTCGTGCACGAGAACACGCTTGCCACCGCCAGGCTCTGATCGCACCTCAACAGTCACATCATTTGCGTCAGCGACGGCCTGAAGATCAGCTTCCGTACTGGCTTGGAATGCAAGCCCAACAAAACCCGGATCCCCCAGCTCGGTCACATGAACAATCGGGTCGGATCCGACACCTCGCATGTAGAGAGCCGTATCTGTCCGCGCATATCGCTGCATGCCAAAATCGACAAGAAAGGCTTCCATCTTGTCCAGATCAGGGGCGCGAAAACGCGCATAAACAATGTCTTCGACTTTTATCATTGTGAAATTCCTGTCGAGTTTGTGAGCAGAAACACTATTCGATGATCACGCCGCCATCATCATCGACCACATTGTTTTCAATGGCGCCAAGCGTTTCGATCTCAACCCGAACAATATCGCCTTGCTTGAGCCATGGCATGCCCTCCATCGCAGCAGCCACCCCTGCACAGGTTCCCGTTGCGATAACGTCACCGGGCTCCAAAGTGAAAGCAGTGGACAGATGTTCGATGAGTGTCGGCACATCAAAGATGAGATAGCTCGTATCTGAATGCTGGCGCACCTCACCATTCACGAGCGTCTTAAGTTCCAGTTTGGAGATATCAACTTCGTCTGGCGTAACGATAGAGGGACCCATCGGACAATGACTGTCCCAGGACTTGCCCATCGTCATGGTCGGCGAACGACGCTGCCAATCACGGATTGTCACGTCATTCAGGACCGTGTAGCCCGCGACGACCTCTGCATACCGGTCTTTCGGCACTCGGCGACAACGTTTGCCTATTACGACTCCCATCTCGCCCTCATAGTCCATTGCGACGCTTTCATGCGGACGCAAAATCGGGGCAAAGGGGCCCGTCGCAGACGTGGATTGCTTATTGAAAATAATCGGAACCTTTGGAAGTTCCCGACCGGTCTCCTCCACATGCTCACGATAGTTCAGTCCAACGGCGAGAATTTTCGGTGGCCGCAACACAGGGCTCTCAAGCGTCACGTCAGACAGTTTTATTGTCGCTTGCGTGCCGGCTGCAGCCCGCGCCTTCTCCAAAGCAGCATTTCCTGCCTCAAGAAACGCAACCATCTCGTTTGGAATATCGGGTGCAGCAGCTGACAGATCTATAATCTGATCTTTCTGCAAAATTCCAATCCGCGTCGATTTATCGTCTGTAAACGTTATGAGCCGCATGAGCCTCTCTCCCGGGATTCAAACACATGGCGTGATGCGTCTTACCTGCCATTTTTCTAAAATGATATTATCATCAGATATGATCGCAATCAACATTTACAAGGCCAGCGATCCAATCTCTTCAGATTAGATTGTGCTGCCTAGAAAACCTCCGCTATCCACCCACTAACGTTGGGCGACAAATCCTGCTTGTTCACCAAATTCCGCAATATCAGCGCGATTCAGTTGGTAGCTACAGCGAGGGCTTGTTACGCTCAAAATCAACGATAGGGAGGATCGTGCACTATGGAACAGCTTACAGGCCTCGACGCCGCATTCCTTTACATGGATCAAGAGAACTCGCCGATGCATATCGGCAGCGTCGCAATCTACGATCCTTCAACCGCCCCTGGCGGGTTTGTCAGATACAAAGACATTCTGAACTTCGTCGAAGAACGACTGCCGCTCGCCAACACATTCCGGCGCGGCCTTGCAAACGTACCGTTTGGCATCGATCACCCTTACTGGGTTGAAGTTGAAGATTTCAATCTGGAATATCATGTCCGCCACGTAGCCCTGCCGAAACCGGGCGACTGGAGACAGCTTTGTATTCAGGCAGCGCGCATCATGGCGCGCCCCCTCGATCTGACAAAACCGCTGTGGGAGTTCACGATCATCGAAGGCCTCGATCATGTCGAGGGCGTACCGGAAGGCTCATACGCCATCATTTCCAAGATCCACCATTCAGCGATCGATGGCATGTCAGGCGTCGACATTATGAATGCCCTGCACACAATCAACCCAGGCGACACACTTCCCGTCTTGGAAGACACTTGGAAGCCAGAGAAAAAGCCAACCGCTGTTGAAATGGCAGTCCGGGGCTATCTCGGGAATGTAAAGCAGCCCTTCAAGTGGGTCGAAATGGCCGGCAAGACCCTTCCGGGCCTCGCGCGCACAATCAAAGGCTTGCTGACAAAAGAATTCTCACTTGGCCAGGCCATGGCCGTACCGCGCACACGTTTTAACAATAAGATTTCTGCGCACCGTGTAATCGAAGGGGTCGCCTTCGACCTGGCGCGGATCAAAGAGCTCAAAACCGGCGTCCCTGGCGCAAAGGTCAACGATGTCATGCTGACCATCGTCGGCGGAGCGATGCGAAAATACCTGGAGTCAAAGGCCGAGCTGCCGGAGACCACCCTGGTCGCGATGGCACCGGTCTCCGTCAGAACCAACGACGAATCCGGATCGCTCGGTAACCAGGTCTCCGCAATGATGGTCCAACTCGGGTCCGACATTGCTGATCCTTTGGAGCGCATTCTTTCAATCGCCAATCACACCCAGGAACAGAAAGCTCTGACAAACGCCCTTGGCGCACGCCAAATGTCAGAACTCAGCAAAACTGCTCCAGCACTGTTCACGGGCATTGCCGCAAGACTCTACACGCAGTTCGGACTGGCAAACTCTACCAAGCCGTTTTTCAACACGGTTGTCACAAACGTACCTGGACCGCCCATTCCGATCTACATGAACGGCGCCCAGATGGTGAAGTATTATGGTCTTCTCTGCCTGTTTGATGGTCTGGGATTGGGCCATGTGGTGATGAGCTACGACAAGGAAGTCACCATCACCATAACAGCTGACCGCGAAATGATGCCTGACCCAGAATTCTATGCGGAGTGCCTTCAGCAGAGTTACGACGAACTGGAACTGGCCGTCTTGGGCGCCAACCAAAAGAAAGTGCCTGCGAAGAAGAAGGCAAAAGCGAAGGCTGCCCCCAAACGCAAAGCACCCGCCAAGAAGAAGACAGCGGCAAAAAAGAAGACCGCCGCTAAACTTGAGGCCGAGCCGAGCGAACCGCCACTTGAGCAAAAGACCGGCTGACACCAGTTACTCTAAAAACAAAAAGCGGGCCCCGATCAAAGTTTGGGGGCCCGCTTTTTTTGTGCCGTGATAGCAATTAGAAACTCAATGACCGCTCGACGGATACACAAGTGCTCGCCAGCCTTCACGGTGGAAGGGCCGCCAGTTGTCTTCTGGCTGCGCTAAACGGTCTGCCACCGCATACATAGTCGGTGCGTTAAACCCGAGGCCACAATGAGAGGTACGTACCTCAATATTATCTGTATGGCCTTCTCGCGCTTCGATGGAGTTCTTCCAGTGCACAATCCCATCTGTCTTCGTGTAGATTGATGTGGTTGGGATGCTTGGAGGAACAGCAATCGTTTCAACCATCTCCCGGAACCTCTGGGTTTGGGTCTCACCTTTTGCCATTACCTTGAAGAGCGGCCAGGCGCGACTGGTTTCAGGCTTGCCTGAAAACGGACTGCCGAGCGTGATCACTTGCCGCACTGCATCCGGTGCACGTTTCGCAACTTCGCGTGCAAGCACACCGCCCAAACTCCAGCCAACCAGGCTGATCTTCTGACCATCATGACTATCAGAAATTTCTTCAATGCGTTCGGCGATACGCTCGCCCTCATACCCAACTGTTGCTGGGCCAAGATTACGACCAAGCTCCCACGGATAGGCCTCATAGCCACGTGATGCCAAAAAGCGTCGAAGCACACCTGTGCTGCTATCGCCAGCCATAAAGCCAGGGAGCACCATCACCGGATGGCCATCGCCCATCGGTGCGCGTTTCAGGAATTGTTGAAAAATCGGTAGCATGGCCACTTCGGCCATTGTCCGGCTGGGCTCAAGATAGAGCCAGCGCAATTGTGGACGGTCAAGATCGGCAGACTCAGACATCATTGCCATTCAGGATACCCCCAGTTTGTTCGCCTTGCGCCCACCCGCGCAACTTGCGAATCGACAAAGGCTACAAACTGGAGGGATAAACCGTCAAGGAACTGTCTTATTAGCGTTAACCACCAAGCTGGTAAGGGCCGCCCTTCTCAAGTGCTTTTTTGTAGGCCGGCCGTGACTGAATCCGCTCCAGATAGCCCACAAGATTGGGGTATTCCTTGACCAAACCCGTCGACTGCCCAGCTTCCATAGGGAAGCTCATTTGTACATCACAGGCTGTGATTTCATCGCCCGCGAACCAGTCCTGATCTGCCAGCGCACCGTTCATATAGGCGAAGTTATTTGTCATTTCACCCATGATACGTGGCAGCAGCGGACCACCAGCTTCGCCTAGGCGCCCAACATAGAGCCCCAGCAGCAACGGCAACATGGCTGAGCCTTCGGAATAATGCATCCATTCCAGATATCGCAGCGCTTCTGGGGTCCCCGCAGCAGGCTTCCAGGCACCCTTACCATAGGTGTCGACCAGATACTCAATAATCGCTGCAGACTCTGCGATTTTGACGTCACCGTCGGTCAGGACAGGCGATTTACCGAGAGGATGAATTTTTTTCAGCGATTCTGGCGCCAGGTTTGTCTCTTTATCCCGCTGGTAATGCACGATCTCATAGTCGAGCCCGAGTTCTTCAAGCATCCAGAGAATACGTTGTGACCGTGAGTTATTGAGATGATGGACGGTAATCATGGAGTGTGTTGCCTTTCATTGACCAGTTGCAGACAGACTTCGTGCTGAGCGCGTCAAAGTCAATAATGAGCCCGGTTCAATGATGCGTTATCGGTCCACGAAATTGCAAAGCAGGCTCACTTGAATCGTCCCGGGCTCAGCCAGCTCAACCGGTTGCAGCTTTTGCATATGCGATCACCCTGATAGCCTTTCTTTCATCAACATTGAGGAGGAAACACCATGGCCATTGATTTCAGCTTTCCCGAAGAAGTTGAGGTCATCAGAACCTCAATCCGCAACTTCATCGATGAAGTCGTAAAGCCCATTGAAGAAGCGATGGACGAAGACGATCGGGCATCTGTTCGCGAAGGCGTCATCAAAATGCGCACAGAGGCCTATGAACGCGGGCTCTGGCTCCCCCATATGCCCGAGGCATGGGGAGGCATGGAATTAGGTCATGTAGAACTGGCAATGATCTCTGCCGAAGCAGCCCGCTCACGCTATGGCCCTTTCGCCATCAATTGTCAGGCGCCAGATGAAGGCAATATGCACACGCTTCTGAAGTGGGGAACTGACGAACAAAAAGACACCTATCTCCGCCCCATGTGCGAGGGTCGAAAGTTCTCCTGCTTTGCTATGACCGAGCCGGAGGTCGCCGGGTCAGACCCAACACTCATCCGAACAAATGCAAAGCTTGAAGGTGATACCTGGGTCATCAATGGACATAAGTGGTTCATCTCCGGCGCCCATCGCGCCAACTTCGCAATCCTGATCGCACGGACAGAAGACGATCCAAAAATACCCCAAGCAGCCAACACAGCATTCATCATCGACCTGCCATCGGAGGGTTGGTCAGAAGTTCGTGAAATCCACACCATGCATGGGTCTTCCGGGCACTCAGAAATACTCATCGAAAACCTGCGGGTGCCTGATACCCGGCGACTTGGCGGACGCGGAGACGGCCACCGCCTGGGTCAGTCTCGGCTGGGGCCAGCACGTCTTGCGCATTGCATGCGCTGGATCGGACAGGCCGAAACTGCACTGGAGATGATGGTCGACCGCTCAACCAAACGTTTCTCCCATGGCTCTTATCTCTCCGAGAAACAGGGTATTCAGTGGATGATCGCTGACAGCACCATGGAACTCTACCAGTCCAAACTTATGGTGCTTCACGCTGCCTACAAAATAGACAATGGAGAGGATTTCAGGTCGGAAGTATCCATGGCGAAACATTTTGTCGCCAATTCCTTAAACCGGATCATTGACCGCGCCATCCAGGTTCATGGCGCTTTGGGCTATTCCCATGATACGCCTCTCGCCCATATGGCACAGCAAGCGCGCTGGGCACGCTTCGCAGATGGGGCGGACCAAATCCACCAGATGCGAATTGCTGAACGCACCATCAAGAGTTTCAAGGAAAGCGGAACGTTGCATTCCGCGTTGGGCGGCTTGCCAGTCTGACCGAAAATCCAAAACTAGCTCGCAGATCATCTATCACTTGGCTGGTCTGCGGGCTTAAAGCCATTGCACCGGATCACGGCCACACACTATCCTCACCCAGAAGGACAGGGGGCGATAGGGACAATCCGTGACGAGCGAAAAAACCACAGACAAAATCACGCCGGAGAAGGGTCCCTTCGACTTCAACTTCCTTGTCTCCTTGGCACTGGCATTATTGGTCTGGGTCGGTCTGCGCAATGACGTTGTGTGGGGCAGCTTTGTTGGGGAAGCTGACCGTGAGGCACTTCAAATTGCTTTTGAGATGCGCGTCAACAAAACGCTACCGGGCTCGCACCCAATCTTGTTCCTCAATTTAGATGACTCTGTCTGGGAGGGGGCCACCGCCGACGGCCCTGCCCTTGCCTATGCGCCCCGTCCGGTCCTCGCAGATCTGATCGAAGCATCCTACGGCGCCCCCGGTCAGCCGCGACCGAAAGTGGTGATCGTCGACATAGATCTCTTTTGGCGCACGCCGGATGAGGCCGCCGAACAACGCATCGATACACTTCTCCAGAAATGGGGACGCGATCCAGAAGCACCTCTCCTTATTCTTCAAAGGGAGGTAACGGAGGGGGACGGGCGACCGGACTCACTTGCAGCCGCCCGCGCGTCTGATAGAGACAGCATCATTCTGTCCGCACCGGAAGACAATATCGTCTGGGCAAGCGCCCAGCTAACAGGTGACGAAGTGATGGGCGCCCGCTACTTCACCCATTTCCTCTGCATAGACACCCCAACGGGCATCGAAGCATCGGCAACCACTGCCTTTTATGCATCTGTCGCTCGAAAAGCGGAAACGCCGCGACAAGCCATTCAGATTGTCCAAAAAGCTATGGAAGGTCCGCGCTCCTACTGCTCTGGCACTTGGGACGACGTCTCCTTCGATCTCACCATTCCCGGCCGAGAACCGCTCACCTTCAAAAGCCAGCAGAGCCTTATCAACTACAATCTGAACGCAGGCACGGCAGATGATCCCGAACCGCAGCTTCCCGCCGCAGATATGTTCGTCATTCCAGCTGGTTTGGTTCAGCCAGGCATGGTTGCGGGCCTGTCCGCCAATGATGGCGTTGTGATTATTGGATCTGCTGCGGTGGCGGCAAGAGACCGTCATATCTCCGCCTATGGCGCCATGGGCGGCAGCCTCGTCATCGCCAACGTCATTAGAGGGGTGGAAGCAGGTGGCGAAGTAAGGCGCATGGCCTGGTATCTCGAAGCCATCCTGTTAACCCTATTTGTCATGCTAATCGTGTTGGCCTTCTGGTATTGCCGAAAAGCCAGGGATTACCTCAAACCCATGGAAGGCCTGCATTGGGCCATGCGAATAGCCCGTACACCTATCAATCTGTTGACCAATCCGGTTATCATCAAGATATTGATCGGAATAGGGGTTTTCTGGGTTGGGGCTGGTGCCAGTTATTTCCTTCTAGATGACGGTCTGTGGCTTGGTTTAGCAGCGCCTGCATATGCAGCTGCGCTTAACGAAGCCCGCGAAGATTTTGAAGAATTAATGGAAAGCTTGAGAAATGCCGAAACAAAAAATGTTTAGCGCTGCAATTGCTATCGCATTGGGTGCTGCGGCCTGGGGAACAACGACGACTGCACATGCTGCCATCCCAGCTTGTGGGTCAGCCACCGTCGCATTCGTAAAGCAAATCGATGGCAGTTCCGAAAGCGTGCGCATCAAGCGTGCGGGCTCAGAAGACTCGCTTTCCGTTTTCGCGCCTCTGTGCGAAGGCGATGTGGTGAGCCTGAAGACCGCAAGCGACCGGGTGGTGCTCGGCGTTGCAGGCAGCTCCGGCCCAAATGAAATTCGCGGACCCAAAAGCTACACCGTAGGCCCTGCCTCTACCGGCAGTCAGTCCATCAGCGAACTGATCGAAGGACGTTTGCTTCCTCTCGGCGACCGGCTGGTCGGCCAAGGGTTGGCGCGCTCCGGCGGTGAGTTTGGTTTTGGACTGCTTGATCTCGAAACCGAGTCCGCGCAGATCAAAGCAGGCTTCCGCCCCCTTTGGGTTGGCTGGACCGGCGGGCAGGCGCCCTATGAGCTGCTCGTACTTGATCCCACCGACCGCATTTTCGCAACACAGACTTTGTCAGACACTTCGACAACGCTACCAGCCAGAACCATTACGCCAGGTCGCTACTCAATCGTTGTGAAAGATGCCTATGGGCGCACCAGGCAGACATTCTTTGACGCCGTCGAGGATGTACCGGCTACATCTGCACCATCAGTACCCGCATGGATGGGCGAGGACACTGCCACCATGCTTGCGGCATTTTGTGTTGCAGCAGAAGATCCATATGTCTGGTCCTACGAAGCCGCGCAGCAGATCAGCGGAGCAAAAGACACCGGCCTTGACCGGGAAGCAGCCCTTGCGCTCATCGGCGGCGGAGACTCTGACGCTCTCTGCCCCCGCTAAGAATTCGGTTTTTGTTTAACCGCGATTGAGCACCCTGTCGGCGTCTCCGATCATCACATACGGAGCCCAGAAATAGGGGTGTGAGAACTTGTCTTGAGCGATGAGCGCTTGTTGTGCCCCGCGCAAGGCTTCATGCATGGGCGCTCTGGCGGCATCTACAAAGAACTTGCGAACCACTGCGTCCGCCGCGGCGTCATCTGCAACCCAGTGTGTGGCAAGAACAGACCGCGCGCCCGCGTAGACAAAACTTCTAACCAGCCCGTCAAGTTGCGCACCATCGAAAACAGCAGCAACCCCCTCAGCACCCTCAGCAGCCCGCGCCGTATCGCACGCAGCCAACACAACCAGTGTGGCATCAAGTTTCATATCAAGGATCTCGGTTGCGCTCAGCATGCCGTCACCACCTGCTTGGTCAAGCGACGTTAGAAGCGACGGCTCGGAGATGCAAAAACCATCCCCGAAGAACCCATGAGTGACAAAGACCAACACCTGTTGATCAACAAGCGATGCGTCCTCAATCGTATCAACGTCCGTAAAGGACCGTCCGGTCACATCTCGACGACCAAAGGTTTGACCGACCGAAGAGCGCAAGGCCGTCAGAGGTTTCTGGAGATTTGGCTGACCGGCAAACACCTGACCACACCGGGCAGGTCGCCCTTCCGCTGTCATACGAGCGGTGAAATCAGCAATCCAGGCGTCCGAATTGTTCGGTGGAACAGGCGGCCCAAAAACGGTCATCCCGGTCGTTGCTTCCGGTGCCTCGGCGGCCCTAGCCGCAACAAAACTTGCTGCACTCGGCGTATTGATGAAAGCAAAGTCATTGGCAAGCCAGGGCAAGGTGGAGTAAGACCGCGCCCGTGCCAGCGCCTTCTGTTCATCATTGAAGGTCGAGAGCAGAAGCGACGGTGGAAGCGATCCGACCACCCCGCGAGGCGCGAAGATCAATGTCTCAACGCCTGCCTCCCGAAGAGCGGCGTAAACGGGGCCGAACACTCCCTGAAACAAGGTGTGAGCCTGTTCAGCAGCAAATGGCGGCGTACCACCAGCCCGTGCGCGCAGCGTTGACCGCAATCGACGCACAAGACGTCGCGCTTCATCGCGTCCAAGCTCCGTACCGAAGGGCATTACCTTGCCCGAGAAGACTGCGTACCCAAAACCACCCGCCTGGGTAGGCGCAAAGGCCACGAAGGCCTCATCCGCAGCAAGTGTTGCGACAAGGTCTGCCGTTTCCGCGCCACCATTCACCAACTGCATATATTGTGGCTGAGCCTGTCGCGCGAGGACTTCTGCCTCTAGCGCGGCTGTCTCCGTGGTTTCCACCGCAAGTGTCAATCGCGCAAGCTCTTCGGGATCATCCGTGCTAGCACCCTGCTGCAGAGCAAGGCGGGCCTCCTGAAGCGCACGCTCCGCATCCTGCAGAGCTCTAATTTCATCTGCAGTCCCCTCACTTGCCACACGGGCCGCCGCCATCGCCATCGCCGCCGCGGCACGCGGTTCAACCATGCCCTCAAACGCATCGACAAAACGGCGGGTGAGCATTGCAGCATCGCCAAGACCCATATCCTGCGCGCGCAACAAAACACCCAGATAATCACCCGCAACATCTGGCGAAATGCCGAAGGACCCTTCCACACTCGAATAGAGATCAAATGAGGAATTGTAGGAGGTAAGCGCTGCAGAGACATCGCCATCAGAAATCTGAGCCTTCCCGAGACTTGCCAGCAACCGGGCGGTTAAGAGCGATTGAGGTTGATCTTTGACCCACTTGGCCACAAGCGTCGACAAGCGCGACCGCGCAGCGCCAACATTTCCTTCTGCCAGATCATTACCGGCACGCCGCTCTTCAATCAGCGCGTCAAGCCACCCAGCCGATCCCGCAGGTGCACGCTCCACCAGGCTCGCTGCATCATCAAGTGCATCGCCAGCACCTTCACGGCCTGAAAGAACCAAAGCGGACGCTCGGAGATAGGCTCTGTGTGCTTCGAGGATGAGCGCTCTGACACCGGGGCGGAGTTCCGCGTCTGAATAGATCGGCGGTACGCTATTGCCGCTGCGATGATTAACAAACTCAGCAGCCCGCGGCGTGATCACACTGTCCGAGCTTTCCCCCGAGACGAAAGCATAGGCTCCGAAGGTCTCAGGCGCGAAGGGCTGCTCAGCCAGTTCCAGCGCTTCCCGGTAATTCCCCGTATTGAGCTGGTGCACGGCCTGATAATTGATGAGCTTGTCGCGCAACCAGGAAGTTGTCTGCACCCCAGCGGAGAGCGCCGTGTCTTCAAGCAGCTGCTCTGCTTCGGCAAACCTTCCCTGGCTCGAAAGATTGAGGGCAAGGTCGAGCGCAATATCAGCACGCCTCACAGGATCACCACCGAACAGCCCATCCTGAATGGCCACTGCTTGTGCATAATCTTCTGCGGCAAGCGAAAAACGAAAGGACACATTACGGCGATGTCCCCGTCGGCGCAGGACTTCCTGGTCCTGAAGGGCAGCAACGCCAGGCAGGCCTGCCATTTCATCCGCACTTAACTCAATGGGGGCTTCGAGGCCCGCAAGAGCCGCTGCACCCCGACGCATCGCAGGAAGCGAGCCGGGAATACCGCGCGCCTGCACGAGCGTGTCAGATCCAGCAACGCTGATCGCGAGATCCTGCAGCAAAGTGCCCGACAATTGCCCTGGGCATGTCATAACGCCCTCTGCAAGCAACGTTGGTTCGACAGAAGACCTGCACTCCGATAACAGACCGGTACCCTGAGCGGCATCCTTGGGATAAACATCTATTGTAGCCGCCGCACGGCGCCATGTGCCGCAAAACACGTCATACCGCGCCAGCGCGCCCACCGCTTCTGTATCAAGACGTTTGCCTGCACGGCAGGCGTCCCCTTCTGAGCTGGCACCAAGGTCAAGCGCGTCCGGCAAGGCCGACCCCATCTCCTGCACACAGCTGGTGAGGAAGGGAACAACGAGGAGAGCTGCAAGGAAACGACCGGTCATCGGCTCCCCGCATCCCATAGGGCTTCATTACCGCTAGCGGCAACCCCACCGAGATCCTCTTCCTCGTCGCGCTCATCATTTTCACCGGTCTCAAAAACGACAGGAATCACCCCGCCCAGACCTGATGGATCGCCATTGATAAATCGATTATTCCGCTCAATCTCTCGAAGGGAGTCTGCAGAACAACTCACCGGATCACCAATGAGACAGAAATTCATGTAGTACTGACCGTTCTGGATGAGCGCCGGTTCCGCCAACGTCGAGCTGCCGCCAAAGAGAATATTGTCCTCTAGGCTGGCGTTAAAGGCGGAGACACGTGTGCCATCAGGCCGAATGACCTCGCCGAAAATAAGCACCTCTTCAGGACCATCCTCTGACGGGAACAAGACTCCATCACCTTTCGATGGCACATTGAAAACGAGCCCTCCCCCCTCAACACCTCGCCCAGTGTTCTGTTGAACGACTGAGCCTGGTGCCAGAATTTGTAATTGTTCAGTCGCAACAAACACATGATCGTCAACCCCACCGGCGACACTAAGCGGCAGTGAAGCGAGACCCAGAAGGGTGAGGGATTCTGTTTCAAAAATCTCAAGGAACCTCTCAGTCCCGATCACGATATCATCAGCGGATTCAAGCCTGACAGTCCCCAGGCGTCCCGTACTTGTATCCAATCCCAATTGTCCTGAAATCAGGATCAATTCGGGCCGACGGTCAACGCTCGCTGTTTGATATCCGAGCTGCAGTGACGTGAGGCCGGTAACCGTGCCCGCGGCAATGATGCGGGAGGACTGGTCCGTCCCGATCATCATCGTATCTAAGCTGGATGTGGTGAGCCGCGCATCCAGCAGCAGAACATCATTGGCTCCACCATCTATATCAAAACGTCCGGCAGAGATTTTTGTAAGCTCTGACTCATCAATAATAAGCCCCGCGGTCCGCCGCAAGGTAACGTCACCTGTGGTGCCATCACCGCCAAGCACAATCGTCTGTCCACTGCGATCAGTCTCTAGAATAAACTGATCGCCAGCAGAAATTGACCCGGAGAGATCAAGGTCCGCAACTGTGAGCGTGACATCGCTCAGCGCGCCTATTCGATTGAGAAGCGCGCTGCCGCTTGATGCATCCAGAACCAGCGCACCACCTGTCGCTGTAACTGAACCGCCCACAGACACATTGCCGGTGAGCGCCTGGAGAAACGCGCTGCCATGTGCCGTTGCCGTCCCCGCAACATTCACAGACGTACCGACAAGGCGAATGTCTCCGGTCGCTTCCAGATCATTCACAGAAATTGGACCGTTAGCCGCGTTAGCAATAATGTCGCCAAGGGTCGCACTTATGCTGCCAGACGAAGAAATGCCGCCGGTCAGAGCTGTCAGGAAAACATCGGTAGCGGCTGTGAGCCTGCCGACGAGGGAGATAGAGCCGGCGTCAATCTCAACTTTGCCAGCTGATGAAACATCGCCGACGGTCGCCGTCAGGGAGGCAGAAGTGCCTGCCGTCAACCTGCCAGCCAGATCGATATCCTTACCTGAGATAGAAATAGACGTGCCCGCCGTCGTCGCACCCACATCAATATCGCCTGTGGCCGCATTGATCGCGATAGCCCCAGTCGTCGCCGTCACCGCATCCAGAGTTGCATTCCCCGACGTCGCCGTAATTGTTGCACCTGTCGCAGCCAGAACGGGACCCGAGACCGTCACCGCGGACCCTTCAATTTCCAGAGCACCCGTCGAGGACACATTCCCCACCGTCGCCGTCAACATCGCGGTCGTCGTGGCATCCACCTTGCCCGCGAGATCAATATCCTGAGCCGACATGGTGATGGTGGTTCCAGCTGTGGTGGCGCCCACATCAATGTCACCAGTATTCGCTGTGATCGAGATAGCACCCGTTGTAGCTGTCACCGCATCAAGCGTTGCGTCGGCAACCGTCGCAGTGATCGTCGCGCTGACACCGCCCAGCGTTGGACCATTGACGGTAACCGCGGAACCCTCAATCTCCAGCGCACCGGTCGACGAAACATCGCCGACAGTCGCCGTCAGCATGGCTGTCGTGGTCGCATCGACTTTGCCCGCAAGATCAATATCCTGTGCCGACAGGGTGATCGACGTGCCTGCCGTTGCCGCGCCCACATCAATATTGCCTGTGGCCGCATTGATCGAGATAGCCCCCGCCGTCGCTGTCACTGCATCAAGCGTGGCGTCGGCAGCCGTCGCGGTCACTGTGGCATCTGTCCCAGCCAGGATCGGACCATTGACCGTCACCGCCGAACCCTCAATCTCCAGCGCACCCGTCGACGAGACATTCCCCGCCATGGCCGTCAGCATGGCCGTCGTCGTGGCATCCACCTTGCCCGCAAGATTAATGTCCTGAGCCGACAGGGTGATGGTGGTTCCAGCTGTGGTCGCACCCACATCAATACCGCCCGTGTTAGCGGTAATGTTGATAGCCCCCGTGGTGGCCGTCACCGCATCAAGCGTTGCGTCGGTAGCCGTCGCGGTCACTGTGGCATCTGTCCCAGCCAGGATCGGACCGGAAACCGTCACCGCGGAGCCCTCAATCTCCAGCGCA
>Ga0189287_100077_pt1 | contig 104819 bp, 68 predicted proteins | sample UW86minimetaG_FD_130319 | JGI IMG/M metagenome (GOLD analysis project Ga0189287, IMG submission 130319) | Marine microbial communities from the Costa Rica Dome - UW86 mini metaG | ecosystem: Environmental > Aquatic > Marine > Oceanic > Photic zone | place: Costa Rica: the Eastern Pacific...
CAGCCGTTCCGCCGCATCGCGCACGGCGTTGACGCAGTTCTCATCAAAGGCGGGCGGATCAAACTGGCCGACGATCTCCCAGTCCAGCCCGACCTCAATCTCTTCGCAGAGTTTCGGCGCTTTTTCAGCAAACTCAGCCATCATCGCATCGATCACCTCTTGCAGGTGGCTACGGAAATCGATGGTGAAGACCACCTTGCCCGGGATGATGTTGCGCGAGTTCGGATAGACATCCACATGGCCGATTGCACCCACCGCATTGGGCTGATGCTTCATCGCAATCTCATGCACCAGCTCGGTGATGCGAGCCAGGCCGCGGCCGGCGTTTTTGCGCATCCGCATCGGGGTGGAGCCGGTGTGGCTTTCCTTGCCGGTCACGGTGCATTCCACCCAGCGCAGGCCCTGACCGTGTGTGACCACGCCAATGTCTTTGTTTTCTGCTTCCAGAATGGGGCCTTGTTCGATGTGCAGCTCAAACATCGCGTGCATCTTGCGCTGGCCAACGGGTTCATCCCCTTTGTAGCCAATACGCGCCAGTTCTTCGCCGAATTTCTTGCCGTCGGCGTCCACACGGTCATAGGCCCAATCCTGGGTATGACGGCCGGTGAACACGCCCGAGGCCAGCATGGCCGGGGCAAAACGGGTGCCCTCTTCGTTGGTCCAGTTGACCACAACGATGGGACGGCGGGTCTTGATGCCCTGATCGCGGATCGAACGGACCACTTCCAGACCAGCCAGAACGCCCAGAACACCATCGTATTTGCCGCCCGTGGGCTGGGTGTCCAGATGGCTGCCCATCATCACCGGATCCAGATCCGGATCAGTGCCTTCGAGGCGGGCAAACATATTGCCCATGCTGTCAATGCCAACGCTCATGCCAGCGGCTTCACACCAGCCCTTGAACAGATCGCGGCCTTCCTTGTCCTCATCGGTCAGGGTCTGACGGTTACAGCCACCGCTCACACCGGGGCCTTTGAGGGCCATTTCCATCAGACTGTCCCAGAGACGGCTGCCGTCAATCCGGGCGTTGCTTTTGAGATCTTTCATGTTTGCTCCCTTCTGGTGGTCCTCCCCGGCGGGAGAGGCTCACATGTTCCGGCCCGAAGGCCACAGCTGGACAGGGCCCACCCACACGGGGACCCAAGCGACGCAGCGAACCGCGCCGGTGAAATGTCATGATGCGTTGACGCCGCTGCCGCGAAGGACAGCACGGGACCGATGAGGAAGACACACACCTGCTGAGCCCCCATCCGAAGGTGCAGAACAGCAAAGGGATCCGCCCCGGATCCCATCAAATTGCAGGCGTAGACCTCCCCGGTAACGCGTTGGACGGACTGTTTCTATTTTTTATCATTCAGTCAATAATTTTCTTTCAACAAACGTCAAATCCGTATTTTCACCTTGCTTAAGATGATGAAAAATTGGTCGATTTGAAAAAATTTGACCTTTCGATCAAATTTTTATTTGACAGACTGCTCAACAATTCGCAGCTTCAGCCGCAGGAGGACGCCATGACAGAAACCGTAATCAGCACCGGTGCAATCTGCGCCGAGACAGGCGATCTACAGACCCTGATGTCACATGCCCGCGCCATTCGCGATCAGCAGTGGGGCCGCACCGTGACCTATTCGCGCAAGGCCTTTGTGCCGCTGACGAACATGTGTCGGGACACCTGTGGCTATTGCACTTTTGTCAAACACCCCTCCTCACCCGAGGCCAATATCATGACGCCCGAACAGGTGCTGGCCACCGCCAAACGCGGCGAACGTGAAGGCTGCAAAGAGCTGCTGTTCAGCCTCGGCGAGAAGCCTGAGCTGCGTTATGAGGCCGCCCGCGCGGCCCTGGCGCAGCTGGGTTATGAGCGCCTAACAGATTATCTGGCTGATATGTGTGCACTGGTGCTGCAGGAAACCACGCTGTTGCCACATGTGAACGCCGGCACCCTGACCGATGATGAAATAGAGGTGCTGCGCCCGGTGGCCGCCTCCATGGGGATGATGCTCGAAACCATCAGCCGGCGCCTGACCCGCAAAGGCCAGCCGCATTATGCCTGCCCCGACAAGGTGCCGCTGCAACGGTTGCGCACCCTGGAACGCACAGGTGAAAAACACGTGCCCTTCACCACCGGCCTGCTGATCGGCATCGGCGAAAGCTTTGCCGAACGGCTGGAGGCGCTGGAGGCAATCAACGCCGCCCACGCCCGGCACGGCCACATCCAAGAGGTGATCATCCAGAACTTCCAGCGCAAGCCGGATATCGAGATGGCCAACCACCCCGAGCCAAGCCTTGAGGATATGCTGCGCACCATCGCGGCCGCTCGGATCATCCTGTCGCCTGACATCAGCCTGCAGGCCCCGCCGAATCTCTCCGCCCGCCACCCCGCCTATCTGGATGCGGGCATCAACGACTGGGGCGGCATTTCACCGGTGACCATCGATTTCATCAACCCGCAGCATGAATGGCCTGAGATCCGCTCGCTGTCGCAATCCTGCGCGGACGCCGGGTTTGAGCTGCGCGAACGGTTGACCGTCTACCCCCGTTACCTCGGCGCAGACAGCACATTTGTCAGCCCCGATCTCCTTGCCCGTGCCTCCGACATGGCCGAGGCCAGCGGCCTTGCCCGCCAGCAACAACATCTGGGAGAACTCGCATGACCCTGCCCCACGCCCAGCCGGCGCTTGATTTGGAAACCTGTTTGAACGCCGCCACGCCAGAGGTGGCCGCGATCCTGCGCAAACCGCTCACCGGCGCGGAGGTCAGCGAAGCTGAGGCCGCGCGTCTGTTTGCCGCCACCGGTGACGACGTGCCGGCGATCTACGCTACCGCCGATCAGCTGCGCCGTGAGGTGAACGGCGATCAGGTTACCTTTGTGGTCAACCGCAATATCAACTTCACCAACATCTGCTACATGGGCTGTCGGTTCTGCGGCTTTGCCAAACGGGTCGAAGATACTGGCGCCGAATGGCTGAGCCCGGAACAGGTTGTGGCCCGCGCCCAGGAAGCCTGGGATCGCGGCGGCACCGAGGTCTGCATTCAGGGGGGCCTGCACCCCAAGATGCCCGGCGATTACTACAAGACCCTGCTGAAGGCGATCAAAGCCGCCCTGCCCGACATGCACATCCATGCCTTTTCTCCGTTTGAGATCTGGTATGGCGCCGCCCGCACCAAGATGTCCTATCACGACTTCCTGCGTGATCTGAAAGAGGCCGGTCTGGACAGCATGCCTGGCACCGCGGCTGAGATTTTGGACACCGAAGTGCGCCTACAGCTGACCAAAAACAAACTCAGCGCCGAAAAATGGGTGGAGATCATCCGCGCCGCGCATGAGGTTGGGATCCCGACCACCGCCACCATCATGTATGGCCATATCGATGGGCCCGAACATTGGGCAGCCCATATCGGCCTGCTGCGAGAGATTCAGAAAGACACCGGCGGCTTCACCGAATTGGTGCCGCTGTCCTTCGTGCACACGGAATCGCCACTCTGGGCACAGAACCCCGACAAGGTGCGCCCCGGCCCCACCGCGCTGGAGGTCGACCTGATGCATGCGGTCTCGCGCATCATGCTGCACGGTTGGATTGACAATATTCAGGTCAGCTGGACCAAACTGGGCGCCGAACGGGCGCAGGAGATGCTGAACCGCGGTGTCAACGATCTGGGCGGCACCCTGATGAACGAAAGCATTTCTCGTTCTGCCGGGTCAGATCACGGTCAGGAAATCACCGCCAAGGAATTGGTGCAGATGATCCGCTCGGCCGGTCGTGTGCCCGCACGGCGCAACACGGTCTATGGCATCCGCGATGTCTACATCGGTCACGATCCCGAAGACATCGCGCCATTGGTGGAGCGTAAGGCGGATCAAAACCCCCTCGCCTTCCTTGAGATGTTCCCGGAGCCCGCTGTCGACACCCCCGTCACCCCCCATGTGGAGGCCGCAGAATGAACACCCCGATGAAAGTGACCCTGCTGGCTGGCGGTGTGGGCGGTGCCAAAATGGCCGAAGGTCTGGCCGCCCTGCTTGACGTGGATCTCAGCATCATTGGCAATGTAGCGGATGATGATGCCTTTCACGGCCTCTGGGTGTCGCCCGATATTGATACGCTGACCTACAGCCTTGCCGATGTGATTGACCGCACCCAGGGCTGGGGGGTCGCAGACGAAGGCCACCGGGCGCTGCAAACCCTGTCAAAACTGGGGGCTGAGACCTGGATGACCCTGGGTGATCGCGATTTCGGCCTGCATATCTACCGCACCATGCGCCGCGCCAAAGGCGATCGCCCCAGCGATATCGCCCGGGATGTGGCCAAAGCCTTTGGCATCAAACCGCAGATCCTGCTGCCCACCGACGATGTGGTGCAGACACGGGTGCGCACCGATGACGGCTGGTTGAGTTTTCAGGAATATTTCGTCCGCGAACGCTGTGCCCCTGAGGTGCGCGAATTGGCCGTTCACGGCCTGAGCGACGCGCGCCCCACGCCCGAGGCTTTGCAGGCTATCGCTGGCGCAGACCTGATTGTTGTGGCGCCGTCCAATCCGCTGGTGTCCATCGCGCCGATCCTTGATGTTCCCGATATCCGCGCCGCAGTGAGTGATGCACCGGCGCTGAAGGTGGCAGTCAGCCCCTTCATCGGGGGCAAGGTGGTGAAAGGCCCGGCTGACAAAATGATGAAGGCCCTTGGCGAACGCCCTGATGCCCTGGGTGTGGCGCGCCGCTATGCTGGCTTTATTGATGCCCTGATGATTGACCGGGTGGACGCCCCGCTGGAGGCGGAGATCCGCGCCGAAGGCTTGGACACCCTCAGTTCGGCCACCTTGATGAAAAGCCGCGATGACAAGGCCCGACTGGCCAGTGAAATCGTCGACTACGCCCGCGCCCAACAGCTTGAGACGCGCATCGCCTCATGACCCAAACAACATTTCAATCCCGCCGCTTGGTGGTGATCCCGATGAAGGATCCCACGCAGGCCAAAACACGGCTGGCCGACAGTCTGGCACCAGAGGAACGCGCCGCGCTGGCCCGAACCCTGTTCCGCGCAACTGTGGAACGGGTGCAAACCGCCATTGCTGAACTGGCTGGGGAACCGGTGGAGATCGAAATCGCCACAGTGACCAGCAGCCCCGAGATTGCGCGCATCGCCTCAGAGCTGCAGATCCACCTGATCGACGAGGGCCGCTGCAACAGCCTGAACGCGGCGCTGACCCATGCGGGGGGCTGGGCCACAGCGAAAGGCTATGATGCGCTCTGCGTTTTGCCCGGCGATCTGGCTGACCCAACCCCTGCGGATCTGGCCCGGCTGCTGTGCCACCCGTTGCAGGACACGCGTGCCACCGCGCAGGCGGTGCTGTGCCCGGCCAGCGATCTGGGCACCAACGCGCTGCTGACCCCGCTGCCCTGTCCCTTTGACTTTGCCTATGGGGTGAAATCGATGATCGCCCATTCAAAAGCGATTGAGGCGGCGGGTCTGACCCCCGTCATCCTGCCACTGGCCAGCCTGCGCATCGACGTGGATCGCCAGAGCGACCTCAGCCATCTGAAAACCCCCAATCTTTACTGTGCCGGAGGCCTGCCACAATGAGCCTATCCGTTTCCCTGACCGCTGTGCCAGGCATTCCCGATGTGCAAAACGGTGACGACCTGGCGCGGATCCTTGGGGATGCGCTGGTCGCCGCAGATCTGGCGCCGCAGGCCGGTGACATTCTGGTGGTCGCGCAGAAAGTCTTCTCCAAGGCCGAAGGCTGTATCATCCCGCTCTCCACCGTTCAGCCCTCACTTGAGGCACTGAAATACGCCGAAGAGCTGAACAAAGACGCCCGCAAGGTTGAGGTTGTGCTGCAGGAAAGCAGCCGCGTTGTGCGTTCCTTCAAGCGCCCCGATCAGAACGAAGGCACGATGATCTGCGAACACCGGCTTGGCTTCATCTCAGCCAATGCGGCGGTGGATGAATCCAACTTTGGTGAAGAAGACGCTGCGATGGTTCTGCCAAAGGACCCCGATGCCAGCTGCACCGTACTGCGCGCCGTGCTCTCTGCCCGGTTTGGCGTCGAAATTGGCGTTGTGATGACCGACACCTTTGGCCGCCCCTGGCGGTTGGGTCAGGTCAACGTGGCAATAGGCCTGTCCAGAGTGCCCGCCACCATCCGCGAACAGGGCAATGTAGATGCCTGGGGCCGCCCGCTGGCGGTCACGGAACCTGCGCTTTGTGACGAAATTGCAGCCGCCTCGGGCCTTGTGGTTCGCAAGGACGGCAAAACACCTGCGGTGCTGCTGCGCGGCCTTGACTGGCAACCAGAAAACAGCAGCGGCGCCGACATTCTACGTAAAAAACAGGAGGATATGTTCCGATGACCATTGCCATTCTTGGCGGCACCGGCCCACAGGGCCAGGGGCTTGCATTGCGTTTTGCCCGTGCAGGCGTACCCGTTGTGCTGGGCGGCCGTGACGGCGGCCGCGCTGCTGCCATTGCAGAAGAGCTGATGCAGAAACTGCCCGCAGGCAGCGCCGCAATCACCGGTCTGGACAACGAAGGTGCCACCGATGCCGCCGAAGAGATGGTGGTCCTTGCAGTGCCGTTTTCGGCCCACAAAGCCACTTTGGAAGCCCTGAAACCCCGTCTGGCCGGCAAGATCCTGGTCGACATCGTGGTGCCGCTGAAAGAGGGCGATCCGAAAAAGGTCGACATGCCGCCAGAAGGCTCCGCCACTGAGGCCGCACAGGCGATCCTGGGCGATGAGATCCCGGTCGTGGGCGCGCTGCACAATGTCTCGGCGGTCACGCTGAACAACCTGGACTGGGATATCAACTGCGACATCCTGATCTGCGGCAACTCGCTGCCGGCCCGCAAGGCCGTGATGGATCTGGTGCGCAAACTGGATGTCACCCCCTACAACGCCGGCGACGCCGAAGCGGCGCGCTGCATTGAGGCCATCACCCCCATTCTGATCCGTCAGAACATTTCCAAACAAGTGCCCTTCAGCCATGCGGGCATCCGCATCTGGGCACCCGACCACTGATTCCAACGAGGGAGAATAACAATGGAATTTGGCATTTGCTTCAAAGGCTTCGTCGAACCCGAGCGCGCCCGCGCGCTGGTGCGTCAGGCCGAAAACGCCGGCTTTACCTACTGCTGGTTCTACGACAGCCACATCCTGTGGCGAGAAAGCTTCGTGGCGATGGCCATGTGCATGGAACACACGAAAACCATGCGTTTTGGTCCGCTGGTCACCAACCCCAACTCGCGCGAGTGGTCGGTTGCGGCCTCGCTCTTCGGCTCGCTGGCCAAACAGTCGGGCGGTCGCTTTGACATCGGCCTTGGCCGGGGTGACAGCGCCGTGCGTGTGATGGGCAAGAAACCTTCGACCATCAAACGGATGGAAGAGTTCACTCATGTCGTCAAAGACCTGATCCGCGGCGAAGAAGTACAATACGGCGAGTGCCCCGAGCCGGTGAAATTCCCCTGGGCCGAAGGCTATGAGCTGCCGGTTTGGATCGGTGCCTATGGCCCGAAAGCGCTGGCCTCGGCTGGCCGCGTTGGCGACGGTGTTGTGCTGCAGATCGCAGAACCTGCGATCATCAAATGGCTGGCAGATCAGGCCAAAGCCGGTGGCGAGGCCGAAGGCCGTGACATGTCGAACTACCGTGTGATGGCGGCCGCTCCGGCGCACACCGGTCCGATCGAAGAAGGCATCGAGAAAACCAAGTGGTTCCCGGCGATGGTAGGCAACCACGTTGCCGATATCGTTGAGAAATACGGCGCAGACACCGATGAGGTTCCCTCCAGCCTGACCAGCTATATCGAGAACCGCAAAGGCTATGACTACTCCAAGCACGGCCAGAGCGATAACCCCTACCTCGACTTCATCACCGAAGACATCGTCAAGAGCTTCTGTGTGCTGGGCACCCCTGAGGAGCACATCACCAAGATCCGCGAACTGGAAGCCGCCGGCACCACCCAGTTCAATATCTATCTCGACAGCGGCGACGAAGAGAAAATCATCGCCGACTACGCCGAGACCGTTATCCCCGCCTTCCGCGGCGGGGCCTCTTCCTGATCCTCATCCCCGTAGGATCAGCCACTGGGGGGCGGACGCTGCTCGCCCCCTTTTTCGCCACAAGGCTGCGCCGAACTTCAAAATTCCCCCACACATGTCAATTTTCCGCAGGCGGGCGCTAGCCATGCCCGCTCTGGTGTGCAATAGGGGCTGAAACAGTGCAACCAAGTGGCGGGTTTGATGGCACGCAGGGCAGCGACGAAACCAATGACGCGTATTCAGCGTCAGAAAACCGAACAGATCCTGACCGCAGCCCTTGAGGTTTTTGCAATCCACGGATCCTCCGGCGCCTCGATCAACATCATCGCCAAAACCGCCGGGCTGACCACGCCCAACATCCTCTATTACTTCGAAAGCAAAGATGCGATCCGGCAGGAACTGCTGTCGCGCACGCTGCAGCTGTGGATGGCTCCGCTGAGCCTGATCAACCCCAACGGGGAACCGATCGAAGAGATCTGCACCTACATCAAGCGCAAGCTGGAAATCTCGCAGAACTTCCCAAAGGACAGCAAGTTTTTCGCCAATGAAATCCTGTCCGGCCTGCCCCACTCCCGGGATGAGCTGTTTGGCCCGCTGAAGGACCTCTACACCTCAAAAATCCTGCTGCTGGAGGATTGGATGGCCGAAGGCAAGATCGCCAAGGTTGATCCCCATCATCTGCTGTTTTCGATCTGGGCCACCACCCAGCATTACGCCGATTTTGACGCCCAGATCGAGGAACTGGCCCCCGCCGCACCAGCAGATCGCTTCGCCGAGGCGGAGGTGTTTTTGATGCAGATGTATCGGAAATTGCTGGCGGTCTGAGCGCATTTCGCCCTGCCCCACCGCAGACACTTACCCATTAAAAACAATCAATTAAGCACCACTTCTCGTTCAATTCAACGGGACAGTGTTTGCCGCCTGTTGCCTCGCCCGCCTCTCCCCAATACGCCCCTCCATCTGGCCAAAATTCAGGCAGGTCAATTAGCGCCGACTTGACATGCAGTAAATTGACTGCATGTTTAGGCGCATGACAGACGACCAACTTGATCTCATCTTCAAGGCCCTCGCCGACAGCACCCGGCGCCGCATCATTGACCGGCTGAGCCAGCAGCCCGCGCAGTCCCTTTTTGAGGTCTGCGCCGCATCGGTCAGCGACACCGGCGTTGCGCTTTCGCGCCAGACCGTTTCGCAACATCTGGCGGTGCTGGAAAAGGCCGGGCTGATTGAGACGACATGGGAAGGCCGCACCAAGGCCCATTCCCTCACGGTTACCGAAGATCACATTCAGGCGGCCGCTTGGCTGACCAAATACATAACCACCGGAGATGAATAATGAAAATCTATGTGACAAACGTCTTTGTCGACGATCAGGACAAGGCCGAAGCCTTCTACACCGACGTTTTGGGCTTTGTTGTGAAAAACAACATCCCGTTAGGTGAAAACCGCTGGCTGACGGTGGTGTCAAAGGACGCGCCGGACTGCACCGAATTGTTGCTGGAACCCAGCGATCACCCTGCCGTGCCGCCCTATAAACAAGCGCTGGTCGCGGATGGCATCCCGGCCCATTCCTTTCAGGTTGATGATCTGAGCGCGGAGCATAAACGGCTGAGCGATCTTGGCGTGAATTTCACCGTTGCCCCGATGGAGGCCGGCCCGGTGCGCATGGCGGTCTTTGATGACACCTGTGGCAACCTCATCCAACTTATTGAAATGGCGTCCTAAAAACGCGGGCGCGCGGATCATCGAACCCGCGCGCCCGTTAATTTCCATGCGGCCCTAGGTGGGGAAGCGTTTAGCCCTGCCCGCCTGCCAGGATCTGATCCAACGGATCATGTTCCGCCACCCAATGGCCCGGCCCCACCGCGTTCAATTCGGGCACATAGGTCAGATCCCCTTTGGCCAGACGGCTGGGCAGGAACCGCAGCGCCGCCTTGGGATCCAGCGGGGACGGCAGTTCGCCGGGGATGGTGATCCGCTGGCGGTTCCGCTCTACCTCAGGGTCCGGGATCGGCACGGCCGAGATCAGCGCCTGCGTGTAGGGGTGCAGCGGCGCGGAGCAGATGGTTTCGCCATCCGCCAGCTCCACAATGCGGCCCAGATACAGCACCATGATCCGGTTCGAGATCGAGCGCACCACAGACAGATCATGGCTGATGAACATCATCGACATGCCAAATTCGGCCTGCAACTCCTTCAGCAGCGTCAGGATCTGCGCCTGAATGGAAACATCCAAAGCCGAAACCGCCTCATCACAGATCACCAGCCGGGGCCGGTTGATCATGGCACGGGCGATCCCCACCCGCTGGTTCTGCCCCCCTGACAGCTCATGCGGATAGCGGTTGATCATCCGGTGATCGAGGCCCACCCGCTCCATCATTTCCTCAACCTTTTTGACTCGCTCGGGCCCGGTCAGTTGCGGCTGGAAGGTGCGCAGCGGCTCCTGGATGGAGGCTGAGATGGTCATGCGTGGATCAAGGCTGGCCAGCGGATCCTGAAACACGATCTGCAGATCCTTGCGGTGTTTGGTCAGCGCCCGTTTGTTCAGCCCGTTCAGCGGCGAACCCAGCCAGGACACGCCACCACCCGTAGGGGGGATCAGCTGCAGAACAGCGCGGGCCAAAGTGGATTTGCCGCAGCCGGATTCCCCAACGATGCCAAGGGTTTCACCCTCCGCCAGTGTGAAGCTTACGCCGTTCACCGCCTTCAGCGGGGTTGGTTTGGCAAACAGGCCACGGCTGGTTTTGATGTCAAACTCCACCCGCAGATCATCCACATCCAACAGGGTGTTCACCCGATCGCCCATGCCCTCAGGCGCATCCACCGCATCGATGCGCGGCATCGCTGACAGCAGTTTCTGAGTGTATTCATGTTGGGGGCTGGCAAAAATCTGATCCACCGGCCCGCTTTCCACAAACGCCCCAAGGCGCATCACCTCAATTCGGTCACACATCCGCGCCACCACGCCCATGTCATGGGTGATCAGGGCAATTGCGGTGCCGTGGTTCAGCTGTAGATCATGCATAAGGTCCAGGATTTCCGCCTGCACCGTCACATCCAGCGCTGTTGTCGGCTCATCCGCGATCAACAGTTTCGGATCACACAGCATCGCCATCGCGATCATCACCCGTTGGCGCATGCCACCTGACAGTTCGTGCGGGTATTGTTTTAGCCGGCGCGCGGCCTCAGGGATCCGCACCCGGTTCAGCCAATCCAGGCAATGCTGCCGCGCGGAGCCACCGCTCATGCCTTTGTGGACCTTCAGTACCTCCACCATCTGATCCCCCACCGTCAGATGGGGTGTCAGCGCGGTCAGCGGATCTTGAAAGATCATGCCGATCCGGTCGCCCCGGATCTGGTTCAGCTTGGCCGTCGGCAGGTTCAGGATTTCCTGCCCGTCAAACTGCACCGACCCCGTGGCCTGTCCATTTGGCGGCAACAGGCCCATCGCGGCCATGAAGCTTTGGCTTTTGCCGGAACCGCTTTCACCGACGATGCCCAGACATTCGCCCGCCTTGATCTCAAAGCTGACGCCTTTGACCGCCTGCACCACCCCATCGGGGGTGTCGAAACCGACCTTCAGGTCTTTAACAGAAAGCACAGTCATCTTAGCGGTCCTTCGGATCAAGCGCATCGCGCAGACCATCACCGATGAAGAACATGGTGATGATAATTGTCACGTAGAAAAAGAGCGGGAACAGCAGCTGCCAGATGGTGCCATAAGCCATGGTGCCCGCGCCCTCAGCGATCAGCGCCCCGAGCGAAGTGTTGGGTTCTGAGATGCCAAGGCCCAGGAAGCTGATGAAGCTTTCGGCCAGGATCATATCCGGCACCAGCAGCGAGGCGTAGACAATCACAACCCCGGCCAGGTTCGGCAGGATGTGACGGGTCACGATCCCCGCGTCTGACACGCCACCTGCACGCGCGGCCTCAATAAACTCCCGGCTTTTCAGCGCCAGCGTCTGGCCCCGCACGATGCGGCTCATCGTCAACCAGCTGACCGCCCCCAGCGCCAGAAACAGCGTGGTGAAGCTTTTGCCAGCGACAACAAGGATCAGGATGATCACCAGCGTGGTCGGGATCGCCAGCAGGATGTCAACAAAGCGCATCATCAGCCCGTCCAGACGACCGCCGAAGTAGCCCGCGATGATGCCGTAGAACGTGCCCACAACCAGCGCCATACCGGCCCCAATCAGACCCACCAGCAGGGAAGTCTGGGTCGCCTGAATGGTCCGCGAATAAAGGTCACGACCCAGATCATCGACGCCAAAATAATGGCCGCTTGCGAGAGACGGCGCGCCAAGGCCCACTACATCCCCCATCGCGGTCCAGTCGATGGTTTCATGATCCCATACGGCAAAGAACGGTCCGATGATCACAAAGGCCACAATCAGCCCAAGGATCACACAGCTGCCCATCGCCGCCTTGTTCTGGCGGAACCGCAGCCGCGCATCCGCCAAGAGCGAGCGCCCCTGCATCACAGCATTGTCTGCAACCGCCTCAGCGCGGTCGGTTTCTTTTTTGGAAAATCCTAGCATGTGACTGCCCTTAGTAACGGATCTTCGGGTCAAGCCAGGCGTAGGCAAGATCCGTAATCAGGTTCACAACAACGGTCAGCGCGCCATAGAGGATCGTCACCCCCAGAAGCACCGCATAGTCCCGCGACAGGGCCGAGCCGACATAGGCCTGCCCCAGCCCCCCGGTCGAGAAGTAGATGTCCACAAAGACCGAACCGGTCAGCACATAGACAAACACCGGGCCCAGATAGCTGACCACCGGCATCAGGGTGGGTTTCAGCGCGTGCCGCCAGATGATGGCGCGGTTGGACAGGCCCTTGGCCTTGGCGGTACGGATGAAGTTTGAGTTCAGCACCTCCAGCATTGAGGATCGGGTGATCCGCGAAATGGACCCCATGTAGGAGGTCGAGAGCGCAATCACCGGCATCACCAGATACTGCCATTGCCCGCCGTTCCAGCCCCCGCCCGGCAGCCATTCCAGCCACAGGGTAAAGGTCAGGATCAGGATCGGGCCCATGATGAAGTTCGGCAAAGCCTGCGCCGCAATGCCCAGGGAGACGGCGAAATAGTCGATCCAGCTGTTGTGTTTGATCGCCGCGGTCACCCCCAGCGCCACACCAATGGCCGAGGCCACGATGAAGCTGAGGAAACCGTAGGTCAGCGAAATCGGGAAGCCCTGCGCGATGATGTCATTGACGTCGCGGTCCTTGAACTTGAAGGAGGGGCCGAAATCGAAATGCACAAAGATGTTCACCAGATAATCCCAGAGCTGTTTCCACAGCGGCTGGTCCAGCCCGTATCGTGCCTCAATATTGGCCATGACGGCCGGCGGCAGCGGCCGTTCTGAGGTGAAGGGCCCACCGGGGGCAAAGTGCATCATGTAGAAGCAGGCAACGACCAGTAAGAAGATCGTTGGTATGGCGACCAACAGGCGCCGGATCGTGTAGGAGAGCATTTATCTCACTCGCATTGGCAATCCCGCCGCCCGGGGTACGGACGGCGGGATCAAGGGACAGATCAGGTTACTCGGCGATCTTGTAGAGGTTCTTCGAGTACCAGTTCTGTTCGACGTTGTTGACGGGCCAATTGCCCACGTCGCTGTCCATCATGTAGACGCCCGCATAGTGGTAGATCGGGATCACCGGCATTTCGGCGGCAATGATCTGTTCCACTTCGGTGTAATTGGCCGAGGCATCCTTGGCGGTTTTCGCCGCTGCCAGCAGTTCATCCACACGGGGGCTTACGAACTTGCCGTCGTTATAGCCCGAGTTGGAGTCCAGCAGGTCAAGGAAGGTCGAGGCTTCGTTGTAGTCGCCACACCAGGCGCCACGGGCCAGTTCAAAGTCCTGGTTGCCACGGGTTTCCAGGAACACTTTCCATTCCATGTTGCCCAGCTCAACTTCGACGCCCAGCTTCTGCTTCCACATCTGGCTCATCGCCACGGCGATCTTCTTGTGACCTTCCGAGGTGTTGTAGATCATGTTGAACTTCAGCGGGTTGCTTTTGTCGTACCCGGCCTCTGCCAGCAATTCGATCGCCATCGCGTCCCGCTCGGCCTGGGTCATCGTGGCCATTTCGGTGGTCGGCGGGGTGAAACCAGCGGTGGCGGTCGGTGCAAAGCTATAGGCCTGCGTCTGACCACCCGCCATCACGTTTTCAACGATGATCTTGCGGTCCACGGCCAGCGCCAGCGCCTTGCGCACGCGCACGTCCTTGAACTCTTCTGGCCCTGAGTCACTGAGGTTGAAGGTGTAATAGTAGTTACACAGACGCGGGAAGCTGATCGCCTCACCCGGGTGCTCTTTCTGCAGACGCGGGAACTGGCCTGCGGGCACTTCGGTGCGGTCCAGCTCACCTGCCAGATAGCGGGTCAGCGCGACGTTTTCGTCGTTGATCACCAGCGCCACAACCTTGTCGACGATGGTGTTTTCGTTGTCCCAATACATCGCGTTGCGCTCACGGGTGGAGCGTTCTTGCGGCAGGTGCTCGGTCAGCACATAGGCCCCGTTGGACACGATGTTGCCCGGTTTGGTCCACTCCGCGCCATGCGCCTCAATCACTTTCTGAGGGGCCGGGAAGGTGGTGGAATGGGTGGTCATCTGCGGGAAGTAGGGCAGCGGGGCCGACAGGGTCACCTCAAAGGTGTGATCGTCCAGCGCCTTAACACCCAGCTGATCCGGGGCAGTTTCCCCAGCAATGATCGCCGCAGCATTCTGGATCGACATCAGCTCAATGAACCACTGATAGGGCGAAGCCAGCGCCGGATCGGCCGCGCGGCGCCAGGCAAAGACGAAATCATGTGCGGTCACAGTGTCGCCATTGGACCACTTCGCCTCAGGGCGCAGGGTGAAGGTATAGACGGTGTTGTCGTCGTTTGAGGTGTAGCCGGTGGCCACACCGGGCACCAGATTGCCATCTTTGTCCTGGTTCATCAGACCTTCAAACAGGTCACGCACAATTTCTGCGCCGGACACATCTTCAACAACCTGCGGGTCAACCGAGCTGTGTTCGTCCAAAATACGGTAAGTAAAGGTCTGGTCATCCGCCAGCGCCTCGCCGGTCACCGGATGGGTGCCCGCAGCGAAGGCTGTGGTCGACAACATCGTGCCCGCCAGCAGCCCGGCCACCAGGGTGGATTTGGTCATTTTCATCTGAATTTCTCCCATTGATCGACCCCGTTTAACTCCTCAAAAGGCAGGGCCTTATTTTGTGTGGGTACAATTGAAAGCGTCTTCCAAAGGGTGAGTCAAAGAAGATTTCAACCACCTATGCGCGGTAATCACCGTAGTTTCACGGCAGCGACATCGCCGTCCCGACCCTGCTGTGCGACGGGGCGGACATGATGCAAAAAGCGCATGGGCTATTTGGGATTTGAACAATCCCATAGCTTTCCGAGGTTTAGCCCCACTATAATTTCATAAATCAAACGGATTGAGGGGCTTACCCCTGCTGGCTTTGATCAAGAGGTCAAAGAAATTCGCCCCGATTTCGGGGAAAATCCTGTCGCAAATCGGCACAAAAATAATTTTGCTCTTCCCTCGCGTCAGGGCCAGATCAGCACCAAAACCTGCGCAAATCGGCCTCGGTTTCGCGCTGAGTTGGGGCGAATCTGATTCTCTTAAGGCGCATCGCTCGCCTCAGCAGCGGCCTGTGCCAGGACCCAGGCCTGAAACGCCTCTACCGGTCCACGTCCCGCCGCTGCCGGGCGGATACACAGGTGATAGCCGGTGCCCAGATCCAACGCCCCACCCGGCCAGCGCGCCACGCTGCCATCACGTTCCAGATCCCCGGTGATCGACCGCCAGCCCAGCATCAACCCGCGGCCATCCTGCATCGCCTGAACCGCCTGCACATAGTTGTCAAACACCTGCCCCCGGGCCTTGGGCGCGGCCAGGCCCCTTTTCTGCAGATACTCAGACCACGTGGCCCAATGACGGGCCTCAGGGCTGGCGACATGGATCAGCGCCACCTCAGACAGGCTGCACCCTTCGGCCTGCAACCTGTCAACCAGATCAGGGTGACCCACCGGGCAGACCTCCTCGTGAAACAGGGGCACCACCTGCCCGTCCGTCCAACCACCACTGCCATAGCGCAACGCGATATCGATCCCCGGGCGCAGGGCCGGCAGATCGGATGAGGGCGCCTGCACATTCACCGTGACATCCGGGTGCAGCGCATAGAACTGCGGCAGCCGTGGCATCAGCCAATAGGTCGCCATCCCCAATGTGCAGGACAAGGTCAGCTGCCCCTCCTCCACCTGCGCAGCCGCCTGCATATCGGCAATAGCTGTTGCGATCTGCCCCAAACCCGCCTCCACCGCCCAGGCCAACTGCTGCCCGGCATCGGTCAGGCGGGCCGGTTTGCGGCTGCGGTCCAGAAGGGTCAGGCCGATATGGGACTCCAGGTTTTTCAGCGCCTGCGTCACCGCGGGCCGGGTCACATTCAGCCGCCCTGCCGCCTCCTGCATGGAGCCAAGGCGCGCAACTTCGGCAAATGTGGTCAGCAATCGAAGCGGGGGCAGCGGTTGCATCGGCACCTCATTAGTTAAGTATTTGATTAACTTTTAACCAATCCAATCGGCCTTTTTCGCCGCAATAAGTCAAGCAAAACTGGCGCATATCGAAACCCAGCGAACAGAAGACACCCCACCAGATGAACATAGCGCACCCCACCGCCACAGCCGCGCAACAGGTCACCCTGCATGAAAGCGGCCTCACCCTGCCCCTGCCCGGTCAGCCTCAGGCTTATTTCAATTATCACTGGCTGCGCGACAATTGCCCCAGCTCCTTTGATCCCGGTACCCGCGAACGCAGTTTTGACATCTTCCACCTGTCGGAAGCGCCCACCGCCCGCGCCGCCTTGATCGAGGGGCAGCATCTGGTGATTGACTGGGCCGGTGAAAACCACCGCTCCGCCTTTCCGCTGGAGCTGCTGGCGGGCTACACCCAAGGCACCCCGCGCCCAGATCCGGCCGATCTGAAACGCCGCGCTTGGTTCAGCGATCACTACGCCGACGTGGCCCGGTTTTCGCAACCCGATCTGCTGAACAACAGCAGCGCCGTGGCCCGCTGGATCGAAGCACTGCTGGTTGAGGGCGTGGCGATCATCACAGATATGCCCGACAGTGACGCCGGGCTGACCGATCTGGCGCAGGTGATCGGCACCATCCGCCCCACCTTCTTTGGCACCTATTTCGACGTCAAAACCCATATCAACCCCACCAACACCGCCTATACCGCCGCCGCGCTGGAGCTGCACACAGATACCCCTGCCGAGGAACACGCCCCTGGCATCCAGTTCCTGCATTGCCGCGCCAATTCGGTTGAGGGCGGGCGCAACCTGTTTGGCGATGGTGTTGCCGTGGCCAATGACTTCCGCAGCCGCGACCCCGAAGGATTCAAACTGCTGAGTGAGATCGACATTCCGTTTTACTGCGAACATGACAGCTACGACATGCGGTCCCGCCAGCGTGTGATTGAACTGGACCAGCATGGCGAGGTTTCAGGCCTGACCATCAGCCAGCACATGTTGGATCTGATCGATCTGCCGCAACAGCTGCTGGATACCTATTACCCCGCCTTCTGTCGTTTTGGCCGGATGCTGCAGGAAGAGAAATACGTCATGCGCTTTACCCTGAACGCGGGCGAATGCATTGTTTTTGACAATCACCGCATCGTGCACGGTCGCGCGGCTTACACCGCCTCAAGCGGGGATCGCTATCTGCGCGGCTGTTATACCGATCGCGCCGAAATGCGCTCAACCTACCGCGCGCTGGTCTCAGAAGGGAGGTTCAAATCATGAGCAAAGACATGCCCTTAGAGGAGGTGCAGAGCGAAGAAAGCCTGCGCCAGGACCTCGCCGCCGCCTTCCGCCTATGCCACCGGTTTGGCTGGTCGGAAAGCGTTTCCAACCATTTCAGTGCTGCGGTCAGCGCCGATGGGCGTCAGATCCTGCTGAACCCGCGCTGGCAGCATTTTGCCACGCTCAAGGCCAGTGATCTGTTGCTGCTGGATGTTGATGACCCTGAGGTGATGACACGCCCCGATGCGCCTGATCCCTCGGCCTGGGCCGTGCACGGCACGCTGCACCGTGAATTGCCTGAGGCGCGGGTGATCCTGCACTGCCATTCGCCTTATGCCACGGCCCTGGCCTGCCTCAAGGATCCGACGCTGCTGCCGCTTGACAACAACACGGCGCGTTTTTTTGGCAAAACCGGATATGATCTGGAATTTGGCGGCATTTCCGACAGCGCCGAGGAAGGCGCCCATCTTGCCCGCGCCATGAAAGGCAATATCGCATTGGTCATGGGCAACCACGGGGTCAGCATCGCCGGCAGCAGCGTCGCCCGCGCGTTTGAGGATCTCTATTTCTTTGAAAAGGCAGCGCAAACGCAGATCCTGGCGCTGTCAACAGGTCAGCCTCTGGCAGTTCTCTCCGATGAGGTAGCCCAGAAAACCGCTGACGGCTGGCTGCCCTACGCCGGCGCGGCGGACCGACATTTCGACTACCTAAAAGCCACCCTGGACGCCGAAGATCCCAGCTGGCGGGAGTAGTCCCGCCATTACATCCAGGGCGGCGCGCGGCCAATCTGGGTCAGCAGAAAATCCATGAAGACCCGCACCTTAGCGGACAGAACATTGGCCTTGGGATAGAGCAGCCACAGCGCTGTGTCCTCATCGACCTGCACATCCGGCAGCACCTGTTGCAGCCGCCCGTCCCGCAACTCCTGATGCACGCTCCAGCGTGCGTTGGCTGCGATCCCCGCGCCAGCCAGTGTGGCCAGTTTCAGGCTGAGCCCGTCATCGACAATCAGCCGGCAATTCTCGGCCATCGGGTCCAGCATGGCCACCTCATCCGCCGCAGCTTCAGCACGCGACACCAAACGTCGCGTGCTGTTGCGGCCAAAAGCGATCAGATCGTGATCCGCCAGGTCCGCAAGGGTTTCCGGCGTGCCGTAGCGCGCCAGATAGTCCGGCGCCGCACAGAGCACCCGCTGATCCGGTGCCAGTCTGCGCCCCCTGAGGCTGGAGTCTTTGAGCGGCGCGTTGCGCAGCGCCAGATCAAAACTGCCCTCGATCAGATCCACCTGCTGATCCGACAGATGCAGGTCCAGCCGCATCCCCGGGTGATCGGCCAGAAACTGCGGCAGGATCGGCAGAATATAGAGCTGAGCAAAGGTGCTGGGCGCGGTGAACCGCAGGGTGCCGGTCACATCAGCCTGCCCCTGCCCCAGCGCCGCCCGCGCCGCATCTTCGCGGGCGATGATGTCCCGGGCATAGGGCAAAAACGCCTCACCCTCCTGTGACAGCGCCACCTTGCGGGTGGAGCGATGCAGCAGGTCGGCCCCGATGCTCTTTTCCAGTTTGGCGAGCCTTGCACTGGCCACCGCAGGCGCCAGACCTAAGTCACGACCTGCAGCGCTGATATTGCGCTTATCTGCAGCGCGCACGAAGAGCCTGAGGGCCTCAGTGTCCATGATTTGGCACCCATTATATTGAAAATCTAAATTCTGAAACAAAATTTGGCATGTTTATTTAGGTTTGCAAATAGCACAGCTTGCGATCAACACCAAGACCACCTGAAAGGAGCCCCAGATGGCCTATTACTCTGTCCTCGCCGTGACCCCGAAATCCGAAGACTGGATCCCAGACTATCTGGAGGCCTCAATCACTCTGGTCACCAAACATGGCGGCACATATCTGGCCCGTACCCCGAACCACAAACAGGTCGAAGGCAGGGATCAGCCCGCCGCCCTGCGCATCATTCTGGAATGGCCGTCGGAAGAGGCTGCGATGAACTTCATGCAGGACCCTGACTATAAACAGCATCTGGAGGCCCGCACCGCAGGGTCCGACAGCGTGCATTTCGTGATCGAAGGCAAAGACGCCTTCGCCTGACACCCCTTTGGGCAATGCCCCGTCCCCCGTTGGTTCAGACCATCCGGGGACGGGGCAACTAACGCCCCTTTCTAAGGATAAACCGATGCCAGACGGCGCGCCCCTCTCCCCCTTCCCGCAGCTCAATCGCGGCTACGCCACCACTTTTCAGCCCAATCGGCTGAGCCTAGGTCTGGTGGTGCCGCTGGAGGCCTATCCAAACAGCGCGATGCCAACGATGGAGCACCACATCGAACGCGCGCAGCTGGCCGATAAACTGGGATTTTCGGCCCTGTGGCTGCGCGATGTGCCGTTCAACGTGCCCAGCTTTGGCGACGCCGGGCAAATCTATGATCCCTTTGTCTACCTCGGGCTTCTGTCCGGGATGACGCGCAACATCGCCCTTGGGGTGGCCAGTGCCATTCTGCCGCTGCGCCATCCGGCCCATGTGGCCAAAGCCGCTTACTCCGCTGACCAGCTGTCCGGTGGCCGGGTTTTGCTGGGCGTGGCCTCGGGTGATCGGCCGGATGAATATCCCGCGCTCAATATGTCATTCCCGGACCGTGGTGAACGGTTCCGCGAAGCCTTTGACTATTTCCGGGCGCTGGGGCAAACCAATCCGATCCACCAAGGTGCCCATGGCAGCCTGAATGGTCAGCTGGATATGCTGCCCAAACCCACCGCCCCACGGCTGCCGCTCTTGATCACCGGGGGCAGTCAGCAAAGCCCGGATTGGGTGGCGGAACACGGCGATGGCTGTATCACCTATCCCCGCAGCGCGGCACAACAGGCGCAGCTGGTTGCCGATTACCGCGCCCGTGCTCAGCGGGCTGGCGCGCCGAACAAACCGGTGATGCAATCGCTCTATGTCGACCTGCTGGCAGAGGACAGCGCCGCCCCCAGCCCGATCCACCTCGGCTTTCGCTCTGGCGTGAGTTACCTCAAGTCCTATCTGACAGCGCTGCAAGCGCAGGGGGTGAACCACGTGGCCCTGAACCTGCGGTTTAACCGCCGCAACATCGACGACACAATGAACCAACTGGCCGATCGGCTCCTGCCTGATTTTGGCCGCAGCGGAGACTGACATGACAAAAACCATCCTGATCACCGGCTCCACCGATGGGATCGGCCTTTTGACCGCCAAGCTGCTGGCCGCTGAGGGTCACCAGATCCTGCTGCACGGGCGCAGCGCAGACAAACTCAGCGCCACCGCGGCTGAGGTTGGCGGCAATTGCGAAACCTATCAGGCCGATCTGTCATCGCTGGATGCGACGCGAGACCTGGCGTCAGAAATCCGCGCAAAACACCAACAGATCGATGTGTTGATCAACAATGCCGGTGTCTACAAGGTGCCCAATGCCATTTTACCCAACGGTCAGGACATGCGTTTCGTGGTCAACACTCTGGCGCCTTATCTGTTGAGCAAGGAACTGGTGAACCTGATCCCGGCAGATGGCCGGATCCTCAACCTGTCCTCCGCGGCACAGGCCCGGGTGGATATCGCGGCCCTTCGGGGCGAACGAAAGCTTGATCCGATGGGCGCCTATGCGCAAAGCAAACTGGCGCTGACGATCTGGTCAGCCGAACTGGCCAAAACCCTGCCAAATGGCCCTGTGGTGATTGCCGTGAACCCCGGTTCCCTGCTGGCCAGCAAAATGGTCAAAGAAGGCTTCGGCGTTGCCGGCAGCGATCTGAGGATTGGCGCCGATATCCTCTGCCGTTTGGCGCTGGATCCGGATCACGCCGGGGACAGCGGCAAATACTGGGACAATGACGCCGGCCGCTTCGCCGCACCAGACGCCGCAGCCGCCGACCCGCACCAAGTGTCGGATGTGATGGCGGCTATACAGGCGCTGATCTGAATACATGGACAGGAGGGCTGGTGAAATGCGTACCAAAACCTCCTCAAAATCGACAGAAGGTTCGAAAACCCACGTGATAGCTCCACCTTCAGCGCTGAGGGATGTTTTCTCAGCGCATTTTGCTTAGAGGTTTTATCGTGGACAGATTTATTTCACTGCTGATCGCTTGTGTCATTGTTGGCGGCGTTTGGATCTGGACCTTTGGTCCTCCGCTCGGGGGGGGGGGCACAGCCACCAGCGATCCAACCACACCGGCAACAGCAGGACCGGCGCGCCCAGGCGGCATAGGGGCAACGCTGTTCACCTTGGCTGAGGCTACCCAGGAACCCTATGTGGACACCTTCCGCTCCATCGGGACGGCCAAGGCCCGCGCCAATGTCAATGTCACCAGCGAAGTCTCGGGCCGTGTGACAGCTGTGCATTTCACCGATACGGCAGATGTGGCCGCAAGCGATACGCTGGTCTCGCTCAATCCGCAGGTCGAGGAGATTGCCCTCAGCACCGCCCGCGCCAATCTTGCCGAGGCGCAATCCACCCTTGACCGGCTGAGCCAACTGCAACGCAGCGGTTCTGCTGCGGTCACCGCGGTCTCGGTCACAGAGGCGGAAACACAGGTTGCGATTGCCAGCGCCAATCTGGCCCGCGCCGAATATGACCTGTCACAGAAATCCATTAAGGCCCCGATCAGCGGGGTGCTTGGCCTCAGCGATATTGAGGTCGGCGCCTATCTGACGGCCAACAGTCTGGTCGTCCGCATCATCGATCAAAACCAGATGCGCATCGAGTTTGGCCTGCCGGACCGCGCCTCCAGCTTTGTGCAGCTTGGGCAGGTCGCCCGTCTTGTCACCACCTCGCTGCCTGGTCAGATCTTTGAGGCCGAGGTCACCGGATTTGACGGCCTGATCGACAGCACCACACAGACGATCAAAGTGCGCGCCACAATTGACAACCCGGAGGGCAAATTGCGACCGGGGATGATCTTCTCCGTCTCGATCGCACAGCCCAATGAGGTTTTGCCGAAACTACCTGCCGCTGCCCTGACCTGGACCCGCGATGGCGCCTCAGTCTGGCGTGTCGATGGTCGGTCTGACGGCACGATGGTCACGCGGGTGCCGATCACCCTGCGCCACCGGGCCAATGATATGGTCTGGGTCGAAGCAGACCTGCCCGCAGGCAGCAAGGTTGTGGTGGAGGGGGTGCGAAAACTACGCGAAGGCGGCCAGGTGACCACCGCAGATCAAGCCATGGCGCGCCGCCCGGCTGCGGAGGGCTCAAACTGATGACACACGCAGCCCTGAAACGCGGCCTGACCGATCTGTTCCTTGCCCGGCCCATTCTGGCCATTGTCATCAACCTGCTTATCGCCATCGCCGGCATCGCTGCTTTTCAGGCGGTTGAAGTGCGTGAAATGCCCGATGTGGATCAGCCGGTGCTGTCGATCTACGTGCGCTGGGACGGGGCAGCGCCGGAAACGGTGGACACCGAAGTCACCTCAGTCATCGAAGATGCGCTGGCCCAACTGGATGGGCTGAAGGCCATTTCGGGGTCCTCCAGCTACGCCACCAGCTATATCACCATCGATCTGAACGAAGGCACGGATATCGATACCGCCGCCAATGAGGTGCGCGAGATCCTGTCCAGCACAACACGGCAACTGCCCGAGGGGATCGATGACCCTGCAGTCTTTAAACAGGATTCAGATGCCGAACCGATCCTGCGGCTGGCGCTGGTCGGCGATGCACCGCTGCAGGAGATGACGGATCTGGCCGACGGCCTGCTGAGCGATCGCCTGTCAGCAATCTCAGGTGTCGCAGAAGTTGAGGTTGCTGGTGGTCAGGAAAGTGAATTCCGGGTTGAGGTCTTTCTGGCCGCCTTGTCAGGCCGAGGCTTGCAATTGAACGACGTGCAGGCCGCGTTGCAGACCCTGCGGATCGACACAGCCCTTGGTGATCTGGACAGTGCCAGCCAATCGGTCCTGCTGCGCGCGGTGAACCCCGGCGTCACGGTCGAAAGCCTTTCGGGCCTGCGCATTGACGCCAACACCCGCATTGGCGACATCGCCCTGGTTCAGTTTGGTGCGAAAGAGGCAGAGGCATATGCCCGGGTCCACGGCCACAGTTCTGTCGGCATCAATGTTGTGCGCCAATCCCTTGGCAACACACTGACAATTTCGCAGGCAGTGCGCGCGGAAGTGGCCGCGCTGGAAGATGAGCTGCCGCCGGACATGAGGCTGATCATCGTGTCCGATGACGGCGATTTCATAGAAAAATCTATTGAAGAGGTCACCCTGACCATCATCATGGCCGTGGCTATCGTGATCGCGGTGATCTTTGTCTTTCTGGGATCCTGGCGGGCGGTTTTGATCCCAACCGTGACCATTCCCCTGTCCCTGATCGGCGCGATTGCCGCCATCTGGCTGGCGGGGTTTTCGATCAACACCATCACCCTGCTGGCGCTGGTGCTGGCCACCGGCATGGTTGTGGATGGCGCCATTGTGGTGATCGAAAACATTGTGCGCAAACGCCGTCAGGGGTTGGGCCCGCGCGCGGCGGCGGCCAGCGGCACAAATGAGGCGATCTTTGCCGTGATCTCAACCGCCGCCACGCTGGCGGCTGTGTTCATTTCAATCTCCTTCCTGCCCGGTCAGGCGGGGGGCATCTTTGCTGAATTTGGCTTCGTGCTGGCCTTCTGTGTCACCCTCTCCTCACTGGTGGCGCTGACACTGGCGCCGGTGATGGCTGGGTTTCTGGATCCTGGCCATGGCGCAGAGGAAGCCGGCGAACAGCCCACGGGTGCGATCACCCGGGGCTACCTGAACATTGTGGAATCCATGTTCAAAGCCCCGTTGATTGTCATCGCCGTGGCGCTTGGCTTTGCCATCATCGCCGCGGGGGTCTTTTCACAGCTCACCACCGCCCTGACCCCGGAGGAGGATCGCGGCAGTTTCTTCATCCGCGCCACAACACCGGCGGGGGCCTCTATCACCTTCACCGACGAACAGGTCACCAAGGTTGAAGCGATCCTGCAGCCCTATATCGCCGACGGAGAAATCGCCGCATTGCTGGCACTGGTCGGGGCTGGCGGATCCAACGCGGCAGTGGTCATTGCGCGGCTCAGTGACTGGGATCTGCGCGAGCGCAGCCAACAGGTGATCCTCGCGGAGATCAACCGCCAACTGTTCACGATCCCCGGCATCAATGTCTTTGCCGCTTCGCCAAATTCGCTGGGCATCCGCGGTGCCGGCAATGGGTTGCAGATGGCGCTGTTGGGCGATGACTATGACCAACTGGCCGCTCAGGGCGGCGCGCTGGTCGCCGCGATGCTGGGCGATGACAGTTTCACCAATCCCACGCTAGCCTATGACGCCACCCTCCCGCTGCTGTCGGTCGAAACCGACCGTGAAATGGCAACTCAGCTGGGATTGTCCCCTGCTGCCATTGCCACCACGATCAACACGCTGACCGAAGGCATCACCGCCGCTGAGGTCTTTGTGGATGGCACAGAAACCGACATTCGCATGCTGCCCGGTGGGCGGCCCATTCAGGACCCTTCCGACATTGAAAACGTCTGGATGCAGACGGCGGGCGGATCCTTTGTGCCGCTGTCATCAGTGGTCACCCTGACCGCAGCCTCCACCGCCTCGACCCTGTCGCGCGAACAGGGATCGCGGGCGGTCAGCCTGCAGGCCAACCTTGGCGAAGGCGTCAGCCTGGACGCCGCCGTCCTGCGCGCCGAAGAGATTGCGCGTGGCGTCCTGTCTGACGATGTGCGTCTGGTCTTCACGGGCGAAGCCGCCTCGCTAGAGGAAAGCCAGGCCGGAACCGCATTGGTCTTTGGCGTCGCGCTGCTGATTGTGCTGCTGGTCCTGGCCGCGCAATTCGAAAGCTTCGCCTCCGCCGTGATCATCATGTTGACGGTGCCCTTCGGGCTGGGCGCTGCGGTGATGGCGATCTGGATCAGCGGTGGCACGCTGAACTACTACAGTCAGATCGGCCTGGTGATCCTGATCGCCATCATGGCCAAAAATGGCATCCTGATTGTCGAATTTGCCAATCAGCTGCGCGAGCAGGGCCAAGACATAGATACGGCCATTCGCAATGCCTTGCGTCTGCGCCTGCAACCGGTCGCCATGACCGCCGTTTCAACCGTGGTTAGGGGATTGCCGCTGATCCTGTCCACCGGCGCCGGGGCCCGTCAGGCGGTAGGTTGGGTCATCGTCGGTGGACTGGGCTTTGCCACTGTCTTCACTTTGTTTCTGACGCCCGTCTTCTATCGGCTGATCGCCCCCTGGGACGGCGCACCGGGACGAGCCGCCCACCTTCTGGAGGATGAGCAAACCGGCGCAGAAGCAACGGGTTAGAAGGTAGCATTCAACTCCAAACCCAGGGTCTGGGTGCGATCATAATCTTCGGAGGCAATCGGATGGGCGGCGTGAATTTTCAGCGGCCCAATGCCGGTCTTGATGCTCAGGCTCACCCCGATGGAGGCCCGCATCCGTGCGCTGTCATCAACGGGATCCGCCCCCGCAATGCCGCCGGCCACGTCATCCAAGTTCCACAGGCTACCGACATCGACAAACAGGCCGGGCGTCACACGACGCCCCGCCTCACCAAAGGCGCCGGGGAACTGAACGTCAATCTTGGCCACGCCGTAGCTGTTGCCGCCAAGCGCCGGATCGCCGTCCACTGCCAGATCGCGGGGGCCGAAGCCGCCGAACTCAAACCCGCGGATGGATGCCTGCCCCAGCATATAGCGATCGCCAATGCTGCTGGTGCCCGACTGGCTGTGCAATGTGCCAAGGCGCAGCTGACTGCGCAGCACCACACGGCCCTGTGCCAGCACATGGATCGACTGCGCCGAAGTGGTCAGTTTGATGTGATCATTGTCGGCATCGGACGTGGCATATTCCAGCCCAAACCGCACCCGGGCGCGTTTCAGGCTGCCGCCCGGCGCGGGCCGGAACTGATGTTCGTATTTGCCGCCGATCCCGGTGGTTTTGACCCGGCCCTCATCTGCGCGGATCAGCGCAGAGGTGGTGGCGGGCACATTGCTGATATCGGTGTCTGCAAGGATGCCATAGGCGGTGAACCGGCTCTGCGGTGACAGCTGCCAGGTCAGGCGCGGCTCCAACCGGGTCACGCGGGAATTGAAATCGTAGATGTCCCCCGCGTCTTTCTGGGCATGCAGCAAGTTCAGACCAAACTGGGGTGAGCTGCCGAACAGCGCGTCGTTGTTGTAGCGGAAACTGGCGGAGGTTCCGTCTTCCTCCGCGCGCAGGTTAAACTCCAACGTTTGATCCTGCCCCATCAACCGGTTGGTGGAAAAGCCAAGCGCCGCCACACCGCCGGTATCGGAATTATAGGCCAGGCGCGCGCTCAGCCGACCAATGGGGCCGTTATCGGCCAGATCCGGGTCAATTTCAGCCTCAGAAGGGGTTTCCTGCGCGAGGACCGCATCGCCTGTGGCGCAAAGGACCACAACGCAAGTGGTCAAAAGCAAGGCTTTGACAGAGCTTTGAATAGTCATTTGCATAAAATCCCCACTGCGCGCGACCCGCTTTAATTGCGACAAAGCCCACCACAGCCCCCACACCCGGTCAAGCATCATGGGTTACCCAGCTTTCTATTTATGGCAGTTGCGACAATCCTGCCGCGCGTCGGGGGTCCGTCTAGCGCGGCACATGGGTTAAGCCCCTGACAGCTCAATAAGTTTGCCAAAAACGAGGGTTTTCTTAACCCACGTCAACGGTCATCATGCGCCTATGACAACGGATCTAAACCTGCACAAAGACCTCACCGCGCTGGCAGAGGTAACCGATGCCTTCGAACGCTCCTGGTCGATCACCGATCAAGGGGTGGAGGCGCGGGTGCTGTTTTTCTGTGACACCTCGGTTGCGGCGGCCAAAGCACTGGCGCAAGCGGCCCAGGGCCTGCAGATTGATCCCGCCCTTTTGGCGGATTGGTCCAGCGCCATCGCTGGCTCTGATGCCATTGGTCTGGCGCTGCGCTGTGATCGCAGATCGGTGCGGCTTTACACCCAGTATTGGCTGGCTGTTGTCGCCCGGTTGGAGGCCGGGGATCGCAGCCCCTTCCCGCTCTATAGTGGGTTCAAGGCCCTGCCCGGCGGTGTCAGCCGCCGCGATGACTACCTGTGCCTGCCCGCCGCCCCGGCCGAGGTTTTCTGGCCCCCTATGGCCGCAGGGTTTGCCGCCTTTGGGCTGGACGTGGATCAAGGGGCAGAAGTGTTTCAGCCGTTAACGGCAGAAAGCGCGATTTTCACGGTGACTGAGGATCCGAACCGGCAATCCTGGTTAACCACCACCCGGCGGGCTGAGATCCCGAAAGCCGCCCTGGCCGAGTGGCTGGCCCCATTGGCGGAACGCCCGGGTGGCGCAGCGATTATCGCCGCCGCCAGGTCAGAGCCGCTGGTGCACGTGGCCGGGGGGCGAGATCAGGTCAAAGGCGAATTCCTGACCTTCTATTTTGAGACCGACAAGAACACCGCACTGGCCAGCAGTATTTGACCAAGCATCGCCTGATCCCGCATCACAATATCCAACAGTCAGTTCACCACCTGACAGCTGGTGCCGGCGGGCAGGCTGAGGTCCGGATTGGCAATCTCTGCCATGACGGTGAAGGCGTTTGAGGTCGGTTCAATGAAGGGATCGATGGCAAAGACTGTCGCCTCCACCTGCGCGTCGGCGACCTGCACCTCCATCACGTCGCCCAGGGCAACCTGTCCGTAGGCGCCGGCCAGAAACACCAGTTCCGCATGTAGCGTGGTGACATCAATCAGCCGCAACAGCGGATCCGGGCCGATCAATTCGCCCACGGCCACATCCACCTCAGCCACATAGCCCGCAAAGGGCGCGCGGATGGTGGCGCGGTCTATTTCCATCTGGGCGCGGGTGGCGCTTGCCTTGGCCAGCGCCAGATCTGCGCGCAGGGTGCCGATCTCATCCTGTGAAATCAGGCTGCGCGCCAACAGGCCTTCGCTACGTTCCAGCCGTTCCTGCAGGGCACCTATGCTGATCTGGGCCACCTCCAGATCGGATTTCGCCACCTCTGCGTCCACCAGCAACAGCGCATCGCCTGCGGCCACGTAATCGGCGCGTCGCACGGTCACATCCCGCACGATGCCAACCCGGTCACTGCCGATGTCACTGATCTGGGCGGGCACCAGCAGGCAGGTCAGCGGCAGCGGCGCCTCAGCCATTGCAGGTGTTCCCATGGTTGTGACCAGTGCAACCGCCGTCATGACCCCAGCCGCGATCTCGCGCAAATTTGAGTGCTGCATCATCCCTCCCTAGGTCAAACCAGCTATTTGTAGCCCAGCCGACGCCGCATATCCTGTTCCCGCAGCAGGGTTTTCCGCCGCAGGCTCCGGGCACGACGATCTCGGTCCGCGTGGATTTTGGCAAGACTAAATCGCGGCAAGATCCGGCGCCGCAGCAGCCATGTCACACTGTGGCGCAACAGCGAAAACGCCCCTTCGCTGAGGCCCCGGTCCTCTAGGCTGATCATCCGGTCATAGCTGCCGGGATCGCCCTGACGCGCGGCGCGGCCATAAAGTTGGCGTTCCAATCGGGCTGAGGCCATGACCGAGGCGATGATCACATGCAGCCCGCCCGCGGCGCGCACTTCCGCGTCCAGCGCAATATCGGTGCCGCGCCCTGCCAGATGGGTGGCAATGGTGATGCGGCCCGCCTGCCCCGCCTGGGCAACCAATTCGGCCTCCTGCGTTTCGCTGAGCGCATTCAGCACCGCCACCTCGCGCCCCATGTCCTGAAACACCGCCACCAGCGCATTGGTTTCAGAGACATCGTTGACACCGATCAACACGGACCGGTCCTTGGCCATGGTGACCGCGCGCTCGGCCACGGCCCGCCATTTGGCATCGGCACGGCGAAACAGCCGCAGCCCGTGGTTCACCATGAGCGATGGCGCATGAGGCGCCACCGGTTTCACCGCCAGTTTGAAAATCGCCCAGAACTCCGCCCGGCATTCGTGCGCCGTGCCGGTCAGGCCAGACAGGATGCGGTATTGGCGGAAATAGGTCTGTTGGGTGATGTGGCCCACTGTGCGGGTCTCGGCCGTTACTTCAACACCTGCCACAATCTCAATCATCTGCTGCAGCCCATAGTCCCACTTGCGGTCTGGCATCAGGCGGCCGGTGGCCTGATCCACCATCACCACCTCCCCCTCACGCAGGATATAGGCCACGCCTTCCAAAAACCCGAAGGTGGCGGTCAAGGCCAGCTCGGCCAGTTCAATCACATCCGCGGTGCGGGCCAGCGGGTGACGCCACTGCGGGGCCACCTCCTCCAGATGGGCGATCCCTGCCTTGGTCAGCCGCCAATTGCCATGACTGTCCAGCACCCGTTCCTGCCCCGGCACCAGCGCGCGGGCAAAGACGATGAGGTTGCGAAACAGCACCACATCCACCTCCGGCGGCAACTCAGCGGGTTCTGACAGGATCATCGGCACAGTGGCGTCATCAATCAGGACCGAGTCGACCTCATCCACAATCGCAAGGGCCTGCCCGGTCTGGCGCAGAAGCGCACGTTCACCCTGTTGATGCTGCTCCCGCTTGTCGCGCAGGTGATCAAACACAAAGGTCTTGTTGGTGCCGTAGACGATATCGCAGTCATAGGCGCTGCGTTTGTCTGCGTCCGCATCGCTTTGCAACACCACGGCGGAGCTGAGCCCGATCCGCACCGCCAGAGGGGCGATCAGGTCATGATCCCGCTCGGCCAGATAATCATTCACCGTCACCACATGGGTGGACACGCCCACACTGGCCGCCGCCAAAGCCGCCAAAGCAGCCGAAAGCGTTTTGCCCTCACCGGTGCGCAGCTCCACGCAATCGCCATTGAGCAGCAGAACCGCACATTCGATCTGATTGGCCCTGAGCCGCAGCCCGGTTTCGCGGCGGATCACCTCCAGCACGGCTGCGATACGTTCGGCGCCGGCCCCGGGTTTCAGCAGATCCTCCGCCCGCAGGGGCTGACGGCAAAGGCGCGCCAGATCGGGATCGCCCAGCCCTTCCATCTGTTCGGCCTGCGCTGCAATCGCCTGCCGCAACGGTTTCAGCCGCTCGCCCGTTGGTGCGAAGTGCCACAGCAGATACTCATCAACAAACAGGCGAAATCGGTGAAAAGGCGCGATCTGACGGCGCACCGGGCGCTGGCGCGAGCGGGCAAACGCCTTGAGCACCGGGCGCCGCAACACGCCAGCCCCACTCATAGGCGCGTCACCCTGAGGAACAGGCGTTCGACATGAAACAGCAGCTGACTGACGGCGCTGGCCTGTCCCAGATCCACCCGCGCCTCAACCCGGGCGCCGGCCCAATTGCTCAGATCGCCCTCCGGGGCGGCCCATAGGATCAGCCGTGAATCCAAGGCCATGCCGGGGCGGTCAGCCTGTTCCGGCACCGGCCCACCGGTGGAGACCAGCAATTCGGGCGGCACCTGCTGGCCGATATCAACCACCCGCGCCCGATCCACCGGGCGGCGGATTTCCTGCCCATTTGGCAGCAACATCACCAGTTGCGCCTCAGCCGTGATCCGACCGGAAAAGGCGGCGGGAAAGGCGGCGGAAATCTGCAACGCCCCCGGCGCTATCACATAGCCCAGCCGATCGCCGCGATAGACATAGCTGCCCGCTGGTGGCGGCTGGCCACCCTGCCAACTGATCTTGCCATCCAGGGGAGCTGGGATCGACAGGGCCGCCTCTTGCACGCGGGCCTGCTGCAAGGCGGTGAGCGCCACCTCACGTTCGCGTTCCAGCCGCAGGCGCTGCGCCACATCTGCGCCACTGCGCGACATCTCATCCTCCAGGGCGGTCAGGTTGATCTCCAGCGCTTGGCGCCGGGCGGTCTGGGCCGGGTTCTGAAGGCGCGTCACCTCTTGCCCCGCCACGGCCGCGGCGCCGTCAACCAGCAGATCGCGCCCAATCACGCCTGAGGTTGCGGCGGTGATTTCAGCCCCCGGCAAAGGTACGATCCGCCCCTGCCCTTTGGCCGAAAACGGCAGTGGCACCAGCGTCAGTACGGCACCGATCCCGCCAAGGAAAAGCGCCTGACGGATCCAGCCACTGCGGGTGCGGTTTTGTGCTTTGGCCATGCGATGCCCTTTGCGAAACAGTTTGGCCAGCGGCCAGATCAGGCTCATCCCGATGGCCCAGATCGCCAGCAGAACGCCAAAGACAAAAAACCAGCCCGAGATCATATAGGCGATGGTCAGGGTCAGCAGCAGCCGGTAGCCCAGCGACAGGATCCCATAGGTGCCCAGGATACCCGCCTCCCCCGGTCGCAGGTTCAATTCGGGGCGCAGCCCGGCCACCCGGCTGAGGTAGAGATCCTGCAGATACTCCCCCGCGCGTTTGGCCAGATTGGGCATCTCCAGCCAGTCCGACAATACAAAATAGGCGTCAAACTTCAGCAGCGGATTGCCGTTGAACAACAGCGTGGACACCGATCCGATCAAGACGAAGTTAAACAGCACCGCCCGTTCCACCCCCGGCTCAACCTGAAGCCACAGGATCAGCGCGATCGACGAAATCAGCATCTCAGACAGAATGCCCGCTGCCCCCACCAGCATGCGCGCGCGTTTGTCCGGTAAGGCGCTGGCGTCTGAGGCCTCCACATAGGGCACCGGGAAAAACAGCAGCAGCATCACGCCAAATTCCCGCACCTGACCGCCAAAACGATGCAGCGCGTAGCAATGGGACAATTCATGCAGAAGCTTCATCACCGGATAGGCCAGCGCCAGCATCAACAGGCCACTTTGCGACAGCAGCGTCTGATCCGCCGCCGCCGTGACCTCGCCCCAGTTCAACAGGGCCAGCGTCAAAGCCAGCAGGAAGGTCGCCAGCACCAAAACCCCACCGAAGCGGCTGAACAAGGGGCGCACCAGCGGATAACTCAAGCGCACCAGCCAACGGGGATCACCCAGTTTTATCTTGATCGCCAAGGGGCTTGCCAGGCGATGCTCAATCGACTGGGCGCGCCGTTTATGGCCGCGTTCGCTCAGCAGCACCGGATCCAGCGCATGATCTGACAGGATCAGCCCGGCGCCCACCAGCTGCATCACCCAATCCACCAGTTCCCCCTGCGAAGGCGCAATCGCCGGGCGGCGCATCAGCCGGTCCCAGATCTCATTCATCGTCAGGCGCCCGTCAAACAGCTGCCACAGATCCTGTGCCCTCTCACTCAGCCGTAGATGATGGCCGGTAATCCGATCTGACAGCACCACAAAGGCCTCCCCGCGAAACATCTGGTGGCTGGTTTCAATGGCGGCGCGGCGGCGAAACCGCTGATCGCCCAAGAGGTGCCAATCCGGGTGGCGCAGGCCGCTCATAGCCCCCACCGCCACAGGCTGCGGCGCAGCCAGCGCAGCGACCCACGCAGGTAGGCCTGCAGCATTGTGGTCTCCCCGGCATCAACCCGCACAACGCCGCGCATCCCGTCCAGCAGCGTGACATCCGGCAGCTGATCCAGCCGCATCCACGCAGCGAAGGTGTTGCGCCCATCGCGCAGTTGCGGATCGGTGGTGATGCTGTCGAGCGTCACCGCGATCGGCATGGCGGGATAGGCGGTCAGCAAAAGCGTGCCCTGATCGCCGGGGCTAAGGTCGGCAATCCAATCCTCATCAACAAAGACCAACAGACGGAACCGATCTGTTGCGGCCAGTTCCAGCAGCGCTTCGCCCAGACGCACCCGCCCGCCAACACGGCGCCAGGCATCACCGCCGACCACGGCGCTGGTCGCCTCCGCCTTAAAGCGGGCCTGTTGCAACTGCTGTTCAGCCAGATCCAGCTGCACCCGCACCTGCCGCGCCTGCGCCTCAAGCGATTGCACCCGCGCGGTATCACGTTGCGCCCGGGCGGTTTGAATCTCAGATGAGATCTCTTCCAGTTGCGAGGTGATCTGCGCCACCTGCAAAACCAGATCGCTGTCTTCCATTGCCACGATCAACGATCCCGGCGCAATCACATCGCCCAGCTGATAAGGCGCTTCGGAGAGGAAGCCGTCAAAGGGGGCGGAAATCACCCGCCGGTCCTGTGCCTCAATCCGGGCACTGAAATCCGGTTCATACCGGGTGGGCCATTGCGACAGAACGCCAACCGTCAGAGCGAGGAGAACGAGGAAAAGTTTGATCTTCCATGCCGTTAGACCAAAGACCTTACGTAGTAGCGCGAAACACCAATTTCCCATACGCCGCAGGATCGATGGATAGGCGCGCCCCTGAATGGCCAGTGTTTCGCCTAAGACACGCGCCAGCAGATCCACCGCTTCGGGGTGCAGATCACCGGCGGTGCTGCCCTCTGCCCAAACGGCCACCACCACGGCTGCGGCCTCATCCCCTTCGTAGACCGGCATCGCCACGCCGCGCGCGCCGCCCAGGGCCGCAATCCGCGCCAGCGCCTCCTCAGCGGCGGATTGTGTGGCGGGATCGGGCAGGTCCGCCTCCTCAGGGCGCAGCTGATCCGGATCAGATGTTTTTTCAGCTGCAATCAACAGCGGCGTGCGCGCCTCAACCGCGTGATCGGCCAGTGCTTCAACCTGACTGCGGGCTTCGCTATTGCGCTCCACCAGCCCACCACCGGACAGCGCCAACAGCTTTGGCCGCCCTGCTTTCATCCAGGTGACCGCGATCAGATCGGGGCTGAGCGCGCGTTCCAGACGGGCAATCCATTGGTCGGCCAATTGGCGACGGCTGCGGGCGCTTGCAGCATCCAGCAGGACCTGCGCGCCAATTTCGGTTCCCAGCGCAATATCTTCAACCTGATCGGACCGGTCGCTGAGCGCGGCCAGCATCAGCCAGCCGACCTTGGCCTCGACCTGTGCCAGCTGCCCTTGCAGCTCAGCCGGCCCCAGCCCCTCAAGCCGCAAGAGCACCACCAGATCAAGCCCCGGCGCGCCCAGCATATAGCTGGCCAGCCACGCCGCCCCCGCATCGCCAGTGCCCTCAGCGCCCTCAATGGCGGCAACAGAGCCGCCGCCGTCCGGCGCAAAGCGTTCCAACACCGGCTCTGCCGCGTCGATATCGCATTTGCCCAGCCGGGCGGCCTCTTGCCAGGGGCCGTCTTCACGCAGGAAAGCATGGATGCCTTTAAGGCCTGAGATGCCCGCCAAATGATGTGCTAACGCTTTCTGGAAAAGCGGAAACGTCTGTTCAGAGGGCATTCATTCTATCCGTTGGAAACCGTGTCGGATGACCCTAGCCACCAGCCCGCCATTCGCCAACCACCCTGCGGCGCCGCCGCGGCGGTTTCTGTCGCCTCAGGCGTCACACCAAAGAGGTTCTGCGCCTCTTCCGGGTTTGGCAGACTGGGTTCAACGACATTGGGGTTACTAGGCTGTTCGGCAGGCTGCGCTGCGGGTTCGGCCGGGGCGTCGCCCTCTTGTTCCAGCACCGCCGGGTCAACGCCGAAGGTGGCCAGAATTTCAGGTGTCAGCATCCGGAAGCCCTGCAGCCCCGCAACCTCAGACGCCGCCTGTTCAGACAGCAGCCCCTCCATCATCGCGCCGGTCAGCATATCCTCCAGCAGGAAGATCAGATCCATCCGGTCGGTGATCGAAATGCGCACATCGCCGGGCAGGCCAAAGTCGATATTCACCCCTTCGGGCGGGCCAACAATGGCGCTGGCCTCAGAGGCGAAGTTCACCCCAAGGGTGATCTGTACCAGCAGGTCCAGATCCTTTACCGCCGGGGTCAAGAAGGAGGTGATGGTTTCCTCACCCGCCTGATCCTTTTCAAAGCGTACGCGCAGGAATTCACCCGCCACCACATCGGTGCCGATGCTCATCGAGAAGGTATCGTTGCCAATGCCGCCGATCATGAAGTCACGGCCGATATCAGGATCCGCCAGCGTATCGCCGATCAGCACGTCATCACCGCCTTCGGTGATGTCCTTGCTTTCAAAGGTCCACTGTCCGGTGGCCAGCGGCAATTCGCGTGTCAGCAGCCCGTGATCGCCCTGCATCAGGTCATCGCCGGCATTGCCCGTTAGGCTGTCCGCGCCCGCGCCGCCAAACTGCACATCGCGACCTGCGCCGCCGATGATGGTGTCATCACCGCCAAGCGTGGGCTGTGCTGTGTCGATCTGCACGGCCACACCGGTGCTGGCGCTGGCCTCAAGCCGGCCAGCATCGCCCAGCACGATGTTCAGACCATCATCTGACAGCGCGCTGTCTGCGCCTTCGCCCAGGATCACCCAGTCATCGCCAATCCCGGTGGAGACCACATCGTCACCCCCATAGGCGGGATCCTCAATCTCAACCGTGAAGACCGCGCGCACCCCATCGCTGAAGGTCAGGCTGCCCTGATCGCCGGCAATCACATCATCGCCATCGGCCGAGGTGATGGTATCGCCGTTGCTGCCGCCAAAGAGGTAGGCCGACCCATTGCCAGCCGTTATCACATCGCCGCCGCCATGGGCGGTGTCCGTGGTGCGCATCTCACTCAGCGCTTGGGTGGTGGGATCGATCACAATCTCCCCATTGTCGCCCAGAACCGCACCGCCACCGGTGCCGATCGACAGGGTGTCACCACCCTGCCCGCCGATCACCAGATCAAAGCCATCGGTCAGGGTCACCGTGTCAGCACCTCCCTCATCCACGCGGGCTGAGGTGACGCGGGTCAGGCTGGCGGTGTCAAAGGCGCGGTTGGTTCCGGCGATCTGTTCGATCACGCCAAAATCCGTCACGATCACATTGTTGCCGCTGCCGGTGATCTGATCCGCACCTGCCGCCGCTAGGGCATCGCCGGTTTGGGCATTGAACCCAGTCACCGTTAGATCCTGCGACAGAGCGATGGAAATCAGCTGTGGTTGCAGTTCTTTGCGCACCGATTGATCGATGTTCAGACCATTGTCACCATAGATATGATCGTTTCCGGCCAGCGCGTGGATCACGTCATTGCCAGACCCGCCCAGCAGGTGGTCATTGAAGTTGGTACCGGTGATCACATCATTGCCCACACCGCCATAGACCATGACAAAGCCATTGGCGCCGCTGACATCAATCACATCATCACCACCAGCCGCAAACTGACGGCCGGTGCCATCTACCGCATCCGAGCGGCTGTTGTAACGCTGCCCGTCCTGCGTGGTGTCTCCAAAGACCGCCAGCGTCCGGCTGTCACCGCCGACATTGGCACTGCCATCGGCACCGGTCACGGTGATGGTGTCACCTCCGCCGCCGCCGTGAACCACGGTCAGGGCGTTTTCAGCGGTGCTCTCAATCTCCAGCGTGTCGGCGTTTGAGCCCAGCAGCAGCTCCACCACTTCCATCTGGTGGTAGTTGATGCCTGCGCGGTAGGTCACCAGATCCGGCACCGCGGTGGTGCCGTTGTTCAGCACCAGATCCGTTGCCCCCAGACCAAAGCCTGAGAGATTGTCTTCGCTCAAAGTGCCTGACTGAACCGCAGCGCTGCCATCGTTGAAAACAACCAGACGGTCGGTCTGTTCATCCTCATTCACCAGCTCCTCAACCTGTGGCAGATCGGCGTTGGTTTCCGTCGGCAACGTCTTGGCGATGGCGATGGTCCGATCGGCGCCGTTGCCAACCCCGCCAAAGACCGTCAGCGGCCCCTGCACGCCGGCAATGATGTGATCCTGCACGCCGGGTTTCACCGTCGGCTGGGGTTCTGTTGGCGGCGTGGCCGAGGCGGCCAGCCAGATGGTGACCGGCGTGTTCCAATCGGCGGCAGTGAAAGTCACCGTTTTGGCCGTATCATCCCAGCGGCTGTCAGAAGAACTGGCCACCGTGCTGCCATCGCTGAGGACCGAGACCACCACATCCGCAGTGGGCGCTTTGGAGAGCTGCAGCGTGTAGCTGTCGGGCGCGCTTTGGGTGACGATGGTGTCGCCATTGGTTTCGCTGACGATCACCTCACCCTTGTCATTGTCCAAAATGCGCACATCGACCTCAGCACCGCCGGATTGGTCATCCCAGCTGGCCTGCGTGGTATCCGCGCTGTCCAAGGTCACCGAAAGGGTCTGGCGTTCGCGGTTTTCAACAATTGTGTCATCCACCGCCGTCACGGTAACCGAAATACCAGCAGCATAATTGGCCTGGGTGAAGCGCAGGTGCAGCATCCCATCCGCCATATAGGCGTTCGCATCCGCACTGGTGACGATGAAGTCATTGCCAGGATGGCTGACCTCATAAACGATTTCTTCGCCGGGTTCCGGTGCGCGTGATAAGCGCAGAGTCAGATCCTGACCCAGACCGCCTTCGGTCACATCAATGCTGGCCGGATCACCATCCACCAGAACCCCGTAGGCGTCATTGTCAAAGACGGTGATTTCCGTGTTGTTGACCTTGGCCGCATTGATCCGGGTCTGCTCGGTCGCGTCGCCCGCAGCCGCGGCGCTGGCCTGATGGCTGATCACCACGGTGCGCGACCCTTCGGCGGCGTCATCTTCAGGCGCCTGCACATAGACCCGCTGCCAAGCGGTGGAATTGGTGAAGGTCAGAACGGTCGCTGACTGGTATTCACCTCCCGAGGTGGTGGACACCAGGGCCGAGTTGGCCTTGACCGCGCCCGGCAGGTTGCGATCCTGCCCCGAGGACCGCGCCGCCGAAACCGTCAGATAGGCCGTGGTGCTGAGTGCCGTGGTCATCCGGATATCATAATAGCCAAAGGCACCGCCCTCATCGAGGCTGGCCAGTCCGCTGCTGTCGATCTCAAACAGGCCCGAGTCTTCCGTGGCGACGTTTAGGCGCAGACCATCCACAAAGATCTCATTGAAGCTGGGATCCGTTGAAGCAACCGAATGGTTCACGACCCCGCTGGTGCCCTCAACCTCCAGCGACACGATGTCGGTGGTCACATCACCTGCAACGCTGATGTAGTCCGATCCCAAGCCGCCAATCACCGTAAGCGACATGCCCGCCGCGGTGGATTGAACGTAGAAGGTATCATCGCCTTCAAGGCCATCAACCTCAGCCTTTTCAACACCTTCAAAGCTGATGTTCAGACCCGCACCAAAGATGCCCTCATCCGTCAGCAGGAAGCTGTCATCCTGTTCGGTGCCCAAAACAACGATCGAGTCGGTGCCAGCGCCGCCATCCAGTTTCAGCGGTGCGTTGAGGTTGTAGAGGATGGTGTCATCCCCGACGCCACCAAAGGCTTCGGTGTCCCCGCCGCCTGCCAGCGTGGTGCCATCTGCGGCCAGAACAAAGGCGCGCACCACGAAGGTGTCATTGCCATCTTCGCCAAAGAGCTTAGTCAGGCCTTTGTTGGAATAGACGTTGAACGTGTCATGCCCGAGACCGCCAAAGACCGTCATCGGATGGCTGTTGCCGACCGACAGGAAGCCCTGGGTGGTTTCATTGGTTTCGATCTCATCGCCCGACGCCACATTCGGCGCCACACGGTCGGATCCGTACATCTGGCCGATCTGGAACAGGTCATCGCCCGCGCCACCGTCCAGTGTGATCATCGTGCCGCTGTCATCGGAATAGAAGGCATCATTGCCGCCCAGGCTGTTCACCCGCACCCGGCCATTGACGTTGAAATCGCTGCCATTGCGGTTGCCCGCGTAGATGATGCGTTCCACCGGATCCAACGTGTTGCCTGCGCTGTCCTCATTCAGCAGCGCAATGAACTCCTTGCGCACCAGGATGGCATCGGCGGCGCCATCGCGCCCGTTGATAGTCAGGATATCCGCACCGTCATTGGGGGCGCCGCTGTCGGCCACGGTGATCACATTGCTGACCGCAGAACTGTTGCGGTTGATCACCACCTCATCGTTGGCACCCTGCCCGTCGATCACGAACTCATCTGCCGGATCCCGTTCCCCCAGCTCGGTGATCGTGATCCCATCCTGATTGGCACCGGTCTGGATCAGCACATCGCCGCTGATCACGCCCGGCTGCACCAGCACGCTGTCTTTGTCGAGGCCGGTGGTCACGGTGATCTGCTGCGCCGATAGCGCGCCAAAGATCTGCACCGCAGCCCCCGCGTCCACATCGCCGCTGGGCACATCGGCCTGCAGGTCGATCGCGCCAGTGGCCGAAATCGTGCTGGCCGCGGTTTGGGTGAAATCATCGCCAACGGTCAGGGTCAAGTTTCGATCCGGCTGACCGGCCTGCCCAACGGAGACGTTGCCGGCGATCACCAGATTCTCATCCAGATCGGCACTTTCGCGCAAATTGATGGTCACATCACCCGCGGACCGCGCGGCAAATCCGCTGTAGTGGTTTTCATCAATGCGCAGCCCACCGTCGATATCCTCGACAACAACACCGCCAGTGCCAATGTCAAAGGCTAGCCGGGTCGCGTCAATTTCAACCGCATTGCCAACGGTGCCAAGACCCAGTGCGGCAACCCGCAGGTTTGTGGTTTCGATGTTCAGCGCCGTATCTGCATTGCCATCGGTGACGGCACCCACCGCCTCAATATCAATCAGCTGCTGCGAGGTCATGCGATTGACCGCAACCGCGCCGGCTGAGCTGACCACGATATTGTTCACCGCCGTCGCCGTCAGCAAGCCGCCCGAGGTCAGCGCAATGTCGAAACGCACCAGCGGGCTGATCGCGCCGATATCGCCCAGACGGGACTGCAGCGTGATGCCTGCAGCCGTCAGCGTCGCATTGGAGTTGCCCAGCATCGAAGCTTCGCCGAGGATATCTGCCGCACCGGTGATGGTCAGATCACCTCCGAGCGAGAAGATATTGAAATCATGTACAAAGAAGGTGCCGCCGACGGTGCCGATCAGACCTGCACCCAGATCAATCTCAATCCGTGCGCCAGAGGTGCCGAAACTGCCGGTGACATCCAGTTCCATCGCTGCAGCGGTGATATCTGCGCTGGGGTCGCCATCGTCATTGGCAAAATCGCTGACATTGCCGCCGACGTTCAGTTTCACGGTGCCGCCTGCGTCAATGTCACCAACAATCAGGTTCTGTGGCACGGTCAGTTCCAGATCACCGCCGGTCAGGGCGCGCTGTACGTTCAGATCCCCGCCCAGCTGTTCGATGCTGGCGTCACTGCCCGCCTGAAGCAGAAGAACTGCTTCATTCAACGTATTGATTGTAAAGGCTTGTTCGCCAGTGCCGATCGCACCGTCGGCTATCAGGCTGATGTAATCGCTTGCGGTCGCCGCAGCGGTGCCGCTGAGCGATGCGTCAATCAGTGAGCCGGTGGTCAGCAACCGCAGGAAGCCGCCGCTGTTGGCCTCACGAATATGCAGCTCAACCCCGTCATGACCAATGCCTGCAACCGAGGAAGAGGTCATCGTCAGATAGGTCGCCGCATTCAGCGCCGTGGCCCGCAGGTTCACATCCGCAAACGGCCGTGCCGAGACCCGCTGCACATCCCAGAGATCCGCAAAAATATCTCCATTTGAAACAGTTACAGTGCCAACCTCAGGCACCTGCTTAATTGTTGTCAGCTCACTCCAGCCGCTGGGCGGGTTGTCCCAGTCAATCGATTGCGGATCAATCGCCCCGGTGCCTGCACCGCTATATTGGAACAGACGATAGGTATGGGCAGTGGCATCCGCACTGCCCGGCCAGGTGTTCCAGAGGCCCAGAACCTGCCCATTGCTGAGGGTGACCGTCGGGCGGTTGCCATCGGTCATATCCGAGAAGATCAGGTCCAGCTTGGTCCAGTTTGCGGTATCCCCCTCCAGCGCGCCACGTTCAGGGGCATCGGCCAGAACCGTCTCACCGCCTGTGCGCACATAGATCTGATGCACCACATCCACGATGTCCTGCACCTGCAGTGCCCGGCGCAGGTTCTGCGCGTCCAGACGGGCCTGATTTTCGGCATCCGACAGTGTGGCATCCAGCTCAATCGGGGCGGTGAAATCAATATCCTTAGGTTCCGTCAGGGTGCCGATTTGCCCCGCACCGGCGTCTGTGCCAGCCGCCACAAGGAAGACCTCGGGCGCAATGATATTGGCGTTTTCTGCCGCCGCCGTTGCCGCGCCTGAGATCGATCCGACCTCCAACAGCGGATAGAGCGCCTTGGCCACAGCTGCGGGCAAGGTCTGGTTCAGGCTGGTCATGCTGGCCAGTTCGGCGTCAATTGCCGCCTCACGCGCGGCCCCTTCCAGATAGAGGCTTTCGACATAGCTGGCCTTGGGCCCGGTCGCATCGCGATTGGCCTCATGCAGCACGCCGTAGGTGTAGGTCAGATCCGCCTCAATCGCGGTGCGGGCCGCCGCGCCGTCAAAGCCACTGACCAGCGTATCAAAATTGCCCAGCTCCATATCATCGGCGACCTGCGCCGTGGTGCCCCGGGTCAGGAATTGCGACCAGACGTCCAGATACTGGCCGCCGCTGTCTTTGCCACCCTCGGCCTGCGCGCCAAGGCGCACAACATCGATGTAATCCTGCAACCGGGCGTTTTCTGCCGCCCAGAGCGCATCATGCAGCACGGCCATCTCAGCCTCCGCAGCGGCGATTTCCGCCGCTGTGGCACCACCGGTTGTCAGATCCGCGATATAGGTCTGATAGGCGGCGTTGCTTGCCAGATCCGGCTGGCTGGCCGCATCGGTGTGGATCGTTTCCACATAGATCCGCGCCGCGCTGCTGGCGCCTACGTCCCGCCCTGCCAGGACGGTGTGGATGCCACTGTAAGTGTCGGCGAAATCACCGGCGAACTGGCTGAGCAGCTGATCATCCGCCAACGCCTGGAAGGTGCTCATCTGATCCAGTGCCACGCTTTCGCTGGCGCTCCAGATCAGGGCGAAGTAGCGGTTGTAGCTATCGCTGTTGCGGAAGCCCTGGTCGTATTCCACCGCGTGCAGCGCATCAAAGCGCGCCAGCTGCTGCGCCCGCGCCTGCGCCTCGGTCATGCCGGGGTTGGCGGCGGCGGTGTTGGTGACCAGCGTGTTGAACGCCGCCACATTGTTCAGATCCGGATCCACCGGGCCAGACCCCGCCGGGGTGCGGATCAGGTTCCAATATTCCACATACAGCTGATAATCTGCGACCACCTGGTTATCCAGCTGGTTGCCCGCAATTGTGCGGTTGCCATCGGTCAGACCCAGACGCGCCTGATAGGCCGCAAGCCGGGCGTTGGTCAGCGCGCCGTCGGTTTCAAAGTTATAATCCAGGATTGACCCATCCAGCGCCGTCAGACGCAGAATGCCCGTCAGAGTACCGGCTGAGATCGGCCCAGGATCATCTTCACGCAGGAAGTCGGTGCGGATCTCTTCGGGCTGGACCAGATGCAGATCGCCAGCGACTTCAACCACGTTCATCCCCAGCGCTGCCGCACCGGCAAACCCGCCGTCCTCCACCAGATGGTTGGTGTCGATCAGCATGGCCTGCGCTTCGGTACCCACAACGGACTGGCTGGATTGCAGCTCAATCCGGTCGGCTGTGATATGGGCGCTGGTGTCCCCTGCCGCCTTGGCCTCAGCAAAAATACCCTGCGGCGCGTTGATCGCCACGGTGCCGCTGCCGGTGGACAGCTCCTTAATGATGACCGAGCCCTTGTCATTGGTGTTGGAGCCCAAGCCGATCAGAATATCGCCCGAGCTGACCTGAATATCGAGCACCTGCACATCGGTGGGCACGGCAATCGAACTGGCCGCCGCACTGCTGAAGGCCGCCGGGGCCGCGGTGTTGACCAGATTGATCAGCACGAAGTCGACCGTGCCATTGGTGCGGATTGCCTGCAGCTTGCCGCTGATCGAGACATTCTTGGTCGCGCTGACACCGCCACCATTGGCGCCAAAGGCCTTGGAGGGGGTGGCGAAGTTGTTGTTGATCGACACTTCGGCATGGGCGGCGGTGCGGATGTCACCTGACAGGATCACATCGCCGACGCTTTCGATCAGCACCGTTGGGGTGGCGCTGCTTTCAAGGAAGCCGATTTCGATCGCGTGGTTGGCGCGCAGACCGATATCCCAATATTTTTTCAGGCCTTCGGTGGTTGTCGTCTCATTATAGACTGTCTTTTTCTTCATATACCCGCCACCTTCGGACCAGCGGCGGTGCGTTTGGTCGAAGTTTTTGAAATCAGACAGGTATTCCCCGGTGTCGCGGTTGGTTTCGTCAAAATCCTCGCCGGTGACGGCGTTGAAATCACCGGTGTAAATCGCCTTGAGGCTGCCATCGGCCTCAAAAAGTTCACTCAGCTCAATTTCCAGCGTCGCGGCGGCATCCGATGGGTTGTAACGGTAATAATCCGTCATGTCGGTGCTGCCGGAGGTGTAATCGTGACGGATCACATCGCCGTTGTTCAGCGTCACCGCAACGTTCGAAACATTCTGGAACCGCGCAATGATATCGGCATTGGCTGGCGGCGTGCCGGTGGTCCAGCCCCCCAAGGCCGCCACGCCATCCGCGCCGTAGTAATTCTGCGTGCCCTGGCTTTCCAGAAGCGGGCTGTCACTCAGCGTTTCCAGGTTCTCAGACAGCAGCGTGCCGCCCCCGGCTGAGAAGTTGAAGAACAGGTTGAAGGTCTTCACATAGCGGGTTTCGATGGTCTGAAGGATGGTCGCCTGACCTTCGGTCCAGACGTAATAGGTGCCGTCCTTCGGCGCATAGGTGGTGGTCAGCCCGTTGATGGAACTGCTGCCGAGTGAGGTGAACTGCACCCCTTCGAAATCGCCGTTGGCATCGTATTGCACGTCACCGCGGAAGGTTTCCACCGTCATACCACCGGCGTTTTCGGTATAGACCGTGCGGCTGGCGGCGGCACCGCTTTGCTTGTTCAGCGTGTCGGTGATCTGGATCACCCCTTCGCGGTCACGGCTGGTGTTGATCCCGTTCAGGATCAGATCGTAGTTGGAGTAGTTCTTGATCGCCACATCGGCATAGCCCGAGGCCACCAAGAGCTGACCGTTGCCGGTGGAGAAGACATCGCCGGTGATCTCAATCCGCCCACCGACAAAATCGATCTCATCCATGATGATGGCTTGTTCCTGCTCATCCCAGCGCGATGATAGCGGCACCTGCGTGCCGTTGATGGCGCCGAACTGCACCCCATAAAGCCCCTGATCACTGGCGCTGACCAGTGAGGTGGAAATCGACGGCGGGGTGAAGTTTTCCGGGATGGTGATCGAGGCGGATTTGACCCCGGACTGGATCAGCCCGTTGACGTTCACATTGGTCGCCACAATCGACACGATGCCATTGGCCACAACAGCCGATTGCGATGCGGCCAGCGCGGCACCGGCCTGAATGGCCTCGGCTTTGCCAGAGCCATCGCCGACGGTGGCATAGGCGGTTGCGGTTGCGCCTTTGGCGCTGTTGCCATTGTTGGGTTCCAGATCACCAACAAAGGCGCTGATCCCCGCATAGGTCCTCGGATTGGCCCCTGCGTGATACCAATCGGTTGAGACAACGAAATCCCCGCCGGATTGGATGTTCACCGTCTTGGCCAGCACAGTGCCCGTGAGGCGGATCGCCCCCACGGTGGTCGACACGGTCACATTGCCCAGATCGTTTACAACCGAACCCAGCAGATAGAGATCCGGCGGCAGGTTCGGCAGGGTTGCGGGTACCAGCGCGCCGGTGTTGGGATCCGGCACCTGATTGTTGGCGGCATAGACAGTGGCAATCGCATCCACATATTCATAGCGGTTTCGGTTCACCGCATTGATCTGGATGGTGATATTGGCGGTTGCTTCCCCAGTGCGTTGGGTGGAGCCCGGCACCAGCACATCATTGGCGTAGATATTGCCCGGATAGAACTCGGTATAATCGCCGGTGGCGGCGCTGAAGCGGGCCACTTTGGTATTGTCGATCACTACGTCGTTGACGCGATGCATCATGAAGACGTCTGACAGCACCTCAACCGTGACATCGCGATGCGCCATCAGGGTCGGATCGGCGCCGGTGACCAGCCCGGTGAAGCTGGTGATTGCCTGTTCGCTCTCAATAAAGATCGAACCGGGCGCGGCGGTGATATTTGGGATCTCTAGGAAGATCGTCGGCAGCGTCTGTTCAATCACCGGCGGCACATCGCCACTGCCGGTCGGCGGCTGCAGGCCCAGGTTGGTCATCTGGGTCACGATCTGATCCAGCTGTGCCTGATAGCGCACCAGCGCCTCAGGGTTGGAGTTGTGATCGCGCATCCACTGGCGCACCTGCTGATACTGCGAGGCCAGAAGCGTCGCCAATTGGCCGACGCTGATCACCGGATTGTCCAGCGTGCCGGGGCGCACCACCACAATCTGGTTCAGGAAGGCATTGCGCATGTAGTCATTGGCGTTGGACCCAAAGGCGCGATCCTGCGCCAGCTGGTCCGGCGCTGCACCAAGGTTCCGCCACAGCGCGGTGTTGGTGTAATCCGTGGCCTGGGTGATCACCGGTGTCGGCCCGGTGCCCAAATACTGGTAGTAGTTGCCCGCCGTGCCCTGCGCATCGCCGCTGGTCACATTGACGGCCTCCAGCAACACGATATCGCCATTGTACATATCGGTCGCCAGCGTCTGCGGATCCCAATACTGGATGACGTAATCCTGATTGCTGGCCACACCAATCTCGGCCTTTTCCGCATCGGTCAGCTGACGCGGCGTGGCCGAGACGGCGTTGTCCTGCCAGCGGTTGGTCGATCCGGTGCCAACATAAGCCACCTCATAGACCGTCTGGTAGTTCACCCCGGCCCGCAGCTTGGCCGCCGGATCGATGTTCACATTGGCCGACCCGGTGTGGCTGCCCTGATTGGTGACGTTGTAGCCATAGGGCGGCACCGCAAGCACCAGCACCAGACCATCATAGCTTTCCTGGAACAGGCCGCGTTCTGCACTCAGCAACAGGTTCCCAGCCGAGTTGATCCGTGAGGTACTGTCAATGTCCACCGAAGCCACGCGATCGGTGCTGTTGGTTTGCAGCGCAACCCCCAGCGAGATGCCCAGCGACACCAGAGAGCCATTGGCCGCCGTGCGCGAAATGGTCGAGTTGACGGTGCCATTGGCCTTGCCCGCGCTCAGTTCCACCCGGGCACCTTCAATCAGCGCGTTGTTGACGCCGATGGTGGTGGCCGAATTGGTGCGGGCCTTCACATCGATACCAAGGTTCGCGGAAACCGCGCCGGTCTGGAACACCGCACCATCTGCGGTGTTGCGCACATTGGCACGGGTTTCGACCTTCACGTCGCCACCAAGGTTATCGATATAGGCGCCATCCATCGTGACATCGGTTTCGGCGTTGATCTCCTGCTCGGTGTAAGACACCGCCAGACCTGCAACGCCAGAGAGGGCAAAGACCTCAACCGAATCCGCGGCGGAGTGATCCGTGATCGCACGCACCAGCACACGGGATTTGTTTTCGAAGGTGCCTTTGCCTTCCAGCCAGACATCGCCCAGATCAATCGCCGAACGGGATTTATCGCTGCTGGAGCCAACGTAAGACCGGGTACCGATGATGGTCAGCCCCGCCAGGTTGCCAGAGCCGGAGGAAACATTGTTGGTGTCAGAGGCCGTCGCGCCGCCGATGCCAACGATATATTCCTTGTAGACCTTGTTGTAGGTGTCGATCTGGATCGCACCGCCGGTGATCTTGGTGCGGTCATTGGCCCCGGTGCCCGAGGCAAAGATCACCCGGGCATCGCCCTCAGCCGTCAGGTTCAGCTGCGCCCCGGCCCCGCTGGCTGCTGCCAGGGAGTTGGCATCGGCATCGCCGTCCATCGCCCGTTCCGCACGGGCCGAAATGTTGACCCCATCCGCCTGCACCTGGGTGTTGGCGCCGACCATGACCTCAGCCGTGGTGTTGTCACGCACATGGCTGACCGCCCCGATGGCCGAGAAGCCACCACCGCCGCCTGCCGTGGTGTCCACGAACATATCAACCTCAGCATCGGCCAGCACATTCAGCTGCTGGCTGACAACCTCAGCATTGTTCTGGAAGGTGACCAGAGCATCGGCCAGACCGTCATCCGTGCCACCATCGTCGGCGCCCAGGCCGGCCTCAGCAAAGGCGGTCATCGACCCGATAGCGCCCAGACCGGCCGAAACCCCCAACGTTGAGGAGCGTAGAAACAGATCGGCCAGCACCTTTACATCCACATAGTCCGATCCCACCAGAACCGCGTTGTCCACGGTGGTGTTGACGGTGCCTGCTGCCTCGGCCCGGGCAACGTTCACTTCAATCGCCACCGCCCCGACGCTGACGCCCGTGGCGCCGACATCGGTGATGTCGACATCAGATTCCGCCCTGGCTTCAACGGATTGCGCGGTGACCCTCGCGTCTTTGATGAGGCTTGTCACGGTTGAGGAATGGCGGCTTTTCATCACCGCCGCGCCAACGGCCAGACCGATCGGCGCAATCGCCGCGTTCACATTGGCCACGTTTGAGCTGAACTCGGCCGTATCCAGCGCCTTCACGGTCACAGCGCCAGATGTGGCCTGAATTTCGGAATCCTTGCCCGACAGATCCACCATCGCACGCACGCTGTTGTTCACCGTCAGCGTGATGTTCAGCCCCCCCCCGGTGGCCGAAATGCCACCGCCCGAGATTGCCACGCCCACGCCGTTGAGGTCGGTCAGCCGTGAGATGGAGTCCGCCTCCACCATGACATTGCCGCCGGCATCCAGCACCGCACCGCTATGACCCGAATGGGTCACATCCGCATGTGAGGTGTTCTGCACATCAACCTTCAGGATGTTCACATTGACCGCAATCGCGCCAAGGCCGACCGAAATCGCGACGCCCACCATGGTGGAGCCTGATCCGTTCGGCACATCGTCATTCACCAGCGTTTCCGCGTAGGACAGGATCTTGATATCCCCGCCTGCTGTGATCAGGCTGTCGGCGGACAGCGCCTCCACGGTGGAGTAGTTGGACACCGAAACGCCAATCCCTGCCCCGGCGACCGCGCCACCGATGCCAACTGCCAAAGCGACAGATGCGCTGGCGGCCTCAACGTTGTGGGTCTCTTTGGCGTCTGCCTTGACCTCAACCCCGCCGCTGGCGCTCAGCACGCTGTTGGTGACCACGGCGCGGGTGCGGTGTGAACGATCCGCAGCCTCATCGCCACCCACGCGGCTGGTCAGGATGGAAATCCCGATGGATCCGGCACCGGCCAGAATACCGGCACTGGCCGCAGCTGCGACGGTGACGATCCGCGCCTTCAGCGTGGTGTCATTGGTGGCGATGGCACTGATGTCACCATTGTAGGTGGTGAGCTGCGCATTGGTGATGAAGGCTTCGGCGTTGTTGTTGACGGCATTATGCACCGCCGCACCTGCGCCAGACAGGGCCAGACCGCCAAACAGCCCTGCCCCCGCCGCGACCGAGGCCGCCACTGCGGTGCCATGCACCGTCGCGTCATTGTCTGCGGTGACGGTAATATTGCCACCGGTCGCCGCCGTATTGCCACTGGCCGCCGTGCCCGCAACGATGATCTGATCGGCCGCCAAAGCGCCATCTTTGATTTCTGCCAGAACCGAGGAACCAACGGTGTTTTCGGCAATCGCCACCCCGATGGAAATGCCCGCCGCCATCGCGGTGCCACCAATCGCGACCGAAACCGCAGCACCTACTGCAACCGCCTCAATATCGGCGTTGTCCGTCGCCGTGACCTCAAGGCTGGCGACCTGCAGCATGGTATTGAGCCCACCCACTGGTCCGTTGGTGCGCGAAACCGAGGCGGCCGTGTTCACATAGACGTTGTTGTAAACTCCCGCGCCTGCGCCCGCACCGCTGGCGGCCACATCGCTGGACAGGGCCGCCGCAGCCGCCACCGCATCGCCGTTGGCGAAAATGGTTGAGGTGTTGCTGGCCGTCACCGCCATGGCGCCCGCCACGGTCATCCGCGCATCCGCCACACTGGCGCGCACGTCAAAGGCATCGCTGCTGCTGCCCACGGTGTTTGAGACATAAACGCCGCCAATGGCCGCCGCGCCTGCACCGCCCGAGCCCGCCGCGCCAACACCTGCGGCCACAACCACCACATTGGCGTCAATATCGATCCGGTTGAGCGCGCTGACCGTCACCGTGCCCGCGGTGCCCGCGCCGATGTTGGTCAGCTCTGCCTTGGTTTCGCCGGTCACCTTGTTGATCGAATTGGCGCCGCCACCCGCCAGCGCAATCCCCGTGGCCCCACCTGCCGCAATCGCGACCGAGGCCGCCACGGAGGTCGAAGAAATATCCAACCGGTCGCCACCGCGTTCGGTCTTGGCCAGAACCTCCAGCGCACCGCTGCCGGCATCCAAAGCGCCCGCCGCGCTGAAGCCGGTGATCCGCGCCACGGTTTTGGCGTCAATCTCATTGACAGAAACACCCACCGCGATCGAAAGCGCCATATTGGTGCCGCCGCCAAAGGCCACAGCCACGGCGGCAGATCCGATCACAGCTGTGATGCGCGACAGGTTCAGCGCCTCAACATGGATGTCATTGGCCACCACCTGATGGGCGCCGCTGCTGCCGCTGACCTCTGCCAGGGATGAGGTGGAGCCATAGTTGCCCGCCCCGGCACCTGCGCCCGCCGCCGACAAGCCAAACCCACCGGAGGCCGCGACCGCAACAGATGCTGCCAGCACAACGGCCCGGATCGCCTGATCGGCAACCGCGTCGACCGCCAAGGCGCCCTCCAGCACAACCGAACTGTCGGCCACACGTGCTGCCACCACGTAATCCGAGGTATCGCTGAGCCCCGCAATGGTGCGGTCCAGCCCGGTGGTGACGTTGTTTGCCGCTGCAATCCCCAGCGCAAAGGACAGGCTGCCCTTGTCACCCGCCGTGACAGAAACAGCGATGCCCACCACAACGGCTGTGATATCAGCCTCGCCATCGGCGTTGACCTTCATGTCATCCGCGCCGCTGATCGTTGCACCGCTGACCACCGCATAGGTGGCCCCGGCAATGGTGTTGCCCGATCCGGCGCCACCTCCGGCGAAGCTGACCGCGCCATGGGTGCCGGCGATTGCCGCCGCCAGTGAGACCGAAACGATTCCGGCGGTGTTTTCCGCATCAACGTAGATGTTGTTGGTTTTTGCGCCGCCACTGGCCGTCACCGTGCCCGAGAGCCGCGCGCCTACCTCACCCGAGACCTTGTTCACCGCAGCGGAGAAGCCAACGGCCCCACCGCCCAATGCGCCACCAATCGCAACCGAGGCGCCAAGCGCCACCGCCACGATATCCGCGTCATTGCGGGCCAGAACGCCCAGATCCGCCTCATTCTGCAGGTTGATCGTGGCTGTGCCGACCTCAGCGATCACCGAACTGTCGATGCTGGAATAGGCCACGCTGCCCGCCACTGCCACGGCAATGGGGGAATCCGGGCCAACCGCGCCCGCCGCACCAACGGAGACCACAACGATGCCGCTGGCATCATCGGCCTTAACCAGCAGCCCCTTGGTCTGCCCGGCCTCCCCATTGGTGATGGTGGTGGTCTCGTCATTGGTCAGGGTCAGCGTTGCACCGCCGGTGACCTTGGCGCTGATCTCCCGATCCACTTCGGTATAGGCCAGGTTAAAGCCGATCCCGACCATTTTGGAGCCACCGCCCGCCGCGGTGATATTGACCATCTGCGAGCGCAGATCGGTCTTATCCAGCGCATTGTCATCCTGGCTGAAGGCATCGTCGCCCAGCCCGTCAATGGCGGCATCCAGATAGGCGTTATCCGTGCCCGCCCCAACAGGTTTCACCGATCCCGCGGTCACCTGCACCAGCCCTGAGGCGGTGATCGACACCGGCCCGTTGATGGTTGAGGTGATCGACCGGTTGGAGGTGATGGTGCCAAAGGCCGCGCCAACGCCGCCGAAATCCAGTCCAACCCCCAAAGCTCCCGCGATGGAGACAACCGAGGAACTATCCTGCGCAGCGACGGTCAGATCCCGCACGCTCCAGGTTTTGGCCGTGGTCGGCGCCACCGAGGTGGTGACATCGCCGTTCACCGTGGTCACGGCGACAGAGCCGCCAAGCGCGAAGCCGCCGGATCCCGCGCCGCCAATGGCAACGGTGACATTGGTTTGATCTGCCCGCGCGGTGATCGAGGCATCTTGCGTCATGGTGACCGTGCCATGCACCGCCGCGCTGACCGGTGTGTCGACGATGGTGACCGCGATCCCTGCACCACCTGCCCCGCCTTTGTCCGGGTCAAAGGCCACGCCAACGCCGCCCGCAATTGTGGTGTGGTCCGAGACATCCACCGCCTCAACCCGGAGGGAGCCGTCGCCGGCAAGCGTGCTGGCCTCATCCACCAGAACCTTGGTGCCGATATCATTGCGGTTGACCGCTGCACTGCCCGCTAGCGCCAGGCTCTTTGACACAGCCACCCCAACCGCGATGGAAACCATGGTCAGGTCGCTGGTTGCAATGGTCGACAACAGGCCCGAGCCGCTGCTGAGCGTGGAACCGGTGAGCAGAACCTCCGTGCCGCGGGTCTGACTGGCATCATTTTCTGCCTCAGCCGCTATATTGACCGCAATGGCAACACCCACCGCGGTCGCGCCAGAGGACACAGCAATGCCGCCCGCCGTGGCCGACAGGGCGCTCTCGTCAAAGGCGGTCAGCGCAATCGCACCGCTGCCCGACACATCGATGGTGCTGCCGGTGGCCTCAACCACCGTGCTGGCGCGATAGACGTTGATCGCCACCATGCCCACACCCGCACCGGCCGCATTGGCACCGGTTGAGACGGCCACGCCGAAGCTGAGGTTCACCAGAGTGAGCGAGTTCACAGACAGCGCGTTCAGCGATGCGGCCTCAATTCCCGACCCCATAATCACATGGTCCAGATGGGTTTCCACCAGGCTGTCGATCACCGCAATGCCCAGCGAAACGCCAACACCCGCCGTGGTGCCATAGGCCACCGCCCCTGAGATATGCAGCCAAAGCGCGTCATTGCGCGCCGAGATGTCGGCCGCTGTGGCGCTGCCCAGCGTGATCTGCGCGGTTGAGCTGCCGAATAGGCCCGCATCAACCTCTGTACGCGCCACCGTCACGGTGACGGACCCCGCGACGCCAACACCTTTGGCGCCTTTGGCGGCGGCCACACCCGCGGCCAGGCTGAAGTAGCCGGAATTGTCCCGCGCCCGCATGGTCAGCGTGCTGGCACTCAGCAGCATCGCGGTGCTGCCAGCGGTCGCAATGCGGCTGTCGATTTCTTTCTGACTGTCAATCACCACAAAGGCGCCCGCCACGCCAACACCGTTCTGCGTGGCGGTCATCGCCCCGGCGCCGGCCACCAGAATGCGGTTTGCGGTGTCTTCGGCCTTGGTGGTCAGGGTGGTGGCGGTCAGCTGCGCCAGCCCTTCGATCTTGGTTTTGACGTAAATATCTTCTTCATAGCCGATGGCGGAGCCCGAGATTGCAAAGCCTGAATTGGACTGCGCCGCGCCCTGTGACACGCCCGCAGGCAAGGCCCCGGCCACGCCGCCAGAACCGGCCGCGCTGCTGCTGGAGGGTGCACCGGCCCCACCGGAGGCATCCGGCGGCGCTGGTGTGGCTACCGCGGCCGCGATGGCGCCCGTGATGATCGCACCGGACACGGTTGCATCCATGCTCATGATACCCCCGACCGAGAAGGTGCCGCCACCGCTGCCTTCGACCAGAACCTCGGCATGACGATCGCTGAGGACGGTGACACCAGACAGGCCAACCGAGGTGCCGTTGGACGCGGAAACCACCCCGGCAAACTGCACGATTGTGGTGGTCTCTGTTGCGTCCAGATCCAGATTGCCCGCCAGGGTGATCATCGCGCCCGAGTCGATCTTGGTGATCGCCGAACTGTCGATTGTCGTGTGGTTCCAAGACCCATTGACCGACACGGAGGAGCCCTTGCCGCCCGCCGCCGCCAGGCCAAAGTTCAGATGTTTGGCGCTGCTGTCAGAGGTCAGGTTGTTGGCAATGATGACCGCATCGCCAATCGTTGCGTTGGCATGAGTGCGTTCCAGCAGAACCGAAATCGCCGCGCCCACCGCGTTTTCCGTATCCCCACTGCCCAGTGGGTTCTGTACCGGCTGCGAATTGCTGAGCGCGGTTTTGTGTTGGCTGTAGAAGGATCCCATCCCCTGACGGAACCCCTTGTTGCGCGAAAAGGCACTGCTGTCGCCGGCGGTTGGCCCAAATGGCGCAAAGTTACCATGCAGGGCGATCATGTCATTTTGCGCAGATGCACTGACGTTCACATCGTGGCCACTGCCCACGGTGCCTCCGTCCTGCCCATCGGCGCTGACCACAACCTTGGCGCCATTTGCAATGGTGGCGTTGGCCTCATAGTCCAGATCCAGAACCGACAAGGAAATGGCCACACCAACAACTGAACCACGCGCGAAGCTTTGGCCCCAGACGTCAAACAGGTTGGCCGCCAGACCGAAGTTATCGTCCACATAGTTGGCCGCGCCACCGATCACCGAAATAGCGGTGCCGGTGGGCGTGATTTCCACCCAGAAACTGGGATCGTTATACTGTTCCTCGGCCAGATTGATCTGGGTCTGGGCCACTTCGGCCTTATAGCGTTTGTCACCGACCTCAACCACATCGCCCGCGCCGACATCCACAACGCCATCGGCAATGGTGGTATCGCCCTGTTGAACGGTGCCGTTGTCCACCTTGAAATCGGGCGCGGCTGCCGCATCCAGAACTGGCGCCACAAGGTTGGCACCCCAAAGGCCCAACGGATCGATCTTGTTTTCAGACTTGGCCGTCACACTGACCGCCCCTTGCGCCCGCAGCGTGGTGGTGCCGGTGATGGTGGCGTCTGCATCAATGTCCATGATGCCGACATTCACCGCCAGGCTGACCCCCGCCTTGGAGGAACCTGCGCCCGCATCCCCCTCGTTTGAGCTGAGCGCGGTTGTGGTCATCTTGGGCCGCACCGCTGCGGTACCGACAACACTGGTGGTGCCGCCAACCTTGATCAGGCTGGTGGCGCTGTCGTCACCCAGATAGGCATCCACATTGTCCTTATCGACCAGAATGCCGATCGCGCCCGAAACCTGCACCGTGGGCTGTACGGGGGCCGCTTCGTATTTGCCGTTCAGCCATTTGAACAAGCCGCCGGGTTTCTGGCTGGCCGCCGCCCCTTTGGACACTGCAATGCTGATCGCCGGGGTGAAGGGCAGCGCGTTGGACACCGCATCGTTCAGATAGTTGCCGGTGCTCAGCGTGCCGGTGGCCGCGCTGGCCGAAACGCCCATCGTCATATAGGGCAGGATGAAGCCGATTTTCTTTTCCAGTGAGGCCTTCATGGTAGTGGCCTGCACCACCAGGTTGCCATCCACCGTCAGATCCGCACCGCTGACCCGGGCCGAGGTGTTGTTGATCCCCACCTCAACCGCCAGACCAAGCGTAAAGACGCCATCCACCGCCGAAGCGGCGCCGCCTTCGGTCTGGATCCGCTCAATCGTGTCGGAGGTGACGCGCAGATCGCCCCCAACGGTCGAACCTGAGGCCGCGGCAACGGTGACGTTGTTGTTGACCAGATTGATGGTCACACCAATGCCGATGCCGATCCCGGCCAGCCCGCCACTGTCCGCCAGCGCTGCGGTCGACATATCCACGACTGAACGCACATCCATATCGCCGGAGATATCCAGCAGACTGTCGATCTTGATGGTGTGATAGGCCTCACTCAGACCAAACGCCAAACCGGCAAGAACCGCGATGGGCTTGGCTGAGCTGATCGTCTCGGTCGCGGCCCGCACATCAAAGTTGCCCTCAGCGCCGGTGCCGGTGGTGACAAATTGCGAATGTTCCGTGGCGGTCAGCGAAACGTTCGACAGCACCCGCGCATTGGCCGAAATCAGCGCCAGACTTTCCAAGAGATCCAGGAAGTCTTGGCCAAATTCTGCGAGGTAATCCAGAAACTTAGGATCCGATGTTTCATCCCCGGTGGAGACATCCCTGGGCGGCAGCTTGCCGGCGCGCATGTCGATCCGGATGTTGCGGCCTTCGACCACAGCCATGCCGGATCCGCTGCCAGCTGCGCCGAAGGTGTAATCAATGTCAAAGGACTGGATCTGGTAGAAGCCCGAGGTCCAGCGCCGGTCCTCATTGCGGGCGACGAAGAACACATCGCCCGTGCTGGCAATCCGGGTGCCGCGGAACTGGCTGAAATTGGTGGTTTCAAAGATCAGACGGTTGGTTTCAGGCGTGCCACCGGTCTGAACGATATCGGCAGACACAACAATCGAATCCGCCTGGAATTTGACCACACCACCGGCGGTAAAGTTGGTGTTGGCGCCAAAGGTGATCGCATTGCTGACGCTGTCATCCACGCGAGTAAGGCGCAGATCCTCTGCCAGCATCGGCACTGCACCAAAGGTAATCGGATCGGTGATCCCTGCCGCCGAGGTCGACAAATCGCCAGTGACCGTGCCGCTCAATTCAACAATGACCTGATCGTCATCCGGGGTGGCTGCCCCACCGCTGAGGCTGAGGCCCACAGGAATCCCGTTGCCATCAACAACCACGGTGTTGGCGCCGGCGCTTTTGGTGATCGTGTCTGCACCGCCACCGGTGCGATAGAGGAAATCACCGGTCCAGCTGCCCGCGTCGACATTTTGCGCCGTCGCATCGCCGCGCGCCTCGATCAGTTCGATCCCGCTGTAGCTGTCCGTGCCACTTGCCGAAATGGCATTGGCGGCCCCGATGGTGATTGCCCCGGTGATGGCGCTGCGCGACAGCAGCAGACGGTCATAACCCGCACCGCCGGTAACATTGTCCGTCCCCGCGCCCGCGATGATCAGGTCATCGCCAGCAGAGCCGGTTAGCGTGTCATCCCCCGCCGCACCGTCGATCAGAACCGAGGTGCCACTGGAGAGCCCAGCCGTCACCGTCGCGCCTGAGAAAGTCATCCCTGAGAGGCCCAAAGCCTCCAGCATGGAGGTATCGACGTAAATATTCTGAGGTGTGCCGGAATTGCCCTGCGCGGTGCTATCTGTGACCTCCACCCCTTCGAACCGCAGCGCGCCCGCCCCAGTGAGGGAGGAGGTGATGACCAATGCGCCGCCGCTGATCGTGGCGGTCAGCCCGGTTACAGCGTTGAAGGCATCCAGCACATCCTGCATGGTTTCGGCCAGAACGGTCAGGTCAACGTAGGCTTCGGTGCCGTCGGGGTGGATCACCTTCAGGTCATAGGCGCGTTCGCCGGTGTCAAAGCTGCTGGTGACCGGCGTCCCGGAGGAGCTGTCGACCACCTCAATCGCGTCATTGTCCAGGGATCGGATCGGCAGGCCCGCACCGTTGTTGAGGGTCGACAAACGCGTTGCCGCTGTCAGCTCACCCGCCGCCAGTCCCGAGGCATCCAGCGTGTCTGCCCCGGCGGTGCCGATCAGCACATAATCTTCGAACCCTTCATGGTTCACCGCACCACTGGTCAGCGCCAGGGTGGTGTTGCTCAGCGTTTGGGTGGTGTGGCCGGTCGCAGTCAGCCGGTCAAACCCTTCGCCGCCCTTCAGAACCACATCGGCACTCAGCTTGCCGGTGCCGGTTACCACAATGAAATCATTGCCTTCGCCCAGATCAGCGCTGTCATCTGCACCGAGCGTCACATGGTCAATCCGGTCAGAGCCGGTGATCGTTACCGCGCCGCTCCAGCCATCCACAACGGCCCAGCCGGGCATATCGATCTGGAAGGTGAAATCCGCCTGTTCGATCCCGGTCACCGTTTCGCGCGCAACACCGCCACGGGTGCCGACAACGATGGTGGCCGCCGTGTCAAACGGCGTCTCAGATCCGCCGGAGGGCGTGTGCGATCCGGTGGCGCGCATCGCCAGCCCCAGATCCCGGCCACCCCAGCCGTGTTTGAACGCAATCTCAATCCCGGTCAGCAGCCCGGAGCCGTCACGGGTGGTGCTGACCTCATAGGCTTGGGTGTCAAACAGCTGCATCGCCTGCACCGCGGCCTGCACCTCAAAATCCGTTGCGGCAAAGCCAAGCGCGGTTGAGGTCAGTTGCACCCCGTCCAACCCGGTGATCTTCAGCCGGAAACTGTCATCCGTGCCGGTCGACGCAGGCAGCGCCACCGTCATCGTATAGTCAGTGTCCGTGTCCCGGTCGTGGAACAGCCCGCCGCTGGTCAGGTCATAGCCGCGGAAGCCATCCTCACGCAGGACATCGCCTGTGCCGGTGCCGCCATCAAAGCTGTCAAAGCCATCACCACCGCTCAGCGTGTCATCTTGTGAGCCGCCGGTCAGAATGTCATCGCCGCCATTACCAGACAGAACAACGCTGGCCCGGGTGAGGGCGCTGGCATTGAAGGTGTTAGCGTTTTCATCGCCAAACAGGCGCACCTCATCGAAGGAACCGATCAGCGTGTCGGTGAAATCACTGCCCCGCGCTACAGTGATATCGGCGACGCCGCTATCGCCCACGGTCCAGTTGCCGCTGGCCCCTTCGGCCAGATAATAAGCCCCGGCCGAGCCGTTGTTGGTCAGCGTGTCAGACCCATCGGAGGACAGGAAGCCGTTTTCAGCGCCCAAACCGCTGCTCAGCACATCTGCGCCGCTGCCGCCCTGCAGCACGGTGCTGCCGGTAAACACGCTGGCATTGATGGTGACACCGGCGGTGTCGCCCGTGGCCAGAATGACCGCCCGGCTGATATCTGAAATGGTGGCCACGCCATTTGCGGTGCTGTTGCTCTGGCTGAGGTTTGTGTTGGTCAGGGTGACCGTGCCCGCCGCGCTACGATAGCCCAGCGTGTTCGTCCCCGTGCCGCCGATCGCCACAGCGCCATCCAGTGCCTCAAGACCCAGCAGGTCATCGCCCGCCAGCGCTTCGATCCGGGTTGTTGCCAGGTTGCCAAGGAGTGAATCGTTTTTGCTGGTGCCCAGCAGCGTGTTCACATCACCGGTAAAGCTTTCAAAACCAGAGGCATAGCCGGTCATCAGGTCGACGATCACGTCGCCATCATATTCGCTGAACGCGCCGCTGGCATCGGAATAGGCAAGGGTCAGGTGACGGCTGCCACTGTTCTGGCCACGGGCCACATTGGTATAGGCCAGCCCACCGCTGCCCATCAGCACGGCGCCCTCATAGACGCTGACCACCTGCCAGGTGATCGGATCCGCGCCTGCGCCGATGTTCATCACCAGAATATCTTCGTCCCCGCCGGCGCCCTGGCCTTCGATGGTTTCGACATTGGCAAAGCTGGCCGTTGCGCCCTGCGCGGTGGTGCCATCCAGAACGGTGCTGAAGGTGCCGTCGGCCCCGTTGCTGTCAAGATTGGTGACCTCAAAACGGCTGTTCAGCGGATCCGTGACCTGCCAGCTGCCGACCGGCAGATTGGTGACTGGATCGCGGGTGATCTCCACCCCATTGGCGTCATAGATGGGTTCCGGCGTGGTGGGATCGTCATCGTCCACATAGGTGTAACTGTCTGAACGCGCGTCCAAATCGCCCTTCAGCACATCCGCTCCGGCGCCAGCATCAACGCTCACGGCACCGGTAAATCGGGTCAGCGTAATGGTATCCGCGCCCGCACCGGTTTCGATCAAAGTGGTGTCGGCGGCTGCGATGATGTCATCTTCGCCCGCGCCGGTTTTGACCCCGGTGAACCCTGCAATCCCGACAAAGGCACTGGCAGATCCCTGCTGGAAATCGACCGAGACGTCATAGGCCAATGTGCTGTAATCAAGGATAGAACCCGCCACGGTGGCGGTCAGATACTCAATATCGTCGGCCACCAGAACCGAGGTGCCGCCGGATACGCGTGAAATATCCAGCGTTGCGTTTTCCTCATCGCCTTTGATCAGCACTGCCATGGCGTTGGTGTCTGACAGGATCAGCCGGTCATCGGCATCGCCGCCGCGGATCTCATCAACGCCGCTCAGCTGGGCAGTTTGTGCCAGATCCACCCAGGTGTTGGCATCAGCTGGCGTCGCCGGGTTGGTGGTATATTCAAAGAAATCAAGGGTAATCGCCGCCTCAGGATTGCCCGTCGCGCTGAAGCTGGTCACATCCCATTGCAGCAGATCATCGGTGCCGTAGGCCACGTCATAGCCGCCCCGCAGGGTGAAATCGACACCCTGCGCCGCCCGGGCCAGATCCATCCCATCGGTGCCGGTAAAGGCTGAGATGCCGCGGGTGTCCAGCATCAGCGGGCTTTGGCGGCTGCTGTCACCGGCCTCATAAAGGCGCAACTCACCACTTTCGGCGTTGATATCCGCGCCGGTCTGGGCGGCGCTGCGGACCTCGGAGGAGAGGTTCAGATCTGTCTGCCCCTGCCCCTTCAACCCCTCGGCGCCCTGAAATGTTATCCCGCTGCGGGTCAGCGTGGTTTCTGAGGCATCCCAGGTGAGCGCCCATTCATTGGCGCCGGTGGTCCGGTCGGCCAGAACATCGCGGCTGCTGTTGCCATCGATACTGGTCACGCCTGAGAAGCTGAGGAACTGATCGCGGCTGCCGCCCTCATAGGTGACGCGGCTATCAAGGGTGCGGTCCCCGGCGCTGGGGTTGGTCATGTCGCCTGTGGGCGCCAGCATCGCCAGTTCACCGCTGAACCCGGTGCCATCGCTGCTGTCGAGCGACCATACCAACCCTTCGCTGACCGACGGGCCAATGATCTGGTCGCTGCCGCCCTGCATTGAGACGTCGAACTGCACGCCCTCATGCAATGACAGAACGGACTGGTCGATCACCAGCCGGTTGTTGCCGCTGCTGCCGGTGATGTTCAGCACGTCGATCAGGGTGCTGGTTTCATCCCAATCACCCGTCACAACACGTTTTTGGCCGTCAATCTCAACGATACGACGTTCGGCGATGACATTGCTGCCGGTGGCTGAAACGCCCTGAATCAGCTGCAGGCGGTGTTCTTTCTGGGTGTCCGGCGCATCGGCGGTGCCGCGGTTATATTCAACCTCCACCACCCGCAGGGTTGCATCACTGTTGCCAGCGGCAAAGGACATGGTCGCGCTGATCGGATCGCCGGAGAGCAGGACACGCGGTTCCAGCGCGTCAATGCCGCTGCGTTTCTTGCGCAGCACATGCTTGGACCGGCGGGCGGGTTTGGCAAAGAGGCCGCGCGCCCAGCTGTTCAGAAACTGCGACAGGCGTCCGGCCCCATCCTGTGTGGTGGTATCGGCGGATGGATCAAGGGTAGGATCAGGCTGTGGCAAGGCCAGACCGTGAGAGACAGAAGCGCCTTTGGCGACCACTTTCGTGGCCGCCTTGCGGTCTTTGTTTCTAAACGTCTTACTCACGATCAAGCCTCCCCAGCAAGCGTGATGATCTACTTAGTGGACGCTGGCCTCGGCCGCGTCTGCCTTGTCGTCTGACGTGTCTTCTAACGTTTCTTCTGATGTGGCCTCGGCCGGGGCCTCAGCTGCTGCGCTGGCCGTCTTGGTCACCAGCGCCTCAATCTGCTGCATCGACAGCATGTGGATCTGGATCAGATCCAGAACACCCGAGCGGAACAATTTGGTGATCTCTTCATCCGGCAGCGCGCGCAGCTTTTCATTACTGACCCGCAGGAAGCCAGTGATGCCGCCCTTGGTGCCATCGGCCAGTGTGAAGTCGATGCGCGCCTCTTCCAACAGACCCGCCTCTTCCAGACGGTCGCAGAACCCTTGGGTGCGGTTGAAGGTCGCCTGATACTCCTCCACGAACTGCAGGACCGAGCGCAGGTAGGTGGTTTCGGTGCCTTCGGAGTCAAACAGACGTTCGCCTTTGTCATCGGTATTCAGGCCCGCATAGCCCTCATCCAGACAGAGTGTCATCTGATCCGAGCCCTCTTGGGCCGCAAAAACAAAAGGATAGCGGCGGAAGAAGGCCGGCAAATAACGCCCGGTCCAGCTGTCATTTGCATCTACAAAGGCGTTGCTGTCTTTCTGCGTGCTCAGCAGGGCCAGCGGCACAACACCGGTTTCGGTGCGGCTGAAGACGATCGGTGTTTCCACACAGGCGCGCGGAAATTCCACATCCACGATCGGAACCGCATTCACATCGCGGGCAAAGCCGAATGAACTGGTGCGGCTTACCGAGGTTTTCTGATGAACCTGACGGTTCACCGGCACCACATTGTCGTAGATCAGCAGTTGTTTGGTCATGTTATTTCCCGTTGGTGATCGTGTTTGATCGTCTTGTTTTACTTAAATGCAGCGCCCTATCAGGCGCCGCTGAAGTCCTGTGACAGGGTCGGCACATCCAATGCACCAAAGAGCGCAAGGATCTGTGCCTGGATTTGCACCACCCGCAGACGCGCGATCTGGCCCTGCAGCGCCAGCGTGTCGCGCCGCAGTCGCGCCTCCAGCCCGGCCTCTGGGCCGATGCGGCCGGCCTCCTGCTGTTCCTGCGCTGCGGCCAGACGGCGTTCCGCGGCGGCACGTTCCTGACCAACCGACTGGACCGAAGCCAGCGCGCGTTTCAACCCTTCGGTCAGCGCCTCATAGCGACGTTCGGACAATTCAGTGATCTGGCCCAGCCGCAGGTTGGCAATCTCCACCCGCGAGCGTGCTTCGCGCAGCTTGCTCCGCCGCACCCCGCCCTCATAGATCAGCCAATCCGCCTGCAGGCCCAGCTCCGTCGATTGCACGGTGGAGCCACCACCGAAGAGAGAGCCTTCGGTTTCCTCATAGGTGTATTCCAGCGTCAACTGCGCGGTGGGCAGGAAGGTGGCTTTGGCAATCTCTTCCTGACGGGCGGCGATATCAATCTCAGCCTTAGCCACCTGGATGGCCGGCGAGACCTCGCGCAGGCGTTCCAGGCTAAAGCTGTTGACCAGCGCGTTGTAATTCGGGATCCCGACCGAGGCCCCGGCATAGGCCACGCCACTGACATCCGGCCCTACAAAACGCTGCAGTTCAAACAGCGCCGTGGTGCGGTCAAATTCCCGTTCCGTCTGCTGGGCGCGGGCCTCAAACACATCGCTTTGCGCGCGCAGGAAAGTATCGGCCTCAATCGTGCCGGCATCCACCCGCAGCTGCAGATCTGACGCCAGTTGCGAGCGCGCCCGCACCATGACACGCGACTGGTCATAGCTGATCTGGGCCCGGGCCACATCCAGGTAGCTGTCAATCAACAGGGTGGTCAGCTCATTGCGCGCCACCACAGCCTGCGCCGACACCAGCGCCTGCTCGGCCTGTGCCAGCGGCATCTTCTTCCAGCGCACCCGGTCATAAACCGGCTGACGCACCGAGAAGGTCACCGTGGTCGTCGGATAGTTCGACGTGCCTTCCTGAAAGGTGGTATTGTCCTGATTGACGATTTCCTGCTGCGTTTCGATATATTCGATGTTCAGGCCAACCCGCGGCAGCCGTTCGCCCCGGGCCTGCAGCACCAGCTCTTCGGCGATCGATTGTTCGATATCCAGGATCTCATATTGGGCATCGCGCCCCAGCATCCGCTGATACGCATCCGAGAGTGAGATTGTCTGTGCCTGTGCACCGGCGGCGACAAACAACAAAGACACTGCAAGGCCCCGCCCCAGCGTCCGGTGTTTGCGTCGTTGTTTTTGGCCGTGATGCGAAATGGCCTGTCCTAACAAATTCATCTGTCCAATTTCCTTGCCTGCCTCATTTTATTAGGGGGCGACGTCGGACTTCGGTGACCAGAAAAAACGCTTAACAATCAGCAATTAAAAGATGCGGAGCGTGTCTGCACAACTACCCCCAATCCAGCGTTACCGACTTTGGCCTTACAAATCAACAAAATGAAAGCGCGAGGCATTTTCAATTCGCTCTCCCTCAGGGTGTGAAAGCCCCGCCAAAATTGGCGCTTAATGGATCACCAGTTTCATCACCGCCAGCGCCACCCCCAGCCCCCCGGCAACCACGCCACCCAGCAGGGTTGAGATCACGGTGCCCTCAATCACCCGGCCAACGCGCGCGCCCAGCAGCACCAAAAGGGCCACACACAGGCTTTGCGCCAGGTAAACGGCCAGATCGGTGCTGATCCAGCCAAAGGCGGCGGCGACGAAAAACAGGCTGGGCAGGTTGGCCACCGCCAGCGTCGGATAGCTGTGCCGCCAGGCTGCGCGCCATTTCTGTCGGGTGATCGCTTCGTGTACCGCCAGTGCATGTGACATCACTTCAGCAAAGGCTTTCGCCAATGTGATCGCCAGTACCGATCCAAAGAGCACTGCCGCTGTTTCCAACGGGTTTTCCGGCGTGTTACCCGCCGCCATCAGGATGCTCAGCACCATGATCGCCCCGTAGATGACGCCAAAGGCAGCGTTGTCCAGGCGTTGAAAGAAGCCTGTTTTTTGTGTCGCCGGCGTGTTTGCCTCTGCAGTCGGCGAGGCCTGTTTATCAGTTTTGGTCATAAGATCCCTTTGGTTTTCTACAAACCTGAATGCCTCAAGCCTTAGCACATCTGGCGTTTTGGTGCGCGCTGCCTGGAAAACAGGCGTTGCACGGCGCGATCCGCCGCAGCCCAAACCACCCAATTGAGTTTTGTTACTTTATAAAATAATGCTGTGATCAAGACGCGGCCCTAGAGATGCTAGGCCGTGTGCGTGAGGGGACAAGCGGGGGGACCAGATGCGCAAACAAGCGGCGACACGCCAATCGGACATTCTGACTGTTTTGCGCGGGTCTGAGGCGCCGATGACGGCCTATCAGATCCTTGAAACCCTGCAGAGTGAGGAGCCGGATCTGGCCCCGCCCACGGTCTATCGCGCCCTCAGCGCGCTGACCACGCAGGGCCGCGCTCATAAGCTGGAATCGTTGAAAGCCTTTGTGCCCTGCCGCTGCGATCACGGCGCCAGCTTACCGGTTCTGGCGATTTGCGGCACCTGCGGCGTGGTTGAGGAACACGACGGCAGCGCCCTGATGCCCGGCCTCACCGATCTGATGCGCCCCAGCGGATTTCAAACGGACCGCACCATCGTCGAAGTTCACGGCTCTTGCACTGACTGCGCTCACTGAGCGCTTTGGATTAAGGACATTTCCATGCGTATTACTCTTTCACTTCTTGCCTCTCTTGCCTCTCTGGCAGCCACCACGGCCCTGGCCGAAACCACCCGACAGCTGGACGCCCATGAACATGGGGTCGGCGCGCTGAACATCGCCATTGCCGGCACCACGCTGGAGATTGAATTCCACGCCCCCGGCGCTGATATCGTTGGGTTTGAACATGCCGCCAGCAGCGCTGAGGACCGCGCGGCGGTGGATCAGGCGGTTGCGACGCTGGCCCGCCCGCTGGATCTGTTCGAACTGCCCGCCGCTGCCGAATGCTCCGTCACCGAAGCCCGCGCCGCACTGGAAGCGGAAGAGGCGCATGACGATCATGATGGGGATCACGGGGAAGATCACGCCGCGGAGCACGGCCATGAGGAGCACGAGCACGAAGAGCATGAGGAACATGCACACGATGATCATGATGACGATCACGCAGACGAAGACCATGCTCATGAAGACCACGCAGAAGGCGACAGCCATACCGAGTTCCACGCCCATTACGTGCTGACCTGCGCCACGGCTGAGGCGCTGGACCAGATCACATTCGCCTATTTCGACCAGTTCGAAAACGCCCGTGAGCTGGAGGTGCAGCTGGTCTCGGCCAATGGTGCCAAAGCCTTTGAGGTACTGCGCGACCAGCCCATCCTTGATCTGCGCGGCATGTTCTGATTGTGAGCGTGGCCCCGATCATTTCGCTGCAGGATGTGCAGTTTCGCTGGCCGGGCCGCACAGGCTTTGGCCTCAGCGTGACGCAGTTTGAACTGGCCCGTGGCGAAGCGGTGCTGCTGCTTGGCGCCAGCGGATCGGGGAAATCCACGCTGCTTTCGCTGATCGGTGGCACGGTGCTGGCCAGTCAGGGCACGGTCCGTGTTGCCGGCGAAGACATCGCCAGCCTGCCCGGTGGTCAGCGCGACAGATTTCGCGCCGAACAGATCGGCATGATCTTTCAGCAGTTCAACCTGCTGCCCTTTGGCTCGGTCCTTGACAACATCACCCTGCCCCTGCGGTTTGCGCCTGCGCGGCGCAAACGGGCGGGCGATGCGCAGCGCGCAGCGGCCGGTCTTTGCGCAGCACTTGCCCTGCCGGAGGGGCTGCTTACGGCCAAGGCGGCCACCCTCAGCGTTGGCCAGCAGCAGCGCGTGGCCGTGGCCCGCGCCCTGATCGGCAAACCGCCCTTGTTGATCGCGGATGAACCGACCTCCGCCCTTGATGAAACCGCACAGGGGCAGTTTCTGGATCTGATGTTTCAGCAGATCCGCGCCCAGCGCTCGGGGCTTTTGATGGTCAGCCATGATCCGCGGATGGCGGATCGCTTTGACCGGGTGATTGAAATGGCCGACCTTGTGCATGTTGAAAGGCCAGCGGCATGATCCTGCGTCTCGCCTTAGGTTCGCTCTTAGCACGTGCGCTGACAGTGACCATGACCGTTCTGGCCATAGCGCTGTCGGTTGCCTTGTTTCTGGGCGTCGAAAAGGTGCGCACTGGGGCGAAGGCCAGCTTTGCCGATACGATCTCTGGCACGGACCTGATTGTCGGCGCGCGCTCAGGCTCAGTTCAGCTGCTGCTCTATTCGGTGTTTCGCATTGGCAATGCCACCAACAACGTCACCTGGCAGAGCTACCTTGATATCGCCGCACGGCCCGAGGTGGACTGGATTGTGCCGATCTCCCTAGGGGACAGCCATCGTCAGTTCCGGGTGATGGGCACGACGCTGGGCTTTTTCGAGCATTACAAATACCGCCGTGATCGCGGTCTGCAGGTCGCAGAGGGCAAGTTGATGGCCGATCTCTTTGACACGGTGATCGGCGCTGATGTGGCGCAGGCTCTGGGCTATCAGATTGGCGATCCGATTGTGGTGGCCCATGGCATCGCCTCTTTCACTGAACATAAGGATCAGCCCTTCCGGGTGGCGGGCATTCTGGAAAAGACCGGCACCCCGGTGGACCGGACCGTGATCGTCTCCCTGCAGGCGATTGAGGCGATCCATGTCGATTGGCAAAGCGGTGCCAAGATCCCTGGCAAAACCACCCCTGCCGATCAGATCCGTCAGATGGATCTGACGCCCAAAGCCGTGACCGCCGCCCTTGTCGGGGTGACAAGCCCGCTAAAGACCTTTGCGCTACAACGCAGGATCAACACCTACCCTGAGGAGCCATTGCTGGCGATCCTGCCCGGTGTCGCCCTGCAGGAGCTGTGGGGCATTGTGGGCCTTGCGGAAACCGCACTGCTGGCGGTTTCGGTGATGGTGGTGATCACCGCGCTGATTGGGTTGATGGCCACGCTCTTTGCCAGCCTGAATGAGCGGCGGCGCGAAATGGCGATCTACCGCGCTATGGGGGCCAGCCCACGGGTGATCCTGGGCCTACTGGTGCTGGAGGCTTTGATGACCACGCTCCTTGGGGCGCTCTTGGGTCTGGCGATGCTGTACCTCGGACTGTGGATTGCCCAGCCGCTGGTCGACAGTGCCTTTGGCCTTTACCTGCCTATTGAACCGCCGGGCCTGCGTGAGCTAGGGGTGTTGGCAGGCGTCATCGCTGCTGGCGCAATTGTGAGCATGCTGCCAGCCCTGCGCGCCTATCGCCTGTCGCTGGCCGATGGTATGATGGTGAAGATATGACCAAGATTTCCCGACGTGACCTGATCACCCGCACTTTGCCGTTCACCCTCGCTGGGATGAGCCTGCCGAACCTTAGCCTCGCCACCGCAGCGCGTGAGATCACCTGGGATGATCTGATCCCCCCGGGTATCCCCTATGCGGAGATCATCGGCGAAGGCGAGATGGATGAGGCCAACGACATCTGGCGCCCGATCTATGACGCCAATGCCACCAAGCTGAACGCAGACCTGCATGGCGCCTATATCCGTATGCCGGGTTTTATCCTGCCCTTGGAGATGGACGCCGAAGGGGTCAGCGAATTTGTTCTGGTTCCCTATGTGGGGGCCTGTCTGCACACCCCACCGCCGCCACCCAACCAACTGGTGCTGGTGCGGTCTGTCGATCCCTGGCCGAGTGAGGACCTCTGGGATCCGGTTTGGGTCACCGGACGGATGAGCACGCAGCTGATGACCACCGAAGTGGCAGAAACCGGCTATGCGCTGATCGCCGATGAGATGGAGCGGTATGAGTGGTGAGGGCCACCTAAACCAACCTTTACCATTGCTCTTGCCTCCCTATGCCCAGCGCCGGGGATCGACCTTGTGACGGGTCACCCTGCACGGCGGGAAGTTCACAGCTAGGCTGGAATACCTCCCCTTCTGGAATATTCACAACTGTGACATACTATCACTGCGGGAAATTTTCACCCGCAGCAGGAAAGTCATTTTCAAATTTTTACTTTGAGGACCTTCACCATGCCCCATATCTCCAGACGTCATCTGTTAAGCACCGCCGCGGCCTTGGGCGTAGCGGCCAGCCTACCAAGCCCGATGCTGGCCAATACCCAAGTGAGGTTTGTCCGCAAGAACGCCTTTAGCCCCGATGCAATCCCCGATCTGGAAAGCTATCGCCGCGCGGTGGAGGTCATGTTGAACCTGCCGCCGGATCATCCGCACAACTGGTATCGTTATGCGATGATCCACATGTCGGACTGTCCGCATGGCAATTGGTGGTTCTTTGCCTGGCACCGCCCCTTTATCGGCTATTTCGAACAGATCATCCGCGAATATTCTGGCGACAGCAATTTTGCCCTGCCCTATTGGGATTGGTCTGCCGAGCCGAAGATCCCACCTCAGTTCTTTGTCACCCCCTCAGACCCTGACAACCCGCTGGATCCGACATCCGGGCATTACTATGAAACCCAGGCCGATTTCGCCGCCGATTTTGAAGCGATCGTAAAGGCGCTTTATGCCAGCTATACCCCCGCGCAGAAGGCACAGCTGACCCTACGGGGCTATCCTGATGCCGCCAGCTATTGGGCCAGTTACAACAACGGCACGCTGGAAGATGGCATTATGGCAAATATCGCCACCAACCGGGCGCTCAATCGATGGAACACCGCGGACTACAAGATCGATTATCAAAACCCGGATCTGGTGGATCTGACCGCACAGCAGACGCCATGGGGTCGCCCAGTCCCCGCCAAGACCAATGTAGAACCCTCAAAAATCCGCACCGGCATCAAAGCGCCGGATTTCGCCATGCCCGCCAGCGGCGCATCGCAGAGCGTCTATTTCAACAGTCCCATCTCAGCCAACCACCATATGTTCACCGGCTCGGCTGAGATCGAAGGCTTCCCGCATAACACCACCCACAACTTCCTGGGCAATGCAATGCAAAGCCTGATGTCCCCGGTTGATCCGATCTTCTTCCTGCATCACTGCAACGTGGATCGGCTATGGGATGTCTGGGAACAGCGGCAACGCAATCTTGGGCTCTCCACCCAACCGCTGACCGGCGATCAGCAGGCGTTCTACAGTGAGGAGTTCCTGTTCTACATCGATGTTGCCGGCCACCCCGTCACCGGGCGCACCACAGCAAAGGACGCGATGGAGATTTCGCCCTTTGACTACAGCTATACCCCCGGCACCGGATCTGAACTGATCGGTGCGCCGCTCAGCCGGGTGGTGGCCGCAAACTTCACCGCCGTTGAAGAGGCCGCGCCAATCGCTGCCGGCTCGGTCAGCCTTGCCAAAGGCGCGCTGAACCCGGCCCTGACGGAGGAACTGGCTCTAACAGCCAATAGCCTGACCAACGAAGGGCTGCCCAATGCGGAAGCTGAGCGTGACTATCTGGCGACCGTCACCTTTATCCCCCCCGCATCCGCCGGCAGTCTGGCCTATGAGCTCTACGTGGCACCGGGCAACAGTGAGGCCGTGCCGGGCAACGCCGATACCGTACTGGGCGGCACGTTTGAGTTTTTTGGCATGCGCGGCGCCAAACACAGCCATCACGCGGATCCGCTGCATATCACCTATAACATCACCGATGCGGTGCAGGCGCTAAACGCGCAGGGGTTACTGGAGAAGGATACCGAACTGTCCTTCGCCATGGTCACAAAATCCAATGAGGTCGGCGGGCTGGAAGCGGCGGCCGAGGCCACACAAATGCGTGATGGTCAGTTGCTGGGGGTCAGCGTCGCCTCCATCTAAAGGGCATGAGATTGTCCCCTCCCTCCCTAAGCGTGGCCGCCCTGGCGGCTGCGCTTGCCCCTGCTATGGGGGCTACCCTGTCCCTGGCGGGCTCTCTGGCAGGCTCCGGTATCCTCGCCCCCACCCCGCTTATGGCTGATCAGATGACCGAAGACGCAGCGCTGTTTGAGATCCCTTTGTCCACGTCAGATGTGCCTGAACGCTGGCGGCTGGACCACGGGCCCTTGCCGGCCAAGGCTCAGATCACCCTGCAATATGAAGATGGCAGCGCCTTTTCCGGGGTGCAGTTCTTTGGCCAGCGCGGGGCAATCCCCCCCGGCAGCCATCAGATCATTGCCGAACCACCGACGCAGCCTGTCCGTGATAGTATATGGGTGCGTGCCTTTGTCTGGACGCCTACTACCGGTCTGCGACCCGCCACCCCTGGGGAGATCACCCTGCTGGAACCGCTGCCCAATCGTTAAGTGGTGGCCTCACCCCGGCCTGCGATCTGCTGCACCACGCTGACCAAAGCCTCAGCCCCCGGCAATTGCCGCCGCCCGCGCCGGGTGGCGACTGACCAGTTGGCCAAGGTCTGCAGGTCCAGATCCACCTCAACCAGCGCGCCCTGAGCCACGTAATGGCGGGTACAGTCACGGATGCTGAGCATCACCAGATCGCTGTTCACTGTCAGATCGCAGATCAGGCTGGTGTTTTCGCTGTCGACCACCAGCGGCAGATCCTCGACCTTGGCGTAGCCAAACCAATCGGCAAACTGCGCCAGAACCGAAGGCGCGTAATGGGATCCGGCCAGACCGAAATCCTGCAGATCCTGCGGGTGCAGCTCCGGCTTTGCCAAAATAGGATGCCCCTGACGCACGAAGGCGCGGCCGGGCTGCGCCCCAAGCGGCAGCATTTCCAGCTGCGCCGCCTCAGGCAGCAGGGCTGAGGTGATGCCGACGATCACATCCAACTCCTCCGCCAGCAGCTTATCCACCAAGACAGGTGTTGGCCGCACCAGTACGTCCAAGGTCATGCGCGGGTTTTCCTTCAGCCATTTCGCCGTTGAACGCCCGCCAAAAGCCGAGGCAAAGGCTGCCGTCATCCCCAGGCGCACATGGCCCGCCGCCCCATCCCGAAGCGCCTGCACCGTGATATCCAGATTGCGCGCCTGAAACAGCAGCCGCTCAACCTCGGCCAGTAGGCTCTGACCATGGGCGGTCAGCTGGATCGGGCGTTCCTTGCGGTCAAACAGCTGAAAGCCCAGCCGCTCCTCCAGCGATTTGATCGCATTGGACAGGGCGGGTTGGGTGATATTGGCCATGGCGCAGGCCTGCGCAAAGCTGCCGGTCTGGGCGACCAGTTCAAAGTAGCGCAATTGGGTGAGGTTCAGCATCGGGCACGGCTCCGCACAAACATTCAAGACGCGAATGGAAAATATAGAAAATCCAAATTTGTGCAAATGTTGCGTTCCCCTTAAACTGGCTGAAATTCAGGAGCCTTCGCCAATGACTTACGCCTTCCCCGAAAAACGACTGGAGATGACCCTCGCCGACCGGCTGGAACAGCCCGAAGGCTGGGTTTACATGACGGGGATGCAGGCCTTGGTGCGGCTGCCGATCCAGCAGGCCCGGCGGGACGATGCGGCGGGGCTGAACACGGGCGGCTATATCTCGGGCTATCGGGGCTCACCGGTTGGGCGCTATGACGTTGAACTGTGGCAGGCCGAAGAAACACTGAAGGCGCACAACATCGTGTTTCAGGCCGGGCTGAACGAAGACATGGCAGCAACAGCCGCATGGGGCAGCCAGCTGGTGGGGCATTTCCCAGGCGCCCGGGTCGAGGGCGTGTTTTCCATCTGGTACGGCAAGGCACCGGGCATGGACCGCTCGATGGATCCGCTGCGTCACGCCAACCTTGCAGGCACCAACCCCAAAGGCGGCTCACTCTTGCTGGTGGGCGATGACCACGGGGCAAAATCGTCAACGCTGGCCTGTTATTCAGACCTGAACTTTGCCTCAACCGGCATTCCGCTCCTGGCCCCGGCCACCGCGCAGGATGTGCTGGATTTCGGCCTGCATGGCATCGCCATGAGCCGCTTCACTGGCACCATCGTGGGGATGAAACTGGTCACCGACGTGGTTGAGGGCGGCGGATCGGTTGAGGTTGGGCTGAACAGCCCCGAAATCACCGTGCCTGAGGCGCCCGAAGATGTCGCCATCCAGCCGTTCCGCGCTATTCTGGAGCAGGAGAAACTGCTCTGGGACGTCAAGATCAAACGCTGCCTCAGCTACGCCCGGGCCAATGGGCTGAACCAGATCAGCGGGGACACAAAGGCCAAGGTCGGCATTCTGGCAGCAGGCAAAACCTGGCAGGATCTGCGTCAGGCACTGGACGGGCTGGGCTTTGACGGCGACCATATTGGCGACGCGCCTGTGCGCCTGATGAAGGCCGGGATGGTCTGGCCGCTGGACCCTGAGGCGATCAAGACCTTTGCGCAAGGGCTAGACACCATTGTTGTGGTCGAAGAAAAACGCGGTTTGCTGGAAGATCAGCTGCGCGCCACGCTTTACGGATCTGATCTGAACCCACGGATTGTCGGCAAGACGTTTTCTGGCGAAACCGGTGAGGTTGCTTTCCCAAACTATGGTGAGATCAGCCCAAATCTGGTGGCCCGGGTGATTGCGCGGGTGGTCAATGAAACCAACCCCAGCTACGGCCTGGCCGTGCCCAACCAGCCCGGTGCAGCGCCGCGTCTGGGTGGCGGGGTGGCGCGGCCACCGTCGTTCTGCGCGGGCTGCCCGCATGGCCGTTCGACCCAGGTGGTTGAGGGCAGCCGCGCCCTTGCCGGCATCGGTTGTCACACCATGGCGGCCTTCCGCGATCCGGCCACCACCAATTCCATCAGCCATATGGGCGGCGAAGGCGGCATGTGGCTGGGTCAGTTCCCCTTTACCGATGAGGCCCATGTCTTTGCCAACATGGGCGATGGCACCTACAACCACTCAGGCTATATGGCGATCCGCGCCGCCATCGCAGCCGGGGCACCGATGACCTATAAGCTGCTGCACAACGGCTTTGTCTCCATGACCGGGGGGCAGCCGCATGACAGCGAAGTCTCGCCCCAGATGATGGTCCAGCAGCTGCGCGCCGAAGGGGTAAACCGCATTGCGCTGGTCTGTGATGAGCCCGAAAAATACAGCGACATGACGCGCCCCGCGGGTGTGACCGTCCACCCGCGCAACGCCCTGGCTGAGGTGGAGCGTGAACTGCGCCAGATCAATGAGGTGACGGTTCTGATCTATGACCAACCCTGCGCCACCGAACGGCGGCGGCTGCGCAAACGCGGCAAATGGCAGGATCCGGACAAACGTGTCTTTATCAACGCGGCGGTCTGTGAGGGCTGCGGTGATTGCTCCACCGTGTCGCAATGTATGGCGATTGAACCGCTGGAAACCGATCTGGGCCGCAAGCGGGTGATCAACCAGACCTCCTGCAACAAGGACTTTTCCTGCGTGGAAGGCTTCTGCCCCTCCTTTGTCACCGTTTCGGGCGCGAAGCCAAGGCGGGTCAAAGCTGCGGCCGCCCAGTTTGACACCGATCACCTGCCAAAGCCGCAGATCGCCGCCGTTGACAGCAGCTGGTCCATTCTGGTGTCCGGCATTGGCGGCGCGGGCGTTGTGACCGTGGGCCAGACCCTTGCCGTGGCAGCGCATGCCGATGGCTACTTTGCCTCAAACCTCGACATCACCGGGTTGGCGCAGAAATACGGCGCGGTGCATTCCCATATCAAGATCGCTGCCGCCCCTGAGAAAATGCGCGCCACGCGGATTGCGGACGATGAAGCCGATGCGCTGATCGGCTGTGACCTTGTGGTCGCCGCAGGGGATGAGGCGCTGGGGAAGGTCAAAGACGCCGAGGCCGTCTGTGTGACCGACACCACCGTGGTGCCCACAGGCGAATTTGCCAGCAATCCCGACTGGTCATTGAACGGTGCTGAGCAGTTGGAGCGTCTGACCCGCACGCTTGGGGATCGGGCCATGGGCATGGATGCGCAAGGTCTTGCGGAGAAGCTGATGGGCGACCGGGTCTTTGCCAATATGCTGCTGGTGGGCGCCTCATGGCAGCAGGGTGGCCTGCCGCTGTCGTATGACGCCCTGATGCATGCGATCACCCTGAACGGGGTGGCGATTGAAAAGAACAAACAGGCCTTTGAACTGGGCCGCCTGGCCTATGCGGAGCCGGAAACCGTCTCCCGCATGCTGCACCCCACCCCACCTGTTCTGCTGGACGCCCACCGGCCCCAAACGGCGGCAGAGGTGATCGCAGATCGTCTGGAGCGGCTGCAGGCCTATGGCGGTGCCAGCTATGTGGCGCGCTACCGGGCCATGATCGACCAGCCGGGGTTTGACGCCCTGTCGCCCGAGGCACAGCTGGCGCTGGCCAAAGGGGCCTATAAGCTGTTGGCGGTGAAGGATGAGTGGGAGGTTGCCCGCCTTTACGCTCGGCCCGAATTCCTAACCGAGCTGGAGGCCGCTTTTGAGGGTGATCTGAAGCTGCAGTTCCACATTGGCGCCTGGCCCTTTGCCAAACGGGACAAGACCACCGGCAAACTGGGCAAAGCGGCGTTGGGGCCCTGGCTGCTGCCGGCGCTGCGCCTGATGAGCCGGATGCGCGGGCTGCGCGGCAGCTGGCTGGATCCCTTCCGCTACGGGCAAGAGGCGCAGCTGCACCGTGAGGCACTGGCGATCTATGAGGCGGATGTCAGCTTTGCATTGACGCAGGCCGCAGCGGGTGCCGACCCGCAGATTCTGGCAGAATTGCTGAACCTGCCGGAACAGATCCGCGGCTATGGCCATGTGCGGGAACGTCATCTAGAAAAGGTACAGGCCCGCCGCACGGAACTGCGCGCCGCCCTGACCCAGCCCAAGACCGTTGCAGCTGAATAAACCTGACAGCACAGCAAAAGGCCCGCGTGATCACGCGGGCCTTTTGTCTTTGCGCTTCTAAGCAAACCGTCGGCTAAAGCCTGATCACAAGGCGGTCCAAGCCGCATCCGCTGCCGAGGAGCGCACGCAGGCATCAATAAACCGCATGCCTTGCAGCCCATCCTCAATCGTCGGCACATGTACATCAGCCGGGGCCGCCTGCCCGGCCGCATGGGCGCGGATCAGCGTGGCGGCTTCGCTGTAGATATTGGCAAAACCTTCCAGATAGCCCTCAGGATGCCCGCCCGGCGTGCGGGTCAGCCGGTTTGCCGCCGCGTCAACGCCAACGCCACCACGGGTCAGCAGACGCTTGGGTTGCCCAAACGGCGTATGCCAGAGGTAATTCGGATCCTCCTGCGCCCATTCCAGACCGCCCTTGCTGCCGTAAATCCGCAGCCGCAACGCGTTTTCATTGCCCGGCGCCACCTGACTGGACCACAGCATGCCCCGCGCCCCGCCCTGAAAGCGCAGCATCACATGGGCGTTGTCATCCAGCGCCCGCCCCGGCACAAAGGCCTGCAGATCCGCGGCCAGCGCTTCTACATGCAAACCGCTGACAAAGCACAGCAAATTGAACGCATGGGTGCCGATATCCCCCACCGATCCGCCAGCGCCTGATCGTTTGGGGTCCACCCGCCAGTCGGCTTGTTTGTTGTGCACCTCTTCAGTCAGCCAATCCTGCGGATATTCGGCCTGCACCACCCGGATGTCGCCCAATTCCCCCGCGGCCACCATTGCCCGCGCCTGCCGGATCATCGGATAGCCGGTGTAATTGTGGGTCAGCACAAACAGCGCCTTGGACTGCGCGGCGGCTTTGGCCAGATCTTCGGCCTCGGCCAATGTGGCGGTCACGGGTTTGTCGCAGATGACATGGATGCCCTGCGCCAGAAAGGCGCGTGCGACCGGTGCATGCATATGGTTGGGCGTGACAATCGCCACCGCCTCAATCCCCGCCGCACGGGCGGCTTCGGCCGCAGCCATGGTTTCGTAATCCTCATAGATCCGGTCCGCCGCAAGCCCCAAGGCCTGGCCAGAGGCCCGCGCCTTATCAGGTGTTGAGGACAGCGCCCCGGCAACCAGTTGATACTGACCATCAATGCGGGCCGCGATCCGGTGCACCGCGCCGATGAAGGCATCATTGCCGCCGCCGACCATACCAAGGCGAATGGGTTTCTCAGCCATGTTACACCTCCAGCCCCAGCATGCGCCGGTTTGAGGCACGATCCGCCTCTGCGCCCGCGAAATCGTCAAAGGCGCGTTCTGTCACCCGGATGATGTGATCGCGCACAAAGGCCGCGCCTTCACGCGCGCCATCTTCGGGATGTTTTAACGCGCATTCCCATTCGACCACGGCCCAGCCGTCAAAATCCTGCGCCGCCAGCTTGGAAAACACCGCGCCGAAATCGACCTGACCATCGCCCAAGGAGCGGAAGCGCCCGGCCCGGTTCACCCAGGACTGATAGCCGCCATAAACGCCCTGCCGCCCGGTTGGATTAAACTCCGCATCCTTGACGTGGAACATCTTGATCCGCTCGCCGTAGATGTCGAGATTGTCCAGATAATCAAGGCATTGCAGCACATAATGCGACGGATCATACAGCATGTTGGCGCGTGGATGCTGATCCACCCGGTCCAGGAACATCTCAAAGGTCTCGCCGTCATGCAGATCCTCGCCCGGATGGATCTCATAACACAGGTCCACGCCCATGGTCTCCGCGTGATCCAGGATCGGACGCCAGCGCCGCGCCAGCTCATCAAAGGCTTCCTCCACCAGCCCCGCAGGGCGCTGTGGCCAGGGGTAAAGAAATGGCCAGGCCAAAGCCCCAGAGAAGGTGGCATGGGCCGTGATGCCAAGGTTGTAGCTGGCGGTGATCGCCAGTTTCATCTGTTCCACCGCCCAGGCCTGCCGGGCCTTGGGGTTGCCCTGCAGTTCCGCCGGTGCAAACCCGTCAAAGGCTGCGTCATAGGCCGGGTGCACCGCCACCAGTTGACCCTGCAGGTGGGTGGCCAATTCGGTGATCTGGATGCCATTGGCGGCAGCAACGCCCACCAGTTCTTCACAGTAGGCGCGCGAACTGGCGGCCTTGGTCAGATCAAAGATGCGCCCGTCCCAGGCCGGGATCTGCACCCCTTTGTAGCCGCACTCCGCCGCCCATTTGGTAATGTTATCCCAACTGTTGAAGGGGGCCTCATCGCCCGCAAACTGCGCCAGATAGAGCGCCGGGCCTTGCATGGTTTTCATAATTCTCTCCTGTGCCGCAAGAGCGTTGCGCCCCGGCAGGTGATGTTGGGTTTTATTGTCTGGAAACGTCTAAGCCGGAGGGGGACAATGCCCCCCTCCGCGGAATCGACCCACCTTAGAAAGGCGAGTCAGGGAAGTAGAAAGAGGCCGCGTTTTCCGGGGTGATCAGCGTCGCGCCCAGAATGTAGCGTCCGGCCACCGGACCGTTGGATTTGAACGCCGCTACAGTCACATCCATCGCAGTGGCAATCATCGACGGCGGATACAGCACATCCACCGGCACCAACTCATTGCCATCCATGATGCCTTTGATGGTTTCTTTCATGCCAGCGCCGCCAACAACAAACATGCCGTCACCGTCACGCCCCGCCTGTTTCAGCGCAGCGACCACACCGATGGCGATGTCATCATCCTGCGCCCAGACCGCATCGATATCGGGGAAACGGCTGAGGAAGTCCTGCATGACCTCAAACCCGTCATCCCGGTTCCAGTTGGCGTGTTTGTGATCCAGAATATTGACGCCCGAGCCGTCCATTTCCGCCATGAAGGCATCAAAGCGTTCATTGTCGATCAGCGTCGGGATGCCGCGCAGGACCACGATGTTGTCACCGTCAGACAGCCGGCCCTTCATGTATTCCGCCGAAACCCGGCCCAGTTCCGGGTTGTTGCCGGCAACATAGATGTCTTCGATGCCCGGCTGGCTGAGGCCACGGTCCACCACGGTGATCAGCGCACCGGATTTTTTGACGTTCAGCACCGGATCGGTCAGCGGCTCGGACTCAAACGGCAGCACCACCAGCGCATCGATCTGATGGACCGAGACCAGATCCTCCAGTGCGGAGGCCTGTGCGTTCGGATCGGGCGAGTTCACCAGGATCAGATCCACATCCGGGTAAAGCTCCTCCAGGCGTTTTTCGGCCTGTTCGGCGTGCCAGTTCATACCGGCGGCCCAGGCATGTGTTGGCGTGGGGTAGCTGACTCCGATTTTGATGGTCTCTGCCAGGGCGGCAGATGCGCTGAGCGCCAGTGCCCCGCTGAGCGCCAGAGCGCCGAGTTTATGCATAGTCTTCATGTGTCTTTCCTCCCTGAAATTGGGCACACCTCTCCTGTCCGGTGGCGCCCGGTTTTGTTTACTCCACAGTGGGGACAGGCCCCGTTGGTACTGAAAACCTTAGTCTTTCTGCGCCTGAGCCTTGGCTTTGCCAGCGCCCCAATCCGCGCGTTGCAGCCAGACGGCGATGATGATGATAAGCCCCTGCATGGTGCCGTTGAGATAGTTCGAAATCATATCGGTGAAGTTCAGGATGTTGCCGATTGTGGTCAGCATCAGCGCGCCGATGATGGTACCGCCGATCCGGCCATATCCGCCCTTCAGAACGGTGCCGCCGATGATCACGGCCGCAATCGCCTCCAACTCCCACAGAACTCCGGTTGAGGAGGAGGCAGAGCCAAGGCGCGGCACGTAGATGATCGTTGCCAGCGATACACACAGGCCCTGGATCACATAGGTCAGGGTCTTCACCCGGTCGACCTTGATGGCCGAGTATTTGGCCACGGATTCATTGGATCCGATGGCGGTGCAATAGCGGCCAAAGGCCGTGCGGTTCATCAGGAACCAGCCCACCAGCGCCACAAAGATGAACACCCAGACCGGGATCGGCAGCCCAAGGAAGCTGCCATAGTAAACCGGCCGGTAGGTGCCACGGATGGCGAAATCCAGCGACAGCGTGCCGCCATCGGCGAAATAGGTCACCAGTGAGCGGTAGATCCCCATGGTGCCCAATGTGACGATAAAGGCTTCGATCTTGCCCTTGGTGGTCAGCGCGCCGTTGATCCAACCGGCACCGACCCCCAGAACGATCGAACAGCCACAGCCCAAAAGCACCGTGCTGACACCCGGCCCCATGGTTTCCACCGCGGTGTTCATCACGATGATCATCACGCCAGAAATCGCCGCCGCCATGGAACCCACAGACAGATCGATGCCGCCAGCGGTAATGACGAAGGTGGCGCCCACCGCGATGATGCCGATAAAGGCAGAACGGGTCAGCAGGTTGCTGAGGTTGCCCTCACTTAAAAAGGCCGGGTTCAGCAGGAAGCCGATCACGCAGAGCAGAAAAAGCGCAATGGCCGGTCCCGCAGTTTTCAGGTCGATGGTCATAAGGCTCCCTTTCGGCGCGGATTTTGCGGTGGCGTCGGTCATTGGTCTTGCTCCCTTGGTCCCGCCTGTTTCAGACCTGCGGCATAGCGCATGATTTCGGTTTCATTGATGGCGTCACCGGTCAGCACGCCCATGATCTGCCCCTCGCGCATCACCACCACGCGGTGGCTGATGCCAATCACCTCAGGCATTTCAGAAGAGATCACTACGACCGAGATGCCCTCAGCCGCTAAGGCTGCAATGAAATGATAGACCTGCTGCTTGGTGCCCACATCGATGCCCCGGGTTGGTTCATCGATGATGACTACCTGAGGGTCCGCCTCCATCACTTTGGCAATCAACAGTTTTTGCTGGTTGCCGCCGGACATGTCGCCGACTTTGACCTTGGGGTCCCGCGCCCGGATGTCAAAGCGCCGGATGGCGCGGGTCAGCGCCTCATCCTCGGCCTGGCGATCCAGTCCAAAGCGGCGCAGGAACTTCGGCAGACTGAACAGGGTCAGGTTTGGCCGCATGTCCTTGTCCAACAGCAGCCCCTTGGCTTTGCGGTCCTTGGTCAGATAGGCCAGCCCCGCATCGCGCGCCGCCGCAACCGAGGCAAAGCACACCTCTTCACCGTTGAAGGTGATGCGCCCCGCCTCAATCGGGTGCAGACCACAGATCGCTTCGAACACGGCGGTGCGCCCGGCGCCAATCAGCCCGGAGAAGCCCAGGATTTCGCCCTTGCGCAGATCAAAGCTGACGTCATTCACCCCCGCCGCGCTGAGCCCTTCGACCTGCAAGACGCGCTCTGCGTCTACATCCGCTTCGTGCATCGGCGGGTAGAGGTCAGACAGTTCCCGCCCCACCATCATCTGCGCCATTGCATCGGGCGACAGGCCTTCGGCAGGTTTTGTGGCGATCCACTGGCCATCGCGCAAAATGGTGATCCGGTCGGCGATCTGCTTCACTTCGGACAGTTTGTGCGACACAAAAATGATCGCAACGCCGCGTGACTTCAGCTTTTCAACTTGTTGGAAAAACAGATTTGTTTCCGCTTCGGTCAAAACGGCGGTGGGTTCATCCATGATCAGAACGCGCGCCTGCCGGCTGACCGCTTTGACGATCTCAACCATCTGCTGTTCGGCAATGGTCAGGTCGGAAATGCGCGCGGATGGGGAAATGGTCAACCCGATGGAGCTCAAGAGCTCGGCCACCTGATCGCGCATCGCAGCGCGATCCAGCACCCCGTTTTTGGTCAACTCCCGGCCGAGGAAGATGTTTTCCTCCACCGTCATCTGGGCGGCAAGGTTCAATTCCTGATGGATCAGCACGATGCCCATCGCCTCGGCCCCACCGTTGGGTGGCAGGGTAATCTCTTGCCCGTCAAACAGGATTCGGCCCGATGTCGGCGAGTGAAAGCCTGAGAGGATCTTCATCAGGGTGGATTTGCCCGCCCCGTTTTCACCGATCAGCGCATGCACTTCGCCCGGATAAATCTCCATGTTCACGCTGAACAGGACCGGCACCGCACCGAAAGATTTGCTGATCCGGTCCGCCTCTAACACGGCGAACCCTTCTAGTTGCCCATCTGGCATCTGTCCCCCTCCCAAGGTCAGCTGCACGTCAAGCAAGACGCTTCATTGCGACTCGATGTAAACGTTTACAGAATTGATGTAAACCTTTTCATAGACAAATGTAAACCTTTTCACAGCCCGGCATCCGCGATATAGACGGGGTAATCACTTGTGAATGAACGCGGAATCCAACCTGCGGCATATGTTGACCAGAGGCCCCGATTTGAGCGCACCAACCGACCGTCCTGCCACAATCGAAGACGTCGCCAAACTGGCGGGCGTTTCCATTGCGACGGTCAGCCGGGCGATTCGAACCCCCGAAAAGGTGGCCGAAAGCACCCGCAAAAAGGTGACCGTCGCCATTGCGCGCACCGGCTATACCGCCAATGCCATGGCGCAAAGCCTGCGCAGCGGCCGCTCAAAGATGGTGATGGTGCTGACGCAATCAATCGCCGACCCCAATTTTCCCGGCATTCTGATCGGGCTGGAGAAGGCTGCAAATGACCGTGGCTATGGCGTGCTGATCGGCAATACCGAAGGCACCATCGATCTGGAACAGAACCACATGCAGTTCCTGACCTCCGGCATGGTGGATGGGCTGATCCTGCTGACCGGTCACCTGCCTGTGGCCGGCCAACCCAAAGCACCGGTCGCCAGTTTCCCACCCATGGTCACTGCCTGCTGCCCGGTGGATCAGGCGCAGCTGCCCTATGTTGGTGTGGATGACGTGGCGGCGGCGAAAATGGCGACCGAGTATCTGATTTCACTGGGCCACCGTCAGGTGTGTTACGTCGGTGCGGCGCTTAGCAATGCGGTGTCTGATCTGCGCCATGAGGGTTACCTGAAGGGCCTGGCCGAAGCGGCTGAGCCAATCCCGCCTTGGCAGATTGAAGGTGATGGGTCAAACGAAGGCGGCAGGGCCGCGGTGGAGCGTCTGTTCATCAAAGACACGCTGCCAACAGCCTTCTTTTGCTACAATGATGACACGGCGATTGGGGTGATCAGCGCCCTGCGCCTGCGCGGCTATAAGGTGCCCGAAGACTTCTCTGTCATTGGGTTTGACGATATTCCGTTTGCCAACAACATCACCCCTGCCCTGACCACCATTCGCCAGCCCCGCCATCAGATTGGTGAGGTTGCGATGACCACCCTGCTGGATGGTCTGACCCCGGGCGCCCCACAGGAGGCGGGGCGCGATCCGACCTTGCTGCATGGCGATCTGGTGGTGCGGGAAAGCTGCGGGCCGGTGCGCAGCCGCCAGATCTAAGTGCTGTCCTACCAGTCCACGTCGAACTGGCGCACCACGGCCTGAACCTCCGCATCCGACAGCATCTTGGGCTGCATCCCGCGCAGCAAGAGCGCCAGCTTGGCGGTCTCTTCCAGCTCCTCCATCGCGTAGGCCGCCGCCCAGAGGTCCTTGCCCGCCACCACAGGGCCATGATTGGCCAAGAGCACGGCTGAACGTTTGCCCGCCAGCCCGCGCACGGCCTCGCCCATTGCGGCATCCCCAGGCAGGAAAAACGGCAGCAGCTTCACTTTGCCCAGACGCATGATGCCATAGGGTGTCATCGGTGGCAGCGCATTGTCGGGATCGGTTTCGGGCAACATCGACAGGGCAACGGAATGGCTGGAATGCAGATGCACCACAGCGCCCGTGTTGGCGCGCGTGTCGTAAAAGGCGCTGTGCAGCGGGATTTCCTTGGTGGGTTTGTCACCAGACAGATGCCGCATGTCCGAATCCAGATGCGAAATACGCGCCGGGTCCAGAAACCCCATCGACGAACCGGTCGGCGTCACAAGGTAGCTGCCATCCGACAGCCGGTAGGAGATATTACCCGAGGCGCCGCAGGTCAGGCCGCGGTCAAACAACGATTTGGCAATGCGACAGATATCTTCACGGGCGCGGCTGTCCTCACTCATTCTGCGACCTCCAGCGATGCCCCCTGCATCATGTTCAGGGCCTCGGCAAAGAAATCCTCACCGCCGAAATTGCCGGACTTAAGCGCCAGCGCCAGGGCACGGCCCGCGGGGCGGACCATCGGCACGCCGGCGGCGATCCGCGGTCCGATCTCCAGCGCGGAAACCTCCAGCCCTTTGACCACCGCGCCTGAGGTTTCGCCGCCCGCCACAACAATCCGGCCGATGCCACGTGTTGCCAGATCGGCGGCGAGGCTGGCAAAGAAGCCCTCAATCACCTCGGCCGCCCGCTCGTTGCCGTACTGGCGCTGCGCGTCCTTCACCACGTCTGGATCGGCAGAGGAATAGACCAAAGGCGGCACCGGCTGCACCATCACCCAGGCGCTGACCTCGGCAACGTCGACCTTACCGCCGATCAAATCGGCCGCACTGACCTCACGGGAGGGGGCGATCTGTCGATAACGCGCCACCTGCCCACGTGTCGCGCCAGAGCAGGAACCGGACAGAACCACCCCGGCGCCTGCAGCCCCGGACCAGTCCGGCTGGGCCGCACTGGCGCCAAAATTGGCGGGCAACCCCAGCGCAATGCCGGACCCACCACAAAGCAGCGCCATGCCCTGCGCCGCCTTGCCGATCTGCAGCAGGTCAGCGTCATGGATCGCATCGGTGATCACCATCTGCGCATCCGCAGGCAGGGCCGCCGCAATTGCTGCTGCACCACGGGTCACCACCTGCGCCGGGATATGCGCCACGGGTCGTTTGACCTGCGCCGCCAAAACACGCCGCAGATCCGGGTCTGTCATGGGGGTCAGCGGATGGTGCTGCATGCCGCTTTCATTGAGCAGCACGTCATTCACAAACAGATGCCCCTGATAGACCGACCGGCCGTTTTCGGGAAAGGCCGGGCAGACAATAACCGGTCCCGCGCCCAGACGATCCGCCAGCGCCTCCAGCACCGGGCCGATGTTGCCCTCAGCGGTGCTGTCAAAGGTGGAACAGACCTTCAGCACGATCTGTTCGGCCCCTTGCGCGCGCAGCCAGTCACAGGCCGCCAGACTGTCGGCAACGGCCTCAGCCACCGGGGCGGTGCGCGATTTCAGCGCCACAACACCCGCGTCCAGATCCGCGGGCGCGGCATCGTCTGGCACGCCAATAAACTGCGCAACACTCATCCCCGCCTCAGCAATGGTGAGGGCAATATCGGATGCGCCGGTGAAGTCATCGGCGATGACACCTAGTTTCATTTCAAAATCTCCGAAAAGTCACTGAGGTCAAAACCGCCATCCGGGCCCTGATCCAAGCGATGGATGTGGGGTGCTAGGTCCTGCGGAAACAGGCGGCGCACCAGCGGATCATGGCCGGGAATGATCAGCTCGGGCCGTGAGGCAAGGCTGATCAGCCGTTCAAACCCCTGCATCATGTCTTCCAGATCCACGACGATCGGGAAGGGTTTGCGGGACAACACGTTTTCGTAATAATGCGCCCCGTCTGAGGCCAGCACCATCCAGCCTGCTGCAGTGCGCACCCGGACACATTGCAGCCCGCGCGAATGGCCGCCCAGGCAATGTAGGCTCAGCCCCTCGGCCAGCTGGCTGTCACCTTCGTGAAACGTCAGCTTGCCGCCATAAAGCCGCAGCACTGCCTCACAGATGTGGCCGGCGGTAAATGGTGCGCGCAGGGTGTCATGGCACATGCAGGGCCCGGTGGCGAAGGCCATCTCAGCCGCCTGCATATGCAAATGTGCATTGGGAAACAGCGCCAGCCCGCCGGCGTGGTCATAATGCAGATGGGTGACGATCACCTCAGTGATCTGCTCAGGCGTCAGACCAAAGGGGGCCAGCGCCTCACCGGGGTCTAGCCGGATCGGACGGCCTCGCAGCTTGGCCTCCTGATGGTCGTAGCCGGTATCCACAAGGATCACCCGGTCACCATCCCGCAACAGCCACATGAAATAATCCATCGCATGAGGTGCATCGTGGTTGTCATCATAAAGGAAGCTGTCGCCACGCACCCGGGCGTTGCGGTCAGCGTACTTCACCGCATGCATCTGCCAGGTTCCGCTTTGCCTGCCACTCATGCCACTCAGGGTGCCTGCCGTCATCGGATCACCTCATCAAACAGCGCCACTTGTTTGGCCGCGACCATATCGGCCACGCTGGCATCAAAGCGCTGAAAATGGGCTGAGGCCAGATGCAGATCAAAAGCGGCGCGGTCATCGTAGATCTCATAGAGGAAGATCTGCTCGCCCGCGACGCAGACATCAAACTGCTGGCAACCCGCCTCTTCCGCCCGCAAGGTGCGGGCGTTTTCGACCATCAGCGGCAGGAAATCCTGCATCTGGCCGGGGTGAATGGTGAATGTCACACAGACTACGTACATCACGCTTCCTTTCTTCTGCGCCGCTGGAACGGGTGACGGATCATCGGGATCTGCGCTGCGATCAGCGCCACATTCAACGCCAGGAGCACCGCCGCCCCCGGACGTGAGACAAAGACGCCCAGGCTGCCATCGGACAGGAACAGCGCCCGGCGGAAGGTTTCATCAAACAGCCCGCCCAGAATGACACCGATCACCAATGGCGCGATGGGATACTTCATTAAGTTCATGAAATAGGCAACAAATCCAACCCCCAGCATCAGATAGAGGTCATTGATCCCGCCGCCGACAGAAAAAGAGCCGATCGCCGTCAAAACCATCACCACCGGCAAAAACACAGTCTGTGGGATGCGCAGGATCTTGATAAAGATGCGCGCGGTGAACAGGCCAAGGATCCACATGGTGAAGGAGGCCAAGACCATGATCGCCACCACCCGCAGGATAATGGCCGGATCGATGGTGGGGCCCGGGATCACATTGTTGATCTTGAACGCCCCCATCAGTGCCGCCGCCGGTGGTGAGCCGGGAATGCCCAGCACCAAAAGCGGGATCAACGCGCCGCCGATGCAGGCGTTATTGGCCGTTTCCGAAGACAGCAGCCCCTCAAGCGAGCCTTTGCCGAAGCTCTTGCCATCCTTGGACACCGTCTTGCCCACGCCATAAGACACCCAGCCGGCCACATCCTCGCCCACGCCGGGCAGGGCGCCAACACCGGTGCCGATGACGCCGGACCTGGTGATTGTTGGCATATGGCGTTTCACCGCCGCCAGATTGGGCAGAATACGGCCCTGCAGCGCCACTAGCTTGCCCACCTCCAGATGGCGCAGCCCTTCGATGATCTGCGGCACCGCAAAGGCACCCATCAGAACCGGCACCACCTGGAAACCCGACAGCATGTAAGACCAGCCAAAGGTGTAGCGCGGCTCTGACAGCAGGGGATCCATGCCAACCATCGCCATCGCCAGACCAATCAGCCCGGCAATCCAGCCTTTGATCACCAGATCTTCGCTCATCAAGGTGCCGGAAAGCAGAATACCAAACAGCGCCAGCAGGGCTTTTTCAGGGCTGGCAATATTTTTGGAAATCAGCAACAGCACCCAGACAAAGATCAGCAAGGCCACAGTGCCAATCAGCGTGCCGATGAAAGACGCGGTGGTTGTCAGACCCAGCGCCTCACCGCCGCGGCCGGCTTTGGCCAGCGGATGGCCATCCATCGCCGTCGCAGCCGAGGCCGCGGTGCCCGGAATGTTGAGCAGGATCGACGGGTAAGACCCGCCATAGATCGCGCCCACATAGGCGCCCAACAGGGCGATCATCGAATAATCCAGCGGGATCTTATTGCCAAAGAACCCGGTCAGGATCGTAACCGCCAATGTGGCCGTCAGCCCCGGCAAGGCGCCAAAGGTGATGCCCAGAAAGACCGAAGTCACAAGGTAAACATAGGTCAGCGGATCCACCACCAATGCGGTGAAGGCACTGCCGAACCCGGCCAGTTGCGAAAGGATAAAGTCCATTATTTACCGCTCCAGATCGGTTTGAGCGTGACGTAGTAGTGGTATTCAATCTGCTTGAAGATCAGCCCACCCCGGTTCGGCACATTCTGGCGAAAGCCAAAGGCCATGGCGCAGACCAGGATCGTCGGCGCCAGCACCGCAATCACCGGGATCACCCGCGCCAGACGGGTGCCCCGACCGCTCCACATCTGCCAGAGGGTCAGGCCGATCCACAGCACCAGCACCAGCCAGTCATCGTCATGCTGGGCCCACTGCGCACGCGGCAGATGCAGCACCATCGCATAGAGGCCCGCCAGGCCAACAATTACCGCCCCCAGGAGCATCCGCACCGCGTGGCCGCCGTGATAGCCATAGATCAACGCGGTGATCAGCAGCCCCGAACACAGGATGAAATCAACCCGCGGCACCAGCCCGGCGATATAGAAAAACAGGATCACCCCAAGGGTGGTGAACCGCAGCGCCTCGGCCCGGTTCCAGCCGATGCCCACCGCGCTGAGCGCACGTTTTGCACCGCCCTCGCGCACGGCAATCCGCAGCAGCACCAGCGACAGCACAAACATCGCCGAAAAGATGCCAAGCGGCACCAGCGCAGCAGAATTATACCAATCGCCGCCCTGCACCCCGGCGCGGTTTTCCCCCCAGAGCGGGATGAAAGAAGTGCGCCACAGGAAAAAGGCCGACAGGCCCATCAGAACCAGCGCGGCCCAGAAATCCCGCGCCCTCAGCACCGCCTGCGCCTCTTCCAGCGCGGCGGTGGGCGACGGGTTGATTTGGTCTTCGGTCTTCACGGATCAGTCCCCAGCCATAAGATCCCAAAAAACGGAGGGCGCGATGTCTCGCACCCTCCGGCTGCTCTATCAGGGCTTCACAATGCCCAGGCTGGCCGGATCGATCGTCGCCGCACCCAGTTCCTGCAGGGTGTAGGCAAAGTTGGCTTCCAGCGTTTCAAAGATCTGCGCGGCCTCATCGCCATATTGGCCACCCACATCGTAGTTGTTGGCCGCAGCCCATTCGGCGACCTTGTCACCGGCGATGGCCTTCTCAAAGGCGGAGCCAAGCGCGGCTTTCACCTCTTCCCCGGCCGAGTTGTGAACGGCAAAGCCGATGGCCTGTTTCAGCGGCAGGTATTTGTCCAACCCATCATAGATGTCGAAGGCAGAGGGCACGGTCATGCCCGCAATCTCAACGGTTTCAGGGGTCAGCATAGCCAGGGGCTTCAGCTGGCCACCCTCAATCAGTGCCGCCTGTTCCGCCAGTGAGGTCACAACCAGCGCAACTTCCCCTGCGATGGCCGCTTCCTGACCGGGGGCGGAGCCTTTGTAGGGCACAAATTTGAACGTGACCCCTGCCCCGTTTTCGATCGCCAACAGGTTCAGGTGGTGGATCGAACCGGCGCCAGACGCGGCTGCCGGAATGGTGCCCGGCGCGGCTTTGGCGGCATCAACCAGTTCCTGAATGGTGCCATAGGGGGAGTTTGCCGACACCGAGATCAGATCGGGCGAGCCGCCGACGATGAACGGGTACCAATAGTCAAACTTCTTGTCCCAACCGCCCTGAACCGCGGCGGTCACGTTGGATTCAGACAGACCCACCAGCGTGTAGCCATCATCGGGCTGGTTGCTGACATAGACCATCCCGTTGGAGCCCGCGACGCCACCGGTCTGGTTGATCACGTTGATTGAGACCGGCAGGTGCTTTTCCATTTCAGCCATGATCATCCGGTTGATGGTGTCTGTGCCGCCACCGGCGCCCCAGACCACTGCGGTGGTGATGTCGCGATAGGGGTAATCCTGCGCGTTTGCCGCGCCGGTCAGTCCAACGGCCAGTGCTGCCGCGCCCAAAATGCTTGCAAATTTGAGTTCCATTCTCGTCCTCCCAGACTCAATGCGTTTGTTGTTGCATGAATTTACGTATGCATTAATAAATGCCTTGTCAAATTTTTAGATAGATGGCGGCGGGAAAACCTGCCACAAGGTCAGAGGAAGGGATGCGTGACCATGTCCAATTCGTATGAAATCGCGGTGTTTGCAGGGGACGGGATCGGCCCGGAAATCACTGAACCTACAGTGAAAATTCTGGCCGACCTTGCAGCGCGGGCGCAGAGTTACAGCCTGCAGTTCACCGATGCCCCTGCCGGCGCGGCCCATTTTGCAAAAACCGGCGAATCCCTGCCTGAGGCATCAATGCAAACAGCGCGAAACGCGGATGCGATTCTCCTCTCGGCGATGGGATTGCCGGAGGTGCGCTATGACGATGGCACCGAAATTTCGCCGCAAATTGACCTGCGCAAGGCGCTGACGCTCTTTGCCGGGATCCGCCCCGTCACCGTGCGCGCCGGCCAGGCCAGCCCTTTGAACATCCCCGAAGGCAAAGAGATTGACTTCGTTCTGGTCCGCGAAAGCACTGAGGGGCTGTTTTTCACCCAGGGCAGCGGTGAGGTCAGCGAAAACGAAGCCCGCGAAACCCTGCGCATCACCCGTGACATTTCGGAAAAACTGTTCCGCTTCACCTTTGATCTGGCCCAACAGCGCAAGGCACAGGGCCGTGGCCCGGGCCGCGTCACCTGCGTGGACAAGGCCAATGTGTTCCGCGCCTTTGCCTTCTTCCGTGAGATGTTTGATGCCGAGGCCGCCAAACATCCTGAGCTGACCGCCGATCACGCCTATGTCGATGCCACCGCCCTGTGGATGGTGCAAAAGCCCTGGGATTTCGACGTGATGGTAACTGAAAACATGTTTGGTGATATCCTGTCAGACCTTGGTGCCGGGTTGATGGGCGGTCTGGGCCTTGCGCCCTCTGCCGATATCGGGCTGGAACATGCGGTGTTCCAACCCTGCCACGGATCAGCGCCGGATATTGCCGGTCAGGGCGTGGCCAATCCCTTTGCGATGATCCTGTCGGCCGCCATGATGCTGGAATGGCTGGGCCTGAAAAACGACTGCGCCGAGATGCGCAGGGATGGCGCGCGGCTGCGTCAGGCGGTGGAAGAGGTCGTCGCCAAAGGGGAGGTGCTGACCCGCGATCTGGGCGGCAAGGCCACCACCGCACAGGCGGCCGAAGCCGTCGCGGCCCTTCTGGTGCTGGAGGCAGCATGAGCGCCAAGATCAAAGTGGCCTGCGTCGGCGCGGGCTATTTCAGCCAATTTCACTGTGCCAGCTGGGCCTCGATGGAGGCGGTGGATCTCGCCGCCTCCTGCAACCGCGATATCGCCAAGGCCGAGGCCACGGGGCTGCCCGCCTATGATGATCTGGGCCAGATGCTGGCCGAGGTGCAGCCTGACCTGTTGGACATCATCGTGCCGCCGGTTGCCCATGCCGAAACCATCCGCATCGCGCTGGCGGCGGGTGTGAAGACGCTGATCTGCCAGAAACCTTTCTGCCGTTCGCTGGCCGAGGCCGAGGAGATGGTCGCACTGGCCGCTGACGCTGGGGCGCAGATCATCGTGCATGAAAATTTCCGCTTTCAGCCCTGGTATCGCGCCATGAAAACGGCGCTGCAGGACGGCGTGATCGGCGACATCCAGCAACTCACTTTCCGCCTGCGCCCGGGTGACGGTCAGGGGGCCGGCGCCTATCTGGCGCGCCAGCCCTATTTCCGTGAGATGCCGCGCTTTCTGGTGCATGAAACGGCTGTGCATTGGGTGGATACCTTCCGCTACCTGCTGGGCGAACCCGAAGCGGTCTATGCCGACCTGCGTCGGGTCAACCCGGTGATCAAAGGCGAAGATGCGGGCTATATCCTATTTGATCACCCGGGTGGGGTCCGCGCCCTGTTTGATGGCAATCGCAATCTGGACCACAGCGCCGACAACCACCGCCGCACCATGGGCGAAGCCTGGGCCGAAGGCTCTGAGGGCACCCTGACCCTGCGCGGCGATGGCTCAATCTGGCATCGAAAATTCGGGACGCAGGCAGAAACCTGCCTTTTGGCGGCAGACACATGGGAGGGATTTGGCGGCAATTGCGTCCACCACTTGCAGTCTCACGTCATTTCTGGCCTTCTCCTGCAAACGCCAGTGGAAAACGATGCCGCCAGCTATCTGAAGGTGATCGAAATCGAAGAGGCAATCTATCGATCTGCCGAGGCTGGCCGGAAAGTAAAGTTAGGATCCACGTGAGCCCCAAGACCGAGACCGCAACAGACAAACCCCGCTCCAACTCGCAGCGCGCGTTCCTCGCCCTGCGTGAGATGATCTTCCTTGGGGATCTGGCACCGGGGTCTGACCATCTGGAAAGCGAACTGGCCGAACGGCTGGGCGTCTCGCGCACCCCGGTGCGTGAGGCCGCTTTGATGCTGGAAAGTCAGGGTTTGCTGGAACTGCGCCCGCGCAAAGGGGTGCGTATTCTGCCCATCTCCCCAGATGACATGGCAGAGATCTACGACGTGCTGACCGAGCTGGAAAGCCTGGCCGCCCGTAATGCGGCCGGCAAAGGCTATGGGGCGCAGGATCTGACCGCGCTGGCCAAAGCGATCGAAGATATGGAGGTTGCCGTGGCCGAGGGCAGCCTGGAAAACTGGGCCGAGGCCGATGATCTGTTCCATCAGGAACTGGTGCGCCTGGGTGGCAATTCCCGTGTGATGTCGATCTTTGCCATGATGAACGATCAGGTGCGTCGTGCGCGCAGCGTGACCCTGTTCATGCGCGAACTGCCGGTGAAATCCAACGAAGATCACCGCAACGTCTATGAGGCGATCAAGGCCGGCGATCCTGCCACCGCGGGCGAAGTGCACCGCGCCCATCGCCAAAACGCCAAGCGGATGATGCTTGACCTCCTGACCAAACATCGGCTGCGCGGCGTCTGAGGCCGCCCCGCCCAACACGGTAAAGACCCCGTATTGCGGCCAGGATGGCGCATCACTATTATGTTATCTCGTAACATCAGGAGAGATCGCCATGACCGCCCCCGCCGCCATTCCTGTCAGCCTTCTCACCGGTTTTCTGGGCGCGGGGAAAACCACGCTGCTGAACCATCTGCTGCGGGATCCCAAGGCAGGGCGGATCGCGGTCGTCGTCAATGAATTTGGCGATGCTGGCCTTGACCACGATCTGGTTGAACAGGCGGCGGAGGATGTTGTGTTGATGGCGGCAGGCTGCATCTGCTGTTCAATCCGGGGGGATCTGTCGCGCACGCTCACCTCGCTGCTGGCGCGGCGGCAAACCGGGGTGTTGGACTTTGACCGGGTGATCATCGAAACCACCGGATTGGCCGATCCCGGCCCGGTGCATCACACCCTGCTGGTCGATCCGCAACTGGCGCCGCATTTCACCCTTGATGGGATTGTCACTGTGGTCGACGCCGTATTGGGCGCCGATACGCTGGACCAGCACAGTGAAGCACAGGCGCAGGTGGCGATGGCCGATCGCATTGTCATCAGCAAAATGGACCGCGCCCGCCGCGCGGATACGCAGGCGCTGAAACGTCGCCTGGATCGTCTGAACCCACGCGCCACGCGGCTGCAAGCCGACCATGGTGCGGTACCGGTGGAGGCGCTGTTCCACCTCAGCCCGCTGCGCCGCGAAACCGGGCCGCAAAACGTGATGGACTGGCTGTCGGCCGCCCCCTTGCCCCAAAGCAAGGATCCGCTGGCTGGCCTGTCTGGCTTCTCAGTGCCGCAGCCCGGCCTGACTGCCGCCTTTGAGCCCTCTTCCCATCACGCCTTTGACAATCGGATCGTGACCGCCTCGATCGAGATTGAAGAGCCGATTGCGCCCGGTGTTTTCGATTTCTGGCTGGAAACGGTGATCGCCGCACGGGGGGCGGACATGCTGCGAATGAAAGCGATTTTGCACATCGAAGGCACTGAAACCCCCTATGTCATCCACGGGGTGCAGCATATTTTCGAACCTCCGGTGCCGATGAAGACCTGGCCACATGAAGACCGCACCAGCCGCGTTGTGCTGATCGCGCGGGATTTCAGTCAGGGTGATCTGGACCACTGTCTGGACGTGCTGCGCATGCGCCCGAAGGAGGTAGTCACAGAAATGTGAGACGCCGGAACCACCTGTTCCGACACCGTTTTTGACCACTGAACGGGCAAACCTCACGCCCGTTGCCCCCTGCTGCGCCATCAGTACCCAAAACATGTGCGTGAGAGATTGACGCAGTCTGAGATTGCAGGCATTGACCTGATCGTTCCAAAAACTCAAAAATAGCCCATGTTCCGCTTTTTATACACCATCGTGAAACTGTTCGGCGGCGAACAGCGTGCAACGGCTCTGCTGCAAAACAAACTCCGGGTGGCCAAACGCGCCACCTCGCAGGTTGAAATGACGCTTGAGAAAGCCGTGCGCGGCATCAAGGTCGAAAGCACCCGCCTGATCAAAAAGAGCGAAAGCCTGCCCAAGCAGGAACAGATCGATCTGGCCGATGACATTCTGGCCTCGGTCTCGGATGTGGAAAAGAAGGCCACGGTTGGCTTCCAGAACGCCAAACGTCTGCATGAGCTGATTTCAGGCATCGCGCGGCACCCAAACCTGCCCGATTGGGAGCGGATTTCCTATCAGGTGGATGCCCAGCAAGCCAATGCGCAGGCGATCAAACAGCATGCCGTGGCGCTGACCCAGGCGATGCACACCAATATCGACCGGATCACCGCGCAATTTGCCCCGGACGAACCGGAAGACGGGCTGGAGGCACCTGCCACCACCGCCGAGGCTGAGGCGTTGGTCGCGTCCAAGCCCGCGCCTACAACCGCTCCCAAGCCCGCACCGAAACCTGCGTCGAAGGCCGAAACGGACCAATAAGCCCCAAAAATGCAAAGCGCCGCCCATCACAGGCAGCGCCTTTTGTTTCTGGCATTGCGTCACGGGCGCATAGCTGCGCCCGCTTGCCAATGGGTCAGGAGGCCAGACGCAGCGCGTCGTCTTCCCCTTCGGTGGCCTCCTCCGCGATATCACTGTCCTGCAGCTGATCCGGCTCTTCCGCCGCTTCAGGTGCATCGTCCGACGTTTCTGCAGGCTTGCCCGTGCCCTCGAGATCGAAGTAGCTCACCACATCGGTCAGCTGCGCCGCCTGCCCCGACAGCTCGGTCGCGGTGCTGGCCAGTTCTTCTGAGGCGGCAGTGTTTTCCTGCGTCACCGCATCCAAGCGCTGCACGGCCTCATTGATCTGACTGGCGCCAATCGCCAGTTCCCGCGAAGAGCCGGAAATGCCACTGACAAGGGTGGAGGTCTTTTCAATCTGCGGCACCAATGCGGTGACCATTTCACCGGCCACACGGGCGCGTTCGACCGTCTCACTGGACAGGGTGGAAATCTCGGCAGCCGCCTTCTGGCTGCTTTCCGCCAGCTTGCGCACCTCGCTGGCCACAACCGCAAAACCGCGGCCATGTTCACCAGCGCGCGCAGCCTCCACCGCCGCGTTCAGGGCCAAAAGATCGGTCTGGCGCGAGATATCCTGCAACACCGTGATCCGTTCCCCGATCATCCGCATGCCAGAAACCGCTTCGGAAACAGCATCCCCCGATTTCTGCGCTTCAACCGACGCGCGGCGGGCAATCTGTTCCGTTTCAGATGAGTTTTCCGAACTGGCCGAGATATTGGCTGACATCTGTTCCACAGCGGCCGAAACCTCCTCGGTGGAACTGGCCTGCACGGCCGCGCCCTCGGACAGGGTTTCTGAGGTGCCTGCCATCTGTTCGGAACCCACAGACAGGTTGCGTGCGGCGGCATCCACGTTGGTCAACGTATCGCGCAGGCGGTCCACCATATCGATCTGGGCGCTCAGCAGATCCGAAATCTCATTGTTGCCCTTTTGGGTCGCCTTCACGCTCAGATCACCTTGTGCCACGCTGCGCGCCATATCGATGGAGGTTTTCATTCCCGTAGAGATCGACCGGATGATTGACAGCGCGGCGATGCTGCAGACCACCAGCGCCACCACCGACAGGATGGTCAGGTTGCGCGACAGATCCGCCTGATTGCTCAGCACCGCTGAAACCTCTTGATCAGCACGGGTGCGAATGATGGTTGAGATGTCATGTGCCGCCTCATTGATGGTGCTCATCGCCCGGCCGGAGGGGCCGTGGTAGAGTTTCTCAGCCACCCGCGCGCGGCCCATTTCAATCATGATGATGGCGCGCTGGTTCTGCGTATCTGCGGTGTTATGCGCCTCGGTGATCACGGCAAGGATCTCTTGCAGCTCAGGATCGACACGGGCGGTCAGGGTCTCGGTCAGTTCTGCAAACTTAACGTTCAGCCCTTTGATCTGCTCAATCAGCTCGCCGCGGCGCTGTGCGTCATTTTCATCCTTGGGAATGATCGCTTCACCCATATAGGTGCGGATCAGCACCTCAGTCAGGGCGATTTCGTTGATCAGCTGAATGTCCTGAGCTTCCTCTGACACGAAGCTCTCAAAATCGGTGGTCAGCTTTTTCAACTCGCTGATCGCATAGGCCAGCCCGCCGAGGAAAAAGACAAATACGGTTACGTAGGACAAGAATAACCGTGACTTCAAAGTGAAGCGCATCTAGGTCTCCCATTGTTGGATGTTTCGCGGTTCGGCGCTTCCTGCGGGAAACGATCGGGGCGATCCCATGCACTGCACGGGTAAAACGCCATTACCGATGTTGGCGCGCTTAAGAGGTCACACATCACCAAAGTCCGAACACAAACTGTTTTGCGCCAGCTGGTTAAACTGGGCGCGTAACAAGTCTAACGGCGCATACCCCGGCCATTTTCGCTTTTTTGTGGTTTAATTTTGGGCGCTAACAGCCCCGTGGCGCTTGCCGGCGCCAGACCCGAAAAAATGCACAAATTGCAGGCAGATTGGCGGTTTATCCCGCAAAAACAAAAACACCAATTGAGTGCCGTCCCTGCTATTTGGGTAAAATGCTGAAATTCGTTTCAAGGCCCCTCAATGAGCGGTGCGCAATAAGATGCCAGATACAGCCCCGCGCCCACTCATGCGCGCCCGGCAAGCGGCGCTTTAGGGGAGGCTGAGATCCAGCGCTAGGGCGCGTTGCGCTGCGAAGGTGCGGTCACAAAGGCGTCGGTCGGCAGGCCGGCTGCGCGCTGTTCCTGCGCGGCCTCTGCCCACCAGGCAAGTTGCAATAGGGTGCGGCCCAGATACCCCTGCCAGCGGGCGGCATCCACGTCTGGCAGGTAGCTGCCATCCTCGGAAAAAACCTCCTGCGCATGGGGCACATGCACCATGGCCGAAACCGGCAGGCATCCCAGTTCCGCCAGGAAGGTCCGCATGTTCACCGCTGCACGCGCGCCGCCCCATTGTCCGGCGGAATAGGTCACGATGGCGCTGGGTTTGAAGGAAAACAACGAGCTGCCAAAATGGTTCAAAAGATCGGCCAAGGCCGGGCTCATCGAATGGTTATACTCCGGGCTAACCGCCACATAGCCATCCGCCGCGGCAATTTTTTCGGCCAGCTGATCCAGTGCCGCCGGCGCGCGGCCCTTGGCATAGGCAAACTGCGGTTTGAACGAGGTCGGCAGGTCAAGATCCAAGGGATCGATTAGTTCCACCTCATGGCCGGCCTCATGCAGCCAAGCCACCGTAGCCCTGGCCACCCGCTCCCCCAACCGCGCCGGCCGCGGCGGTGTGGAGGTCCGCACGGATCCAAGAAACACCAAAATCTTCATACCACCCTCCTGCTGCCATTGCCCTTTTGCAGGCCTTACCGACCCCCTGCGAAGAGGTAGCGCAAAACATCACCCTGCCCAAACTGAAATCAAGGGGCTTGCGGCGGCTTTACAGGCGTCGCCAAGCAAAAGGTAAGCGCACAAAAGCATCCACCGCAGGGACGAAGCGACACACCAAAAACATGGAACTTGTGTTGGGGGGGATGGCAGAGAGGAAGTCCGCCCACAAATGTCGCTAAATCATTATAAAAATTTAATAAATATTCTACACCTTAAAAACATACCACAAAACCTACCCCACTAAATCCACTGAAAGATGGCCAACCACGCCACAAGGCACACCACACAATGCTCAAGGCGCAGGCCTCCCCTTCCGTCCTATAGGGCCAAGAAACCTTTCAAATGATCGACAATGTGCAGACAAGACGACGCTTTGTGGATACTCGGCTACGCTTCACAAACTCGGTTTCAACCAAATCCTTGCATCATAGCCGTCTCGCGCAGGAATAAATTGCTCGACACCACAAACCACCTGCCCCTTTAATCCTTGCCCTTGCTCTGGAAGCTTATCCATCATGACTATATCCGTACGGCCATTTGCGAATACAAGATATGTTGTAAAACACTCCTCATTGGGAAAACCCTTGGCCGGAAAAGACTTCGGCGTTTGGGAAAAAAATTCCTGACACGCCAACTTAGATATACCCAATGCCCGCGCAGCTTCAACTGGATCCTCGCATATAACTAAATTGACATCGCTATGTGGCTCCCACAAAAGCAAGTGCATTTTAGCCACATTCAAGCTAACCTCTGTGGGACAGTAATAAACAACCGTCCAAACGCGACCTGCAGGCGCCAACGTTAACTTTAACAATTCCATTTGGTTTTTGCGCTCTTCCGCATTTATCCTAAAAGACAATACTTCGGAACAATCGACCAGACACCGCATCCCAGGAACGACTCTTGGATCAACCGCATAAAAGTCAACTAGAGCATCAGTTTCACTCGTTTTGCAATTCCCTGAAAATTTAACATGCAGAAGATCCAAAGCTGAAATAATCTGATAGCTTGCCGACATTGCAATCACTCCAATTTTCGGTAGTTACCAAACAAGGTCAACATCAACAGTTTTTGAGTATAATACCGGCCAATTCGCTTCTTAGGTATTCAAACTTCGCTGGCTTTCGAATGGTGCCACAAAACCCACCAAACCCGGACCTGTCAAACTCCTGAATATCTCCCGCGGTCATTAGGATTGCGGGCATTTCTGGCAAATTTAGTTTATGTTCTTTGTTTCGGATTTCTTTCAGAAGCGACAAACCATCCATTTGTGGCATTTGCAAGTCTGTTAGCAAACAAGAGTATTCACCTGGAGCCCAGCATTCAAGTGCATCTTTTCCATTTGAGAACATTTGGTAGTTCAAACCGTTCGCCTGAAGTTGTGCAGCGAGAATGTCTTGAGATAGTTGATTGTCTTCGCAAATCATCAAGGGACGTTCGGCACACACCGCGACCACCCGCATTATCTCTTCATCTTCCAAGGAAATATTTCTCACGTTTCCATTCAAACCCTCACTGAAATCGGCCTCGAGCACTTCAAATAATTGCGACCATTGAATCGGATTACACTCGACGTGGCGCGCCACAGCGTGGTCCGCTGAAAAATTCGAATTAGAAGAAAATTTGACAAATTTGGACTGAGTAGAAATTCGCCCAAGTTCGTGCCTCCAGCGCTCATGATCAAAAGCAGGGCAATCATGCATTAAAAATACATCTCGATTGCTTGAACTCTTCACCAAATCCAATATTTCCTTTTCATCATAAACCTTCCTAAGTTTAATTCCCACAAGCCCTAACTGTTCATCAATTCTCTGCAGTTCAGATCCGTGACTGCCAAGAAAAGTAAAGTTGTAGTTCGATAAGTCAGCGGCGTACTCTGACAGCTGCCCGTCTTCTTGGAGACTTATGCTCAAAGTAGCTGTCGTTCCGACGCCAAGTTGGCTTTCGATGAAAAGCTCTCCTCCCATCAAGACTGCTAATTCTCGTGAAAGCACCAAGCCGAGTCCTGTACCACCAATCGGTGTAGCCAAAGCCCCATGAGCCTGAGCATAAGGACGGAAAGCTTTGAGCATACCTTCACGGGACATACCTATTCCGTTGTCTTGCACAATAAAATGAAAAATTCCATCGAGATCACGCAAGGCAGATATGTGAACAAAATTTTCTTCTTTTTCGGGATCAGAAAACTTGATTGCATTACTGATCATGTTGGACAAGATTTGCCGAATCTTAACAGGATCACCTTTCAGCTGCAGAGGTAATACAATGTTATCATGATAACTCATCTTTACATTGGCGGAGCTGGCCAAAGGCCGAAAATTTCTCAGAGTACTCTCCAAGAGTTCCCGAAGACTAAATACTTCCGAGTTGGCCTGCATTGCCTTTGCTTCAAACTTCGAAAGGTCCAAAACGTTATTTATCAGGTTCAACAAATGATCGCTGGCCTCCGACAATGCGTTGACCAACTGCATCTGGGTGGCATCCAAATCCGTATTTCTTAACAGCTCTGCTGCGCCAACGATTCCGTTCATTGGTGTTCTGATTTCGTGACTGACGCCAGCAATGAAACGTGTTTTTTGGTTGTTGGCGGCCTCGGCCAATCGTGTCTTTTCTCTCAGTTGACTGGTCCTAGCTTGAACTTTGGTTTCAAGCGAACGGGTCAATTTTGACAGTTGATGCACGATACTTTGGTGTCTCGTCATATCTGTTACGAATGCGATTGCCAGTCCGCTGTCGTCGGTCTGGGTGAACCCTAACCCGACCTCAACCTCCACTTCCGATCCATCGCTCCTTTGGGCAACAAAAATATTGCCTCTGCCCATGGAACGCGTTGAAGGATTGTCAAAGAAGACACTTCTATGTTTCGCATGCGCTGCCCTCAATTCAGCCGGCAACAGAACCTCAACATCGGCGCCAACCAGTTCGTCCATCCCGTAGCCAAATAGCCTGAGGATGGCGGGGTTACACCAGACAATCGTGCCCTCAGAGTTGATTAACATGATCCCCTGAGGCGCAGCACCTGCAACGTCCAGAACCAATTTGTTAACGGTCTGATTGAGCACTTCTGTCATCTATCAAAAACCCCGCTGCAGTTCTGCCAAGATAATCGAGGGCAGCCTTAACTAAGATCATCGCAAATGAAATATACTTTATATTTGATAGACTGGATTGGAAGGAATAATTTTGTGAAGGACGCCTCCGTCCCTCACCGACTGGCCCCAAAAAAATACATCCTGGGTGCATCAATTGCCCTCTTTAGTTGTCTCCTCTATTGCCATTTTTGCTCAGGGCGCACCCTGAGATGGAAACGCAGAACAAACGCACAACGTCATAAAATTGCGTCTTTATTTTTGTTTTGTTGACACTTCCGCTGCGGTTGCACCAAGATCAACGAGACTGCAATTATGGGAAGTCTAATGTGATGATCGTCGGAACATTGACACATCAAGTTGCCACCTTTCTCAGGGAAGAAATTTTGTCAGGCCGGTTACGTCCCGGGGAACCCATTCTTCCGAATGAGATCGCTGAACAGTTGGGGGTGAGTCGTGTTCCCGTTCGAGAGGCGGTCCAAAAATTGGTTACAGAATCTCTTATCGAGCAAAGTGCCAACCGAAGCGCCAGAGTTTCAAGTTTGTCTCCAGACGAGTTGTACGAGCTGGGGTTGATCGTTTTTTCTCTTGAAAAGACAGCCACCGGTCTGGGGGTCGAGAAGATGCAAGATGGCGACTTCAGTGAAATGGAACGACTGCTCGAAAGAATGAGAGCAGCAGAAGATGATCCGGTGACGTGGTACGAACATAACCATCAGTTTCATGCTTGCATGTACCGAGCTTGTGGCTGGACAAAACTGATCCAAATGATCGAAGACGGACGGCGCAACCTTATGCGTTTCCAAACCGACACTGAACTGATTAGTTTCAATGCAGATCGGTTTCATAGTGAGCATGTCGCCCTTCTCACTGCGGCCCGAAAGAGGGACCGCGAGCTTGTTGGTTCAGCCCTGCAAGCCCACTTTGATAACAGCATTCCCCTTTTCATTAAGGCTCTCCCATAGATATCCTTAAATCTGCCTCACAGACGCGCACATGATGGCAACGCAATTTGGCGAAGCTGGCAATCGCTTGTAGCGCCTGTAGCTCGAACTCTAGCGCACGTACCTGAGCCACCCTCAATGAAGCGGCCCGTCCCTGTAGTTGGGAAACGGAGGGTAGAAGATCGGCCTCAAACGGCACAAACAAAAAGTATTGACGAAGTTACGAAATGTTGAGGGCTTGTGCGATGAGGGAATGCCGCGAGTTGATGCGATCCCGCAGGTTCGGATTAGAGGACAGGCCCAATCCAGAACTCAGTCATTTCGAATTTCAACGGCAAGCGGCGCAACAAATGCATAAATGCGATGCTTTTACCGCATTGGCAAAAGGCCGTGGCACGGTGGAAGAAAGTTAGGACAAATGCAACGCTCACAGGCCATTTTCGGCACTCAGCAATGTGACACCCTGAAAACTTCCCAAGAAAGTAACGATGGAAAAACTGGCCGCGCAAGGGCGGCCGACAAGTTCCAAACTGAAGCATCCAAGCAGGGAAGGATTGAATTTTGGCGGGCCACGGTGAATACTCAAATACAGTAATTTAAGCGGCCTGCCTCGTTTGAGGAGTCCTTTGTAGGAGATGCTCGTTGAAGCCAATTGTCATGACGCTTGCAGCTCAAACTGCCGCGATTTTACGCGATGAGATCCTGTCTGGAGACATTCGTCCAGGCGCGGTGCTGCTGCCTGCCGAAATCAGCAAAAGGCTGGGCGTGAGCCAAGCCCCCGTTAGAGAGGGCTTGCAGTATCTGGTTGCTCAGGGGCTTGTCGAAAAGAAACCAAATAAAAGCGCTGTCGTTGCCACCATGGGCGGCAATGAGCTGATCGAATTGGCTGCCACAATTTTTGCACTTGAATTGTCGGCATCAATTAGAGGCACTTTGAACATTTCGGACGACAACGTCAGAGCTATGGGCAGCGTGCTGGAGCAGATGAGAGATCGAACTCTAAGTGCGAGTAAGTGGTACGATCTGAACCAGCTCTTCCATAGCTACTTGTTTCGTTCGAGCAACTGGCCAACGATGATCCAAAAAATTGAAGATGGGCGTGAAAACTTGAAGCGTTTTCAGGTCGACGACGAGCTTGTTGATCCAAACTTCGATGCCTTTGATGATGAGCACGCAGCAATTTTCAACAGTGTGCAAGGACGTAACTTGGAGGCAGCTTCTGAAGCTCTAAAAGTCCATTTCGACAATAGTGTGGCGCTTCTGGAAGCTAAGTTTTGCACCAGTGATTGAATCTGTGAAAATTCGAAATGGGCGGGCACTTTATAGAGGTGCCCGCCCAACACGTCAGTCACTAAGCGGCATTGGATCGCAGAGGGACAAAATCTTCATCATCGTCTTGGGCACTTAGATCGAGCGACACGACAGCTTTTGTTTCTTCAGTCGCGGTCGTTTCGCTACTTATGGTTTGTTTGTCTTCCTTTTGGCTTGCATCTCGCGCCTCTAACTTAAAGCCACTAACCGTCTCCTGTAGAGTTCTTGCCTGCGCTGACAGCTCCTCAGCAGTGACCGAGAGCTCCTCTGAAGCGGCTGTGTTGGTTTGGCTTGAGTTATCCACTTGCCCAACAACAATTCCAATTTGCTCAATCCCTTTGGAAATCTCGACGTTAGATGTAGCGATATTCCCTACAAGCTTTGAGGTAGATTGAATTTCCGGAACAAGTTCCTCCATCATCTGCAAGGCAGTTTCTGAAGAAGACACAGTAACAGTGGTTAGGCTATTGATCTCTGCCGCAGCTTCCTGACTGCGCTCAGCAAGCTTTCGCACTTCGCTGGCTACAACGGCGAAGCCCCTACCATGATCTCCCGCTCGAGCCGCCTCCACCGCAGCATTGAGAGCCAGCAAATCGGTTTGGCGCGCAATCTCTTGAACAACTTCTATGCGGTTTACAATTGTTTCAAGATGCTCTGCCGCCTCTTTCACAGCTTCGCCGCTCTCTTTTGCACGATCTGCTGCCTTCAAAGCAATTCCTTCGGTTTTCTGTGCGTTTTCTGCAGACTGCGCGATATTTGCGGCAATCTGTTCCACTGAAGCAGAGGCCTCCTCAGTTGCGGCAGCCTGGCTCACAGATACTTCCTGCAGTTGCTGCGAGGTCGCCGACACCTGAACCGCACCAGATGCCACATTCGTGGCCGAGGAAGTAACATCGCCAACCGTTCCTCGTAGGTCGGCTACCATCCGGTTAAGGTCTGTTAGCAGTGATCCAATCTCGTCATTCCGCTGAACAACCACTGTGCTCGTAAGATCGCCTGCCGCAACGCTTGCGCTTAGCTTTTGAGCTGCAGCCAAACCCTTGCTGATGCTGCGCATGATCGCAAAGCCAGTCCCGAGGCTAAATACTAAGGCGAGCGAGATTATTCCGATGAGCTCAAACCTAGCCAAAGCATACTCTTCGGCTGATTTCTTGACATCTTCCGCTAGCACTTCGGTCTCGTGTGCCGAGAAATCATGCACCAGCTTGAGGATCTTTTCATCATAAACGCCGCCCTCAATAACGAGCTTGACTGCAGCAGCTTGCGGGTCCCCCTGCTCATATAGCTTGATAGCCTCCGCATTTACAGCCTCAAGTTTGTGTCGAAGCGCAACAAACTGATCGAGAATATCCCGTTCTTTTGCAGCTGCGTGTCCATAAGAACGGTCCAACAACGCTTCCTCTTCGTGCTCCAACTCTGCCAAATGCTCTTCAATTTCATGATGCAATTTGGGGTCATCAATCATCACGAAGTCCCGGACGACATTCTGAATGCGTTCCTGGATGATTGCTAATTCGTCGAGGTCTCTAAGTGCCTGAAAATCTTCGGTCACTATCTTTTCGTTTCTCTCCTTAAGGATCTGCATCTCCTTGAGGGAAATCCAACCGATGACGGCAATCATCAGTGTTAGAAAGGCAAATGAAGCTGCCAACTTAGTCTTTAATGAAATTCGCATTTGGGTACTCGCTCTTCGTGTTGCACTAGGCGAGACCGCAAGAACTGAGAATTCGCGTTTCTACCGTTTCACCAGCAGGCAGATGGTCGGAGAGAAGCGCAACCCAAAGTTACCCCTATTCTTACGGTACTCAAATCAAGCTACGACCCCAGAAAACCACAATTTAGGTGAGCGACAGCCGTGCCGTCGCGAAATGTGTAGACAAATTCAACTTAAGTAGCTGAGAAATATACGCAACACGACATAAAATATATTTTGTATTTTATGTTCCAAGGAGTCTCTTGCTGACCGATATGCGGCCATAGGGTGTGAAGTGCCCCCTACCCTGGAAAGTCCTCGCCTTGAAGTTGGCCTTTTGTACTATTGAAAGTGGCCGCAAAATTGGCCTGCGTCTCGAGGCCGCGATATGATCTGCGAGCCTCATAGTTGAGACACGACACCAAACATCAATGATCTAGCCCATATGCCTCATGCCCCCAACCCCAACCTCGCCAGCACCCCGTTGACCACCGCGAGCTTCTGTGTATCGGTCAGTTGGAGTGGGGAAGATCCATTTGAGTTCTGACCCTTGTCAATTTCCTCGAGTAGGTCGAAGCGCTCAGCCTCAGAGAGCTTCCCATAGTGTGTCTCGGTGATCTTCTCATTTTCGTGGCCCATGTTTTCCGACCAGGCCTTGCGTTGCTGCTGGGTGAGCGGACGGCGGTCGCGCTCGGCGGCAAGCGTGTCCTTGACCGAGTGCGGATTGTATTTGATCTCGCTATCGCGACAGGCCAGCGCGAAGGCTTTGGCGACGGCATCTTTGGACGCCATAGGCTCCAGTGGCGCCCGCTCCGCATCACGTAACAACTTACCCCGCTTCAGATCCGGCATGCTTGGGAACAGCGCATCTTCACCGCGCACCCCCAGCTCCTTCATCTCCTCCACCCAGCGCGACACTGCAGCGGAGAAAACGTCAGAGATCGGGAACCAACTGATACGCAGGCTCTTGCCGTTCTTCGTTCGGGAGGTCGTGCCATCCTGGATGATCTGGCGCTGTGCCGGATCAAAATGCGACAGCCGCAAAGAGGTGACGGTATCTGCTCGCAACGCTCCAAGGTAGGCAATGGCGACCATCGCCCGGGCGCGCCGCTCAGAAAGGGTGAACGTTGGCATGCCCTCCAGAAGCGCCTCCGCTTCTTCCAAGGACGCGTAGGCCTTTTCAGCCTTCGGCATTGCTTTGGCATAGGCCGATTTCGGCAGTTGGATGTAACTCGGCAGGTCGGCAGGCAGACGTTTATAGCCATCCTGTTTGATCAACCATTGCAGGAAGCTCATGATCTGAGAGGCCTGGTGTGACGCTGTGGAGCGTGACTTCTGGCCTTCCCCCGTTGTCGCCATCGCCTCTTTCAGGGCAGAGCGCACGTGATTAACATCCCGGGTTGTGAGCCGATCGAAGGCTTTCCCGTGCAGAACCTCCTCCATGAACCGGATTGCTGCGAGGTGCTGATCCACAGTCTGCTCCGCCAGCCGACCTGCGTGAACCTGCCAGTCATAGACAAGCCGGTCATTTGCCAGCCACACGCGCGGTGCATCCGTTTCCGAGCTAATCCCAATACCACCGGGACCTCGGCCAATTTCTTCGTGAAACCGGCCGGGCCAGAGGTATTCGGATCCGACCATCAGCGGGTCTTGCATCCACCTTTCGAGTGAGGCTCGGGTGCCTTCCGAGATTTCGAAGCGGACCGGTTTCTGTGTTTTACTCTGCAGAACCGACGCTCGTTCCTTGATCTGGCCAGATGCCATGACA